>SXGQ01548101.1_pt1 | contig 10556 bp, 10 predicted proteins | sample 3178371 | NCBI WGS metagenome assembly SXGQ01 (sample SAMN11356859, study PRJNA531348) | freshwater metagenome | isolation source: freshwater sample F1-20 | place: China: Fuxian Lake, Yuxi | collected 2017-12-25 | reverse complement strand
GTCGGCGCTCAGGTCTGACTCGGCCCAGGCCGGATCGTGGGGGGATTGCGCAGGGGCCATTTGGGCGATCGTATGGCGGTTGTGGGCGCATAACCAGCCATCCACGGGACTTCAGGTGCCCGATAAGACAAGCGTGACCACGGCTGCGGACGCGGGACCGATCGGTTCGATGGAGAGGCTCGAGGCAACACCATGCAAACCGACCATGCAATCGAGCGTCTCTTCCAGCAGTTGATCTCCGGCGAGCGGACCGCCACATTCAACTTCATCAATGAACTGCAGAGTGATGGCTGGACCGGCGAGGAGATGGCTCACGCCATCTACTGGCCAGTGCTGAACACTCTCAACCAGTTCTACCGGCAGGATCAACTCTCCACTCTGGCTTACAACTACGGCACCCGGCTGCTGCGGGTGGTGGTTGATCAGGCTCAGTCTTCGTACACGCCGGCGGCGCGCAACGGCCGTCGAATCTGCTTGTTCTGCGGCCCCGCTGAGGGTGAAGACCTCGCCGCGCAATTGGCGGCGGATCTGCTGGAGGCGGCTGGTTACGAGGTCTACTTCGGCGGCGCCGGGGTGGCTAACGACGAGATCATGGCCGAAGCGGGGGCCCGACGCCCTGATGTCCTGCTGATGTTTGCGTCCTCGGCATCCGACGCCCCGGTCATCCGTCAACTCATCGACTCGGTTCGTTCGCTCGGGGCGCTGCCATCAACCAGCATCGTCTGCGGGGGTGGAGTCTTCAATCGGGCTCCCGGGCTGGCCGAAGAGATTGGCGCAGATGCATTCGCCGCCACGCCGCAGGAATTGATTCGGGTTCTGGAAGAGAGCCGAGCCAACAAGGTCACGGCGCGCCCGCGTCGTCGGGCGATTGCCTAGCCGAAATCAGCATCCGCAGGGGTACCCTTTGCGGATGCCGAGTCGGCCGGACCTAAGCAGCGTCTCGCGCGATCCAGTGACTGGCCAGATGGCCAGGGCGCTGGATCGCTGCGCAGTGGGCCGAGGCTCGCCGCTGGTGCTGGGAGTCAGCGGTGGAGTGGATTCAACCGCAATGCTGCTGATTGCCACGGTGCTCAAGCGCCGCGGCGAGCTTGGCCAAGTGACGTGCGTTCATGTTCACCACCATCTGCGCGCCGAGGCCGATGCCGAGAGTGAGATGGTGCGCGAACTTGCCGAGTCGCTGGAGGGGGAGTTCATCCAGCTGCATGTCCGGGTCGATGCCCGGGGCAATATCGCCGCGCAGGCGCGCCAACTGCGATACGCAGCGTTGGCGGGCGAGGCTCGACGTCGCGGCAACACTGTGGTCGCCGTTGCCCATCAGGCTGAGGACCAGTTTGAAACCATGCTCATGGCCTTCTGCCGTGGTGCTGGCCCGCTGGGAATGCAGGGAATGCGAATGCGGCGCGATCTGGAGCCGGGGGTCGAGTTGGTGCGCCCACTCCTTGAGAACTCGCGGCATGAATTGGCGAGGGTCTGTACCGGAGCGGGGGTGTCGTGGTCGAGCGATCCAACCAACCGTTGCGTGGACACTGCCCGCGGCGCCTTGCGCGAGAGGGTGATTCCACAGCTGCTGGCTATCTGGCCGGGCGCGATCGAAGCCGCGCTGACTTCGGCGGAGGTGTTTCAGTGCGCGGCGGCGGCGCTCGACGGGGAGATTGAGGCTCGGCTGGGAGGCAGCGGCGAAACCTGGGATCGCGCCCTGCTGCGCCGTGCAGGCAGCGGCTGGGCTGCGCTAGCGATAAAACGCCGCCTCGGGGCCGACGTGGAAGCGGGACTGTGCCGAACGATCGGGCTGGCCTGCTGCGACAGCGAGGCGCGTCCGCGGCGCTGGTCGCTCAGCGACGGCCGTTGCGCAGTGGTTGATTCGAAGTGCCTCTCGATTCAGCCCGGTCCGAGGCAGGCTTCGTAGTCGCGCTCGGCCACGCAGGTGATACGGCCGTCCTCGACGACCAGAACCACCGGAGGCGTGATGAGCCAGGCCGGACCTTCTGGCAGCGTCAGACGCGGGCAATCTGGGCAATCGATCTCTTCCGGCTGATCGGTCTCAGCCAGAACTGCACCGGTCGCGGGGGGGACACGCACGGCAATCACTCGCAGCCCGCGGCCGCTCAGTGTTTCACTAAACAACTGGTGGCAGCGGCCGCAGCGTTCGTTGTAGAGCACCACGATCGAGCGGCCCTCGAGGGTGAGTGCGGTGAGTTCTGGAGTGAGTGCCCCCAGCCCGCTGCCGGGAATTGTCTTGCCAGTCCAGTTCGCGGTATCGAGTTCTGCGGCGATCAGTCCGGATGGATTGGGTGACGCGGGCATTGGCGATTGGCCAGCGATCGCCAGCCCGAGCCCTAGAGCCACGATCAGACGGGTGACAACCGCTCCGGCGCCAAGCGGCCGACGCTGTGGCTCCGGCCGCTCTGACAGTTGCTCTCGGACAATCAGCAGGGCCGCAGCCCCCGCCAGCAGAGTCGCGTTGGAAAGGACTGGTGCCAGACCGCCGACGCGGGGGGCAGCATTGCTGAGCAACGCGGAGAGTTCGGCCAGCGCCACGAACCCAACTCCGCCGCAACCGATCCGACCGAGCCAATGAACGGTAACTGGCCTTCGACGCAGCAGGAGGAGTGCCGCGGCACTGCCGATAAGCGCCGCCGCGAGAAGCCGGGTGACTATCCCGGCATCCCACTCGGCCCGCGCCGAAAAATTGGCAATCCACAGTGGGAGCCGGTCGACACCGCGCAGGAGCAGGGCACCGGCGCAGGTGATCAGCAGCGCAGCCGTGGCGGCATCGCTGAGCATTCGCAGCCAGGCCGTTCTGTGTGGGGTCATGGTGCGAGGCACGCTTCGATGGCTGCGTTGTCGTGGCCATCGGCGGCGACACAGCGAACAACGCCGTCGTGGAGGCGAAGCAGCACCGGCGTGGCCACTACATACTGCAGGTCTTTGCGCAGCGTGGCCGTCTGGCAGTTCTGGCACGGGAACTCCAGTGCCAGTGCCGGGTCCGTGTCGGGAATGACCACCGCCAGTGTGCGCATCGGTAACTCACCTGAGAGGTAGGCGGTCATCAGTTCGTGGCAGACATCGCAATCGGCCCGATAGAACAGGAGCAACCAGTCTCCCTTGAGCAGTTCCACCGGCGCCGGCTCGATCAGGCGGGCTAGGTCCTGGGCCGCGAGAGGCTGGTCCTGCCACTGGGCGAAATCGGGGATGTAGTACGCCTCCAGTTGGGCGGGAGGCCCGGGCCAGACGGTGGCAGCAATCGGCTGCACTGGCGGGTCAACTGGAGGAGCGACCGGGGTACCGATGTCGTTGACCGGGGGGGCGATCGCCGGCGTTTGCTTGGCTGGCACACCAAAGGCCACTCCCGCACCAATGGCCAGCGCGCAAACCGGATGGTTCAGGGTGCACCAATGTGAACACGACGGAGCAGGCGCCTTGGCCGCGCCCAGTCTGCCGCGACCCAGGAGGGCAACCAGCAGTAGCAGCGCGCCGTCGAGAGCCAGCATCAGCAGCGGGTTGGGGCTCCATCCACCGAAGCAGCCGCAGGAACCAGAGAGGACCTTGGCGAGGCCATCCCGTGACCAGATTGGAACAATCTCGACGACCAGAATCGCCACGAAGAGACTGAGGACGGCGATCGCCGCGGTGCGCGCCAATCGCGGCATGAAGAACATGATCAGCACCAGCGCCAGTTCCACGGCGATCATGCTGCGCATCGCAGTGTCGAACCAGAGGGCAGTTCCCAGGCCGAAACTGCCGTCGAGGGACTGCACCACGCTGAACACCGGCTTGGGGAGCAGTCGCGGGTCGCGGTCATTCAGCTTTACGACCGCCCCGGCCAGGAGCCAGAGGGGAGTAACGATGCGGCAGGCGAGCCAGCCGACCACATCTCGGAGGGAGTACGGCGTTGGAGTTTCTGGCATGTTCAGTTTCGCGGTGCGGCGTGGGGCTCGAGCCCTTCGCAAATCATGTGAATGATCATCAGGTGCGCTTCCTGTACGCCAGCACTGTCCGGAGCGTTCACCACCAGCGCCTTGGAACAGCGCCCAGTTGTCTCGCCGCCGTCGCCGCCGAGCAGACCGATGGTGGTTACCCCGGCCACCTCAGCCGCATCAACGGCCCGCAGAAGATTGGCGCTTCGACCGCTGGTGGACAGCACCACCAGCACATCTCCGGTGCGAGCCAGACCCTGCACCTGTCGGGCAAACACTACCTCGAAGCCAAAGTCATTGGCGATGCAAGTCAGCGCGGTCGGATCGGCGTTCAGGCAGACCGCGCGCAGCGCCGGTCGGTTCGACTTATAGCGCCCAACCAATTCCTCGGCCAGATGCAGCGCCTGAGCCGCGGAGCCGCCGTTACCGCAGGTGAACACCGTCGCGCCGCGGCCGAGGGCTTCTCGTACTAGAACGATCACCTCGGCCAGTGCATTCCGCTGGGTCTGCAGCGCGTCAATGGCGCGGGCCGAACAGGCCAGCCGTGAGTCAACAAGCGAGGCAGCGTCCATCCCCGGAGTCTACGGAAGGGCCGTCCGAACCGCCTTCACTCTGGAACTGATCCCACCGGTCTTGCGTTGCTCGCGCGCTTGAGAACTCACGGAATGGGCTGGCTCGGATTCGAACCGAGGTCATGCCGATTATGAGTCGGCGGCTCTAGACCGCTGAGCTACCAGCCCCGCCGCGCAGAATACGGCCCGATCCGTACGATGTGCCCTTGAACGCGCTGGAGACTTCATTTGCAGGCGATCGAACCGCCCGGCGTACCGGCATCATCCCGTTCATCGTGGGGGGCAGCCCGAGCATCCAGTCGATGCAGGAATCACTCTTGGCGCTGGCGAAGCTGGGCTGCACCGCAATAGAAGTGGGGTTGCCGTTCTCAGACCCGATCGCCGATGGGCCGGTGATTGCCCAGGCCATGCACGAGGTTCTGGCCGGGAGCGTCACTGTTGGGCGCGTTCTGGCTGGCATCCGCGAAGTGGCGCCGTCGTGTGCCGCACCGCTGGTGGCCATGTCCAGCCAGTCTCTGGTTGAGCGCTGCGGGATGGCAAGTTTCGCCAGCCAATTGGCTCAGGCCGGATTCAGCGGGCTCATCACGCCTGACGGGGATCTTGACGGCTCCGAATCATTGCGGGTCGCCTGTCGCGGGGCTGGACTTGCCACTCCATGGCTGGTTGCCCCTCGAACCGACGCCACCCGAGCGCGGCGACTGGTCAGAGCCAGCAGCGGATTCGTGTATGTGCTCTCCCGGGCCGGACTGACCGGCGCAGGTGGGGGAATGGATCGCCTTGAGTCGCGCGTTCGAGACCTGCGGTCACTGACCGACCTGCCGCTGGCAGTCGGGTTTGGAATTGGCACCGCCGCTCAGGTGAGAGAAGCCACGAAATCAGCCGACGCGGCAATAGTCGGCAGTGCGCTGGTGCGAGCGATGACCGCGGCTGGGCCAAGTGGCGCCGCCAAAGCAGCCGCTGGGTTGCTGGCCGAACTCAAGACCGGATTGAGCGCGCGCTCGGTCAGTACCGCCGCAGAACGCCGATGACCACACCCTGAACCACGCAATCGGTCACGCGGATGGGTTCGAAGTCAGGGTTCGCCGGTTGCAGGCGGATGGCCCCGTCGCGCTCGCGGAAGAATGTCTTCAAGGTGGTTTCGCCGCTGGGAAGCAGGGCTACCACCCGCTCGCCATTGCGGGCAGTCTCCCGCCGTTCAACAATGACATAGTCGCCGTCGAGGATCCCTTCGTCGCGCATCGACAAGCCTTCGACCTGCAGGGCAAAGAGCGAACCGCTCTGGGCGCGGGCGCCGCCGAATAGTTCAGACAATCGCAGAGTGTCGTCCTGCGGGAACTTCTCGATCGGCAGGCCGGCGGCGATGCGGCCGACCAACGGAAAGCTGGCCCCGTCGGCTTCGGCCGGCGGGACAGCATCCTCAACGATGGACAAAGAGCGCGCCTTGTTCGGGCTGCGCCGCAGTGCGCCCTTGGCGATGAGCGCTTCGATGTGTTCGAAGACGGTCACCTTGCTCACTCCCAGTTCGTCGGCGAGCTCCTGCATGGTTGGCGAGTAGCCGCGCAGCGACCGCCACTGTCGCACCAGTCCGAAGATGCGCAGTTGCTTGGGGGTCAGGTTGAGGGAAGTCCTGGCGATGTTGGTGTTCATATGTTGCTGCCTGCGCGGATGTGTGAGGGGTGGGGATGGTTGGGGCCGTCAGCCGTTGAAGGCCGAGGAAACGATCGATCCAGCAGACGGTCCGGTCGAAGAGTGTTGGGCTGCTCGGTCGGTCGGTCGGTTGAATCCAGACCAATTCCGCTCCGATGGGAACCAAGTAGCGCACGAAGTCGCCACCGGGCCCCACCTGGACGAGGGGTTCCGAGGCAAGTCGGTACGGGGCTTTCGGCTGTTGATGGACAGGTTGCATTGCTCCCGGAGTTTCGGCAGAATGGTCTGGGATGATGCATATTTGTACGGGGAATGTTAGCGCGAACAGGTGTTCAGGTATAGCTGGCTAACCTTGAATAGGCGTTCGTGCGTAGGTAGGTTTTCGGACGGATAGCCATCAATGTTCCGCAAACCGCCACCATCCGTGCCGGATTTCACACAGTTAGATTTCGGGTTACAGGCTGGGATTGTCCACCTCAACCATGGGTCGTTTGGGACCGTCCCCAAGCCCGTCCAGATCGCGCAGCATGTCTGGGGGGAGCGCATCGAGGCCGGGCCCACAGAGTGGCTAGGGAGGCGCCTAGATGAAATCGTGGGACCCGCCAGAGAGGCTGTTGCCGGCCTGGTGAACGCGGCCCCGGAGCGGCTCGGTCTGCTCACCAATGCAACTGCCGGGGTCGGCGCTTTTCTGCGCTCCGTGAGCCTCAAGCCCGGTGATGAGATCGTTGCCATCGATCATGTCTACAACGCGGTCCGGCTCTATGCCACGGTGGTCGCCGCGCGGGCTGGGGCGACATTCCGGGAGGTCCCGCTCGGGTTGCCGGTTGTCGGCGACGCCAGCATTGTTGACACCATCATGGGCGGGTGCTCGGCCAAGACTCGGCTGCTGGTCATCGATCATGTGACCAGTCCGACTGCCCTCGTGCTGCCGGTTGCGCAACTGGTAGGCGCGGCGCGCGCGGCCGGCATCGCTTGTCTCATCGACGGGGCGCACGCCCCGGGCATGCTGCCTCTAGACCTGACGGCGCTGGACGCCGATGCCTACACGGGCAACCTGCACAAGTGGTGTTTCGCGCCCCGGGGTAGCGCGTTCCTGTCCGTGTCCGCGGCGTGCGAGCAGTGGGTGCGGCCGGAGACCCTCAGCCACAACATCCATGAGTCAGTCACCCGGGCATTCGACTGGCAGGGAACGCGCGACTTTTCTGCCTGGGGGGCGATCCCAGCGGCGATCGAGTACCTGAGGCGCGGCGGACCCGCCCAATGGATGGCGCACAATCATCACATGGCAGTCTGGGCCCACGCCATGCTGTGTGAGGCGCTTGGTGTTGAGCCGATCTCGCCAGTAGATGGGCGGCTCTTCGGATCAATGGCCACGGTCCGCTTGGATCAGCGCGCAGCCCGGCTCCACTCCACCGCCGCCGCTCTACAAGAGCGGCTCTTCAAGGAGCACCGCATCGAAGTGCCGATCGTTGACTGGAACGGGCAGTGGTTCGTCCGCCTCAGCGCCCAGATCTACAACCGCCCAGAGGACTATCTGGGACTGGCTGAGGCGCTGCGGAAACTCTGTGCCTAGCCGGCCAGTGGCGGCGCGGCAGCCTGTTGCTGCTGGGCCTGCTTGAACGGCACATACTCACCGTTGAACCAACGGGCCCAGGCCGGAATGTCCCAGGCGTACTGAGCCGTGCTCTGTCCCCAATCGGAACTGGAAAGCGACACCAGTGAGTTGTGAACATCGGCCCGAAGGGTGTAGACAACGGCGTCCGAGACGCGCAGCACAACGCCCTCGAACACTTGGCCGATCACCGGCAGAAATCCGCCGGAGCCGTCACCAACCACAGGAACGACATTGGCCACGTAGGAAATGGACCGCCCAATGGCGATCCACGCCAGATCTCCCGGCGGGCGATCGTCGGCGGCGTACTGGGCGAAAATGAGCAGAGGAATCGCCGCAGTGGTGTTGAGGGTGCCAGCCAGCAAGCCGGCGTTGTTCACCCGCAGGTTCAGCGTGCTGCGCAGGGCGTGATCGATGGTGGCCAGCACCGCGTTGCAGGCCGGGCGGTTGATGCGCATGGCGGCCTCATTCCGGACCGCGGGATCAGTGGCTTCGATTGACATCCAGGCCAGCGCCGACTGCCCGGGCTCGCCGTGGCTGGCGAAGTGCTCTATCAGGGCGGCCATCACATCTGGCCCGCAGTCGCCCAACTCCTCGTAGAGCGTCTGGAATCCGAGTGGGTTGGTCAGGGCGGGGAGTTCTTCAAGCCCGATGGCGCGCCGCTGCGGACGGGGGCTGTTGAAGTACTTGCGGCGCAGTTGGCCAGCGGCGCGCTCGGTTTCTTCATCCACCCCAGCGCCCTCGTGGCAGAAAATCATCCCGGGCTGCTCGGTGTACATCGGCGGCACCGCGCCGGTTGTCGGCAGCGGGTGCAGGAGATTTTCCGGGATCACTTCCGCCGCCGTCGGCGCCGCCGCCGCATTGTGCGGCCCGCCCAAGAGACTGAACAGCATGGCTAGTGCCGAAAGGGCGCCCATGGAGTCCTACTATACGACCGCCCGATGACAGCCGATCCTTCCGCCAGCGCGCTGCCCAGCATTTTTCAGCGGCTCGGACCAGAGGCATTCTGGCGCATCGCCAGGGCCTTCTACGCCCGGGTGCCATCGGTCGGCGCCATCTCCCACATGTTTCCAGCGTCGCTTGACGAACCAATCCGCAATCAGGCCGAGTTCCTGATTCAGTATTTCGGCGGACCAACCACCTATAGCCAGCGCAAGGGCCACCCGCGCCTGCGCATGCGGCATGCCCAGTTCCGCATCGGGCTGGCAGAGCGCAACGCATGGGTGGAGAACATGCGCCAAGCGTTGGCCGATGCCGAAATCCCCCAGCGCGAGCGGGCCGAGATGATGGCGTACTTCAACTCGACGGCCACCTTCATGATGAACGATGACGCGCCGAGTGGGTGAGCGCGTGGCAGACAGCGCCGTATCCTGACCAGCCATGGGCCTGCTGCGTTCGTTGATTGTTCCCTGCCTGCTGCGGCCCCGCTCGGTGGGGGTGATCGACGATCAACGATCCTGGCAACGCATCGAATTGTTGGGCTACGCCCTTCACCTGGCCGCGGCAATCGAGCGGACCACCACGGCGCAGCGAATCGGGGTAATGCTGCCGACCAGCGGGCTGTTCCCGGCCACTGCGATGGCCACCTGGATGTTGGGCCGCACGCTGGTCCCGCTGAACTATCTGCTGTCGCGGGGCGACCTCGATTACATCGCGGGCAACGCCGAGTTGGACACCGTCGTCACGGTAGGGCCGTTGCTTGATCTGGTCGGCGGCGCGCCGCTAGGGACCAAGCCGCTCCGGCTCGAGGAGGTCAATCGGCGTGGCATCCCGCCGTTGCGCGTCCCGCGCGGGTTACGCAGCCGGGAACTGGCCGTAGTGCTCTACACCTCCGGCACCTCTGGGCGCCCCAAGGGTGTAATGCTCACCGCCGGAAATCTGGCCGCCAACATGGAGCAGGTCAGACGCCGGGCACGCTTCACCCGCGGTGAAGTGATGCTTGGCGTGTTGCCGCAGTTTCACAGCTTTGGGCTGACCATTCTGACGCTGCTGCCGATGGCGCTGGGTTGCACGGCGGTCTACTCGGCGCGATTCGTGCCGCGCCGAGTGATTGAACTGGCCCGAGCGCACCGAGCCACGGTGTTCGTGGCGCTGCCATCCATGTACAACGCCCTGCGCACTGTTCGCGATGCCACCGGGGAGGAGTTCCGCACCTTGCGTTACGCGGTGTCCGGAGGCGAGCCGCTACCGATGTCGGTCAGCGATGCGTTCCACGAACGATTCGGCGTACGAATCTCCGAGGGCTACGGGCTCACCGAGACTGCACCGGTTGCCAACTGGTGTATGCCCGAGGAGTACCGGGCCGGGTCGGTCGGCCGGCCGGTCGATTGGGTAGACGAGCGAATCGTCGGGCCGGACGGAGCCGATATGCCGGTCGGGGCTGATGGCGAAGTGCGCATTCACGGCCCCAATGTGATGGCTGGTTACCTCGGCATGCCCGATGAAACTGCCGCGGCGTTCGACGAGCGCGGCTACTTCCGCAGCGGTGACATGGGGCGATTCGATTCTGACGGACACCTGCGCATCACCGGACGCATCAAGGAGATGCTGATCATTTCCGGCGAGAATGTGTTCCCGCGGGAGATCGAAGATGCAGTTCGCCGTCACCCCAGTGTGAAAGATGCGGCCGTCGTTGGCGAGCCAGACGACATGCGCGGGGAGGTACCCGTGGCTTTCGTCGAGTTGCGCGATGGGGCCGAGTTCGATCCAGCCGCCATCCGGGCTACCTGCCGGGAGACATTGCCGCCATACAAGGTGCCGCGCGAGGTGCGATGCTTAGAGGCACTGCCGCGCAATCCCACCGGCAAG
>SXGQ01774435.1_pt1 | contig 10557 bp, 10 predicted proteins | sample 3178371 | NCBI WGS metagenome assembly SXGQ01 (sample SAMN11356859, study PRJNA531348) | freshwater metagenome | isolation source: freshwater sample F1-20 | place: China: Fuxian Lake, Yuxi | collected 2017-12-25 | reverse complement strand
CGTTCTGCTTCTATCCGTATTCCTCACGTGGCTTCTGACAAAGCGCGCCGCATCGAGGCACGTTTCCCAGATCCCATGGCCAACCCATATCTGTGCTTTGCAGCATTGATGATGGCGGGCTTGGACGGCATCGAAAACAAAATCCACCCCGGAGAAGCCGCCACCAAAGACCTCTACCATTTGCCACCCGAGGAAGACGCGTTGGTGCCTACCGTGTGCCACAGCTTGGACCAAGCGCTGGAGTATTTGGACAAAGGCCGAGGTTTCTTGACCAAGGGCGGTGTGTTCACCGACAGCATGATCGATGCTTACATCGAACTCAAAATGCAAGAAGTCACACGCTTTCGCATGGCCACCCATCCGGTGGAATTTGATATGTACTACTCTCTCTGAGAGAAGTCATGCGGGTCAATCACCGGTCTCAAAACCGGTGACAAGGGGCGGCCTGGTGCCGCCTTTTTTCATGGTGCCAAGGAGAGTTTTGCAATGAACAAGCCGCTTCAAGTTGTTTGCATCTTGGCCAGTCTGTGCGCTATGCCGCTGTGGGCGCAAGACCCCGCCTACCCCGTGTGGCGCTGCGGCCATGAATTCACCAATCAACCCCGTCCTGGACAAAATTGCCAAGTGGTGGAATTGCCCGCTGAGATCACCATGACCGCGCCGCGCAGGCGTCCCAACCTCGACAAGACTGAGCTGCCACAACCGCCCATCGTGGTCATGCCACGCATAGACCTCAATGACCAACGGCAACGCGATGGTTGGGCGAAAAGCATTTTGAATGACGAATTGATCAAAACCCAAACGCGATGCCAGCAGCTTACCGCCAACAGCACCGAGCTGGTGCGTTGTCGCGCCGATGAAGCGGCTTTGCGCCGCGAATTGGCGCGTGCGCCCTGAGTTGGACGCATTCCATGCCTGAGACTCGCTTCCAAGCATTCGATTTATTGGCCACGCTGGTGTTGGTGGTTCAAGCGGACAACCGCGTGTTGTTTGCCAATGCATCGTTTGAGGATGTGATGGGTTTGTCGCGTCGCCACTTGCAAGCAGCCGATGTCCCATCGTTATTCGTGGATGAGGCCGCGATCGCGCAGTCCTTGGATGGGGCCCGACGGCATGATTTCGCAGCCTTGCGATTTGATGCGCAGCTCAAGCGACAAGCTGCCGACCCATTTGCCGTGCATGTGGTGGTCGCTGCCACCGAAGATCCGCGCGAGGTGTTGATGGAATTGTTGCCACAAGAAACGCAAAGTCGCCAAGACCGCGAGGAACGCCAGTTGGAGCATGCACAGGCCAACAAAGAGTTGATCCGAAATTTGGCGCATGAAATCAAGAATCCTTTGGGCGGCATTCGCGGCGCAGCGCAATTGCTGCAGCTGGAGCTGGACTCGCGCGATTTGACCGAATACACGCAAGTCATTGTTCGCGAAGCAGACCGTTTGCAAACGCTGGTGGACCGTTTGCTCGCGCCACACCGGCGACCGCATGTGGTGGGCAACGTGAATATCCACGAGGTCTGTGAGCGGGTGCGTACTTTGATACTCGCCGAATTTCCCAAAGGGCTGCAGGTGCAGCGCGACTATGACATTTCGTTGCCTGAATTTCGTGGCGATATGGAGCAATTGATACAAGCGGTGCTCAATATTGCACACAACGCAGCGCAAGCATTGAGCGAACGCATAGCGACTGGCGACGCCCAAATCGTTTTGTGCACCCGTATCGCCAGACAAGTGACCTTGGCCAAGCAACGCCATCGGTTGGCACTGGAATTGCATGTGATTGACAACGGTCCAGGCATTGCGTTGGACATCAGAGAACGTTTGTTTCATCCTTTGGTGTCAGGTCGCGATGGCGGTTCAGGTTTGGGATTGAATTTGGCCCAGACTTTTGTTCAGCAGCACCAAGGTGTGATCGAGTGTGACAGTCAGCCGGGGCAAACAGATTTCAAACTTTTGATTCCGTTGCCTTGAATGCACCCAGCCCAAGCAACCAGCATGAGACAACAGGTGAAGTGAATTTATGAAACCGATTTGGATTGTGGACGATGACCAGTCGATTCGCTTTGTGCTTGAAAAAGCCTTGATGCGAGAAAACTTGCCTACGCGCAGTTTCACGCACCCGCGCGAAGTCCTGCAGGCCTTGACGCATGTCAGTCCCGAGGACTGCCCGCAGGTGTTGGTCAGTGACATACGCATGCCAGGTGGTTCGGGTTTGGATTTGTTGGCCCAAGTCAAAGAACGCATGCCCGGTTTGCCAGTGATCATCATGACCGCTTATTCAGACTTGGACAGTGCAGTTTCGGCATTCCAAGGCGGCGCATTTGAATATTTGCCCAAACCCTTTGACCTGACCAAAGCGATTGAGTTGATTCGCCGAGCACTCGAAGAAAGCCAGCGAGAAGCTGTGGGTGCTGTCGATGTGGACAGCACGCCCGAAATGTTGGGGCAAGCCCCCGCCATGCAAGATGTGTTTCGTGCTATTGGGCGATTGAGCCAAAGCAATGTCACGGTGATGATCACCGGCGAGTCGGGTTCTGGCAAAGAACTGGTGGCGCGTGCATTGCACAAACATTCGCAACGTGCAGCCGGCCCGTTTGTGGCCATCAATACCGCCGCCATTCCCAAAGATTTGTTGGAAAGCGAATTGTTTGGCCACGAGCGCGGTGCTTTCACGGGCGCACAAAGCATGCGCCGTGGACGCTTCGAGCAAGCCGACGGAGGCACTTTGTTTCTGGACGAAATTGGCGACATGAAATTTGATTTGCAAACCCGTTTGCTGCGTGTGCTGAGTGATGGCAGCTTCTATCGGGTGGGCGGCCACAGTGCCATCAAAACCAATGTGCGCGTGATTGCCGCGACACACCAAAACCTGGAGCAAAGGGTGGCCGAAGGAGCGTTTCGCGAAGACTTGTTCCATCGCTTGAATGTGATTCGACTGCGTTTGCCGCCGCTGCGCGAGCGGCGCGAAGACATTCCTGTGTTGACGCGACATTTTTTGCAACAAAGCGCTCAACAACTGGGTGTCGAAGCCAAACGTATTTCTGAAGCAGCGGTCGCTTTGTTACAAGACTTTTCATTTCCGGGCAATGTGCGTCAATTGGAAAATATTTGCCATTGGTTGACCGTTATGGCGCCGGCGCAAGCGATAGAGCCCAAAGATTTGCCGCCCGAGGTGCTGTCGCCTTCTGTGGTGTCGTTGGTGCCATCACCCACGGTCACCCACACGGTCAATGGCGCATTTGAGCCAGCACAAGTGCCTGAAACACCAGCGCCTTTGGTCAACGGTTCGCATGCTTCTTCAGCGTTGAAACCCTTGGTGCTCAACATGCCGGGCGAAGACTGGCAAAGCGGCTTAGAGGCGCAAGCCATGGCCTTGCTGGCCAATGGCAGAACCGATGTGTGGGACGAGTTGACCAAACGCTTTGAAGCCACGTTGATACAAACCGCGTTGGCGCATACACGCGGCAGACGCATAGACGCCGCGCATAAATTGGGCATAGGGCGCAACACCATTACCCGAAAAATTCAGGAATTGGGTTTGGAGTGATGATTGGCAGCTGTGTGCATCGACGTTTACAACCAAAAAAAATAAATCGCCGAATGGCGGTTGGTATTACAAAGACAGTGTGGCGATCACGGGTGTGTGGTCACTGGGCCTCTCGTTTTTTCGGGGGGCTTTGTCGATGGTGCAGGCACGGACCTGTGGCTTTAACCCGTTCGAAACCAGCACATGGTCGATGCGCAGGCCACGGTTACGGCGGAATGCAAATTCACGGTAATCCCACCACGAATAACTTTTCTCAGGTTGTTCAAACAGCCTGAAAGCGTCCACCAAGCCTAAATCAATCAGCGCTTGAAAATGTGCGCGTTCTTCATCGGTGCAATGGATGGTACCGGCCAGCGCCACCGGGTCCCACACATCTCGGTCGTCCACCGTGATGTTGAAGTCGCCCATCAACACCAATTTGTCATGGCGCGTGAGCTCGTCTTTTAACCACTGCTGCAAAGCAGCTAACCAAGCCATTTTGTAAACAAACTTATCGCTGTCGGGCGCTTGTCCGTTCGGGAAATACGCACCCACCACGCGCACGCCCTGAATGGTTGCTGTGATCACGCGGGCCATGTCATCGGCAAACCCGGGAATGTTGTGCACCACATCTGTGATCGGGTGTTTGGCGATCAAAGCCACGCCGTTGTAAGTTTTTTGACCGAAGAACGCTACTTGGAATCCGGCTGCTTCAATCTCTGCGCGGGGAAATTTATCGTCTGTGGTTTTGGTTTCTTGCAAAGCCAATACGTCGATGGATTCATCGCCAGTGTGTGCGTTAAGCCATTCAAGCACTTGCGGCAACCGCACGGTAAGAGAGTTGACGTTCCAAGTGGCGAGTTTCATGGGTATTTATGTGGTGGTGATGCCCAGCTTTCCCAGCAAAGCCTGATCCCGTTGCCAATCCGGGTTGCCCGTGGTCAACAGTTTGTCGCCATAAAAAATGGAGTTGGCGCCCGCCATGAAGCACAGCGCTTGAATGGCTTCGCCCATTTGCTGACGGCCGGCAGATAAACGCACTCGCGCGGTGGGCATGGTGATACGGGCCACGGCAATGGTGCGAACAAATTCCAGCAGGTCCAGTGACTCGGTGCCGTGCAAAGGCGTGCCTTCTACTTGCACCAGGTTGTTGATGGGCACCGATTCGGGATAGGGTTGCAGATTGGCCAATTGGTGAACCAAGCCTGCACGCTGTGCGCGACTTTCGCCCATGCCGACAATACCGCCGCTGCACACATTCATACCAGCGCTGCGCACATGCGCTAAGGTGTCCAAGCGCTCTTGGTAATCGCGCGTGCTGATGATGTCGCCATATAACTCTGGCGCGGTGTCCAGGTTGTGGTTGTAATAGTCCAGGCCTGCGTCTTTCAAGGTGTCGGCTTGCGAGGCGCTCAACATGCCCAGTGTGCAACAGGCTTCCATACCCAGAGATTTGACCGTGCGAATCAGTTCAGCCACTTTTTCAATGTCACGGTCTTTGGGCTCACGCCATGCCGCGCCCATGCAAAAACGGCTGGCACCATTTTTTTTGGATTCAATCGCAGCGGCTTTTACTTCGTCTACATCCAGCATCTTGGAGGCTTCTACACCGGTGTCGTAATGCACCGTCTGCGGACAGTAGCCGCAGTCCTCGGGACAACCACCGGTTTTGATGGATAGCAAGGTAGAAAGCTGTACTTCATTGGGGTTGAAATGTTGGCGATGAATCTCTTGCGCCTTGAACATCAAGTCGTTGAAAGGCAGATTGAACAACTCTTCAATAGATTGGCGCGACCAAGTTTCGACATTTGCAGTGTCTTTGCGAGGCTTGATGAAATGAACAGCTTGTTGAGTGACTGCGGTAGGCATAAGAGGTTTTTGAAGAAGGCTAAACTGGTTGAATATAGCAACAAATAAATTCATCGTAATTATTGGAACCTGACCCCAATTACCCAAAGGATGACAGCGCACGGGATAATCGCTTCACAAACAAGAAGCTTGTTATTTTCTTAAGAGGTTTGATCTGAGCTCTCTATCTACCGAACTGGTGCAACGCAGCTTGCGCAGTGTCTGGCACCCGTGTACCCAAATGCAACACCATGAATCCGTTCCTTTGGTGGCAGTTCACCATGGCAGTGGTGCATGGTTGTTTGACCATGAGGGCAACCGTTATTTAGACGCGATCAGTTCTTGGTGGGTCAATTTGTTCGGCCATGCCAATCCTCGTATCAATGCAGCCATCAAGCATCAACTCGACACCTTAGAACACGCCATGTTGGCTGGCTTCACCCATGAGCCGGTGGTGGCTTTGTCTGAAAAACTCTCTGCCCTGACGGGTGGCGTTTTGGGCCATTGTTTTTATGCGTCAGATGGTGCGTCAGCAGTGGAAATTGCGTTGAAGATGAGTTTTCACAGCTGGCGCAACCAAGGCTTGGGTGATAAAAAAGAGTTCGTGTGTTTGAAGGGTGGTTACCACGGAGAAACCGTCGGTGCGCTTGCCGTGACCGATGTGCCTGTCTTTCGTGATGCATACCAAGCCATGTTGGCACCTGCGCATTGCTTAATGTCCCCCGATGCCAGGCAGGCGCAGGATGGTGAAAACGCAGACCTGGTGGCGCTGCGAGCCGCCCATGCGCTCGAAAAACTGTTGCAAGAACGTGCCACACATATCAGCGCTGTCATCATCGAACCTTTGGTGCAATGTGCGGGGGGCATGGCCATGCACAGTCCGTTGTACGTGCAAGAGGTCCGTCGTTTATGCACAGCGTTCAACGTGCATTTGATCGCTGATGAAATTGCGGTAGGGTGCGGTCGCACGGGTAAATTTTTTGCATGTGAGCACGCAAACTTATGGCCAGATTTTTTGTGTTTGTCCAAAGGCATCAGCGGCGGTTATCTACCCTTGTCCCTGGTCATGACCCGTGAAGCCATTTACCAATCTTTTTACAGCGACAGTTTGGCGCGTGGTTTTTTGCATTCCCATTCATACACGGGTAATCCGTTGGCTTGCCGCGCTGCGCTTGCCACGTTGGAGATTTTTGATGAGGACAATGTGCTGGTGCAAAACCGTGAACGTGCAGCGCAACTGAATGGTGCGCTTGCGAGCTTTGCGGTTCATTCACAGGTAAAACACTTTAGGCAGCAAGGCATGATTTGGGCATTTGACGCGCAAGTTGATGACCCTCATTTGGCTGCCACTTTTTCACGTCGGTTTTTCTCGTGCGCTTTGAAGCATGAGTTACTCGTGCGTCCCATCGGCACCAGTGTTTACCTGATGCCCCCTTATGTATTGAGCGATGCAGACATCAACCTCTTGGCAGAGCGTTTGCAGTCGGTGTTCCATGAGGTGATGTCTCCATGAGTTTTGCACCATTGGCCCAATTGACATTGCATCTGCGCGAATTGGAAGAAACGGGTTTGCGCCGATTCAGGCGCACCACTGAAACCCCTTGTCAGCCGCATACGGTTGTCGATGGCGAAAAATTGCTGGCGTTCAACAGCAATGACTATTTGGGTTTGGCAGCCCATCCTTTGGTGGTCGAGGCTTTGCGTGAAGGTGCCAGCCTGTATGGTGCAGGCAGCGGCGCATCGCATTTGATCAGCGGGCATTCGCAGGCGCATGAGCGGCTGGAGGAAATGCTGGCCATGATGATCTCACCATTCATCCCATCGGTTCGTGCGCTGTCACTGAGCACAGGCTATATGGCGAATTTGGCTGTGCTGTCAGCGCTGTCTGGCATGGCGAAGGATGACATCACTTTTTTTTCCGATGAGCTCAATCACGCCTCACTCATAGACGGTATCCGTTTGACCCGAGCGCCTTACAAGGTATACCGACATGCTGACATGGAACATTTGTCGCAGACATTGGCAGCCTGTGCAAGTGCAGCCAAGGTTGTGGTCACAGACGGCGTATTCAGCATGGACGGTGATATTGCACCTTTGCCTGTGTTGTTGAAGCTGTGTGAACAGCATGGCGCTTGGCTGCTGGTTGATGATGCGCATGGCTTTGGCGTCTTGGGCAACAGGGGTGCAGGCGTGTTGGAGCATTTCAATCTGCGGTCAGAGCAATTGATTTACATGGGAACGCTTGGCAAGGCTGCCGGGGTGTCAGGTGCTTTTATCGCTGCACATGAACATGTCATTGAATGGATGGTGCAGCGTTCGCGCCCCTACATCTACACCACAGCTTCAGCACCCGCACTGGCGCATGCATTGTTGACCAGTTTGCGCATTCTGCGAAGTGATGAGGGTTGCCGTCGCCGATCACATTTGCACAGCTTGATCCATCAACTGTCCTCTGCGCCTGTGCCCAATGCATGGAAAAGAATGGTTTCCACCACCGCGATTCAACCTATCGTCATAGGCAGTAACCAAGCCGTATTGCAGGCATCCCACGATTTGATTTCGCAAGGTATTTGGATCAGTGCGATACGCTCGCCCACCGTCCCAGTCAATACCGCCAGATTACGTATCACTTTGTCGGCTGCGCACACATCGACAGATGTCGACCGTTTGGTGCAAGCCTTGGCGCCTGTGGTTCTGGCATGAAACATGTGTTAAATACCAAACCCTTTTCTTGTTTCGTCACCGGAACTGATACCGAAATTGGCAAGACTTTGGTGGCCAGTGCGTTGGTGCAAATGCAAGCGCATCGTGGCTGGCGGGTAGCTGCAAGCAAGCCGGTTGCCGCGGGGGCGGAATGGCGTGGTGACCGATGGTTCAATGAGGACGTTGAGGCTTTATCTGCTTGTGTGTCGGTCAAATTGCCGCAAGCCTTGACCACCCCGTATTTGTTCAGGACTCCGGCCGCACCGCATATCGCGGCTTCGTTAGAAGACAGGTTGATTGACCGCCAGCACTTGATCGATTGCCATCAACAGGTGCGTGCGCAGGCGCAAGCGGTGGTGGTCGAGGGCGTGGGTGGTTTTTGTGTGCCTTTGAATGACAAGTACAACACCGCTGACTTCGCACAGGATTTGGGTTTGCCGATGGTGTTGGTCGTTGGCATGCGCTTGGGTTGTATCAGCCAGGCGTTGTTGACCGCAGAAGCGATCGCAGCGCGTGGTCTTTCGTTGTTGGGCTGGGTGGCGAATACTGTAGACCCGCACATGTTGTATCCGCAAGAGAACATCGACTCTATCGCGCAAAGAATCCACGCGCCTTTGTTGGGGTGCATTCCTAGGCTGGACGTGGCAGATGCGGCGTCTGCAATACCGTTTTTGCGGTAATTGGGATCTGCAGAATTGGCAGAGCAGAATTGGGGTCAGGTTCCAATTAATTGGAACCTGACCCCAATTCTGGGAACCTGACCCCAATTACCCACCCGATTACTTTCTTTGCAAGGTCACCAGGCTGTATGCAAGTCCTTGTGCGGACACGTGGCGGGTACGCGCAGTTTCTTGCCATTCATTGGCGATGAGGTCAGGAGCCCATGCGTCGCCTTGAAAATCGGCATCGATTTCTGTCACGACCAATTGTTGTGCGTATGGCATGGCTTGGGCGTAAAGCTGCGCACCGCCGATCAACCACACCACTTGAGCGGGGCTGAATAAATCCATCGCGGCTTGCAATGAAGCGACCACTTGCGCACCAGTCGCTTCAAATTCAGTTTGACGGGAAACAACCACATTGGTGCGGCCGGGCAAGGGGCGAAATTTTTCGGGAATAGATTCCCAAGTGATGCGGCCCATGATGACCGGCTGACCCAAGGTTGTTCGCTTGAAATGCGCCAAGTCTTCGGGCAAATGCCAGGGCAAGTCGCCGTTGACGCCGATGACGTTGTTGCGAGCGCGGGCGTAAATCAAATGCAAAGGCATAGAAATGGCGTGCTTAGGATTGAGAAAGGCAGTGTGGCAAGGCAATCATTCTGCATGCATCACAGGCCGGGCTTTGGAGGGTAGCAGCACCGCTGCAATGGCTGTCACCACGCACACCATGGCCACGTAGTCTTGCCAATGCGGCCATTCACCCACCATGAAAGTGGCGCACAAGGTGCCCGTGACCGGTACCGCCATGATGCTCATGGCGCTGGTGGCCGGCGGCAAGTCCCGCGCCATGCCAAACCAAATGATTTGCGCAAACCCATAGTTGACGAAGATGGCATAAAACAAACTGCTCCAAGCCAACGGAGAAATATCCCAGCTTGGCCAAGTTTCGGTGGCCGAGGCCAGCAGCAAAATCACCGGGGAACTCAACAACATCATCCACACGGTGAGCGACTGCACCGGCATGGTGAAGGGGATACGGCGCATCCACAAGGTGCCGATGGCCCAACTGATCGCACCCAATTCCATCCACACAACGCCCATGGGTCGGCCTTGCAAAGCGCTGAGTTCGTGAGAAACCAAAAGCCCGATACCCAACAATGCGGCGACCACGGCAATGACGATGCGTTTGTTCAATGCTTGACCCATGAACAGCACGCCAAACACCACGGTCCACACTGGAAACATGAATCCCAAAATGGAAGCACGGCCAGAAGGCAGTGCCATCACGCCCAAAATAGACAAGGTGTGCCATAAAAAAATATTCGGTATGCCCAGCAATACGATGTCACGCCATTCACGTGCAGTGGCTGGCCACAAGCGAAGCCCGCGCATGCGAAAGTAAAACATCAACCACAAAGACGCCAGCCCCATGGTGATGCCGCGCACATAAAGCGGTGGCAGTTCGCGCACGGCTATTTTCATCATCGGCCAATTGATGCCCCACATCAACGTGAGTGCCACCAGCGCAATCAATTGTGCGCGGGAAATTTGCAGCGTGTTCAAACAGCCACCGGCGCTTTGATAGCCGCATGGCATTGGTAATCACGAAACTCAAAGTCATCGAACGCGTAATCAAATATGCTGGCTGGCTTGCGCTTGATATGCAGTGTGGGAGGAGGAAATGCCGTGCGTGACAACTGCAACGCCACTTGCTCGAGGTGGTTGCTGTAGATATGGCAATCGCCGCCTGTCCAAATGAATTCACCGATATCGAGGTCGCATTGTTGCGCCACCATGTGGGTGAGCAGCGCGTAGCTGGCGATAT
>SXGQ01323633.1_pt1 | contig 10557 bp, 8 predicted proteins | sample 3178371 | NCBI WGS metagenome assembly SXGQ01 (sample SAMN11356859, study PRJNA531348) | freshwater metagenome | isolation source: freshwater sample F1-20 | place: China: Fuxian Lake, Yuxi | collected 2017-12-25 | reverse complement strand
TCGTCAGTCGCCATAAAACCAGAGTGGAAATCTCGCAGGTTTTGAATACCAACATTATACTTTCTAGGAGAAATAGCCGCTCGAAAAAACACTGAAAACCGAGTACTCATGCGGGTTTCAAGAATTTTGCAGGGCCGACTCAGTAGCACGAGCGCTCGCCTTGCCTCATAACATTATCATCGTGTAGTGTAACGGTCGCAGAGGAGAATCACATGAAACCCACCACCACAGTCCAATCCGGCTCCATTTCACTGGCCGTCTACACATGGGGCGTCAAAACCCCCGGCAGACCGACGGTGCTGCTGGTACACGGCTATCCTGACAGCGCATCCATCTGGGAAGACACCGCCAAAATTCTGGCTGCCGATCACTTCGTGATTGCGTACGACGTGCGGGGCGCTGGCCGCTCCGACGCGCCCAAGCGAATCGCCGACTTCGACATGTCCTATCTGGTGGACGACATGCGCGCCGTGCTCGACGCCGTCTCTCCGGACGAGGCTGTGCACCTGATCGGCCACGACTGGGGTGGAATACAGGGCTGGGAAGCAGCGACGTCCGAGAAACTCAAAGGCCGCCTGTTGTCCTACACCACGGCCTCTGGCCCCTGTCTGGACCACATCGGCCACTGGGCACGCGCGCGGATGAAGAACCTCAACCCGCAAAATGCCCGCATGCTGGCCCGTCAGGCTCTGCACTCCTGGTATGTGTACCTTTTCCACCTGCCCCTGCTGGCCCCCACTGCATGGAAAAAAGGTCTGGACCGTCAATGGCCGAAAGTACTGACGCTGCTTGAGGGGATCAGCGGTCATCACAACCCCACCCAGCGCGGCGACGGTGCAGTGGGCGTGAATCTGTATCGCGCCAACGTGTTTAAGCGCGTGCTCAATCCGCAGATTCGCCGGGCCGACATTCCAGTACAACTGATCGTTGCCAAACGCGACGCCTTCATCACCGAGTCACTGTTTGAAGACTTGCCCCAATGGGCGCCACGCCTGTGGCGGCGCGATGTGGATGCAGGTCACTGGATCCAGGCCAGCCGCCCCGAATGGGTTGCCAAATGCGTGCGCGAATTTGTGCAACTGGTGGAAAAAGGCATCGAAGCGCCCGACCTGAACTGCATACAAGACCTCAGGGGTCCCGGCGCAGGCAGCCAGGCCAAGGCTGCCTGACAGGGGCCCGGTCAGACCCGATCAACCCGCATCGGGCACAAAACTGTCTTTAAATACCCATTCGGCCTGCGGACGTCGCCCATTGGGCACGTCCCGTTCGCGCTGCTCATCCGTGAGGTTCGCAGGGTCTCCCGGCTTGCCCACCGCAATCACCACTTCTACCTGATAGCGCTCATCCAGCCCCAGAAAGGCGGTGGCACGGGCCCGGTCAAACCCGCCCATGGCATGCGCCACCAAACCACTGGCACTCGCCTGCTGCGCCAGACAGACCCACGCGGCACCCGCATCAAAACTGTGCGAGACCTGCAACTGCATCTCGCCGGTATGCCGGTTGGGTAGCAGTCGGCGCGACACCAGCAGCAACAATGCTCCGGCTTTTGAAGCCCACCAGCGGTTGCCCTCGGCCAGTATATCCACCAGCTCTGCCCAACGCGCACTGCCCGGCACGACATAGACAAAGCGCCAAGGCTGCAGGTTGCCACTGGACGGCGCCCAGCGGGCCGCCTCGAACAGCGGCGCCAGTTCGTCGCGGGTCATGGCCTCGCCCGACAGGCAACGGGAAGACCAACGACTCAAAATCAGGGGTTCAATCTCAAATTCGGGCTTACGGGAACCGGCTTTCATACGTAAAATTCCTGAAAAAAACACTGTGGAAAACGCAGCAAGAGAGCTGCGCCGCCATGATACCTGCCACTCCCCGAAATACAGGGTTTTTCTGTAGGCATAGTGAGCGACAGTTCAGTTCTGGACTGATCTTTCGACACAGAGGCGACACATGATCACGCAATTCATCAACGGTCTTACGTCCTTGCCCGGCACCCTGCTGGCCCACAGCGACTCGGGCGGCATCGCCAACGCGGTGGACAAACTCAGCGAGCAGCCCGGTAAAATCCGCCGGCAACGTAGCCAGGCCGTGGTCGTAACAGGGACCTCACTCATCGTCCTGTATCTGCTGGTAACCGTCACTTCGCATTTTTTCAGTGCCGACCAGGCACACGAGCACCGCCGCTGTCTGATGTTGATCGCAGGCTCGCTCATCACTGCCGCCGGTCTCTGGCTCGCACGTCGCAATCGACCTACCGAAGGCATGTGGGTGATCTGTTTGGGCATTCTGGCGCTCTACGCCATTTTGCAGGTCGCCATCCAGACGGGTATTCGCTCGAGCGCTACCTATGTGCTGCTGCTGTTTGTACCTCTGTCAGGGTTTGTCGGCGGTCAGCGCAACATGCAGCCTGTATTTACAGGTGTCATGACTATTATTTTACTCACCTATCTCTCTGAAAAGGCTGGTTTTATCACCGGGCAGACCGGTATCAACATCACGCCACTCGAAATGGTGCTGTTCTGCCAGATCTTTGTATGTTCGGCTCTGTTCATGCTGGCTCGCGTCATCGGCGAATCGCTGGACCTGCTGGCCAACCTACCCCACGAAAGCAACCGCGTCATCTCCCACGAACTGCGTCAACCGCTGTCCACGGTCGTGGCCGCCGTGCAGGTGCTGTCTCACCCGCACCTGAGCGATGCCATGAAGGCACGCACCCTCAAAAGCCTCTCCAACGCCACATCGTCCATGATGTCGCTGCTCGACGATATCGCCGACCACGGCAAGCTGGCCTCGGGCGACATGGAACTGTTCATCGCGCCCTTTTCCCCTGCGGCCATCACCCATGAGGTGTTCGGCATGTATGAGAGCGCGGCGCAGCAGAAAGGTGTCTCCCCGCGTTGCCGCATCGAAATAGACGACAGGGCTGTGCTGCTCGGCGACGCAGGCCGCTTGTCGCAGGTACTGAGCAACCTGATGAACAACGCCGTGAAGTACACCGAACATGGCGAAGTCACGCTGACCGTGTCCGGCAAACGCCACACCGAAGATGCCGACGTGATGAAAATTCGCTACACCATCATGGATACCGGTGTGGGCATACCGAAAGACAAACAGCGTCAGATCTTCACCGCTTTCAACAAAGGCGACGAAGAGCGTTTCAACCAACCCGGCATGGGTCTGGGACTCTCCATTGCCAAGCATTTGGTTGCGGCCATGAACGGCAAGATCGGATTTGAAAGCACGCGGGGCCGCGGATCCCTGTTCTGGGTGGAAGTATCGCTACCCGTGGCGGGAGCGAGTTCTTCATCTGCCTCAGGTAGTGATCGCCAGCGCGACAGCGTCATTCCACTGCCCTTGAACAAAAACCGCTTGTCTCATTGAGGTCATCACCGAGACCAGCGCATACGCCACCCCATCAATCCCCGCTGTCCAGGTTCATCACGGTGCCGTTGCGTACCCGACGTACCTCTGCAATCGGCAGTGTCCACACCAGACCATCACCGATCTGACCGGTTGATCCATTCTCGATGATGGTCTTTTCGATGGCATCGGCCATGTCGTCAGAGCAGATGACAGACACGACGACCTTGGGCACAAAATCGGTCAACTCCTCTGCAATACTTCTCGGCCCCACACTGGCCGGTGCCGTAAAGCCCTCTGCCTTGATGAAGGTAACCCCCGGAAAGTTCGGTATGTCCCGCAGGGCATCACGTACCCGATTCACTTTTTGCGGCCTGATGATGGCCCTTACTTCTTTCATCGAAAATATCCTTTGCATGTCACAACACCACTGCTCTCACAATTGACGCGTCCGCCTGAACACGTCACTCGTCACCCGTCACACTTCCCTCGGCTTGTCATCGAACCAGCGATACATCGCGGGTAGCACCACCAGCGTCAGCAAGGTCGATGTGATCAATCCGCCGATCACCACAACTGCCAGCGGCCGCTGCACCTCAGACCCGGGACCGCTTGCGAAGAGGAAAGGCACCAGACCCAGCATCGCCACCGTTGCCGTCATCAGCACGGGACGGAACCGCTGGGTACATCCCTCGCGCACGGCTTCAGCCACGCCCATTCCTTCTTCACGCAGGCGCTTGATGTAGGAGACCAGCACCACACCGTTGAGCACTGCAATACCCCACAACGCGATGAAACCCACCGATGCCGGTACCGACAGATACTCGCCCGAGACGAAGAGCGCATACACTCCCCCGATCGACGCAAAGGGCAACACGGTGATGATCAGGGTGGCCAGTTTCACTGAATTGAACAGCACGAACAGCAGGAAGAAAATCGCTGCAATCGTGATGGGCACAATTACGGAGAGCGTTTCCATGGCGCGCTGCATGTTCTCGAACTGACCGCCCCAGACAATGTAGTAACCCTCAGGCAGCTTGACCTGCGCAGAGACCTTGTCCTGAACCTCTTTCACAAAACCACCCAGGTCACGTCCATCCACGTTGGCACCCACCACCACACGGCGTTTGCCCATTTCGCGGCTGATGGTCGCAGGTCCGTCAACCAGACTGATCTTGGCCAGCGCACTGAGCGGCACCACTTCACCGTCCGATGTCCGCATGGTGGTTGTGCGAATCACCTCAACCGAATTGCGGTACTGCTCTGGATAGCGGACCACAATGCCGAACCGGCGCTCACCCTCATACAGTTGCGTCACTTCGCGCCCGCCGATAGCGGTTTCAATCACGTCGTGAACATCCGCCACATTCAAGCCGTAGCGGGCGATGGTGGCACGGTCCAGATCAATGGTGAGGGTCTGCTGGCCCGACAGTCGCTCGATTCGGATATCGCGGGCACCTTCGACGCTGCGTATCACCTTGGCAATTTTTTCTGACATGTCTTTCAACTGAGCCAGATCATCGCCAAACACCTTGACGGCCAACTGTGAGCGTACGCCGGTCACCATTTCGTCCACGCGCTGCGCAATCGGCTGATTGAGCACCACCTGCACACCCGGAATGTTGTTCACACGACTACGGATATCGTCCTCGATCTCGCTTTGCGTACGGCCTGCAGTCGGATCGATGGTGGCAATCGGATCAGACTCGTTCTGACCGGCCGGATCGGCTGGCGACTCGCCACGACCGAGTTTGGACACGACCATCTTTACGCCGGGCACTTCACTGACGATCTTCATGACTTCGTTTTCAATCTTGACCGACTCATCCAGCGAAATGCTGGGTACGCGGAACACACCGGTCACAATCGAACCCTCCTGCATCACCGGGATAAAGCTCTTGCCCAGCAGGGGAAACAGGGCCAGCGACGATGCCAGCAAAGCCACTGCGATCATCACGGTGCGTTTCTCTGACAGCAAGGCCCAACTGAGCATGTTCAGATAACGCGACTTCAGAAACGCAATCGGTTTGGTGTCGTGGTCCGCTCCCCCCTTCAGGATGTAAGAGCACAGGGCCGGCGACACAAACAGCGACACCAACAGTGAGATGAACAGCGCAATCGCAATCGTCATTGCCAGCGGCCCGAACATCTTGCCTTCCATGCCTTGCAAAGCCATCAGCGGCAGGAACACCAGAATGATGATGCCGATACCGAAAATCACCGGCGTGGCCACATCCAGCGTAGCCTCCAGAATGACACGCGAACGGGATGACGGACTTGCATGCCCCAGTTTGTGGAACACGTTCTCCACCACCACAACGGTGCCGTCCACCATCAAGCCGATGGCAATGGCCAAGCCTCCCAAGGACATCAGATTGGCCGATATGCCGTACTGCGTCATCACCATGAAGGTGATCAAGGGCGTGATGATGATGGTCGCCACCACAATCAGGCTAGAACGAACATCGCCCAGAAAAATGAACAGGATGACCACCACCAGTGCAATGCCCTCTAGCAGCACCTTGGTCACCATCCACAGCGCAGAATCCACCAAATCGGTACGGTCATAGAACGACTTGATCTGCAAGCCGCCGGGCAACATCTGCAGGCGGTTGATTTCATCCACCTTGGCCTTGATCCGCGTGACCACTTCCTTGGCATTGCCGCCGCGCAGCATCATCACAATACCGGCAACGCCTTCGGTGTCGCCGTTTTTGATGATGGCACCCTGCCGCACAGCCGCACCGATCTTCACCTCAGCCACGTTACGCACAAAAATCGGCAAGCCGTTCTGCTCCTTGACCACGATGCTCTCAATGTCAGCCACCGACCGGATCAGACCCACACCGCGGATCAGGTACTGCTCTGCCCGTTGCGGCAGCACACCGCCACCCGCATTGGCATTGTTGCGCGCCACCGCGGTGTACACCTGCTCCAGCGTGATGCCGTAGCCGCGCAAACGATCAGGGTTCACCAGAACCTGATACTGTCGCTCATATCCGCCCATGGAGTTGATTTCGGCAACGCCCGAAATGGACCGCAGCATGGGTCGAACCACCCAGTCCTGCACCACGCGACGCTCTGCCAATTCTTCGGGCGTCAGTGCACGTTTGCCGTCATCGGGATGCTCCAAAGTGTACTGGTATACCTCGCCCAGACCGGTCGATACCGGACCCAGTACGGGTGTCACCCCCATCGGCAAGCGCGCGCCGACTTCCATCAAGCGTTCCATCACCAACTGGCGTGCGAAGTACACATCCGTCGAATCCGTGAACACCAAGGTGATGATGGACAGACCGCTTCGGTTCAATGAACGCATTTCGGTCAGGCCAGGCAGACCCGTCATCGAAATTTCCAGCGGAACGGTCACAAAGCGTTCCACCTCTTCAGGAGAACGACCTGGTGCCTCCGTTGCGATCTGCACCTGAATATTGGTCACGTCCGGAAACGCATCCACCGACAATTTTCTAAGGCTGCTCAAACCAAAACCCAGCAGACCCAGCACAACAACCAGCACGATGAGGCGCTGCTTGAGCGCAGAACGTATCAGCGCTTCAATCATGTCAATTCAACTCCGCGCGCTTGCGTTCATTGTTCAAATGAAATGCGCCGTCCATCACGATTACCTGATCTTTCTGGATACCCGACAACACCTGCCGATAGCCGTCGCTCTCCGGTCCCAACTGAACCGGAGTCAGACGAAACTGTGTCGGCGATACCCGAACAAACACATAATCCTTGTCTTCTTCGCGCACCACCGAACTGATGGGCACACCGAGCACTTGCACGGCAGACGATGTGATCTGAAGGTTGGCCAACATGGCGGGCTTGAGCAACTTTTGCGGATTGGCCAACTCGGTACGAACCGTCACCGTACGGGTATCCGTGGACACCGTGTCGCTCACAAACACGATGCGACCCTGTAGCGTGTCATTGAGCGCAGGCACCTGCACATCCACTTTCTGTTTCACCTCTACTTCGCGGGCCACCTGCTCGGGCACACCACCGACCACCCACAAAGAGGACAGGTCGGCTACTGCAAACATGAGATCCGCAGGCTGCACCACCTGACCCACGGTCACCTTGCGTTCGATGACCGTACCCGACTGCGTCGCAACCACAGGCAGGACCGGCTGGATATCGCCCGCAGACTTCAGACGCTCCACCCAGTTGCCACTCATGCCCAGCATGCGCAACTGGTCTGCCGCTGCGTTCACTTCTGCCTTGGCCACCTGCGACTCGGCTTGCCGACGCTGCAGCTCGGCCTTGCCGATCACGTCGGCCGCAAACAGTTGAGTCGCCCGGTCTGCAGCCCGCTCAGCCAGCGTGGCAGACGAAGCGGCGCGCAGATATGACAACTGGGCATTGGTCAGTTCGGGGCTGGAGATGCGCGCAAGCACCTGACCGGCCGAGACCGTATCACCCACTGCAGCCAACACCTCGACAACCCGCCCCGTTACGTTGGATCCGATGCGCGACAAACGTCTCTCATCCACCTCGATACGACCCGGTACATTGAGGATGGTACGCAGCGCAACCTCGGCCAAGGGACCTGTATGCAATCGTTTGACCATGTCCTCTCCCACCTGTACCGACATGGGGTCAACCAGCGCTGCCGCCTGCGGAGCAGCCGTCGTGTCTGCCTTGTTGCAGGCAGCAAGCCCCAGGAGGCTGAGCGAAACCAGAAGCGCCAAACCCAGAGGGCGGCTGCGATGTAAAAACGATTGGGATGTGTACATTGTCATGTCACCGGGCAAGTTCGTCGTTATCATTTCGTTAGGGTCAGGGCGGCTTATCACGGCACCGCCCTGTAAGGATCAAGAAGTTCAATGTACACACCGGCCAGCCGATCGAGCTCGGCCGCAGCAGAAAACGCTTCGAGACGGGCTGCTGTCAGGTCACTGCGTACAGTACGCAGCACCCGCTGGGCATCCAGGGTATCCAGAATGCCGCGCTCACCAAACTTGTATGCGGCCTGTGCCACCGCCAACGCAGCCTCTGCCTGTTTGAGCACACCACCCTCCAGCGCATCCACGCGCCGTTTGGCTGCCACCAGCGTGGCATGTGTCGCATAAGTCTGCTGCGTCAGCTCATACCGGCGACCTTCCAGTCGGGTCGCACTCAGTTGGGCCTCGGCAGCCGCTTCACGCACTACACCGGCCCGCGTGTCAAAGATAGGCACCGTGACCGCAACACCCACCTGCCGGGTACGCAACTCGGGCTCCTGGTCGGTGCGGGCCTGCAAAGCCACGCCCGGGCGGCGCAACACCCGCTGCTCTTTCAGCCGTTGCTCTTGCTGCTCCAGTTCCGCCTCGCGCACCTTCAGCTCCGGGTTGTCTTTCACCACCTTGGCCACCAGCGCGTCAACGTTCACGCTTTCCGGGATGGTGCGCTGGGGCGCCTCGATGCGAAAGGCCTCGCCCAAACGCACGCCCAGAATCTGTGACAGCCGCGCCCTGGTGAAAGCAGCCTGCGCCCTAACCGCATCCAGCCGCGCCCGGGCAGACAGCACTTCAGCCTCTGCCTTGATGAGTTCATACCGTGCAGCCTCACCGGTTTCCACCTTCACGGCAATGCGGTTGCGGGTTTGTTCGATCAAGTCCAGCGCATCCTGCAAAAAGCGGATTTCCTCCTGCCGGACCAGCCATTCGAGCGCCCGCAAACGCACATCTGCCAGCACATCGTTGATGATCTGCAGGCGGTTGCGCTCGGCGATGTTCAGCCCCGCGGTGGCACCCTGTATGCGTGCCTCGCGGGCTGCCGGCCATTCCAGCGGCTGCTGCACCGTGATTTCTGTCACGTTGCCGGTCAGGGGCGTACCGGCGCGCAGGCGCGATTGTCCCGACACGACCTCGACAGTCGGGTTCGGATACATGCGCGAGGTCATCAGTCGGCCCTCTGCCGACTCGGGCAGCAGACGGGCGTTCTGTATCGCCGGCGCGGTTTTGAGTGCCTGCGCCTGCAGTTCGCGGATCAGCCAGACGCTGGTGTTACCCGCCTGATCCGGCACCGAATCGCCCTCGGCCGCATAGGCAAAGGGTACTAGGGCAACCGCCATCGAAGCGGCTGCAATCATCTGTATGAGTGTCCTCATGCGCATCATGTGAAATGAATATCTTCGTAATGTAAATTGTCCAAGACATTTAATAAACCGAATGAAAATGGATTAACCATCCAATTTTTTCGATATAAACATCGTCAAGCGATAACCCCTGTTGCCGCAAGCCTCTACAATAACGCTCCCTACAGCCCAGATACAGGCATGCGATGATCCGCAAAAACCCTAGAGGTGACTATCCCGTCGTCCACGAAACCGCCTTCGTTGACCCCACCGCCATTCTCTGCGGACGCATTATCGTGCACGAAAATGTGTTTGTCGGTCCGTATGCCGTCATCCGCGCCGACGAGGTAGATGCAAATGGTCATATGGAGCCGATCATCATCGGTGCCAATTCCAACATACAGGATGGGGTGGTCATCCATTCCAAATCGGGAGCAGCGGTTACCATCGGCGAGCGAACATCGATTGCACACCGGGCCATCGTGCACGGCCCCTGCGAGGTCGGCCACGATGTATTCATCGGGTTCAACAGCGTGCTGTTCAATTGCCACGTCGGCGATGGTGCGGTGGTGCGTCACAATGCCGTCGTCGATGGCGTCACCCTGCCCGCTGGTTTTTATGTGCCGTCGACAGAGCGTATCGGCCCTCAGACCGATCTGGCCTCCATCCCGAAAGTAACGGCTCAGGCATCCGCATTTTCTGAAGACGTGGCCCGCACCAACAACAGCCTGGTGCTGGGCTACAAAAACATCCAGAACGAGCTCTGAAAAGACAAACGGCGTGCCGTTGTGCGACACGCCGTTCTTTGCAGGTCTGTGGTGCAAAATCAGCCGAAGCGACCCGTGATGTAGTCCTCAGTCTTCTGGTTCTTCGGCTTGATGAAAATCTCGTCTGTCTTGCCAAACTCGATCAACTCACCCAGATACATATAGGCTGTGTAATCCGACACACGGGCTGCCTGCTGCATGTTATGCGTCACAATCACAATTGTGTAGTCGTTCATCAACTCGGTGATCAACTCTTCTATCTTGGCCGTTGAAATCGGGTCCAGTGCCGACGTCGGGTCATCGAGCATCAGGATGGACGGTTTCTCCGCATCACCCCGCGCAATGCACAGTCGCTTCTGCTGACCACCGGAGAGC
>SXGQ01039247.1_pt1 | contig 10557 bp, 8 predicted proteins | sample 3178371 | NCBI WGS metagenome assembly SXGQ01 (sample SAMN11356859, study PRJNA531348) | freshwater metagenome | isolation source: freshwater sample F1-20 | place: China: Fuxian Lake, Yuxi | collected 2017-12-25 | reverse complement strand
TGGCGCCGCCACAAGCCCGCTGCTCGTGCGCGATGTCGCCGACGTGGGCATCGGCAGCAGCCTCCGCACCGGCTCGGCCACCTACAACGGCAAGGAGGCCGTGCTCGGCGCGGCCCTCATGCTGGCGGGCGAGAACTCCCGTATCATTGCCAAGCGCGTGGCCGCCAAGCTGGAGGAGATTAAGCCGAAACTCCCGCCCGGCGTGACCATTACGACCGTCTACGACCGCACCGAACTGGTGGACCGCACCATCGCCACGGTCGAAAAGAATCTCTTCGAGGGCGCCATCCTCGTGATCGTCGTCCTGCTTGGCCTATTGGGCAACTGGCGGGCCGCGCTGATCGTCGCCCTCGCCATTCCGTTGTCCTTCCTCTTCGCCATCACCGGCATGGTGCGCTTCGGGGTCTCGGGCAACCTGATGAGCCTCGGCGCGGTAGATTTCGGCCTGATCATCGACGGTGCGGTCGTGATGGTCGAGAACATCGTCCGCCGACTCGGCATGCGCCAGCACGAGCTGCACCGCACGCTCACGCTTGAGGAGCGGATGCACACCGTGCTCGCCGCCGCCAAGGAAGTAGGCCGTCCCACCTTTTTCGGCGTGTTCATCATCACGATCGTTTATGTGCCCATTCTCTCCCTCACCGGCATCGAGGGAAAGATGTTCAAACCGATGGCTCTCACGGTCATCTTCGCCCTCATCGGCGCGCTCATCCTCGCGCTGACGCTCATGCCCGTCCTCTGTTCCTACTTCCTGCGGGGTAGAATCACGGAGGAAGACAATTTCCTTATCCGCGCCGCCAAGGCGGTCTACCGCCCAACCCTTGCCGTGGCCCTGCGCCTGCGCTGGATCTTTGTTGGCGTGGCCATCGCCCTCTTCGTCGGAGCCGCCGTCCTCTTCCCCCGGCTCGGAGCGGAGTTCGTGCCCCAGCTCGACGAAGGCTCCTACGCGGCCCACATGATACGCACGACCAGCATCGGCCTCGACGCCGCGATCGCCATGCAGGAGCGCTCGGAGAAGATTCTGAAGGAGCGGTTCCCCGAGGTCACTTACACGTTCTCGCGCATCGGCACCTCCGAAGTCGCGACCGATCCGATGGGCGTCAACGTCGCCGACACTTACATTTTCTACAAACCCTTCGACCAGTGGCCGAAGGACGAACACGGCCACACCCCAACCAAGGACGAGGTTGCGACCCGCATGGCGGGGGAACTCGCCGCGCAACTCCCGGCCGAGTCCCACCTTTTCTCCCAGCCCATCGAGATGCGGTTTAACGAAATCCTCGAGGGCACCCGGGCCGACATCGCCGTTAAAGTCTTCGGTGACGACTACGCCGAGATCGAACGCATCGCCTCCGAGGCCCGCGAGATTCTCGAAAAGGTCCCCGGTGCAGCCGATGTGGAGTTCGACGCCCTGGGCAAGGCCCCGATGCTGGAGATCAAGCTCCGCCGCGACGCGATGACGCGATACAACGTCCACGCCAGCGAGGTAAACGCCACCGTCGCCACCGCCCTCGCCGGCACCGAAGCTGGCGTGATCGTAGACGGCAACCGCCGCTATCCGATCGTGGTCCGGCTCCCGGAAAACCTCCGCGCCGCCTTCGACGAACTCAAGCACCTGCCGCTGCGCTCCTCCCACGAGGAAGGCGTCATCACCCTCGGCCAAGTCGCCGACTTCGTCATTACCGAGAAGGTCAACACCATCGCCCGCGAATTCGGCCAGCGCCGCGCCGCCATCATGGTGAACCTCCGTGGTCGCGATGTGGAGAGCTTCGTCCTAGAAGCCCGCGCCAAGGTGAACGAGGCGATCAAACTGCCCCCCGGCTATACCATCGAGTTCGGCGGCCAGTTTAAGAACCTCCAGGAGGCCCGGGCGCGGCTCGGGGTCATTGTCCCGGTGGCGCTCGCCGTCATCTTCCTTCTCATCTTCCTCGCCTTCGGCAGCCTGCGCCAGGCGCTGCTCGTGTTTTCGGGCATCCCGCTTGCCATCACCGGCGGCGTCTTTGCCCTCTGGCTGCGCGATCTGCCGTTCTCGATCTCGGCGGGCATCGGTTTCATCGCCCTTTCCGGCGTGGCCGTCCTTAACGGTGTCATGCTCGTGAGCTACTTCAACCAGCTCCGGGAACTCGGCCGCACGGTCCGGGAAGCGACCATCGAAGGCTCGCTCACCCGCCTGCGTCCGGTGCTCATGACGGCTTTGGTTGCCTCCCTCGGCTTCCTGCCCATGGCGCTCGCCCACGGCGCCGGTGCTGAGGTGCAGCGTCCTTTAGCTACTGTCGTCATCGGCGGAATCGTCAGTGCAACATTCCTCACCCTCGTGCTGCTGCCCGCGCTATACGACAGATTCGAGCGAGACACGAACCCGGGCTCACCGGATCAACCCTCTAACTCAACCGAAGGAAAAGTATGAAAACCAACCTCTGGCTAATAATCCTCGCAGCCGCCGCACTGGCCGGTTGCGCCACGCCCTTCCGGGCACCACCCGACGTGGCTCATATCAAACTGGACCGCGTGGATTCCCCCGTGGTGGTGGTTGAGAAAATATGGCTCGAGCGTAAAAGCGGCCCCTTACTCCTTAAGGGTTACGTGATCAAACACCTCGAGGCAACCGACACCACTCATACGCACCTTGATGTGACTCTTTTCGATGCCGAGGGCCGTGTGCTGCGCCACACGGTGGAACAGTTCATACCCCGGCAGATTGAGCGCCATCTCCGGCGCCCCTCCTATGCCAGCTACAGCTTCGCGCTGGACCCCTTGCCGCCTGCCACCGCGCGAATCGAGGTCCGAGCGCACGAAGGTTCTCACTCCTGATTATTCCCCACCCAACCCATGAAAAACATCCGACACCTCACTCTCATGTTCACTGCCGCGGTCGTCTGCGCGACGGCGCTAGTGGCCAAGCCCATTGCCGGCCCTAAAAGCGGCCGTATTCTCACCTCAGAAGCACCCCACGTGGAATTCCTCGTGCAGCCGGACCGGTCTGTTCTCGTGTCCTTCTACGACAAGGACCTCAAGCCGCTCGCACCTACCGGCCAGGTCGTTACCGCCACCGCCGAAGCCAAGACCGGCAAGGTGAACCTCTCATTCACCGCCAAGGAAGGGGCGCTCCTATCCAGCGCTCCGCTCCCGGATGGCGACGGCTATCGCATCGTGGTGCAGGTCCGTGAGTCCGCCCAAGCTAAGCCCAAGAACTATCGCCTCGAATTTCACGACGAGGTGTGTGGCGAGTGCAAGCGGGCAGAGTATGCCTGCATCTGCGACGACGCGGGCGGCGACAAACACGACCACTAAAACCCCGTGACAGCAATTGTTACAGTCAACTGCCCGTCGAGAGAGAGGGCCATGACCCCGTCCCCCCGATGAGTAAAGACGACCACCCTCATGAGCCTGGTTGTGATCACGAACAAGGGGACGGCACTGGCCGTCTCGAAAGCCTCAGTCTCATCGTCTCGGGCACCTTGGTGGGCGCAGCTCTGCTGAGCCAGCAGATGAAGTTTGGCGGTGAATCGCTGACCACGCTGCTTGCTGGCGCGGGCATGCTGGCCGGCGGCTGGTTCCTACTGCCGAAGGCATGGCAGGCTATTCGGCGATTACGTCCGGACATCAACTTGTTGGTCATTATCGCGGCCCTCGGCGCCTCCATCATCGGCGAATGGGTCGAAGCCTCTGCCGTGGTCTTCCTGTTCGGAGTGGCGGAGTGGCTGGAAGGTTGGGCGGATCGGCGGGCGCAGCGGGCCACGGCAGCCTTGCTGGAACTGGCGCCTAAGGTTGCGTTCGTAAAGCGCGACAACGGATTCGTGGAGCTGCCAGTTGATCAAGTGTCGGTCGGCGACACCGTGGCCACCCGGTCGGGCATGAGTATCCCTCTCGATGGCGTTGTGCTCACGGGAGAGTCTGCCGTTAACCAAGCGCCTATCACGGGCGAGTCGGTTCCCGTGGCCAAGAAGCCGGGCGATGAGGTGTTTGCCGGCACGATCAACGGCGAGGGTTCGCTTGAGATCGAAGTTACCAAAGCGACCGGCGACACGACGCTGGCACGGATCATCCGGTTGGTCGCTGAGGCGCAGGAACAGAAGGCGCCGACGCAGCGCTTTGTTGATGTCTTCGCCCGCTATTACACACCTGTGGTCACCGTGGTGGCGCTCCTCATTTTCTTAGCGCCACCGTTGTTTATGGGCGGAGACTGGAGCACCTGGCTTTACCGCGCCTGTGTATTGCTCATCATCGCGTGCCCTTGTGCCTTGGTGATTTCCACCCCAGTTAGCATTGTGGCTGGCCTGACCGCCCTCGCTCGGCGGGGCGTGCTGGTGAAGGGCGGTGCCCATCTGGAAACCATCGGCAAGTTGGAGGCCCTGGCCGTGGACAAGACCGGCACGATCACAGAGGGCAAACCCCAGGTTCTAGGAGTGGAATTATTCGGCACCGCTACCCAGGCTGATGTTCTGAGCGCCGCCGCCGCGATTGATGAGCACTCAGCCCATCCTTTGGCGAAAGCCGTCGTTGCGCACGCCAAGGCGCAGCAAGTCACGTATCAAAGGGCCTCCAATTATCAGGCTCGCAGCGGGCGCGGTGCCGAGGGCGTGATCGATGGCCATGCTTACTTTGTGGGTAACCACCGTTTTGCCCATGAGCTGGGCGTGTGTTCTGCTGCCGTCGAGTCGCGTTTGACGACCATAGAAGCAAAAGGGCTGTCCGTCGTGGTGGTGGGCCACCGTCCGCACGACGCCTGCAAAGGCGAGGTCCTCGGCATCATTGCCATCGGTGATACTCTGCGGCCCAATGCAAAATCCGCCATCGCTGCCCTGCATTCCGCTGGGGTCAAGGAAGTCGTCATGCTCAGCGGCGACAATCAACGCACCGCGGATTTCATCGCCCGGCAGGTTGGCATCGACCTGGCGCGAGGTGACCTGCTGCCCGATGATAAGGTCGCCGCCGTGAAAGCTCTGCGCGAAAAGCACGGAGTGGTAGGCATGGTGGGTGATGGCGTGAATGACGCCCCGGCCATGGCCACGGCCAACGTGGGCATAGCCATGGGGGCGGCGGGCACGGATGCCGCCATTGAGACGGCCGACATAGCGCTGATGCAGGATGAACTCGGAAAGATCGCGGAAACGATCCGCCTAGGACGGCGAACGCTTGGCATCATTCACTTTAACATCGCCTTCGCCCTCGGCTTGAAGGGCATCTTTCTCGTCCTGACGTTGATGGGACACGCCAGCCTTTGGTTGGCGATCATGGCGGACACGGGAGCAACCCTGTTGGTCATAACCAACGCCCTGCGCCTGCTTGGTGCCCCTAAGCCTTCCGCCCATTGAGGCACCATGCGGGCGAGACGACCATTGAGGAAAACGACCAAGCCCTCGCGTAAAGTCCGGTGGGAACCTGATTTTATCCCTTGGGGGGTCGGGGTCGGTATGATGATCGCGTTGGCCGCAGAGGTTTATTGGCACGGCAATGTGTTGTGGATGGCCAGTGGCGGCCTGGTCGGCGGTGCGGTCGGGGCGATATGCGACACCGCCTTGTTCCTCTACCGTCTCCGTCGCAGCAGACGCCCAATCAACAAGGCGCTTCACAGGTGAGCAGTGGACTGTAATCGTCGCGCCTGGGACGATCGAAGACTGACGTTACCCGCACGGGAGTGGTGGATGCTGAGTGCGCGCTCGGGATGATCTGATACATAGGCGGCGAAGCTCCCGGGCCATCGCGCGCTATTCTGTGGCTTCGATCGCGAGCTGCTTGATCGCCTCCGCCTTAGGTTGACCGAGACCAGCCCTTGAGCTGGAACAGTGGAACTCAACCGCATAGAGACGGCAAACCCCCATGAGTTCCCCGGTATTAGAAGGCATGATGTCGTCAAAAACACCCCCTGCCCGCACTCAAACGTCCCTTTCTTATGAGGATGGCCACCCTGCGCCGGCGGGCCTCTCGTTTACCGCAGAGCCATACGAAGAGAAGCTGCGGCGTTATGAGCGCTGTCTGGAAAGAATCCCTCTGCTTACCAAGGAAATCAACGAAGCGGGGGATCGGGCTTTTGCGTCAGCGCTTTCTTTCACGGAATGGCTTTGCGAGCCGACCGAGGCTCTGGGTGGACAAGTGCCGGTCGACGCGATTCTCACAGGGGAGGGAAGACGCCGAGTTACAAGTATTCTGGGGATAATGGCGCATACGGGGCGGAAGCCGTGAAATAGGCAGCATCGGTGACCGATATTAGGCGATCGCGCATTGACGAAGATACCGGGGCTCTCGGCGCGGCACACGTCTCGAACCGGCTGGACAAGGGATAATGTTCGGCCGCCGTTAACTGTCCCATGGTCCATACGTTTCGTATCGGAGAATGTGCTCGAGCGCGCACCGGTTCTCGTATTTTCGAGTCACCTCCGCCCTGAAGAAGGCCTCGAAGGTATAGCGGGTCCAGACCTTGTTGGTAGCGGGCTCCCAGACTGAACCGTCCGGGAGATCGACCCACGCATGGGCAATGCGAGGGTTGCCCAAGCCCTGGATGGAGCCGTGGACAAGGCTGGTGTCCGGATTGTGAAGGACAATCAAACCGGACAATTCGTAGCAGCGACCGAGCCGTTTCTTAAAGGGCAGGTGGTCGGTCGGGTTGGTGAGGGTTTTCTCATTCATTGTAGTTTTCGGGGTTTGCTGGACGAGGAATAGATAACGCCACCCCTTCCACGGCCCTGCGCACGCTCAGCCGCTCAACCACGTCGCCGATATTTCCGCTAGTTCGCCGGCAAAATCAGGGAACTGGCCGGTATCTGGGGGTATGAAGCACATCATCCAGGCGAGCGTTCCAGAAAAGGCGCGATACACCTGCGACATCACGGGGGTCCTGCTGCCAAACGGACCGAGTGCGACAATCGTAATACGATGCGGCTACGGCTCTCCCCACGACGGAAGCGTATTTGAGTTGGATCTATCCGCGGAAGCGGCCGAAACAGTGTTGCCGCTGATTCGGGCTCTGCTGCTCCACGGAGCGCCGTTGGAACCTCACCGCACGGAGGTATTTCTGAATACAGGCCGATTGCACGAACGGCGCATTGCTCCCAGCGGGCGCGCGAAGCTGATCCGGCAGCTCGACAAGTTGGTCAGTTGTCGAAAGAGGGCTGTGCAAAAGGAAACGACGGCCGCTTAGCCACTCATAATTTATGAAGAATAAACGCACATTGGTCCCTTGGTTGGTCTCCGGGCGCGATTTTAGTCGCTACCTTTACCGGGCGCTGCGCGAGTGTAGGCGAGGACGCGTTATATTCTTTACCTACCGCTTTAAGGAGGAAAAGCACCTGAGGATATTTAAGATCATACGTTGCCCTGTTCGGGAAATCGAGGATCGGAACGCTTGCGCTTCATACGCGGCTGGCCGGGTGAAAAGAGTGCGGCTTGAGGCCCTCCCGCGATTCGATGAAATACGACGGTATCGCAGCCAGCGCGTATCCCCACCTTAAATCAGGCGGTCGCCGGCGAAAATGGGGCGCGCACGGGTATTAAGCATCCATGGAGATATTGCTGCCCTACGTCCGGGTTGAAAAACTCGCACCCACGGACTCGCCAACCTATCCACCGGGGGATCCGGCGACCTATACTCACGGACAACCCTGTGACACGGACTCCCTGCCTGTGGGCTACACTGTCGAGGGTTGGCTAGTCAGCCCCCCTGCAGTCGACGGGCAGGTGGTGGTCCTTCGGTGTATGCGCAATGGGATCGCCTGCCTTGGCATCTTCGGCTCCGCGCGGGTTACCAAGGTGAGGGACGGTTACTTTTGGACTCAGAACTCGGTCTACCGAATTGAGGTGCTGAAGAGCGCAGCGTCTTAACTTGCGTCAGACTTCATAGTTAACTGTCCTTTACCGGAGATGCCCACCCTCAACTGGATCGGAAAAGACGCCGTCGTCACCCACCACCATCAGGTGCGGTTCCGGTTGCTCAAGGACGTGCCGGAACTCGGTTGCGGGGACCCGGGAAGCGGCAACTTGGTCGTGCAGGGTGACAACCTTGCCGCGCTCAAAGCACTCCTGCCATACTACGCCGGGCAGGTGAAGTGCATCTACATCGATCCGCCCTACAACACCGGCAACGAGGGTTGGGCCTACAACGACAACGTCAACAGCCCGGTCATCCAGCAGTGGCTTCACCAGGTCGTGGGCAAAGAGGGCGAAACCCTCGACCGTCATGACCGCTGGCTTTGTATGATGTATCCGCGGCTGGCGTTGCTACGCCAGTTTCTTACCGAGGACGGTTCCATCTTCATCAGCCTCGACGACAACGAAATTCAGTCGCTGCGGTTTGTGATGGATGAGATATTTGGCGGGTCGAACTTCGTGGCGATGGTCATCTGGCAAAAGAATTTTTCGGCCAAGAATTCCGCGCGCCATTTCTCGGAAAGTCATGACTATGTGGCGGTCTATGCAAAGGATGCGAATCGGTGGGTCCCTAATCTAGTCGCCCGAGGCGCAGAACAGGACGCCCGATACAAGAATCCTGATAAGGATGCACGCGGCCCTTGGACATCCGGGGATTTTTCGGCCCGCAATTATTATTCAGAGGGCACCTACCCGATTACGTGCCCGTCAGGGCGAGTAATCTCCGGGCCACCGCCGGGTATGTATTGGCGGGTGTCCAAACAGAAGTTCGCTGAGCTCGATAAAGATTGTCGCGTTTGGTGGGGCAAAGACGGGAACAACGTTCCACGTCTGAAGCGGTTCCTCACGGACGTTAAAGCCGGGCTGGTGCCGCTTACGCTTTGGGAACACACGGAAGTAGGGCATACGCAGGAGGCGAAGAAAGAGCTGGTCGAGATCATCAACTTTGCCGACTCGGAGTCTGTCTTCATTACCCCTAAACCCACTCGCCTCATTGAGAGGATTATCCAAATCGCTACCAATCCCGGCGACCTCGTGATGGATTCCTTTGCCGGTTCAGGATCAACGGGTCATGCGGTGCTCAAACACAATTCGGCCAGGCCAGATGAAACCGCACGCCGCTTTATTCTCGTCGAGATCGAGGACAAGATCGCCCGTGACGTGACCGCCGAGCGCGTCCGCCGCGTGGCATCGGGCTACACCAACGCCAAGGGCGAGAAAGTCGCCGGGCTCGGCGGTGGGTTCCGCTACGCCGAGTTGGGTGATGAGCTTTTTGACGAAGCCGGGCTGCTGATTCGCCCGACGGTGAGGTTTGCAGAGCTGGCGCGACATGTGTATTTCACCGAGACAGGCGAGCCACTGCCTCGTGAGCGCGTGCCCAACACTCCGCTGCTCGGGACATGCCGCGGCACCGCAGTCTATCTCCTCTATAATGGTATTCTGAAGGACAAGTCGCCCGATGGGGGCAACGTCCTTACGCGCGCGACACTCGCTCACTTACCGCCGCACGACGGCCCCAAGGTGGTGTATTGTGCCGGGTGCCTGCTGGGAGGCGAGCGGGTGCGCGCGGCGAAGATCACGGTTCGTCAAACACCGCGGGAGATCAAAGTGTCATGAGCCTTGAACTAAAGGAATACCAGGGGCGAGTGCTCCGCTCGCTGCGAGGCTTCTTCCGTCAGTGTGCTCGCGACCTACGGCCGGAAGCGGCATTCCAAGCCGTGCTCATTGCCCAGGGCCGTGAGCCGATCCCTTACTTGCCAGTGTCAGCGGCGGGGCTTGGCTCCGGTCTGCCCTACGTCTGCCTGCGTGTGCCAACCGGCGGCGGCAAGACTCTCCTTGCGGCCCAAGCCATCGGTCTGGCGCTTTCCGACCTGCTGCGGGCTGAGCGCGGCATCGTGCTCTGGCTTGTGCCGAGCCGCACCATCCTGGACCAGACCGCCGATGCGCTCCGCGATCCACGGCATCCCTACCGGCAGGCACTGACACATGGCAGCGGTGAATTCCCTGGTGCCGGTGCCGTCGAGGTGCTGACGATCGATGAGGCCTTGCAACTCTCGCGGGCCACCGCGGCGGGATCGACGGTCGTCATTGTGTCGACGATCCAAGCGTTCAAGGCCGAAGACACCACCGGCCGGAAGGTGTTTGGCCGCAACGACGGGCTCGCCGAGCATCTGCTCAACCTGCCCGTCGGCCGCGTAACCGATCTGTTACCCGACGCCGACGGCAAGCCCATGGCCTCGCTGGTCAATGCTCTACGGCTACGCCGTCCTATAGTCATTGTGGACGAGGCACACAACGCGCGCACCGAGCTGTCTTTTGCCACGCTCGGAGCCGTGCTGCCCTCGTGCATCATCGAGTTCACGGCCACACCGGACCGGAAGCGCAACCCGTCGAACGTGCTGCACCATGTGTCGGCCGCCGAGCTGAAGGCAGAGAGCATGGTTAAGTTGCCGTTGCGGGTCATCGTTCGGCATCCCTCACAGCGCGACCAGTTATTGGCGGAAGCGATTACCCTGCGGGCTGATTTGGAAAAGGTGGCGGCGAGCGAGGCGCAGACTACGGGCGAATACCTGCGGCCAATCCTGCTCATCCAGGCCGAGAGAGTTGACCAGTGCGAGGAACTGCGGGAAAGATTGGTGCAGGAATACCGGCTGGACAGGAGTGAAATCAAAATATCCGTCGGCTAGCTCGATG
>SXGQ01169297.1_pt1 | contig 10558 bp, 14 predicted proteins | sample 3178371 | NCBI WGS metagenome assembly SXGQ01 (sample SAMN11356859, study PRJNA531348) | freshwater metagenome | isolation source: freshwater sample F1-20 | place: China: Fuxian Lake, Yuxi | collected 2017-12-25 | reverse complement strand
CATTTCTTGCATTGACACATCATCAGGTTTTGATACAGGTGGAACACATAAATCTCCTCTTTTTTTATAGTTAAATACGGTAACATAATCTAAAGACATATCACTTCTGTTGAATTCTTTTTGGATTTCATTTAACTTTGTGTCTTCAAACCATTCTTCAATTAGATACAATAAATAGTTTTTTCTAATTGGTATGTCTGTAATCAATTCATCTATCATAATTGGATAAATGTATAACATTACTTCTTTAACAATTCTTTCACTTGTTGGTCTTTTATCTCTTGGCCCCCAATCAGGGCTTCTGTCATCAAACACAATTCTTAAATCTGCAATTTCTCTACCATTTTTACAAAACTCAAACCTAAAACCATGATATTTCCAATATTCTTCTTTGTAAATTTGTGAACCATCAAAATAGTTATCCAACCATTTATAAATCACCTTATCTAATTTCTCATTAGGTTTTGAGTATTTCTTAGTTACTTCTTCATCAAGTATATTTTTTATTGATTCCTTAAGACTTTTTTTCTTTTTGATCTTTACACAATTCGGATATCTTTTACCAAACATGGTTTTCATTCCTTTTTGTGTATACCCTTTCCAACATTTTTCTGTAAGTTCACCCTCTTTCATTTCTTCTTGTCTACCAATATGACTAAATACTTTTCTTATATCTTTGGGTAAATCGTTAATTGGTATTACCTTTGCCTTAATCGTTTCTAACCCTCTTCTTACCGCCTTTTGTGCTCTGTGGTGCCCATCTATGATTGATATGAATTTACCTTCATTATCAACAAATATTAATATTGGATATTGTAAATCGGCACTCTCAATTTTTTTAACCTCATCTTCATCACCATCCCAAGTTAATAGGTGTGATTTTAATTCTTCTACTGAAACTCTTTCTACGGGAATATCTTCTGTGGCATTTAATAAATCCATAAGGGTTATTTTATCCCCCTCATCATTTTGCCATGATGTGTCGTGTAATCCCTCTTCTATTTCTTTGCCTATATATTTACCTGCATCTTCCATCCACAATCTTTTTGCGACTAATAGCAAATTTTTCATAGTTTTTTGAATATTTGAAATACTTGTTTCTGCTTGTTTCTTTTCTAGTATTTCTAATGACTTAGATATGAATATTGATCTTATTTCCTCCGACATTTCTATTAGTTTGTCTATAAGTTTTTTTTTATCTTTGTCAAATTCAAATTCGTAAGATTTTAATTTAAAGTAATCTTTTATATACTCAGAACCAGTTAGTGCAAATTTACCACCTTCTGTGTACATATTATGTGTTCCTAATCTTCTTTCTAACTCAAAAAAATTACAAATTTTTGATAATTCTATTTTTTTAAAAGTTTTTAACCTATCAACTTTAGATATTAGCTCATCTAAGTCTGTAATTTTTATTGACTCAACGACTTTTGATTTAGTATAATTAGGATCTAATATCCAAGAATCTGTTTCAGGTAGTAAAGAAAGAGTACTAATAATTTTTTCATCATCATCATACCAATCAATATTGTACATATTTTCAGGTAAATTAGTAAAAGATGGCGATGCCACAATATTTTTAACAACCCCTTTTGTTCCAGTGTCCAAATTTTCACCTGGCATATAAACCAAAATAATTCTATCTCCTATTTTTAATTTTGGATTTTTTTTCATATTTTTAAAAAAATTTTTTAATTTTAAATAAATCTTTCAACCTTTCATCAAACTCAAATCCATGTCTTGTATAAAACTCGTCAACTAATCTATCTGTCGACATATTATGTTTTTTTAAAATTAAGTAAGCTCCAAGATCGGCTTCTATTTCGTCTATACTAGATCTACCCCCTTTGTGATTTAAAAGTATGTGAGCAACTTCGTGAGCCTCAATAAATGCAAGATCATTAATAGTTAAACCATTATCACCTAAAAATATTTCGCCGTCAATTATTATTAAATTTTGTTCAGAAAAATAGAAACCATATCCATATTCTTCAAACAAATTTTCTAAATCAGAATATTTTGGATTATTTTTGAAAATTACTAAAACTTTGGTATTTGGATTAAATTTACTATTATATGATATTAAATCATTTTCAATTTTATCTAAAAACTCGTATTGATTTTCAGTAATAATTATTTTCATAATAATAAATACTTTATAAATTATAATAATTTATTTATTAAAAAATTATAAAATACAAATATACTATTTTTATATTAAAGTATTTCAAGTAGAAAGTTGGTATCGCCCTCCCAATTCTTAAGTTGTGATTTAGGGACCCAAAATATCATCTCCCCTATTTCTTCTACTCTTTTTAAGTAGTCTTGACGGAATCGTTCAGTTTGACTTTTATCTTTGATATATTCAACTTTCATGTGTCTAGCACAAGTCTTACCCATTCTGGTTAACATAGAGAACTCATCGGTCAAAGTTTTTGCACAACATACACAAACGTTACAACGTTTTACAGTCATCTTACCTGAAAACTTTACAGCTTTAGGTGACATGGCTAAAACTTTGATAATATCTAAAATAGTTGGGTTAAATTCTAAACCGTAGGTCTCTTTCATTTGTTGGCCAATTTTACGACCTATTTGAATAGTATCTCCTTCGGCAGGAATGTTCATGTGTTTAGTAGTGGCTTTAGTTTCTTCTTTTTTAATTTGATTCATAGCCACAGATACTTGTTTATCAGATAATTTACCATACTTTTCAAGTTTAGACTGTATCTCTTTAACAAAAGAATTAGACCCTTCGTAAGATTGAATTTTTTTCATATCTTCAGTCAACTCAACATGTTTTACTTCAACAGGATTATTAAATATTTTTTCAACGGCAGCGGTCTGACCTGAAGTAAGTTTACCATATTTATAAATAACATCTTTCATCTTCATAATAAAAGAATTAGAACCTTGATAATTTTTAACTAGAGTTAAAGTAGACATAGTGTTGTTGTTTTTAATTGATTACACTACAAATATAAGGATTTTATTTAAACTAACCAAAAACATTATATACTAAAATTATCTAATAAACTTTAATTAAGTTCTTCCTTAATAATATTTTTTATATGTTGTCTAAGATTTATTATACTGAATAAATATTATAGAAACTTAATTTGGCCACAAGTCTAAAACAAAAATATCTACATCAGGATTATAAAATCTGGGATTTGTTCGTAAATGGTTTAATATTTCAAAATAAAAATTATCGAATAAAAAATATTCTTTAAATTCTTCATCTTCAGACTCAGTCATGTTGTAATAAAAGTCATTTCCAGCATCTTCTTTTGTTAAACTTTTAAGATTAATTTTGAATCCACTAAAGTTTCCGTATGATCTAATTCCGATAATATCCATGTTAATATCAATTACATATGTTGTGTAATCAAAATTTAAAAAATATTCATATTTATTAGTAGTAAACTCTAATGTTTTTTTATTTTTTAAAGTTGTTTCAATAAATTTTTTATCATTTTTGTTTAAATAAAAAAAATTTTTTGGCATGTTTTCTAAAACATTAATTTGATTGTATAACCCATAAAAATCTAAACTAACAAGAGAACAAAATTCTCTGAACTCATCAACCATCACATTTTTAATCAATTCCCCGTTGAAAGAATAATCTTCGGGGTTTTCAATATTCCAAGTAATAGTGTCATATTCTTCGTGATAAGTTGGTTGTAAAATTATTCCTTTATATTTAATGGGTTGTTCATTTAGAAAGTTTTTATAAAAGTATTTAATTGGGGTTTTAAATTTATTTTTTTTGTGATCAGATTCGTTGATGACATTACCTAAATTATCATATTTCAACTTTTTAGAATTAATGAAAATATCCGCGTTTTTTTTATCCCAAAACCAATCAGGTTTCCAGTAAGGAATAACGACAATATTTCTATTTGTAGTTTCTCTAATTTCTTTTGAAATTTCATTATCCATCCAAGATTCTATATTTGCCGCTGGATCATCAGAATCAAAATATATTGTTAATAATGGTCTTTTATCGTAAATAGATTCTTCAATAAAAGAAACCTCATCAAAAAAGTCATAGATCATTTGTTTAACCAACTTAACTTTGTTATCATCGTTTTCTTGAAGTATCTTTGATTCGTTAACATAACTTTTGATGTAATACTCACGATGTAGGTTTTTAATATCATTGTTATTATATATAAAATCTTGATCCAAACTTTCCCAATTTTTTCCATTCACAAAGTCGATGGCGACATAACTTTTATCTTTGTACATGTTTATTACTTCAGGTTCTATATCAAGTTTACCTATGTTTAAATCGGCAATTGAGTCATAAATAAATTGTTTCAACAATTTTTTATCACTTTCATTTAATTTTGAATCATCATAAATAAAATTAAGTATTGGCCAAGAGTTTGTTTTTGGTTTATTTTTAGCAATACCAACTATTTCAAATCTAAATGGGAATTCAATATATTCTTTTCTTGAGTGATAAATAAGATTTAACTTACCTTTAAATGAGTCTAACATGTCTGTGAGATCAGGAAATGGTTTTAAAATCTTTTTCAGATTACTTAACCCACCAACCATTTCAGCAGCAACAAATATTCCCTCATTTTTAATAACATCAAGTATGTTTGTAAGTAAAAAAGACTCTTTTAATATATGTTTAATTAGTTCCCTCATCGTCGTCGTATTCTTCTTGTCTAAATTGATATTTTAATTTCAAAATAGAATCACCATGAGCTGTCCATTTACACCCAACAAAAAACCACATCAAGTTATTATATTTATTAGTATTATTAACAAGAGAACCATTACTTTTAAATGTATATTTAAGTAAAACTTTGTCTATTTCTTTATCAACCGATTTTAATTGTTCCGTAAACCATAAAAGATCTGTATCTTCACACCAAGATGTGATGTCTATATCACCATAAATTTCGTTATAATTTGAGTCATAACTAACATTTTCAATTTCTACATTTGTAATCAAACTTGAATCAACATTACTTTCCAAAATAAAACCAAGTTTTTTAGATGAATTAATAAATCTACTTTTACGATCATCACCTTCTTCTTTTAATATTTTTTTAATAGTATTTTTTAAAATCATATAGATAAATATAGCAAAAATATGTGATTTTTTTGATTTTTAATTAAAATTAATTAAGTTATCTTCATACATCTCTCTAATGGTTCTTTTAACAAGTCTTGTTAAATCGGATTTTGTTAGTATTACAATTTTTTTTATTTGTTTTTTATAAATATTAAACCAAGTTAAAGTCTAAATATTTAACCCCTTTAAATAAAATTTCATCAGAATACCTCAATCTAACCCAATTTTCAAATTGATCAATAAAATCTTCTATGTGAAGTGGTATAAATCCCGAGAATTCCTCTTCGATAGATCTAAGAGTTTTAATTTCTTTAGTAGATGGATAATATATTATTCTTACTTTCGGGTCATTTTCAACGGTGTAAAAAATAAAACAAATTTTACCAAATATTTTTGATTCTACAGGCATAAGTTCTCCATAAACTAAATCAAATAAGTTGGAACTTGCCTTTTTCACAATATAAATATAATTAATTTTTTATTTCTTTGTTTTTAATTCTCTTATTTTATCAATATAGTCATCAATCCAATCAGTGTCAATGGTCTCTTTATCTATCATGTCACCATCGAAGGGCTCATAATAACCATTATCTTGTAAATCACCTATAATTAAGTTTATTGGTATAAAACTTTTAATGTCATTTTGATATGTATAACCTATCACCTCTGATGTTTTATAGATATGTTGAACCCTATATGTTTTTAATTCAGGTTTTTTTAGAGGACTATCAAAATCATCATTAATTAGTATAAGAGATATAAAATACGATACATCTTCAAAATCAACATATGTAATATAGGAGTTTAATTCATTTGTTATAATATTAGTTATTTGATCAAAATCATCTTCAACATCGTCCATCGTTTCTATATGAATATTTTTAGAATTCAATTCTTCGATTATGTTTTTTAAAATTGGAATCAAATTTTTATCAGAATATTTTGTATAATTTTTCATGTAATTTTTATTTAGTTAATTGATTTTTTATATTTTTGTGACCACTTCTCATCAATTTCTTTTTTTGAGTTATAGTTCTTCCAAAACTTATGAAGATTTTTTTTATCGTAAACATTTTTCTTTTGATCCCAACCACAATCATGACAAAGATAAGGATGCGAATCTTTTTCCTCTTTTTTCCAAGAGTGTTCGCATTTTTTACATTCAATTTTGTCATTGAATATCCTATTGGCCTGTTTTTCTGTTATTATTATTTTCATTAAAAAAGTCCTCCTTTATTACGATTCGTTATTGCTTGATTATAAATATCTGCTAAATAATCATGGTATTTTTTATCTAAATATTCTTCTACCTCATCTCTTATTTCAACCATTTCTTTTGGTGGGTATGAATAGTCTTCTTCATACTCTTCATCGTTGTAATAAAAAGAAAGTCCTTGTCCAATACAAAAGTCGGAATACTCATCCTCATTATCAAAATCATGTGGATTTTGTATTTCAGTTTGATATTCTATTATATCTTCAATTTTTTCAAGTTCTGAAAACCTTCTTTTAAGTCTAATATCCATTTCTTTATTTTCATTAATTGTATCTTGATTTTCCTCAACTTCAACTTTGGTAATCATAAACCAATAATGTGTTGACCCAATTATTTTTGAAGTTAAAATTGAAAGTCTTGTTTCAAACTTTGAAAGGTCGTCTTTTTTGATCCACTCCTGATCGGTTATCATTTTAAGTTTTACCGCATAAACTTTATCTGTTTTTTCCTTGTTGGCCACAATTTGTACATTTGTAACTTTTACTTCTGTTGTTCCATTTTTAAATCCTTTACAAAGAGCCATTTGGATATTATCGAAAATACTTGCTTTAGAACACCCATCAAGGTAGTCATCGACAACCATATCAACAAGAGTTTGTACTTGTTCTTTTTTTGACTCATGTAATAACTTTTTTTGATATTCTGAAATTATTATTTTCATATATACTAAATAGTTTTAAATGTGTATTGAATAACCATGTATGTCTGATATATAAGAATCCCAAACACCAGTCAAACCATACTTTGTATTTTTATTAACATCAGGAAAATAATGAATGAAAATATTTTCTATTTTATCATGAATTTCATCACCCAACTCTTGATTATAAAAATTATCTTGACTAATAGTTAAGTTTGTTTTTATGTTAAAAAATAAGTAAGGTAGCCCTACCCAATCTTTAGCAATACTTATTTGTAACTCATCGAACCATAAGTAATCTTTCAACTCTTTTACGACATTTTTATAAATCACTTTTTTTAATTTTAAAGCCCTGTTATAAAGTTCCTCAAGACCCATATTACTAATGGATTCTTCTTTCAAAATATTAAGTTGTGATTCTGAGATTATTATTTTCATTACCAATTTTGATCTTTGTTCAAATTAATTTCTTCTCTTATGCCAATAATAACATTTCTTGTTCCAACAATTTCTCTTATGTCATATTGAAGTTGGTAGATAAATTCTTCAAATGGGGTATAACCTATTGATGAATAATATATGTCAACTTCAATCAACCAAAAATTAGTTTTTTGATCTCTTGTAATTGTTGATTCTTTTTTTGATGCAACAACTTTAACTTCCTCAACGGTTTCCATTTGATTACAAGCATATTGTTCAACCCAATTTTTTTCACAGTTTTCTTTTAATTCCTCAAATGCTTGATCAATAAGATTTTGTGCCGACTCAAGTTTTTTTGACTCGGTTAATAACTTTTGTTGTTTTTCTGTGATTATTATTTTCATCTTTTCTTTTTAACTTTATTAAAACCTTTTCTAATAATATTATTAAATTGACCAGACAATAAAATTAAAAAATCGTATTTTTTAATTTCAATAGTTGGGTTTTTTAATCTAAATTCATGTAACGTTCTGTTCGCTAACCAATTTTCATAAACACCAAAATTATCTGGTCTATTTACTACAGTACCTCTTAGTATATCAATATTTAACTCCTTGATGGAATTATTAATAATTTCCTCTAACTCTTGAGTTCTTCTTAATAATGCTATTTGATTTTCTGTGATTATTATTTTCATTTTATTTACAGTCTATCTAAGTTATGTTGTATAAAATTTTGTATTTTAGGAATAATAAGATATGGATAATCATTATTCATAAAATCAATTAACTCTTGGAATGAATTAAATTCTTTAGGAACTTTATCTATGTCTACAGTCATTCCCATTTGATCCCAAATATCAATATAGTTGTTTGATCTAAGGTCTTCAAAATATCCGATATCTACTGGTATAATACATTCTCCGTTCCAATATGGGGTTCCCATACCTTCGATCTTAAATGTATCGTCTATATATTTAAAGTTTAAGATTCCACTAAAAACATCTACATTAAATTCTAAACTAGATTTTTTATAATTTTCTGATAAATCAATTTTTTGATTTATTAAATCAGTGTTGCTAATAATATCTAAAATATGATAATATGCGGTAGAACATGTAATTCTTTGTTCTTTGTCTTTTAAAAGAAAATAAAGTTGACTTTTGGTAAATCCGATTAAATCTTTAATTTCAGAAAAAGTCATACCTTCATCCCACATTTTTTCAACCAACTTTTTATTTTTATTTAAGTTGGATTCAATAAGTAAGTTATACTGTGATTCTGTGATTATTATTTTCATTCTTCGTCTATAATAATCAAGGGCACCTCTACATCATACCCTGTTATTGGAAGAATTATTAAGTTCATACAATCTTGAACCACATCATTAACTTCTTCTTCAATTTGATAACCAATATTTGAATCTTCTAACGCATCAACTAATGATAAATTTCTACCATTCATTATATTAACTGTACCACCTGGTAATGTTACGCCATATAAATAAAAATCAAAATCTTTATACTGAACCTCAGTTATAGTCCATTCGAAATCATATCCACCTGTAATTTTTTCACTAAAGTCTTTTGTTGAAAATGTTTTATTTAATAGTTTTTTAATGAATTTCTCTGCAAATGCCTCATCTCCAACTAATTCTTGAAATAACAATTGGGTTCTATTTTTATCGTGTCTTTTAGTGATTCCCCACATTTCAAGTTCGTCATTATCATACCTAATTTGTTTTCCACTTTTTAATTGTTTTCTCCAATATTTTTCAAGTGCTATTATATTTTTATAAGCAATTGATTCTTTTAAAAGACTATATTGATTATTTGATATAATAATTTTCATATAATATAAATACTTTTAATAACAATTAATTACAAGTCAAAATATTATATAGAAAAATGAAAGTTATTTTATATTTTAATTTTTTCTTTTGTCTTATTATCGTAAATAGTAAAAGGATCTGATGTTACAATCCAATCTACATATGGGTATTTATCCTCAGGGTTCCAAGATCCTATATTTTTTTTAATTTGTATCGTTTTAAATCCATACTCAGATGATGAAACTATTAAATCAATTCCAAAAACCATGTCAATAAAATCACCATTTCCGCCTATGTATTCTTCTTTAAAACCCATTTTTTCTAATACTTTTTTTACTTCGTCTTCAGCATCCTCACCAATTTTAGTTGTATTAATAGTATTTTTGGTGTAATCATTAAAAACTTTAGGATCCTCAAAGTATTTGTCTATTAATCTTTTAATAAATGGTTGCAATTCAGTTAATGTTTGTTTTGGATTTTTTATTGTTTTTTGAACTATTTCTTCTGATTTATTTCCCCCTTTGTAAATTAAATCTGTTAATAATTCTGCTAAATCATAATAATTTGTGTTTAGTTTGTTAATTGGTTGCCATTCACCGTTAATATAAACTAATTTTCTTACCATAACTTTGTTTTCGATAAAATTATTTTTTTCTTCTTTCCCTATTTTTCCTATGGATTGCAGTAACTCCGCACCTTTAATAAATTTTTTTTTTAGATTTTCTGGTATATCAGACTCTAAATCTTTTATTTTATTTCTAATAACTTGATTTAAATTTAACCCGTAATTTTTATGTAACCAAGATTTTAAAGATGCAATTTTTAAACATAATTTTTCTTTTTCTGAATTATCAGAAAATCTTTTACAAGCGTAATATCTAGTTTCAGTAATTAATTGTAATTCCATTAATTCTTTAACTCTTTTTATATTTTCTTTAAGTAATATATTCATGGTTTAGGAAAAAGAAAAAGTTTTATAAAAATCAGTAACTGAATCTTCAATATTTTGCGAATGATTTAGTTGAACTGTTTGATCATCAAAGTTAAATTTTACATTACCGCTAGATCCTTCATTTATTTCCCATCCACCAGCATAAAGATCTAAAATTTCGTACACCATATTTTCTATTTCATTTGTTGACATTTTACTTCCTTTTTCACTATTTACATTATCACTTACCCAACCACTATCCCCACTACCATCATAATTAAATTCTACATAAGACCCATAATTTTTATTCATCTTCAACAAAAAATCTTTATTGACAAGTGATTTCAATTCAAGCTCGTTTTGCCT
>SXGQ01554362.1_pt1 | contig 10560 bp, 5 predicted proteins | sample 3178371 | NCBI WGS metagenome assembly SXGQ01 (sample SAMN11356859, study PRJNA531348) | freshwater metagenome | isolation source: freshwater sample F1-20 | place: China: Fuxian Lake, Yuxi | collected 2017-12-25 | reverse complement strand
GGCCGCGATCGTGCCGACGACGATCATGATGAGCGTGCGTGGCTTGATGCGCTCGACGTTGATCTGCTCGACATCGCCCTCGGGGCGGATCTCGACCAGTGCATCGCGAAGGTGGACCATGAGATCGCGGTTCTTGCGCATCGCCTTGCGCGTCGAGGGTGCGAGCGCGACCGGCTGGAGCACGGGGAGTGCGCGCGCCAGGCCGGGGACGCCGAGGACCTTGCGGCCGGTGCGAATCGCCCGGTCGGCACCAGCGATCAGGGCGAGCGTGCAGAGCAACTCCGCGACGTCGATCCGCTGGGCCACATCGCCTGCCGCCACGGTGCCGCTTGCCTCGCCGACGAGCCACACCTTGCCCTCGCGGTCGAGCAGGATGTTGTCGCTCGTGAGGCTGCGGTGCGCGATCTCATTGTCATGCAGGGTGCGCATCGCGCGCCACGCCTGCTCCAGATCGTCGTCGCTGATCTGCTCTGGCGAGAGATCGCTAAAGCGCGTCGCGATGGTGTAGTCGTAGGCGAGCAGGGCGGAGTCGGCGCCGACCTCGCTGGTGATGAGGAGGCGAGGGACGGGTGCGTTGGCTGCCTGGGCGGCGTAGGCCATGAGTGCCGCGTGGTCGAGCTCGCGCCGCATGTTGAAGGCACCGCGCCCGGATTCATCGCGCAGCCGCAGGGCCTTCCACGCCGCGCTCGCAAGCCCGGCTCCTTCAAGGTCGCGGTCGAGGACCACGACCTCCAAGGACTCGCCGTTGCGTGCGGTGGCGACGTAGCGACGGCCGATGGATGTCTGCCTCGAGGCCCGCAGCACCGTGAGCGGATAGCCCGCGCCCGCCATCGTCTCCGCGACCTCGGACCCAGAGGGGCGAGTCGTCGGGGTGCCGACGACGTAGCGCGTGAGGAGACCGAGGCCCCAGCCCACGAAGAAGGAGATGAGGAGCCCGGCCACCGTGGCGGTGGAGCTGAGCAGGGTGACGGTCGCGAGGGAGCCCACGACGAGCACGGACAGCACGTCCCAAGGCCGTCGGCTCATGAGTCGCGCCACGGTGACGAAGGCGACGAGGCCTCCGATGATGGGCGCGGTCACCGAGGTGTCGCCCCCGACGGATCCGGCCAGGGCGGTCACGAGCTGAGCGCTGCCGTAGGTCTCGACGAGATAGGACGCCAGGGTGAGCAGGACGACGGTGACCAGGAGGCCGACGAGCGCGTCGAAGAGCTGCCGCACGCGGCGCCGGATGACGAGGTTGACGGCCGCGGCGATGGGTAGACCGAGCAGACCGATACCGCCGATGATGTTGAGGGCAAGGATGACGATCGAGGGCAGGAGCGCTGCCCCACCGCTGATGTCCTCCTCGATGCCTTCTGTGGTGCTCGTGGCGAAGTAGGCGATGAAGACAGTGGCCGCGGTGGCGGCGAGCGCGACGAGGAAGCGGGCGAGGTCGAGTGGGCGGCGCAGTCGGCGGGGGATGACCCCGTCCTCGATGACGACGGTGGATTGGGTAGTGGGAGCGACCTCGGGGCGAGGGATCGCGACGGTCTGGCGAGGCGCCGGATCGACCTCGGGCGAATCTCCCGGGGATTCGGCCCCAGGGCGTGCGCCCACGTCCGTCATCGCCTTATCGTCCCATCCAGCCGACCTATGGGCCGGGCGACCCGCTTCCGGTGAGCGTGGCCCTCGTCAGACCCTCCTGATGGGATGGGCCCATGCCGGCCCCACACCTGCACCTATCTGCGCAGGAGCCCCCTCTCGTGCGGGCGCTCGATCCCGCGCAGGAGCGCGTCGTGGCCTGGCGCGGTCCGGGCACCTGCGTGGTGCTCGGCAGTCCGGGGACCGGGGCGACAACGGCGCTCCTGGAGGCGATGGTCGCTCGTGTGTCGGAGGTGTCGCCATCCCGCGTGCTCTTCCTCGCACGCGATCGCGATGCCGTACGCCGTATGCGCACTGCTGTCGCCCGGCGCATGTCGACAGGCTCACTTCCGACGGTGACGACCTTCCACGGCCTTGCCTACGCGCTGGTCCGTCGGACGACGGGCCCGGGGTCGGAGACCGCCATGCCTCGCCTGCTCTCCGGAGCCGAAGAGGATGCGCGCATCCGCGACCTGCTGCGCGGTGCGATCGCCGATGGAGTGGTGCCGTGGCCTGCCGATCTCCTCGCAGCGTCGGCGACACTCGGCTTCGCCAACGACGTGCGCGCCATGCTCGCGCGCGCACGCGAACTCGGTCTCGGCCCGGATGATCTCGATGCCGTCGCGGCAGGGACGGGCGTCCCCGCATGGCAGACCTTGGGGCGCCTCGCTGAGATCGACGCCGATGTCATGGCACTCGAAGGAGTCATCGACTACGGCGGCCTGCTCGAGCTCGCCATCGATGCCGCGGGCGCATGGCAGGGGGAGTTGAGCCATATCTACGTCGACGACTTCCAGGAGGCCGGGCCACTGCAGAGGCAGATGCTGCAGGCGCTCACCCGCCCGACCACTACCACGGTGGTGGCGGCGGATCCCGACCTCGCGGCCTTCGGCTTCCGCGGTGGTGATCGCAATGGCGCGCTGCGTCTGGCCGACGAGGCGCGCGCCGAGATCATCGTGCTCGATCGCGTCCACGCAGGCACCGGAGCGATCCGGGCGGCGTACGACGCGGTCCGGCGCCAGCCGGCGCTGCCCGGCCTGAGCGCACCCCTACTCCATGCCTACCGCTATCCCGGTTCCGATCCCGACGCCGAGCCCGGGGTGGTCGACGTCGTGGGCCACGACACCTGGGGCGATCTCCTCGCCTGGGTCGCGGACGACCTTCGCCGACGCCATCTCGGTCACGAGGGAGCCGACCCGGTGCCGTGGAATGACATCGCCATCGTGTCGAGGTCGACGAGTCACCTCGAGGGGCTGCGCAGGGCTTTGACCGCAGCGGGCATCCCCGTGGTCATGGCGGGCTCAGACCTGGCGCTGCCCGACGAGCCGGCGGTGGCCACCCTGATCTCCGCTGCGTCAGCGGCGATTGCTCCCGGCGATGTGGGTGTCTCCAGCGCCATCGATCTCGTCACCGGTCCGCTGCTCGCCCTCGATCCCGCTGATCTGCGCGCCCTGGCCCGCGCGCTGCGTCAGAGATTCCGCGTTGCTCACCCTGGCGAGCCGGCACCCCCCGGCACCGAACTCGTCCGCGACCTGCTCGTCGAGGTCATCGCCGACCCACAGGCCGTGCGCGAGGTCGCGGGGTCAGCGCATGAGGCGTGCGCGCGCGTCATGGCGCTGGGGCGCGCGCTCGCGGCGGTGCGTGCCAGTGCCAATTCGGGTGCCGCACCCGGTGAGGTGCTGTGGCAGGTGTGGTCGTCGGCTATTCCCGACAGTGACGGATTTGCCTGGCCGGAGCGACTGCGCCGCTCCGCACTCGCGGGGCACGGTCCCAGCGGCCACGACATCGACGCCGTCCTCGCCCTCTTCGCGACTGCCGAGCGACTGAGCGATCGATATGCCGGTGTCGTCGGCATTCGAGGGCTGCTCGCGGCCCTCCACGGCCAGCGCGTCGCGGCGGAGCGCATCGCGGCGACACCCCCGACCACCCCGGCCGTGTCATTGCTCACCGCGCATCTGTCGGTGGGACGCCGCTGGGAGCATGTGGTCATCGTCGGGGCGCAGGAGGGTGCATGGCCGCCCCCTCTCGGAGGATCATCCGCGCTGCGCCTTGCCGAGTGGGAGTCCATCGTCACGGGCAGTGGCGCGGCCGACACCCGCGTCGCCCTGCGCGCGGCGGCGGCTGACCGGATGGCACAGGAGCGCCGGCTCTTCGCGCTTGCGGTGTCGCGCGCCCGCACCAGCCTCACGATCGCGACAGTGTCCTCGGATGCGGAGCAACCGAGTCGCTTCATCGACGATCTCGGCGTCGACCCTCGTCATCGCTCGGGTCGCCCCGCTCGTCCGCTGACGATCGATGGCCTCATCGCGCGCCTGCGGTCGGTCGCGCAGGATCCTGACCAGCCACCGGGCCTGCGCCGCGCCGCTGTCCAGCGACTTGTGGTCCTCGCCGAGGCGGTCGATGACGCGGGCGTCGCCCTCGCCCCGCGCGCCGACCCGGCCACGTGGTGGGGCCTGGTCGAGCCCACACCGGGCATGGAGCCGATACGCCCCGCCGACCGCCCGGTGGCGCTCTCGGGCTCCGGGCTCGTCGCGCTTCAGGGGTGCCCCCTGCGCTGGTTCCTCTCCCGCGTCGTCCGGGCCGAGGGCCCTCGGGGTAGGGCGCTGGCGATCGGGAGCCTCGTGCACGCCATGGCCGAGCGTGCGGCTCGGGGCCAAGTCCCCGCGGATCCCGAGGTCATGCTCGGCGAGATCGACCGCGTGTGGGCTGAGCTGCCTTTCGATGCGCCCTGGGAGGCACAGGCGGAGAGGGCAGAGGTGGCAGGAGCGCTGTCTCGTCTGTGCGCCTACCTGCGTGACGCCGATGAAGCCCTCGCCGTCGAGCAGGAGTTCGTCGTGACCATCCCCCTTGCCCGTGTCGGAGAAGGCGATGGCGATGACGAGTTCATCGTGCGAGGTGCGATCGACCGCGTCGAGATCAGTCCCGACGGACGCGTGCGCCTCATCGACTTCAAGACAGCGCGCACTCCGCCGAGTGGGCCCTCGGTCGAGTCCGACCTCCAGTTGGGCACCTACCAACTCGCCGTGCAGCACGGAGCACTCGGTGATCTCGTCTCCGAGCCCGAGGTCGATGGAGCGGCGCTCGTCCAATTGCGCGTCGATGCGAGCGGGGACCCTGGCCGCCCGCGCATCCAGGAGCAGCCGGCGCTGGGCGATGGCGCCTGGCTGGCCGACGACATCGCCGCGGCGATCGCGCGCGTGCGCGCTGAGGACTTCCCGGCGATCATCTCCAGCGACTGTCGCACGTGCCCGTATGCCGTGGCATGCCCCGCGCAGCCCGCCGGTCGCGAGGTGCTCGCATGAGCGAGAGCCGCGCAGCCGTCGAGTCGGTCCTGGGTCACCCTCTCAGCGATGAGCAGTGGACTGCCGTGAGCAGCCCGGCCGAACCCTCAGCCATCGTCGCCGGAGCGGGCTCGGGCAAGACCACGGTCATGTCCGCGCGCGTGCTGTGGCTCGTCATCGAGGGCCTTGCACTTCCCGATGAGGTGCTTGGTCTCACCTTCACCACCAAGGCCGCCGGTGAGTTGCTCATGCGCACACGCCGTCTGCTCCTGCGCGCTGACCGCGAGGGCCTGCTCCCCGATCGCCTCGTCGACTCCGGCGCGATCGAGCCCGCAATCTCGACGTACCACTCCTTCGCCAGTCGCCTGCTGCGCGACCACGGCGTGCGCCTGGGCCTCGAGCCCGACGCCCTCGTCCTTGCCGATGGTGCACGCCAGGCACTCGCGGCGCGCGTCGTCCGGTCCTCGGCCCTGCCCCTCGCGGGCCTCGGCCGCTCCCCGGTGTCCCTCGTCGAGGCGGTCCTCGCCCTCGACGATGCACTGGCCGAGCTCGACCTTGAACCCGACCGAGTGTTCGCGCACTCCGTGGGCCTCATCGACTGGCTCGAGTCGCTTCCCCGCCTGCAGTCCATCGGTCGGGACATGCTTGCAACGGCGCGCCTACGCGCGGCGCTGTGCGGTCTCGTCGAGGAGCTCCGCGAGGCCAAGCTCACCGAGCACTGCGTCGACTTCGCCGACCAGGTGCGCCTTGCACTTGGCGTCGTCCGCATGGCCCCGGATATCCGTGAGGAGCTCCGACAGCGCTACCGCTTCGTGCTTCTCGATGAGTATCAGGACACCTCCGCTGCGCAGCGGGTGCTCCTGCAGCAGGTGTTCGCCGAGGGCCACCCGGTCACGGCCGTGGGAGATCCCTGCCAGGCCATCTACGAGTGGCGCGGAGCGAGCGTGGCCAACATCGATCACTTCCCCCATCACTTCCGCCGGGCGGATGGCGCGGGACCAGCGCGGCGCTACCCACTGGTCGACAATCGTCGGTCTGCTCCACGGATCCTCGCCCTCGCCAATGACATCGCGGGCCCGCTGCGCGAGGTGCATCCCGGCGTCGAACCCTTGCGTGCAGCCGCCGCCGGTCGCGGCCCCGGTGAGATCGTCGTAGCCCTCCACGACACGCACGACGAGGAGGTGGCGTGGGTGTGCGATCGAGTCGTCGGTCTGCACGGACGCCACGGCACTTGGGAGGGCATCGCCGTCCTCGCACGCACGGCAGCGACCCTGGTCGACGTCGATTCCGCCCTGAGGCGTCGCGGCGTACCCACCCGACTGGTCGGAGCCGCCGCGCTGCTGCAGGTCCCGGTCGTTGCCGAGCTCCGCGCCCTGCTCGAGGTCCTCGACGATCCCGCATCCGACCCTGCACTCGTGCGCCTGCTCACGGGCCCCCGCTGGCGCATCGGGCTGAGGGACCTTGCCGCCCTCGGCGCGCTTTCACCCGCATCCGGGCGCGAGCGAGGTGACTCGCCTGATCTCGATGCGGCCCTGCGTCGAGCCGTCCTCGGCAGTGACCCCGTCGATCGCCCCAGTCTCGCCGAGACCATCGAGGCTGCGCTGGCGACCGACGGCGATGCACGCCTGTCCCCGCCAGCAGTGCATCGCCTCACACGACTGACGGCGGAGATCCGCCGGCTGCGCCGTCACATCGATGAGCCGTGCGTCGACCTCATCACGCGCGTGCTGCGCACCACGGGGCTGGGCGTCGAAGCGGGCATTGGGCCTGATGCCGCCGACAACTCCCGTGCCCTCGCTGACTTCAAGGAACTCGCGGCGCGCATGTCGCGCGGTGCGGGGTCGGGGCTGGGCGCCTTCCTCGCACGCCTGCGCGAGGCAGAGCGCTACGACGAGTCTCCCCGACGCGATGAGATCCCCACCGGTGACGCCGTCGTGCTCATGACTGCCCATCGCGCGAAGGGTCTGGAATTCCCCCACGTCGTCATCCCCGGTATGTGCCAGGCGGTCTTCCCGAGCGGGCGTGGCCGCGAGCGGTGGCCGGCGAGCGCAGCGGTCGTGCCGTGGGAGATCCACCCCGATGCTCCCGCGCACCTCGCGGCGTTTCCCGATCGCGGATCCGAGCCACGCGCCAAGGATCATCGGGAGTTCATCGCGCGCAGCAGTGATGCGGAGTTGCTCGAGGAGCGCAGGCTCGCCTACGTCGCACTGACCCGGGCCGAGCGCAGCCTCACCGTGAGCGGGCACTGGTGGGGACCTTCGCAGCAGCGCTCGCGGGGCCCCGGACCCTTTCTCCAGGAGATCCGGGATTGGTGCGACGAGCACGGGGGGCACGTGGCCATGTGGGCGCCCGAGCCATCGGATGACGCCACCAACCCTGCTATCGACGAGCGGGTGACACCGTGGCCCCCGGAGCAGGAGCCCGCGCGCACCCGCATCCTCCGTGAGGTGGCCCGCGAGGTCAGGGCGGCGCGAGAGGCGCCGTCAGGTGTGCCCGACCTTGTCGACGGCGATGACCGTGCGCTCGTCGACTCCTGGGATTCCGACATCACCGCGCTGCTGGCGGAGGCACGCCTTGCGCGTGCGCCGCTGGCCGTGAGACTGCCGGACGACCTCTCCGCGACCGCCCTCGTGCGCCTCGCGCAGGATCCGGAGGCCTTCGCGCACGACCTCGCACGGCCGATGCCGCGGCGCCCGCATCCGGCTGCTCGGCTCGGCACCGATCTGCACTCGTGGATCGAGGGCCAGTACGCCGTACAGACGCTCTTCGATCTCGAGGAGCTCGATGCTGCCGACGAGCTCGACACCGATCTCGAGCTCGCGCAGTTGCGAGAAGCCTTTCTCCGCACGTCCTACGCATCCCGCGCTCCCGTCGCGGTCGAGGAGCCCTTTGCCCTCTCGATCGGCGGTCGCGTGGTGCGCGGGCGCATCGACGCCGTCTTCGCCTCATCCGACGGGGGAGTCGAGGTGGTCGACTGGAAGTCAGGTGGTCGGGGCAGCCTGAGCGATCTCCAACTCGCCATCTACCGGCTCGCGTGGGCTGAGTTGTCCGGGACGCCGTTGGACCGCATCGAGGCGGCCTTCGTGCTCGTGCGCACAGGTGAGGTCCTCCGCCCCGAGCGACTCCCCGATCGTGAGGACATCGAGCGACTGCTCAGCGGTCAGTGACCTCGCGACGGGCGTCCGGGTCCGCCGTGGTCTCCTCCGGCGCGACGGCCTTCACTCCGATGAGTTTGCGCATCCAGCGGCGACAGGGCTCCTCGACGATGCGCCACATCAGCCACGCAATGACGAAGGAGCCCGCGATTGCGAGGATCACGGACACGGCGTAGAGCGGCCCTGACTCCAAGCCGATCGCGTTCATGCCGGCCCGCCAGACGCCGAACCAGACCAGGTGGGTCATGTAGAGCGAGTAGGACACGACACCGCCGAGGATGAGGGTGTCGGTCGCGAGCCAGCGCGCCTGTCCGCGTCGTGACAGCGCCAGGGCGCCGATCCAGATGATGAGCGGCGGCACGAGCCAGAGGTGGAAGAAGGGAGGCAGGGGCTCGGCATCCGGATCGCTCAGGGTGATGGGGGACTGGGCGGTCGTCCAGCGGCCGAGGAAGACGGCGGCGGCGACCACGATCGCCGGCATGAGCCAGCTGAGAGCGGTCGCCCACTTCTCCACCCGGGGGGTCGGATCCTGCGAGCCGGCGGGGATGAATCTCAGCACGATGAGGTAGGTGATGGCACCCGCGGTGAATTCGGTGAGGACACGGATGACCGATCCCCACAGATCCGTGTAGTAGGGGTCGATCGTGAGGCTGCCGCGCCAGAGCAGGGGTGAGATCGCGACGCACCACGCGAGCACGAGCACTGCCGTGGGGACACGCTTGTGCAGGGCGTAGAGGAGCAGGACCAGCAGCGGGAAGATCAGGTAGGCGAGCCATTCCATCGACAGGGACCACGCGACGACGTTCCAACCGCGGTCCGGATGCGGCCCCCACTCCTGGATGAGGAGGAGATTGCGCACGTAGTCCCAGGCGTTGAGCCAGGGGCGCTCCTTCTCCACCCCCGTGATCCACACCTGCGCGATGACGGCGAGTCCCGCGACATTGAGCATCACGAAGTGCACGGGGTAGATGCGGGCCAGGCGCAGCCACCAGAAGTTCGCCGCGGCCGCGAGCGACAGCCGCGACCCCATGCGCGTGAGGTAGGTGTGCGTGATGATGAAGCCTGACAGTGCGAAGAAGAGGTCGACGCCGAGCCGGCCCACGCGGATCACGTCGCTGAGCACCGGGATGTCCATCACGCCGATGCGATCCAAGGGGTCTTGGAGGTGATAGAGCAGCACCCAGAAGGCGGCGACGAAGCGAATCCCCGTCAACTGCCGGATGAAGACCGCCATGTCGCCTCTCGAGTCGCCCGCGAAGCCCCCATGGTCCCATGCACCCCGGCGACTACCCTCGGGCCATGCCGCAGCGACGCCCTGGTTCAGAGCTCCTTGCGGATCTCTCTCTGGCTCGTGGCGGCATCGATCGCAATGCGGAGCACCGGAGCGACGAGGACTGGATTCAGCGGGCATGGGCCGATGAGCGGACGCTCGTGCTTCCCGTGCACGAGGGATCCGTGCCCGTGGAGCCCGGGGCGCCACGCCTGAGGCCGTTGAGCGCCTCGGAGGTGTCCGCGGATTCCGAGCGCCTCCTGCTCGGCACCGACTCCGATGGCCGCACGTGGTTTGCCGCCAGGATGCCCATCGACGGTGCGCGTGCGGGCCTGCGCGAGGTCGGCGCGGAGCTCAGTGGCGACGAGGTCGCCTTGGCGACCACCGCCATCGCCCTCGACAACTGGCACGCCGCGCACCCCCGATGCTCGCGATGTGGCGTGTCCACGGCGTCAGCACAGGCGGGGTGGGTACGTCGCTGCCCCGCGGAGGGAAGCGAGCACTATCCCCGCACCGACCCCGCCGTCATCGTCTTGGTCCTCGATGAGGATGACCGCGCCCTGCTCGGCCGCCAGGGGCGCTGGCAGCCGAGTTGGTTCTCCACCCTCGCGGGATTCGTCGAGCCCGGTGAGTCTGCCGAGGCCGCTGTGCGCCGAGAGATCCTCGAGGAGGCTGGCGTGGCCGTCGGGGGGATGACCTATCTCGGCAGTCAGCCGTGGCCCTTCCCCTGCTCGCTCATGCTGGGCTACCACGCGTGGGCCACGTCCACGGACATCGCGGTCGATGGCGAGGAGATCGTCGAGGCGCGCTGGTTCTCCCGCGCGGAGCTCACCGCGGCATGCGCATCAGGTGAGGTCGCGCTGCCGCCCGCCGTGTCGATTGCCCGGCGTCTCATCGAGCGCTGGTACGGCGAGCCGCTTCAGGGCGATTGGATCCGCCCCTAGGAGTCGGCCGCGACCTTGGCCTTGACCTGGGCGAGGGACGGGTTGGTCATCGTCGTGCCATCGGCGAAGAGCAGGGTCGGGACAGTCTGGTTGCCGCCGTTGACGCCCTCGACGAATGCTGCGGCTTCCGGGTCGGCCTCGATGTCGACTTCGACGACCTCGATGCCTTCACGGCCCAGCTGGGCCTTGAGTCGCTGGCAGAAACCGCACCACACCGTGGTGTACATCGTGATCGCCATGGACTGATCCTCTCCTGGCGGGCCCTGCTCAGCAACGCGGCCCGGGGACGT
>SXGQ01027115.1_pt1 | contig 10560 bp, 9 predicted proteins | sample 3178371 | NCBI WGS metagenome assembly SXGQ01 (sample SAMN11356859, study PRJNA531348) | freshwater metagenome | isolation source: freshwater sample F1-20 | place: China: Fuxian Lake, Yuxi | collected 2017-12-25 | reverse complement strand
TCTCGCCGGTCACGCCGATTGGCCAGGCCTTCACCATGGTGCTCGCGATCCTCGGAATCGGTATCGTGGCGCTGCCCGCCGGCATCCTGGGCTCGGCGTTTTCCGACCAACTCCACCAGCAGCGCGAACAGATGCTGAAGGCGGTGGAGGATGCGTTCGCCGATGGCATTCTGACCGAGGACGAAGAGCGGCAACTTGACGAGGAGCGCATCCGCCTCCACTTGTCCGAAGCACAGTTCGAAAAGCTCAAACAACGCGCCAAGGCACGTCATTCGGTCGAGTTGAGCGCGGCGCAAACCATCATCAAGGCCTCGGAGGAAATCGCCAAGCTCCGGGAAACGTTACATGCCGTGCCTGCGGATACGGCCGTACTCGAAATCGACAAGCTCAACCTGCCCGATGCCGAGAAAGCTGCGCTGCGCGTGTTGCTGAAATAAACCGGGAGGTCGCATGGACATTTATGTCATTTGGGCAGGGCTTCTAGGGGCTCTGAGTGCGATGTCGCTGTTGATCGGCTCGCTGATCGGAGTCGGCATGCGCCTACCGCGAGCCGCCGTGGGCATGCTCGCCGCCTTCGGCGCCGGCGCTCTGCTTTCTGCGTTGGCCATCGAGCTCGTGGCGCCGACGATCGCTGCGTTCGCCGATGCGACTACGGAGCTCGAGCGCGCCAGAGAGGCCGGGCACTTTTTGTCTTTGGTGGCGGGCTGTGCGATAGGCGGCGTGTTGTTCGTGCTGTTGGATCAACTTGTTAATGCCCGCGGGGGATACCTTCGCAAGACCGCCTACGTCATGTCCAAAGTCGCCATCGAACGCGAGGCGTTTCACGCGCGAGCGCTCGCCGAGATCATGCGGGTACCGATATTTCTCGATCTGCCGGCAGACAAGCTGTCGATACTCCTCAGTCACCTCCGACCGCGGTTTTTCACTGCAGGCGAACGCATCTTCAATCGCGGTGAGGATTCGCACGGACTGTATCTGGTGCGGACGGGTGTGTTGAGCATCCACCACCCCGATCACGATAAGCCCATCGAGCTCGGGCATGGGGAGATTGTCGGTGAAATCTCGCTCGTGGCTCGCCGTCCGTACAGCGCGGACTGTGAGGCCAAGACAGACGTCGAGCTATTGCTACTGACGCCCGAGGACTTCGAGAGCGTTCGTAAGCGGGTGCCCGAGCTCGAGCGCCAGTTGCGGCAGCTGGTGGCCTCGCGTCTGGAGGAGAACAAGAACGCGGCGGCGGTGGCCACCTTGGAGAAGCAGCGGTGGGCGGCTTTGGCCATCGATGCCATACACCATGGCGGTCAGATGCCGACGCGTGAAGAGATGGGCGCCCGGCATGCCGAACACAAGAATGCGGCATTTGCCATTTGGCTTGGCATCCTGCTCGATGGAATACCGGAGAGTTTTATCATCGGTAGCACCATGATCGCGGCAGTGGCATCGATCACCGTCGCCGGCGGCGAGCCGACATTTGGGTCAGTGCTGCCTTACACCCTGATCGCGGGGTTGTTTCTTTCCAACCTTCCCGAAGCGCTGTCGAGTTCGCAGCAAATGAAGCTGCAGGGCATACCGGTTGGAAGGATTTTGCTGCTTTGGGGGTCGCTCGTCGTCCTGACGGGGGTTGGCGCTGCACTCGGCGCCGCGGTTAGTGAGCACATTGAGCATGGCACGCTGATCTTTGTCGAAGGCGTTGCTGCGGGGGCGATGCTGACTATGATTTGCGCCGCCATGCTTCCGGAGGCGGCGCACCTCGCCAATCCCAATGCCGTGGGGTTGTCGACCTTGAGCGGATTCCTGGCGTCGATCCTCTTCAAACTGCTCGAGTAAGGTAGACAAAATTCAGGCGCTTTGGCAGATTAGTCCACTATGGAAGCGGTAAAACTTGACGTTGCTCGGGTTCCACAGACCCAAGCCCCACCCAAGGCGCCTGTGGAGTCCGCCCGCAGCGTCCCGCAAGAGCCTTCGAGCCCCGATCCTCGCCAAGCCGAGGCAACAATTAGGGCGCTGCAAGAAAATTTCCGTGAATCGGTCGAGGCTGCGAATGAGCGGTTGGCCGAGGCGGGGCAGCAGATTGATATCTCCATCGACAAGGCGACCAACACCGTGGTGGTGCAGGTGCGCGATCGCGAAAGCGGGGAAACGATTCGCCAAATTCCCCCGGAAGAGGCGCTGCAAGTGACCCGTAACATCGACCGTCTGACCGGCATCCTGGTCGATCGCAAAGTTTGAATTTCACTCGCATGCTGCGCACCTTGTTGGTGCTGCTCCTCTTCGGGATCTCCAGCTCATTCGCTCTCGGCCAATCAGAGTCCGAGCAGCGTCCGCTGCTGGTTCTGGCGTACCACGAAATTGCCTCGCCGACAGAGGCGATCGCACCCGAGTACGCCGTCACGCCGACGATGTTCGTTCGACATATCGATTGGTTGCGAAATACCGGCTTCACCTTCGTCAGCGTCGAGGAGGTCATCGCCGCTCGAGAGGGCAGGGTGCGGTTGCCGGCGCGGCCGGTGCTGCTGACCTTTGACGATGGTTATGCCTCGTTCTACCAGTATGCGTGGCCGATGCTGAAAATGCTGCGGATACCGGCAGTGGTGTCGGTCGTTACGAGCTGGCACGAGGCGGCGGGGCAGATCAACTTGGACGGGCGGCCGGTGTCTCGCGAGCGGTTCATGAGTTGGCAGCAGTTACGTGAAATTCAGGACTCAGGTCTCGTCGAGCTCGCCAGTCACACCCACGATCTTCACCATGGCATCCCGGGTAATCCGCAGGGAAGCCTCAGGGCTGCAGCCACGACACGGTTATTTGATGCTGCAACTCGACGTTACGAGACGGAGCCTGAGTACGCCGCGCGCATCGCTTCGGATCTGCGTCAATCGACGAGTCTGCTGCGGCGTCGGGCGGGTCGTGCTCCTAGGGTGTGGACTTGGCCGTATGGTCGTTACAACGAGACGATGCAGCAGAAGGCTGTCGCACTCGGCATGCAGGTTGGATTGACTCTAGAGGATGGCGCCAACGCCGCTGAAGTCTCGCTACTGCGTTTGCGGCGCATCTTGATCCAAGCGAACACCGATATCGGGGAGCTTCGGTATCAGATCCGTTTGCGGGACGCGCGAGTTAGCGAAAACGATCGAACACAGAAAATCGCGCATATCGATCTTGACTACATCTACGATCCGAATCCGGAGCAATTGCGGCGCAATGTCAACCACCTCGTAGATCGCTTGGCCTGGCTGGGTGTCAATGTGGTCTACCTACAGGCGTTTTCCGATCCGGACGCCAATGGTTCGGCGGCAGCCGTGTATTTCCCCAATCGGCATCTTCCGGTGACGGCGGATGTATTTAGTTACGTCGCGTGGGAGATCCGTACGCGTACGCCGGTACGTCGGGTGTACGCCTGGATGCCGCTATTGGCGTGGGAGTTGCCGGCGGGGCATCCCGCACAGGCGCAGCTCGTGCGGGCGGAGGCAGGCCCGGCTCGTGGCAGTGTGAACATGGGATATCACCGTTTGTCGCCCTTTTCAGCGTTGGCGCGGCAGACAATTCTTGAAATCTACGAGGATCTCGCTCACCACTCCAGCATCGAGGGAGTGATTTTCCACGACGACATCACGCTGTCGGATCTGGAAGATTCCAGTGAGATGGCTCTGGCTACCTACCGTGATTGGGGGCTCCCTGGGTCCGTCCGCGAGATCGCCGCGAACGACGAGCTATTGGGGCGGTGGACCGTCCTCAAGATCAACGCATTGGATGACTTGGCGTCCCAAGCCGCGGCGGTGATGCGCCGCGATATTCCGGCACTTTTCACTGCGCGCAACCTCTATGCACAGGTGGCGTTGAATCCGCGGGCTGAAGTCTGGTACGCGCAGGCCCTTGAGAACTCGCTCCGCCATTACGATTTCACGGCCATCATGGCCATGCCGTACATGGAGGGCGCCGCGGATCCCGTGCGTTTTCAACTCGACCTGCTCGAGAGTCTGCGACGGTTCCCTGGCGCGCTGCGCAAGACAATTTTTGAGTTGCAGTCCGTGGATTGGAAGCGTGCGCAGGCCCCGATTCCCTCGCTCGAGATGGCGCGAACCATCGAAATGCTTTATGCGAACGGGGTGATCCACGTGGGTTATTACCCCGATATGTTGTTCCAGTCGCATCCGGATCCGGCTGTGATGCGCCAAGCCCTCTCCGGGCGTTCCAGCGATCCGCTGTTGCCAGCGCCGTGAATCCGATACTCGCGGGCTTTCTGTTTCTCTTTCCGCTCGTCATGTCGGTCACTTGGACCGTGGGCGGAGCGGCGCGGTTCTTGCTCAGTGAAGTCGGCAAACGTGGGGGCAGACGTCCTGCCGCAGCCTCCCTCGATATTCCGGTGAGTCTCGTGATCCCATGTTTCAACGAGGCTCGGCATCTGGCTTCGACCGTCGGCAAGGCGTTGGCGATCAACAGCCGAAACTTTGAGGTGATTGCCGTCGATGATGGCAGTACTGATGACACCGCGCGAATCCTGGCCGACCTCGCGAAGAGCGATCCGAGGTTGCGTGTGCTGTCCCTCGGTGTCAATCAAGGCAAGGCGGCGGCGCTTCGGGCGGCGGCGCGGGTTGCCGCCCACGAGATACTCATTTGTATCGACGGAGACGCCTATATTGATGCCGATGCTCCCGCATGGCTTGCGGCCGCATTGGCGAAAGACTCAGAGCTCGGTGCGGTCACGGGAAACCCGAGAATTCGAAACCGGGGCACTTTGCTTGGCAAGATCCAAGTCGGTGAGTACTCCGCGATGATCGGCATGATCAAGCGCACTCAGACCTTGTTCGACTGCCTATTCACTCTGTCGGGTGTCATCGCGGGTTTTCGCAAGTCGGCCGTCGCAGCGGTCGATTACTGGGGGCTTGATGCGCTCACTGAGGATATGGACATTACTTGGCGGTTACAGCGTGCGGGCTGGCGAACCACCTTCGAGCCGCGAGCGCTGGTCGCTATCCTCACGCCGGAGACGCTGAAAGGGTTGTGGCGGCAGCGCTTGCGCTGGGCAATGGGCGGCGCGCAGGTGATGGCGCGGAACGTGGAAACGCTATGGATGCCAGCGCCCATTAGTTTGCGTTTTCTGATGGCGGAAATGTTGCTGAGTGTCGCGTGGAGTTACCTGTTGGTGGCGACGACGCTCTACGGCCTTGGGGCGCTCGTCGTCACGCTGCTCTCAGGTGACACAGGGTCGCTTGACTGGGGTCTAGGCTCAGCCGGTTTGGTTCTGGCAGGCTGTGGTATTACGCAGATGGCGGTCGGTGTTGCGCTGGATAAGCGCTACGATCCGGAAATTGGTTCAATCGTGGCGCATCTCATTTGGTATCCGTTGGTCTTCTGGTTGCTGCAGACCGCAACGACCGTGGTGGCTTACCCGATGGTGGCTATGAGACGGCGTGGGCTAAGGGCCACCTGGGTCAGTCCTGACCGCGGTCGCACCTGACGCATCAGGCAGGCCGACGACATATCGTCTGGATGACTTCTTTCGGCACGACGACGCCGTAGACTCTGAAAAACACGTTGTTCAGTTGACGATCGCGCCACGTAGCGTACTTGTCGTTGAAGCCCCAGTGGCCGGAAATGTCTTTCGAAATCGACTCCTCAAGGATCGACAATGACAGATCGACTCCCGCCAGATAGAGTGATACGCCAAAGCTTTCCTTCGCGCGCCGAATCTCATCGTGACGCAGCGACTCCCGGCGTGTTCGGTCGATGACGGCATATACGATGCTGGCGGTTACGATCGCTACCGCTGCAGAGATGGCGTTATTTCCTTGGTACGCCGCGATGATCAAAAGCACGGCACCCGCGAGAAGGGCCAGTGCAATCAGTAAGGGCTGCGTCTTCTGGATTTCCGCCAACCGTGCCGAGGCGTCTCGCCATTCACCGTAGAGTTGGCAATACGCATGCGAGAAGTACTCGAGTTGATCGCTCTGGCGACGACATTCGCTGAGTTTTGTGTCTGACTCGAAATAATCGACTTGTTGTTCGCCATCACTCATGAAGTGGTCTGCTCAAGCGAGTACGTTGGCACGTTGGTTGGCCGCGCGAAGGCGCAGGGTCTGCATTATGGCGATGTTTCGGTAGACCACGACGGCGACCTCAGCCGACCCTTCGAGTTTCATGCGATTTAGACCGAGCGCAACGCTGTCGACGCTTGCACGCACGCGCGCTGAACGGGGCAGGCCGTCTACCACAGCCATTTCGCCAAACGTTTCCCCTGGGCGCAGTGTCGCTAGAGTGTGCCACGAGCCGCCGTTAGCCTTCTCGACCACCGCCGAGCCAACGATCAGCACGTAGAGTTTGTCGCCCGCTTCACCTTCGTCGAAAAAAAGCCCATTGGCGGGCACATCGAAGCGCGTGACTGCACTTAACAGCCAAATCAACTGCATCCGTGTAAGGCCAGAAAACAGACTGACCTCGCCGAGGACGCGGATGACTGCATCGTCGAGAACTATGGGGGCGGGTGGCAAGGGTGTTGGCTCTTGGTTACGGCAGCGTCTGTGCGGAGGGGGCTGAAGGCGTCACGTTCTGGAAACGCGCTTGGCTTTCTCCGTATCTTGCGGCGCACGCAGGGGCGCAAATCCGGTTTCGCCGACTTCGAAGATTTCCAGCGGGTTCTTTACGCCTTTGACTTCGTATAACCCGTACGCCTTCCACGTGAGATGGCCGATGCCCGAGATTTCCATGCCCTCAAGCATCTGCTGGGCATTCTCGAAGGCGAACTTCGACAACAAGACCTGATTGCCCTGTGCGAGAGACATGATTCGGGCCGCCGTATCAACCTGGATGCCATTGAAATCGATCTCCTTGCCGGCGACCTTGTGGGTATCGGCCACAACTTCGCCGACGTGGATGCCGATGCGATTTTGTATGGGTACTTGCTCGGCCTCCGCAAGGCGACGGGTCAGATCCTGCCACTTGAGGGCGAACATAACCGCCTCCGAGGGAGTCGCGAAGACGATGAAGAACGAATCGCCCGCCGTTGAGACCTCTTGCCCGGTCGCGGTGCTGGCTAGAAGCTTTCGAACTTCCTCGTGATGCCGACGGATCAGTGCCATCGACTCGGCGTCGCCGTACTGTTGCTTCAATTGCGTGGAGCCGACGAGATCGGAAAACAGCATGGCCTTGAGGCAATTCGCGGGGGCCGTATGCGCGGCTCGGGTAGCGGTTGAGGCGGGGGGGTGGGCGCCCGCGGCGGCAGCGGCAGCGGGGGCCGCAGCAGCGGCGGGGGCCTGGGTGGCGGGCGGTCGCAGGGTCGGCTCCGCCAGCGGGTCCGTCGTCAATCGCGTAAGCAGCGGCGAGAGGGCGGCGGTGAGTTGCCGATTGAGATTTTTCCGCAGGAACTCGACGGTTAAAAAACGCGCGAGCAAAGGCTGCAGTTTGTTGTCGGCTAAAAATGCCAAGCCGTTGGCGCCGCGCCAGACGGGAACCACCACGCCGGCGAGTCCCGCGCTGTGACAAATCTCCCTCACCTGAGCGAACACGGCCCCCTGTTCAGCGGTGGCCAGCCGAGCCACTTCCGCCGCGAGCGGCACGAATACAAATTCGGTTCCGGCGGCTTTGACGTGGGCGATTTTGATAGCGCTCATCCGCGTAGATCCTCGGCAGCGGGAAAAAGCTGACGACGTACGTTATTGCCTGATGACACCCGGGGCAAGCGTCGATTTTTCGACACCGAGCCGAGCGATCGGGACATGTACAATTCACGCCGTGGAATCGCTTTAGGAGCTGTTTGTGAAGAGCGTCTCGTCGGCAAATCAAGTCGCTCGTGCATTATCGTGCGCCTTGCTCGGCACCTTCTTTGCGGTGGCGCTGCTGGGCTGCTCTACCCGCGACGATGGCTGGGAGGAGGCGGTCAAAACCGATACCCCTGACGCCTACGATAGCTACCTGCAGAAGAACCCTCGCAGCCAGCGGGCGGCCGAGGCGCGTGTTCGGCGCGATGCATTGGTCGATCAGCGCGACTGGTTGATGGCGCGCCGCACGAACTCCATAGACGGATATTCGGCATATTTGGCTGCGCATGCGGATGGCGTATGGTCTGAGCTGGCGACGCGTCGCCGCGAGGCGCTGCTGAAGCTGCAAGCTCCGGTCGATTCGCCCGCCACGTCGCCGGCGGCACCCGCGCCGCTCGACGACGCTGCGTCGGCGAGTGTGCCGACTCTGCCGACGGAGGCGAGCGCTCCAGCCAGCGTGCCTGTGCGGGCCGACTACGTAATTCAGCTCGGTGCGTTCTCCTCGAACGCAGCGGCCCGACAATCGTGGCAGCGTATGCAACGCTCGTTCGTCGAATTACAGGGCTTTGAACCACGCATCGATTCGCGCCCGGTCAAGGGCTCATCGTTGTATCGACTGCGGCTGGTGTTAGCCTCGAAAGAGCAGGGCGATCTGCTGTGTGCGGCACTTAAGCGCGGCGGCGCCGAGTGTGTGCCCTCGTCATCGCCGTAATCAGTCAGTTCACGGCGCTGCGGAGTTTGATCGACCACAACACTGTCTGTCGCGCCTCAGCCGGCATCGGCAGCAACTCAAAGGTCGGTGCGGTGCTGCTGCCGGTCGCGCGAGGAGTGATCACGCCGTTGCGATCGACCTGATGTTCGCCCACAGACAGAGAACTGCTGCCACCGAGTAAACGACTGGTGATCCCGCCGTTCGATTGACTAACGACAACGAGAGTGTTGGCATCGACTCGCGCCAGTCCTTCGGCGTTCTCGGCGATCCAACCAAGACTGCCGAGTTCCACGATGGAGGCCACCGTTGCGAGAGTAACCCCGCTCGCCACGACCTCCGATAGAGATCCATATTCGAGCGCGAGTCCTGCGTTGGCGCCGCCGCTCAGTGTTTTGGTGGACACGTCGCTTTCTGTAGTCAGATCTATGGTGCGGATTTCGAAGCGGTAGGGGCCTGTCGGGTTGCCCTCGCGATATCGGACCAAGGCCAGTACGCGCTGCTCGCTCAAAGATTCGAGATCAAGGATTCGTAGCGCGCTCTCATTGTCCCGGATGGGCATGGCAAATTGCCTGACAGCATTGGTTCTCGGGTTGAGCGCCACGAGCCTAATGAGACGCGCAGTGTTCGCGGTACGACCACCCACGTCGAGCGCTGCGCCGACGGCCATCAGGATTTCGCCGCTGCTCGTTCGGGTCGCCAATCCTCCGCAACCGAGATCCGCCTGCCGCGCCTCGAGGATGGCAGGAAGGCGTCGAACGACGTCGGGCAGTGCGCCAGCATTACCAGCCGGTCCAATTCGCTGCACCACGCGCCCGGAGGCGTCGATCTGCAGCAGAAACGGACCGCGTCGGTCACACAGCCACGTCGTGTTGCTTTCGCCTTCGGCGACGCCTGCGAGATCGAGTCCACGCTGGTCGAATTCGGGGTTGCGCGGTTGTAGAGTTTCATCGAGGTTGCGTGCGCCGTCGCTGCCCGAGGAATCGGTCGGTGTCGGGCGACCGGAGAAACTGGCGCCATCAGTGGTTCGAAGTGCCGTGAGCGAAGTGAGCTCCGCACCCGTCGGTGACAAGGCGATGATGCCGACGCTCGGTCCGCCGCTGGCGGCAGAGTCGAGGAGGATGCTGGCAGCGCGTGCACTGGTGCCATCAAAAAATCGTGGAGTCGTCACGGCGATGCCCCGCGAGCTGACAACGCGCAGGCGGATATTGGCTGCAGAGCTGTCGCTGGCGACGGTCAACCCCGCGCCAACGGCGGCCCTCAGTCCTTGGGGGTAATTTGTCTTCAGCGCAGACGATGCGCCCGCGTAAGGGACGAGTAACGCTTCGGGATGCCGCACCACATACTTGCGGAGTTGCTCCACGACGGAATTGGCGCCGGTCGGTGTTTCCACGAAAACCCCTCTGGCGAGCGCCTCAAATTGCTCGGCCAGTGCACGGGCGATGGCGCGAGTCGGGGCTCTAAGGCCGGCCCGGTAACTGCTGCTCAACCGGTTGTCCCCGCGCAGGAAAGTCAGCAGCGCCTCGAGGTCAGCGTCGAACGAAGTCGAATTGAAGTCAATCGCGCGCGTGGCGAGAGACGCTGCGACCTCTTGCGGGACGGTGATGCCGTTGCTTGGCTCTGCATCGGCATCGAGCGAGGTCAATAATTGCACGCGTCGAATAGTGGCCTCGGATAACACGCCACCCTCGAGTCCGCCTTGCAATTCGCGCAGGGTCAACGTGGGTGCGGCGGTTGCAGTGCCGAAAGTAATACCGCCGAGTTTGAAGGTCAGTGCCTCACAGCTTGTGGTGCAACGATAGGAGTAGGATCCGCGTGAGCCCGTGGTGCCAGAGACGGTGGGGGTGGAGTAGCTGAGTCCCGCGACGCCGAAATCGGCAATGGATCCGGTCAAGACAGGCGATTGGCCCGAGTCGCTGTTGCCTTCGGAGCTGCCGCCTCCGCCGCCGCAGCTGCTCAAGAGGGCGCCCAGCAAAACGCCGCCCAGTAACGGGCCGGGCCATTGCCGCTTGGGTGTACTGAAGAGCATGCGCGCTTACGGTGACGGGGGCAGCGGTTGACAGCGCACCGATGCGATCCGCGTCGAGGCTGCCTCAAGCCGGA
>SXGQ01685547.1_pt1 | contig 10561 bp, 10 predicted proteins | sample 3178371 | NCBI WGS metagenome assembly SXGQ01 (sample SAMN11356859, study PRJNA531348) | freshwater metagenome | isolation source: freshwater sample F1-20 | place: China: Fuxian Lake, Yuxi | collected 2017-12-25 | reverse complement strand
CGACGAGCTACCTGGCTGCTCCACCCCGCGGCGGAAATCTGAAGTGTACGGGCAGATGGCACTATCGGCAACGCCTTGGTTCATTCAGCCTTATCCCAGGTCGGCAACCGACCGTGGAGCGCAGAAATCGATGACTTGCAACAACTTCTCAGCCAAACGTTGAGACGCCATGAGCAAGTTCGCATTGAACTGATCAGCGGTCGCGGTGTGATGATCAACCAAATCAGTAATGGCTTTCAGTGCCATCACTGGGATCGCCAGCATTTCACCGACATAGGCAACAGCGGCAGCTTCCATTTCTTTCACTGCTCCCCCAGATGCGGCGATCAAACGTCGATCATCATCGTTTTCGTCCAGTGAGTTACTCGTTGTCACTATGCCCAATTTGAGATTTAGCGCCTGCGCAAGTCCACTTGCAGGTACCGCCGGATACGAGCCAATCCCATATTCATCAAACCCCGGAATCGCTATCCGTCGATCATGATGGACAAATTTTTGATCGCTCACATACACGTCACCAATTTCTGCACCTCGATGCATCCAACCTCCAGCAGTGCCCGCAGTGATGATGAGGTCTGGGTTGTATTGACGAGCAACTACATAGGTATTCAGTGCGGCTGCTTCGGTTCCGATCGAGTCGACACCATGTCGCCTGTCGCTGCCATTAACCGAAACGATGACCCGACAACCACCGTGATTCGCCTCAAAAAACTTAAATGGCATTAACGGAACTGCAGGAATTTCTCGGGCATCAAGTTGCGTCACAATTGGCGAAGCCTCCGAAGCCATGGCCATGACCACTGCGATGCATTTCATGATTTGATAGTAGGCGCTAGTCATACGAGCGATGGAGCAGAAAACGGGTCAACAACCGAATGACTAATTGAGCGAAAATCACCTCATGAACCACGCTAGAGAACTACGGTAAGTAACGCATGGGATTGTTTAAGCGCACACCGAAGACTCCTCCGGTTGATCCAGCCGAAGTTATCGAACTTCGTCGCCAATTGGATGAGTTGCGTGCGCAATTAGCAGCAGCGAGCGCCACCGATGCCGAACAGGCCCGTCGACTTGAAGAAGTTGATGGAAAGATCATCAGCCTGAACGCTCGTGTCACTCAAGTTGGTACCGAAGTAACGCATCAACTTGGCGAATTGTCGAACGATATTGACTCACTGGGTCAACGTACCGATGCCGCAAACGTTGACCAAGTACGACTGGCCACTGAACAAGCGCGCTATCAAATCGCATTCCGTCAGGACTTGGCTGAAGTAGTTGAGTTGATCAACAAAAAGCGTTGATCAACTCAACTGACTACTTTTCAATTTACGCGTTGAGTTGGGATAAAGCCTTGGCAATGAGCGCCTGAGCTTCATCTACCTTGCTCTGATAAGTGCCTAGATCACCATCACGCAAGGCAACATCGGCTTCGTCGAACAATGTCTGTGCTTCTTCAAGCAAAGCCACCGGGTCAGTTGATGTCGAACCAGTACCAGAATCAGTTCCCGTTCCAGTGTCTGTTCCGGTGTCTGTACCAGTATCTGTACCAGTATCTGTACCAGTGTCGGTACCTGTGTCGGTGTTCGAACCAGACTCATTCACAACTTCACCAAGATCAACTTTGGCTCTCGGGAAAAGTCGATTAATCGCTTCTGTCAGAGTGTCACCGATGACTGCCTCGCCATCGTGCCAAGCCAACACTCGTCGCACGAATACTTGCTTTGAACCGGCCTCGTCTGGACGTATGTACAACGGCTGAACCCAAATCAAACCTTTACCAATCGGTACAACTTGCAACTGACCGAGAATGACTCGAGAGCCTTGTTGGTTCAACAGCGTGATCACTGGTGAAATACTCGGGTTGCTACTCAATTCCGCAGACACGGTCGCGGGACCAGCCGGCAGAACTCCATCGTATTTATAGACCTTTAACTGACCGTACGTTTCGGGATCACTCGAGACCACCATGAATGCTCGTAGTTCTTTTCGAGTGTCATCAGATGAGAACGGCACAAACGGACGGATGAGCGAGAACGTCGGCGCAACTGTTGAATCAACCGTGTCGGGGCTATGGAACAAGGTGTAGTAAGGCTCAAAACGTGCGACGTTAGCATCGGCCACATTGCCAGTGTCTGCTTGTGAAGTTACACCCGTAGTTATGGCAACATCACCGGCTGTCGTCACTGTGAGTTCGGGCTGGCGTTGAGCTGCCTGAGCAACGCTCCACGCCGAGTCACGGTTAAAGAACGCATCAGTATCAGTGAACTGGTAACGACCATACAGATTTGTCTGTACTCGGAAAAGATCTTCGGGGTAACGGAAATGTTCGCGCAAAGTGGCTGGAACTTGATCGGCCGAGGTGAAGAGACCTGGGAATGCTTTTGACCACGCCCGAACGATGGGATCGGTCGGATCAACAACATACAAAACAACCGAGCCGTCGTAGGCATCAACTACTGCCTTCACACTATTGCGCACGTAATTGAAGCTGTGCCTGAGGCCAGAACCGGCAGTCAAGTTGTCGGTGTTGGCTTCTTGCGCATATGGGTAACGCGAAGTCGTCGTGAATGCATCAATGACCCAAAGAACTTTTCCGCCGTCAACGACTGGATACGGGTCAGCATCAAGATGCAAGAAAGGTGCCACTTTTGACACACGATCACTCACATCTCGAACATCAATGAGACGTGATTGATCAGAAATCAAACTTGAACCGAATAAGTTGAATTCACCAAAGTGAATAGCAAAAGCCAATTTCTTGACTGCGGAATCAAGGACAACTCCGCCCGTGCCTTCGTAGGGAGTGGCTTCTGTATTCGGACACGCTTGTTCAACCTGCTTGGTCTTCACGATTGCATAGCCGGGTTGCTGCGTTCCCACATAAAGCTGCGGTTTCTCCGTGGCGATCTCTTGGTAGATCGGACGTCCGTCATCTGTGATTTGAGAAGCGCTTGCTGCAACGACTCCGCAACCATGCGTGTAAATCAAATGCTTTGAAACCCACGTTTTATTTGGGATTCCGTCGGGATTGAGTTCTCGCGCCGCAACCATCGTCTGTTGTGAACGACCATCAATGTCGTAGCGGTCAACATCAAGATCGTTAATCGCATAGAAAGCAAATAGCCCTTGGTCGAGGGAATAGCGATCTTTCATTTCTGAAACATCGAGCAGTCGCGAGTCACTTAAAGGAGCAGTGTCTTTGGCCACTTCGGCATCAGTTACTGTTCCAGCAGATAGCGAAATCGTCTCGACTTTGTCAATGCCCATCGCTACTCGGGTTGCTTCAACATTGCGTCCGATATAGCTGTACTCACGCGTAGTGACGTTTGGTTGAACCACAAAGCGTTGAATCAGTGCTGGGTAAACCGTGCCGGCGACTACCGCGATAACTGCCCAAAGCGCCATTGACAACAACGGCAAACGCCATCCACCAAATCGAATGCCCGCCAAAAAGAGAGCTGCAACGAGCAAGCTCACCAAGATCAACAAATTGATAGCAGGCAGTTGGGCGTTGACATCGGTGTATGTGGCTCCCTGGACAACTCCGCGGCTCGACACAGTTAACTCAAAACGCTGCAGCCAATAATCGGCCGCCTTGATGACCGCAAGGATTGCGAACAGAACACTCAAATGAATTCGTGCGCCTTTGGAAATTCGCTCTCCGGCAGTTTGCACACGAATTGAACCATTCAGGAAATGCATGACAGCAGTCAGAAGTGTGATCATCACGGCTGCCGCAAATGCCCAGTCAACCAAGAATGTCAAAAATGGAAGTCTGAAAACATAGAACCCGACATCGACGCTAAACAGTGGGTCGTTTATCCCGAACGACTGTGAATTCTTGAACAGCAACCAGTCTTGCCACTGCGCCATTGCCGGTAGTCCGACCATCAAACCAAAAAGAACCGAAACTGCGATTCGCAACAACCGGGTACGTCGTCCAACGATCATTTTGAATCGCTCAACCACTTCGCGCTCGGGTCCGGTCGGAAGTTCTTTAGGTGACAGTCGTTCAGCGAGGGTCAAGCTAACGAACGAAACGATCGCGAACGCAACACTGAAGATTGCGCCGAGAAAAATCTTTGACTTGATGCCAGTCCAAAAGACGCTTCCTCGTTCAACAGATCTGAACCACAACAAGTCAACATAGAAATTTGCCAACGTACGTGCTGACAAGAAAAGAACGAGTACAACCCCTGCAACTATAAAAAGTGCGATCCGCCCTTTTGACAGCCAGGCGGGTTGATTAGGATTTTTGGGGCGACGCGGGCTACGCGGCAAGTCCGAGGATGGTTTCACATTGCGAGACTAGTTCTATTGCAGAACAAGTGCACAGCGGCAGCCAGCATGTGCCGGCGCGTGGGTATGTCCAGTGGGAAATGCTTCTCCGGCATTGACAAAACCAGCGAGCGAATTATCTTCCGCATCAGCACACGCCGGTCCGTTGGGATCGACTTTCCAACAAACTTTTGCACCAGGAGTCAGGGCGGCAAAAGCACCTCGACCGAACGAAGTCTGGGCAATGTTGTCGATTTGAGTGTCAACATGCTGATTTTTCCACTCGCGATATACCAGCCGGACAAGCGAAGTCAGCTCGGCATTATCGCCAGCAGCTTGAGAAATACTTCGGCTCAGGCGTTCACGTAGCGGAGCAACCACGGTTGCAATGACAAATTCGTTAATCGCAGCCATTTGGGAAGCAACCATCTTTTGCAAGTCTTTGTCGGACGCGCTCGATAAAGACTTTGCGCCAGTAAGCGCAGCAGATTTCAACGGTGCCTCGAGCGCCTCAAGCATCCGCGCCGAGTGATCGGTCTTTGGCCCAACAATTGCATCAAGAGTTTTCACAGGAAGTTTGCCACGCAAAATATCAAGAACTTCATTTTGTTCATCGGCCAGTACTCGCTTCAATTTGCGTGACATCGCAGCAATGACTGGTGCTAGTTCTTCATCACGCCGTTCAAATGGTGTCGCAGTTGCTACTTCTTCAACCGAAGTCTCAATAATCTCTTCAGCGACAGGTTCAATCTTTTTTTCTGCAGGCTTCTTCTTCGGTTCGACCTTTTTTACCTGAGTTGTCGCAACTTCCTTGGCCACCGACTCAGCACCCGAGCGACGCAACTTGGCAAAAATGTCATCAGCAGGAGGAACGACGGCTTTGGCCTTTTGCTGAACGATGACAAGCGGAGGATCATTCACATCATCGTTGTCATCTTCTTCTAAATCTTCATCCGAATCGGCAACAACTACGGTTGTTTCTTGGCGTGCAAATAACGGGACAACGTTTGAAACCGGTGCCTCAACGACTAGTTCGACGACTGGCGCTATTGGAGTTTGTTCTTCAACCACTTTTTCTTCAATAGCAACTACTTCTTCAATGAGGGCGGTCCGATCAATGACAACTTCTTCCGCCATGACGGCGATGTCTTCATCTTGGTCGTACGGTACAAAAGCAGGAGCCGATGAAACTGCTGGGCGCATCGCCTCACGAGCTTCGATTTCATCAGCTTGAACAATGATCGGAATTGGACCAGTAGTTGGCGCCAAATTAACAAACTCGCTGGGTTCTTCGGCGACGTCGTCTAATTCGCGCAGCACGTCTTCGGTAGCGATACGTGCACGATCAAAAACCTGCACGATGCGGTCACGTCCGTGCATTAAGTCTTCAATTTGCTCACGCGCCAATTCACGACGACGAGCGACATCGGCGAGAACGCGTTCGCGATAACTGCGAGCTTCATTCACCATGTCTCGACCTTGTTGCTTGGCCATCAAAACTTCGGCTTCAGCGTCAGACGCAGCATCTTGGCGTACTCGCGCGGCCTCCAGTTCGGCATCTTCACGAACCCGTGCCGCTTCATCGGTGGCCTCGCGCACCAGACGCATCGCGGTTTCCTCAGATCGAACCTTGATCTTGCCCGCAGCCTCACGAGCAGCTTGAACGATACGGGCGGTCTCTTCGCCAAGAAGTTCAGTAATCGTTTCTTCGTTAAGTTCGACCTGAGGCGCTGTTCCGGCCTGCTGCGAATTCAGTAATTCGCGCTCGAGGAATGTGATGCGTTCTTGCTGGCGCGAGATTTCAGCCGAAACCATCCGTAAAAAGTCACGAACCTCGTTTTGGTCAAAACCACGACGTGACGAGGGGAAGGTAGCGCCGGCGACGGCGGTCGGCGACGAGGGGTCGGGTCGCGAAAAAGAGATAGCCATTCAGAAGAGAGTACGAAATATCTGTGGATAAAGGGTGGCAATCAGGGGTTTTACCCAAATTGCATGTCACTTCACCCCTGCTTGAGAGGCAGGATGACCTTGTCTCCACCGTATTTCACAAGGGCGGCTAAGGCCTCCTCAAGATCGGCCACGGGAACGATTTTGATCGTGTCACCGACTGCTGCTTGAGCCGCCGCGATTTCGTCGGGACCTTGAGCAGCGGGGACTAAGAAGACCTTGACTCCTGATTTTTTGACCGCCACTGCCTTTTGGACCAATGCACCGATTGCACCGACAGTTCCGTCATCTTGAATCGTGCCAGTCACGGCGACCCCTTGAGGCGCAACGAGTTCGCCCTTCGTCAAAGTGTCAATCAAGGCCAATACGAACGACAACCCTGCTGACGGTCCCCCAATCTGATCGGTATCAAAGTCGACATCGAAGGGCAGTTGCACAGTCCGAGTGTCGCGAGCACTAAATCCAATCAACGTCCGCGTGGGATCATCGGAGCTCTCTATCAACTCAACTTCAACTGTCGTTAAGGCTCCCGAACGGTCGCTGGTTATGGGGGTCACCTCCAGCGTCGCGATGTCTCCAGCCTTGGCATTCTTCAGCACTTCAGACAATGTAGAAATGACTGTGACCTCAATTGGTCCGTCTCCGATGTCGATCGAAGTAATGACATCACCGACTGCCAACACCTTGCACGCTCGTTGCGGCGGGGCATCGCTCGGGCACACTGATTCATCAAAACCCGCCACCTGAGCAGGACCTTCTTGGAAAGTCGCATCAAAACCGAGGTACGACAAAGCGATATAAGCGGCTATCTCTTTGGCGTTGGCCATCGCCCCCAGTTGCACTTCACGGCTCTGCGTCGGATTGCAATCACCGAATCGTTCTTCACAGGTCAAGACATTCACAAATGGGTCGATCCATCCCATAAATGACTGCAGTGGATTCAGTTCAGTTCCGAGAGCAGTCACAAAACGAACTCCACGTTCGGGTTGGTAGACCTCGACTTGGGTGTCATCAATACTGAGTCGTGAACCCACCAGGTCGGCTCGGCCAGGAGCAGTTTCATACCGTTGGAGTGGCCAAGCCATAGCCACAAGCACCGCCGCAATCATCAAGACAGCAACCGTCACACATGGAATCGCCACAACTTGGGCGCGTAACGACGGCGCAACCACCTGTGGGGCGAGTACCTTTTCTGTCTGCGTGTCACTCACTGAAATCTCCACCCGCCTTGCGCTCGTCGCTGGCTTTGCCATGTTGGCACTACTCGTCATTGGGTGGCGCAAGCCTGCCAGAAATTTGCCGCCTTCACCACGCACCGACTCTGAATTACCTCAAAACTCACAACGCCTCCTTGATGAGTCAAACCCGCTCAACTCCCCTGCACCAGAAATCAGCGAAACCGTGGCCCGCAAAGTCTTAGATGCGACGGGCCTTGGAGTAATTGCATTGATCGGTGGAATTGTGGCCGCCATTGTGGTCGCCACTGCTCTGTCGTTCATCGTGACAAATGTGATCTCGCGGCTGTGAGCGCTTCCGACACCCCCGAGATTGCCGAACTTCGTCGAGCAATCGTGATCGCCGGTCACACCGGCGACTCGCAACTCATTCAACAATCACTGACACATGAACATGGTTCAATCCGCGAAGCAGCGTTAGGGGCACTTGCCCGAATTGATGAGCTCACCGACGGTGTGTTGCAGGCTTTCGTTAATGACACCGATCCACAAGTTCGAATTCGCGTCGCCGAACTATCTGCCACGATCAACACTTTTGATTTAGTCCCGCTACTTCGCGATGCTGATGTGCAGGTTGTTGAGATGGCGGCGTGGGCGTGTGGTGAACATGAAAGCGCGCGTGAAGAAATCATGAACGAGTTGAATCGACTCGTCCTTCATCACGCTGATGCATTGGTGCGGGAGGCCGCGGTCGCAGCCCTCGGGGCAATCGGCGACGAATCAGGACTTGCCGCGATCTTGAGCGCGTGCCAAGACAAACCTGCAATCCGTCGACGTGCAGTTCTCGCTCTCGCACCCTTTGACTCGCCCGCAGTTGAAATGGCTCTCAAAGTTGCTCTCGAAGATCGAGATTGGCAAGTGCGCCAAGCGGCCGAAGACTTGTTGGGTTAACTCAATTTCATTAGAGGTTTAGATGCCTTGCGCAATCAACAAAATTCCGAACACCACGAACAAGACCGAGGCACCATAACTATTTGTCTTCTCTGGCAATCGTGAACCCAAGTGGTAGCCAACGTGACGGTGGCCAACATCGTCTTATCGCCCAGCTCGGCAAGAAAGAACGCGATACTGGCGATGATTGCAATTCCAGCGGTAGGTAGCCGCGAGCCGACAACATGCGGAGTCAGGCTAACTAATTATGACAGGTGGTTGACAGCCCAAAAAACCAACTGAATTTACGAAGGGCAGCAAACGTTGCCACCAGAATCGTTCTTGCGACCTAATGGAAGATTGACAAACTGCTCAACATCAGAGTGCTTGACGTAGAACTCCCATTTATGTCCATCTACTCCGTCAACCCAAGTTTCAGTTTTCTCAGCAAAGCAACACTGGGTGTCGTCGATACCGGTTGTCTCTAAACCGGCCGCTCGCAAACGCTGATCTGCTTCAACTACTTCCTCGGCAGTATCAGTTTCAACCCCAAGGTGATTAATCGTTCCGTGATCGCCGCCCTTTTCAAAGATGACGAGCTTCAACGGCGGATCAACGATCGCCCAGTTGGCGTAGCCCGGTTTCACCTTCAAGGGCTCGGTATTGAAGAGCTTTGTGTAGAAGTCAATGGCTTCATCAAGATTGTCAACGTTGAGAGCAAGTTGTAAACGCATGTCTATTTTCTATCATTTTCAAATGAGATGGCATACTGCCATATGACCTTTCTTCAGTCTGATGCCGAAGTCGTCCAGGCCTATCTTGAGTTTCGCACACGAGTCGTGGGCCTGATCCGTGAAATCCCCGAGTCGCAAGCGTCTTTGTCGGTTCCGCTTTGCCCAGATTGGGAAGTCAGCGGTTTGTTTTCGCACATCGTCGGAGTCCCAGAGGACATCTTGGCGGGTCGGATGGAAGGTGTGACTACTGATGCATGGACTCAAGCCCAAGTTGATCGCCATGAAGGAGAATCGCTTTCTCAACTAGCTGATGCTCTTCTCGCTACAGCAACCGAATTTGATGTCCTGTTACCCCACATTCCGAGTCCTACTAATTCGCAAATGATGATGGACGCAGTCACCCATGAACACGACTTGCGCCATGCGGTCGGACGTGCCGGTGCACAAGATTCTTTAGCAGTCGACGTTGCCGTCGGTTGGCTTCTCAATATGGTCGAAGGAAAAGCACCTGGTCGGGCCCAAGAACTCGTTGATTCGGGGGTCTCGCGTTTTGATCTCATGCGCAGTCTGACTGGTCGTAGATCCGTCGAACAAATGAAACAACTTGGTTTAGATGGTGAACAAATCAAATTGCTTCTCCAAGGAACTCCCTTGCGCGTGCCAACCACGGCAATTGAAATCTAAACTGAGAAGGACGCAGATTTTGATGGGGGATTTATGACAGACAGAGCGACATTTACTCGTTTTGAAGACTCAACCAAAGCCGAATGGGACAACATCATGCAATGCATGAAGCACACCCAGTCGCTCGTGCCCGACCGCATACTCGAACAGCTTCGTCATCTTGAAAGTGATCACGGCGGATTTCCGGTTTCACGTCTTGAGCACTCGCTGCAAACCGCAACGCGTGCTTTGCGCGGTGGAGAAAAAGATGAGTACGTCGCGTGTGCCCTCATTCACGATATCGGTGACACCTTGTCGCCTTACAACCACCCGGCAATCGCCTCGGCCATCGTGAAGCCTTTCGTGAGCGAAGCAAACCACTGGATGGTCGAACACCACGGCATTTTCCAGGGCTATTACTTTTGGCATCACATCGGCCTTGATCGCAATACCCGCGACGCATTGCGCGACAATCCACATTACGAATACACCGAAGAGTTTTGCGCCAAGTACGACCAAGTGGCTTTTGACCCCGAGTACAAGAGCGAATCCCTCGAATACTTTGAACCCCTGATCAGATCGGTTTTCTCGGGCCGATAGTCAGAAAAAGCAAATTAGTCAATTATTGACTAATTTAGCAATCCAAAGATAACTTGGCGTTGTGTTTGCTCGTCGCGCTCTTGTTACTGCAATTGTGCCCATCATGTTAATTTCAGCCTGCGCTTCGTCATCAGAATCGCAAGAACAGACCACCCTCATCGTTTACGCGGCATCGTCTCTAGCGACACCGTTTGCCTATGCCGCTCTTGCTTATGAAAAAAACCATCCAGGAGT
>SXGQ01134404.1_pt1 | contig 10561 bp, 12 predicted proteins | sample 3178371 | NCBI WGS metagenome assembly SXGQ01 (sample SAMN11356859, study PRJNA531348) | freshwater metagenome | isolation source: freshwater sample F1-20 | place: China: Fuxian Lake, Yuxi | collected 2017-12-25 | reverse complement strand
GAGGTCCATGTTTCGTCGATAAAGACGAGGCGGGCCGGATCGAGATCGAGCTGGCTCTCGAACCACGCCTCGCGACGGCTCAGGACGTCCGGACGGTCCTGCTCGCAGGCGTGAACGGTCTTTTTTGAACGTCAGGCCCGCCCGGTCCAGGAAGGTCCAGATCGTGCCCACCGATGCCGACACCCCTGCCTCGCTCAAGAGACGCTCCTGCATCTCGGCATGGTGAGGTCCGGTTCCGCTGCGATCAGGCCCAGCAGATAATTTCGATGCGGATCGAGCTTCGAGCGCCTCGGCTGCCCTTGCTTGCGCGCTTTGCGCTCCCCCTCCCGCGCTCGGCGAACCCAAACGATCGCGGTTGCGACCCCGATCCCGAACCGCTCGGCCGCAGCGCGCGCCGACGTGCCCGCACCGATCACCCGATCCCGCAGATCCTGGCTGTAAGCCCGCGCCATCCTCGCCTCCGCCGACTCGCGAAGGAGGACTCGCACGCCTCAGCTCGCCCGTGAATCCCGACCTGAATCGGAACGCGCTGAACGTGCTCTAAGCAAAAATCGAAGGGATATCGCTGGACGTGCCCTACCGCTTAATAGCGGATTGGGGACCGAGATCCACGTAGCCTGAGCGGCCTCGCGCTTGGATGAGTGCAAGCGGGTCGTGGATCAGGCTTCCGCTGCCTGGGTTCTGGCTGCCGCCCCCTGAACCAGCAACGGGATTTCCGCACGTTGCACAATGAACCGGGCCAAGCCGCGCGCCCATTGCCGCAACGAGAGGAAAGTAAGACACGGTTGGCGCGAACAGACGCAATCGTCCCAGTCACGCCGTTCAGAGAGGCTAAGCGAAGAGGGTCACCAATTCCGAGTGGGTCTGAGCCTAAAACCGTGTAGCCACTCGGACTGTGAGGCCGGTGTGATCGGGTACAGGGCCGTCAGTGACCTGCCGGAAGCACTCGAGTCCGATCTCTAAAACCGGCATCGCGCCTGAGGGATCCGGAATGCTCAGCTTGACGCCAGCACCAAATTTGCGTCCCTGTACGATCAGGCTGTCGAGACCCGCGCCTCGTTTCTGGCTAACAAAGCCTCCGCTGATAAAGCTGTATGGCCCAAGCACGGCGCCGGGCGAAATGAAGCTGGCCGAAATCGTTCGAGCGATCTCTGCTCGTGCAACGGCGCCGCTCTCGCCCTGACTTGTCTCTGGATTCAACGGCAGAGACGCCTCCGTTGTGAATAACTGCATCTGCTCCGCAGGAGGCAACCAGCCAAAGAATGAGTACTGGCCGCGACCGGATATTGAGGCCTGGAACCCCGCCGGCAGTGGGACATCGAATTGGAAACGTCCCTCAAGCTTACTAGCCCCGTCGCGCCGCCGGGGGCTTTGCTCGAACAACGGGTCAGGTGGACCGAACACGTCGCGGTTGGTGATCCTCCCACCAGAGTACTCGATTCCTGCTTGGGCGGAGACGCCCCACGGCAGCGACATATACGAGGTCACGCCGGCTCGGACGACGTTCGTCCTGAAATCTTGTATCGCCTCCGCCGGCCAAGCGGCTTGATCGAACCGGTAAGTGAGCCGCTCACCGATGCTATCGGGACCGACCTTGAATATGAATATCTGGCCGGTTCCAGCAATGAAGGGCAAGCCGATCCGAAGCCCTGCTTTATTGTATCTGTATTCCACCTTGTAGTCTGACGACCAAAAGCGCCGAAGCTCCCGAGCGCTGCTGCCGAGGATCTCAGCAAAAATCCCATGCTCCCCGAGGGGTATCTGAGCTGTCGATGCGAATGCCCAGAAAGGGCCCTCGATGTTCGGCCGCTCGTGTCTCTCGCCCAATGTCCCTGCGACGCTCAGGCGCTCGCTCAATCCAGCCATCGACGTTGCCGTGAAGGCGCCGGAAACCATCGATTGTTGGAACGGATCACTGGTCAGCCTGGTCGCAGAGAGTTCACCCGTAAGCGGCCGGCCAGCGCCGGACACTGCGAGGCGGATGCGATCGGGTGTCGACCCTGGCTTGGGCGCCACCTCCAATCGGGTGCCTAGCTCGATCTGAAGAAGGCCCACGGCGCGGGTGAGATCTGCAGTCGTGACTGGAAGCTTGCCGATCAGCGGCTGAAGTCGGCTTACGACCCGCGCACGAAATTTTTCGTCGACTGCATCTAGGTCGAGACCCTCAATCGTGAGCTGAACGACACCAATCTGGGCCGGACCTCCGTGCCGAATGGTTTGCGGAAGAACAACTGCGCGGGCAAAGGCATAACCAGCGCGCGCATGCTCAGACTCAATGGCACTAGCCAGGGCAAAGATCTCCACGACCGGCACGATCTTGCCTCTGATCGCTCCTGCTCGCATCTCAGAGGCCTGCAGCACATCCGGGGCGACCCCAACCAGCTGGACCTCTCCTACTCGGACGACATGCGCGCTAGGCGCAGAGACATTGCTATCTCCGGAAGTTCGAATCTCGATTCGGACTCCGTCTTTAGATGCGAAGGTGGCGTAGCTCCCGCTCGCGTGGGCGATTGGCACGGTGGGTGCAAGGCACGCGACCAGCCCGGACACATACGCGCGAGACAGCCGCCTGTAGCCGGGATGATGCGTGCGACCTTGTTGCCGGACCAAAAGTCGCCTCATCGGGTAGAGCTTGGATAATTGCCGCGTTTCGGGCGTGCGAGCCCAACCTCACCGAGCATCGATTATGGTTAACGAGGCGTAAAGATCGCGAGTACGCCAATCCCCAATGCTCGACGGGTGCGCTGGCAACCCGGTATAGGCTTCATCGATGTTCCGCATTCCGAGATGGACGGCTAAAGCCACGCCCGTGGCCAACCGCGTCGCTGAGGTTGGTTGGATCGTTGATACCGACCAGGCAGGCTTCATATGGGAGGCGCCTCGTAAACTGGCGCGGGAAGAAGCATCGAGTCGCCACCCGAAATCGCTTCGCTACTGCCCGGCGATGCTCGATCATCAAGCCCGCATTTTTGAGATTACCTGCCCTGTGGATCTCCATCTTCGGGTGGAAGCACCGTCTGACGGCTCGGGCCCATTCAGGCTCATCAACGTCGCGGGTGACCGCTCTACTATCCGGTCCAAACATCTCGGCAAGATGGTCAGCCTTGTTTCGCAGAAAGAGTGGAGGAACCCCTCCCGCCCGATCCTTCAGATCGCCACGCCCTATCTCATGATAGCTGACGAGCAGATCTACCTAACTCAGATGCCGCCATTTGAGGCATACCCTCATACGGGCTGGCCTGGCCTGCTCATCAGCGGCAGGTTCCCGATCGATGTCTGGCCCCGGCACCTGATGTGGGCCTTCGAGTGGTTCGATACGAAGCAGGACCTCATCCTGCGTCGCGGAGACCCCTGGTTCTATGTCCGCTTCGAAACAGCTGACCCGTCGAGACCAGTGCGCCTGAGCGAAGCAGAGATGACGCCGCAACTGCGAGAGTACCTTAAGGGACTCTCCGGGGTGACGAATTACGTAAGCAGGACGTTCTCTCTCTTCTCGACGGCCCGGCAGAGACGCCCGCAGACGCTCCTTAAGCCTGTCCAGCGATGACTCGAGCTTACCTCGAGCTTAAAGGCGCGGTTGGGAACGCTTGCCGGACAACAGCTCGGGCTTCCGGTGAGATGAACTCCCTGTACCACCTCACGGCAGCAGCATATTGGTCGCCTGCTCGCTCGAGCAGAGGCAAGTATGACGGAGGTATTTCCGGACGAGGCTGTTCTCCCCGCCACACTGCCGCTAGCTGGGTCGGCTTTAGTAAGTGGAAATGGACGATACGGGGTGCGGCGGTCAGACGTGCAAACGGGCGCCAATTGTACTCCTGGCCAACTACAACCCTATGTTCGCGGAAGAGCATGTTCAAGATGCCCTGATCGTACCAGCCAAGGGCTCCTTTGGCGCAGTCGTCAGCAATCGTGAAATCGACAACCACCTTGTGCAGCCGGCGCATAACCGGGATGTTGAGGAACAGTACGCCGGCGTTAAACGCTCGGGGCGTTTCTAAAACCTCAAGCGGGTTGATTTCATATTCATTCGCGCCGGCGAGCGCGCCTTTCATGTCCGGAGCGGCGATCTCATCCTGAAAAATGACGTCGGTATCCGTGTACAGAACGACATCGTCGTCGTGTTCGATAAGCGGGATATCGAAGCGCAGGAAGGTGCCCGCGGCCCAGTTCTTGTCAAAACCGGCCCTTGGGCTCGCGGCGCGAATCGCGGGTTCGAAGCTGAGTGTGTGAGGAATGATGACGACGCCACGTTGCCTCAAGTGAGAGGTCAGGGCGTTCTCTCGTCCGGAATACACGAGGTGGGGCTTAAGAGAGGTACGGGCAAGGCAGGATTCGACCGCAGCGACCAGCCATTCTGCACCGACTTGCAGTCCATGCTCGTTGCAGCATGTGTACCACTTCATGTCGCCTCGCCTCGAACGACGAGGACCTACGACGGATCGAGCGGTCCGCAGAAGAGCTCATCGCTCCTTCGCGCGGGCCGCCCGTTCGTTTGGCCCCCAAGAGGGCCATCATACGACCAATATGGTCTCAGCGCTTCGGAACCGCCGGCAGAGCCGGAACGGTGGGCAGCGCCGGGATCACAACCATCTTTGCTTTCGGCGCAGCGGCGAGGGCAGGAAGGGTCGGAAGCGCCGGCAGCTTTGGCAGCGTCGGCAGCTTAGGCATCGGCGCAGCCATGGCCTGAGCGGCAACAACGTTCACCACCGCAAAGGTAGCCAGGATGAGGATCTTACGCATGTTCAACTCCACTGTTTGATACGCTCGGAAGGGCAAAGGGTTTCTCCGTCCCCGCTGAACTTCCTGGCGACAACATGTGGACCAGCCGAATTGCTAGCCGGTTAATTCGCAAGTCTTCTGCGATTTCCGCGAATCTTTGCTTAATAGCTTCTCGTGAAGTACGGTAAATCCTCGTTTGCTATACCGCGCGCTGAACGCTCATTGCGCTGCGCGGGGCGTCCCAGGCATCATCAACGCCAGCGGGTTGGCAGAACGGTCGGACAGAGTGCGAAGACAGCCGGACAGCCCAGGCGACGGTAACGAAAGCCTGTCGACAAAGGGGGGATGGTGCGGCTCTCCTCCCACCTCGGCTGAAGGCGGCGAAGGCCTTGGTTGTTGCGAAAGCGCGAGCTGCGAGAGAGTCTGACCACTCGGGGCGCGCGCTTGCTTGTGATGGAGGACGTTCATTAGAGCACTAGAATTGTTTTTGGGTGAGCGCTGCCTTTGGCTAGAATTCTCCTTGCGTGGGAGCTGGGTGACGGCTTCGGCCATGTCACTCGTCTGCTGCCAATCGCGCGCAGGCTGACGGACGCGGGTCACGAGTGCATTTTTGCCGTGCGCGACGTCGTTATGGCCTGGCCCCTGCTGGCCGATGCTGGGTTCTGGGTGCTTCAGGCTCCTTTTGTGGCCGTCCCTGATCACCTACCCAGGACCGCCACTGGGAGTTTCGGTGACATTCTGGCCGTCGCCGGATTTTCCGACCCCAGCCGCTTGGCTCCGCTGGTGGGAGCGTGGAGCGACTTCATCGCGTTCGTTCGACCTGACCTCATCATTGCTGATTTCAGTCCGATCCTGTCCTTAAGTCTGTACGGGATCATGGCACCCGCGCTCGTCGTTCTCGGGGACGGCTTCACTCTTCCTCCACTCGGGAAACGGCCCTTGCCGGCCTTTCCTGGGATGAGCCCTAGGGTTGCCGAAGCGGAAATCCTGCGCGCGGTGGCGGCTGTCCAGAGGGAACGCCGCCGAAGAGTGCCCGGATTTGTCGCAGAGATCTTCCCCCAGGACCGCTCTTTTGTGGTGTGTTTGCCTGAGCTCGATCCGTACGCCACCGACCGTGGTGAACAGGCACTCGGCCCCCTCGAACCCCTCGCCGAAGCCCCCGCCGGGCCGCCGAGCATCGATTGGTATGCCTACTTGTCCCTCGCCCATCCGGGGACGGAGCAAGTGATCGAGGGGCTCGCTGCGTCGAAAACGACGGGCAGCCTGTATATCAGGGACGCTTCGCCTGCCCAACGGGACGCAATCCGAGCGAAGGGCCTCACAGTGCACGAGCATTTACAAGAGCTGCGGACGGCTGTGGGAATGGCTCGGGTCGTCATCCACCACGGCGGTCTGGGAACAAGCCAGGTAGCGCTGGCGCTCGGTCGGCCCCAGCTCCTCGTGCCCCGACAGCTCGAACAGCGTTTCAACGCCGACGCGCTCGGAAAGTTGGGTCTGGCAGTCGGGATGGGCCGTAGGTTCACCTCGAAAGATATGGGGTTGGCGCTGAGCAGAGCTCTCGGGGATCGGGAGTTGTCCCGGAAGGCGCGTGATCGATCCTCCGTCATCGCAGGCCGGGGCCAGCCTCCGGGGCTCGACCGCTTGCTCGCCGCGTGCCAAGCAAGCTTGCTTTGAACGTGCCGAGCCAACGCGAGCACAGGGCCAATCACCGAGGATCCATGCAAGTCATCGCGCTCGTGCAACGAAAGGGCGGGGTCGGGAAAACGACGGTCGCCATCAACCTTGCCGGCGAGCTCGCCCGGCGCGGCAAGGTCGTGACGGTGATAGACTCTGACCCGCAAGGATCGGCCATCGCGTGGGCCGGGCTGCGAAGATTGCCGTTCACGGTCAAACACGAGCTGCTGGACCGCTCCTCGGTCTCGATCTGGATCAAGAACGTGCTTAAATCGCACGGCGATCTCGTGATAATCGATACCCCTGCCGACCTGGGCCCTGTCTTCAAGGCGACCGCCGATATCGCAGACCTGATCGTTATGCCGTGCGGTCCATCAAGCCTGGACCTTAACGCGGCGCGGCAGACGATTGCCAAGCTTCACGATCAGATGAAGTCGAACAAGGGGCGCGTTCCAGCGGTGGCCCTCGTAGCCACTCGCGTGGATCCCGCGACTGAAGAGGGGAAGCAGATCAGCGAGGAGCTTAGCGAGCTGGGCGGGAGTGTAGGCCCAGCGCTCTCAAACAACGTTGCGTTCGTTCGAGCGTTTACGGCAGGAGAGCCGGTCTGCGTGTCTGCCCCGGGCTCCCAGGCTGACAGGGAAGTGGTGGCGCTCGCCGATTTTGTGCTCGGCAGGCTCGAGCAGCCGCAAGCTGAAATGGGCTCGATTGGGTCCGTCGTGCGGGCAAGCAAGTGGTAAAACCTCTCCAGGGACGGAGCTTTGGGGTCTGCGAATAGCCGAAGCTTCCTCTTGCACGATCGGCAGCTCGGATCGGCAAATTTCCGCGACAGGTCGTCGGCTCAGGGTCGGCGTTTCTTAAGCCACTCTCCAGCCTTGCCGCCGAGGCGTGTTGCCGCCCAGCGGCTCTCGCTCCGGATTTCAAGGATGAGAAGGCCGTCATCCGGACCAAGATGAGCGAGCATCTTACGGTTCAAGTCCGCTGCCCCTTGCTCCGATTCAACGAACCAAGACGAATCGAGTGCTTGGACCGCCTTGGCCTGCTCCAGCGCTCGCCAGAGAGGCTCGTAGTTTCGGCCCGGCGCCCGCAGGGCGCAGCTGAGCAGAAAGATGGGCATCGCATCTCCTGAACGGGCGCCCTGGACCGGTTCTAACTCGGACCTGCCCTCCAGCTATCCTGCTGGTGAAAAGCGATCGGAAGGAGGCGTCGGACGGATATAGGCGCAAGGACGAATTGACTTCCCGGCACGCCTTCTGCTTCTCCCCCATTTCTAACGCTGCTTCAGGTCGGCAACACATGGCGGTTCGCGAACGAGAGTCGGTCGTGGAAGTCGACGCGGGCTTGCACGTCATACAATACGCCGGGAGTGAAGCGGCTTCTCCGCCCAGCGTGCATGTCTCCGTCGCGCAGGGCTCACGCTCGCGGGTTGAGATCATTCATGATCCTCGGGAGCCGGCGGGCGCGCTGAGCCGCCCGGGCAGCGTTCTTGTGCTCCGCGCAGAAGAACGCGCTACAATGCGGCTCCTGGTTCGGCCGACCGTCCCAAACGGTTCCACCGACGCTCGCATCGAAGTCAGAGCTTTGGGGCAGGGAGCTCGCCCGAAGCGATCGGCCCAGCCGTCGCCAAGAGCACAGGCAGCTCCGGTGAGCGCCAAGAGCGGTGGTCTTCGTGTGTTGGGCCACGTCGCACGCCGGGGGGATATCTGGGCTGAGGCCGGGAAGTGGGTTGGTGGGCCTGCCTCGCCGGCGCCCGTGGAGGGGATCGAGATCCACCTTGATTCCTCACAAGACGTGGGGCTCGAGTACCAGGTTCTCTCCGGAAAACGGCAGCCGCGTTGGTCCGCATGGACCGCTTCCGGGAGTTTTGCCGGGACACGCGGGCGAGCCCAGCCGCTGCTCGGCGTCAGATTGCGGGTGCGGGGCGGATACGAGCTCCGGGCGGAGGCATTGTTCCTGGGTGCAGCGATCATTACAAAAACTGGGTCCGAATTGGAGCTGGTCGGACAGACCGCCCGTGAGCCGCTCGTTGGGCTTGCAATCTCGCTCGCGTCCGGCGTCCCTGCCGCGGCCCTTACGCCGGTTCCGGCGGATCGCGGCGCACGCGTGCGGGTGTTCCGGGCCAGTTCCGTTTAGCCTCTCCCTTGAACTGGCTTCAGAAGCGCCGACTTCGTCATCCGAATGAACGATGGTGAGCGGTCACTAATCTGCCATGTATTGCTCAGCTTGCCTCATTTTGGGGCATCCCGAACGAGCCTCCCTCATGGCAGTTGCAAAGTCCGCCCTGGTTCGTTTCCAGCCGATCAAGCTCGCGGCGCGACAGGCCGCGGAAGACGCGTGTCTGTGTATCGTCAATCACGCATTGGTGACGGTTCTTGTTCGCCTTACCGAGGACGTTGATGCTTCGGCGCCGCGCTGGTACCTCGAGGCAGGTTTCGGGCCATGTGAGGGAGAGGGCTTGATCTTCCCCAATCTTGCCGATGCGGAGCGGTGGATCTTAGACAAATTATCTGGGCCGGGACCCGTTGACCTCTCCATCGTAAGTTGAAACTAGACCGAAGTACCGCGTAATAACAGGTTTGCTGTGCCGCTTGGAAGGACTCTGCTCCATGCTCTCGATCGGATGGGCCTCGGCGGCGTGATCCTGGATGAAGCGGGTACAGTTGTTCGCTCGAACGACGCCGCTCACGGCATTCTGGTGAATCGCGGTCCCGTGTCGCCCGAGAGTCTTCGGGAAGGCCTCAAGCACATCCTCCGCCAAGCGGACCGCCGTTTCAGCATCGACAAGGAATCCTGGGTGATGATCCCGCGCGATGGCCAGCGGCCGCTTGTTGTTCGAGCAATGCCGGTCGGCGAAAGCACGGATCCCTATTCTCGAACCGTTCTCGTCCTTGTCGACCTTGGCGCCTGTCCGCAACCAAGCCCGACTGCACTTCAAAGCATGTTTTCATTGACCGAGGCAGAAGCGGATCTCACCGTGCGCATCGCCTGTGGATCGTCCCCTTCGGAGATCGCGAAGGCGAAGGGCGTGAAGCTTACGACCATTCGATCTCAGCTTGCCTCAGTGTTCGCCAAGACCCAGACAAGCCGGCAGACAGATCTTGTCGCGCTCATTTCGCGCATTGCCATCCTTCCCTGATCCACCCGAGCGGGCAGGAGCGGCCGTTGTCTGGTACGCCGATCGTCGCGGAGCCGCGATGGCTGGACCGAGTCGTCCAGGCGGACGTCTCGTTTGGCTCATCCCGACGCGGCAGGTCCGCCTAAGAGCCCGTCCCGAAAGGGTTGCGTGGTCGGGACAGGGCTGATTCCAGGAGGGTGCTGAAGCCTGACCTGGATGCGCCATGTGGACCCCGACCACGCGGCGGCAGCATAGCCGCGCTGGGTTGCGTTACGATACCGATCTGACCGATGCGGAATGGGCTCTGGTCGAGCCTTACATGCCTCCGCCGCGTGCTTGCGGGCGACCCAGGGGATGGCCGCTGCGGGAGGTTCTGAACGCGATCTTCTACGTCCTGCGCGGCGGAATCGCGTGGCGGCTCCTGCCGAGCGATCTTCCGCCCAGGAGCACAGCATTCCGATGGTTCGCCGAGTGGCGCGATACGGGGCTGTTCGAAACTCTCAACCACATGCTCGTCATGGCCGACCGGGAACGGGTCGGACGGGAGGCATCGCCCTCAGCCGTCGTGCTCGACAGCCAGAGCGTCAAGACGACCGAGAGCGGCGGCCCGCGCGGCTACGATGCGGGCAAGAAGGTGAAGGGCCGCAAGCGCCAGGTCATGGTCGACACGGACGGGCGCGGCCTCGTCCTGGAGCCCCAGCCCGCCGACGTTCAGGACCGTGATGGCGCACCCCTCCTGCTGCGGCTCTCGCGTCGATCGTTCCCCTTCGTCACGAAAGCCTTCGCCGATAGTGGCTCCGCGGGAAAGCGGCCCGCCACCGCGACCTCCGTCACCGTCGAGATCGTTCGCAAGCCGCCCGATCAGGTCGGCTTCGCAGTTCATCCCCGGCGCTGGGTCGTCGAGCGCTTCTTCGCCTGGACCAGCCGCAACCGGCGCCTCTGGAAAGACCCGGAAGCGACACTCGCCTCCGCCCGAGCCTTCCTCTACGCCGCCTCCGTCCTCATCCTCGTCAGGCGATTGGCTCGCCTCTCATGAGTTCCGGGACGGGCTCTAAG
>SXGQ01721044.1_pt1 | contig 10562 bp, 8 predicted proteins | sample 3178371 | NCBI WGS metagenome assembly SXGQ01 (sample SAMN11356859, study PRJNA531348) | freshwater metagenome | isolation source: freshwater sample F1-20 | place: China: Fuxian Lake, Yuxi | collected 2017-12-25 | reverse complement strand
GGTGCCCCGTCGGCGCCGTCCCGTCCCGCCCCTACCCCGGCGGCACCGGCGGGCACCCCGGCCGGCCCCTCCGCGCCCCCACCACGCGATCCCCACCACGCTGACTCGGGTACCCCGCCGCCGCCGGCCCACCGTCGGGCACCCACCGTGCATCCCGCCCTGATCGACGCCTGCCAAAATCCCCACGACCCCACCCCGCCGGCGGAGGCGCCCCTGACCGCCGCACGGATGGCGAAGTTCCCATGAGCTCTGTGGCCAAAGCGGCACTTCTCATCGGCGGCGGCCTCACCGCCGTCCTGGCCGCCCCAGTCCTGATCATCGCCAGCCTTCTCCCCAACCACACCACCACCAGCTTTTTCGGGGCATGCGCCGAACTACGCGGAACCCGCTCAGGCATCGTCCCCGCCCCGCCCTCAACGCCGCCCACCCCCGACGATGTCCTGTTGAGAATCTCCCGCACCGCCACAACACTGGGCTACGGCAGACAAGGAGAGACTGTGGCAGTAGCGATTTCGATCCGGGCAACAGGATTGGCGAACGCCGCCAACCCGGCCGTCCCCGCCACCGAGCGCTACGCGCATAGCGCCGTGATTAACACCGGAATCGGTGCGTTAGGCCTTCCGCCGTCCTGGGGCAGTCCCGCGGAACTGATGACCCCCGAGGTGGCGACCGCACTGGTGATGGATCAGATGGTCAACCAGATCCCGCAGTGGCGAGACACCGACCCGGCGCAGATCGCCGCACAACTCCTCGGCGGGATTGCCGAGGACTATCACGGCGCCGCCGCTGACGCGGCGGCCCGCCTGAGCGCACTGCCTGCCCCCGCACCTACCCCCTCCGCGCCGATCCTCATCCCGGCCGGGGACGTCCTGCCGACACCGGCCACCACCCGCCCCACGGCTGCACCGTCTCCGAGCACCGCACCGCCGGCGGCGTTGAGTGTCGAGCAGGCCCGCCGTGCCGTACACCACAACCCGGCGGCGGCGGCATGCGCCTCGGCACTGACCACGAACGTTCCCCCGCCCGCCCCCGGACCTAATCCGCGTGGCGCAACTCTGGCCGCGGCCGCCATCGCGGCGATCGGTAGCGAGATACCGCGCCCCGCGGCGGCGGAGTTCGTCGCCGATCTGCTCGCCGATCATGCAGTGGCACTGCCGGACTCGATCGCCGCACAGATCGCCACCGGATGGACAGCCGCCGCACCGTCCGCCGGCGATCTGGTGTTCGTCGACATCTCCGCCGACCAAGGCCCCCACCTCGTCGGGATCGCCGTCGACCCCTCCACGATGGTCACCGTCCTCCCGGGACGCAGCCATCCCGAATCCACCCCGATCGGACCCAACCGCCTCATCCGCCGACTGGAGGTCCGCGCCGCATGACCGCCCCCGTGACCACCTCACCCCCGGATGAGCCTGCCGCCGAACCGGCCGTCGAACCGCCGCCGCCGCGGCCCGCACCGCAGGACGACACACCGTCGCGGCCGACGTCGCTGCCGACCACCCCCACCCGGGTCGGCGACTCCCCGACCCCGCAGGCCACCACCCCGGTAGGACCAACCCCGCCACCAGGAACCAACCCGTCGGCCCCCGGCACCCCCGCCGCCGCAGCCGCCGCCGCACCGAAAACAGCGCCCGCCGGGCCCGCCGCCGCGGCGAAAACCGACCCGAAGACCGACCCTGCGAAACCCGACGGGAAAACCGATCCGAAAGCCGACGGGAAAACCGATCCGAAAGCCGACGGGAAAACCGATCCGAAAGCCGACGACGCAAAACCCCCTCCCGTCGATGCGGGGCTGGCCTCCCTCGGACCTCTCGCCGGCCCCCTGCTCAACACCGCCCTCGGTGTGCCGGCTGCCGCGCTGCAAGGCGCGGGCCAACTCATGCCAGGAATCGCCGGCGCGGTCATGCCCACCCTGGCGGCGTTGCTCAGCCAGCTCGGAACCGGCGCCGCCCCCGCCGCCCCCACCTCGCGGCTCACCGGCTACCCCAACACCGTCGCCGGTCCGCTGTCCGGGCTCGCCGGCACCGGCGCCGCCGCCGACACCGCCCGCGACAAGTCCGCCGCCATGGCCCGCGAGGTCGCCGCCCTCAGAGAGGTCGAGCAGAAACTCGGCGACGCCCTCGGCCTGTCCTCAGCCAAAACAGAGGCGGCCCGCTCCACCCTCATCGGCATCATCCGCGAGGTTGAAACCGCGGTCCGCGCCGCCTCCGTGCAAGGCGACACCCCCGAGGCGCGCGCCGCGGTGCTCACCGCGATGCGCCAGGCCCTCGCCAACGCCGGAACGGTGGTCGATGCCTCTGTCCGCGACAAAATGACCGACGCACAATTCGTGCGCCAACTCATCGCCACCTACCTCGGTGGCGGCACCTCGACCGGCGGTGCTCCCGTGTTCTTGATGGCGGGATCCGGCCGCCGCGGCGGGCCCTACGGTCTCCCGCGAGGGACTGCGATCAACTACGGGGGCAAAGGCTTCCCGCCGTGGGTGTACGACTACGCCCGACGATTCAACATCCAGGCCTCGACCTACAAGGGGCATCAAGAACGGTCCGGTTACAACCGGGGCATCGACTGGGCCGGCCGGCCCCAGGATCTGCAACGGTTCGCAACATTCCTGGCCACCACCGGTCTCGCCGATCAGGTCATCTACATGAATCCCGAAACCGGGCAGAAAACCGGCTACGCCGCCGGGTACGGCCGCGTCGGCCCCGGCACCGCCTACCCGGATTACTACCGCAACGATTGGGCCGGCCACAGGGACCACATACATACCAGTTTCAGCAGAGGCCTGCGATAATTGGTGTTCCCTCACCGAACAGGCGGGCCCATGATCGTTGAGCGTTTCGCCGGGTTCGAAATCTCGGTGGACGAGGCCGCTTACCTCATCGACCGCATCGACCTCGGCGGTGCCCTGCCCGATGTGCTCGCCATTTATAACCCCTACGCCGGCGACCTCAACGAACCCTGGAACAACCTGCAGCACCAACGACTCACCGACCGCGGCATCGTGAACCCGAACGGGGTTCTCCCCGAGGTCTCCGCACTGATGCGCGACCTTGCCCGCGCCGAAGAAACCCTCGCCATCCGCATCACCCCTCTGCAATTGCCGGACACCATGCTGCGCATCGCCATCGGCCGCCGCGATAACCGCTTCGTCTACGCTGCCCGCACCCGCGACCTGGTCCTGGCCCAACCGGTCGCTGCCCTGGACTGGCCCGCCGCGGTCACCACCGTGCTCGCCACCCAACTCGGCCCCGCAACCCCCGCCGCGCTCACTACCCCACTGCAACTGCCCGTCGATGAGGTCGAACGCCTCGCTGCCCGACCACCAGGGTCGATCACCGACACGCTCATCGACCGAGGCGTCAGCGAGTCCGACGCAGCGATCCTCAACGCCGCTTCCCGCCCCACTGTCGCCACCGAGATCACCGCCACCTCCCGCGCCGCCGGCACTACCCGCCGCGGCCGCACTGCCGTGAGCATCCTCGACACCGACTACGGCCGCATCATCGCCTGGCCCCACACCGCCCCCGACCAGCGGACCTGGATCACCTACGCCGAAGGCGCCGAACATCGCCTCCACACCGGCGTCCAGATGCTCCTCGAACAGCTCTACGAGACATAGAGCGGGGGTTCTGGCGCCGCGCCAGCGCGCGGGCAGCGTCGCGGGCGGCGGCGGTCTTGCGCCGTTGCCGCCGTGACCGCGAGCGCCCGGCCCCGCATAGTATTTTCCCGTGCAATTCAGATGGGCGGTTTTGAGTGTCGTCACCGTCATAGCCCTCGGCGCGCTCGCGATGGTGGGCTGGTTCCTCGCCGACCGCGATGGCCCCGCCGCTGTCTCGGATAGCACCAAGGGTTTTGAATTGTCGCCCACTTCCTCGAGTTCACGGCCGCCGCCACCGGCGCTCACCGAGACGGGGGCGGCCAACAGTGTCGACGCGGCGATGCTCACGCCGACCGACTTGAGCAAGCTCCTAGGTGGAGTCAAGGTGACCGACGACATCACGGGGGGCAACGAGCCGATGCTCGTTCTGAAGTCGTCGGTCTACGGGCCAGGCGATCACTCCCGCCAAGTTGATCCCACTGCCTGCTCTGGTCTGATTTTCACCGGAGAGCTCGCTACCTACGCCGGCTTCCCGGTGCAAGCGATGCGGACGGACACCTACACCGAGATGAGTCGCGGCTCGGATGCACCTAGGGTGCCGACCCAAGTCCAACTGACCACCGCGGCATTCCCTAGTTCGATCGACGCCGCCCATTTCATGCGGGGAAAGTGGGCGCACTGGAAGGCGTGCGCCTCACCCGAAGCGCCGCCGCTTCCTCAGGTTCCTGACATCGACATCGGGGTCACCCTGGGTTACGAGAACAGCCGTGGGTTCGTCCTCGGCCCCGTCCAGGACGTGGGCGGCGCGATCGCGGTTTCCATGGCGCACAACGGAGCGTTGCACGGACCCGACGCATGCCAGATTGCGCTGGGAATGCGGGACAACATCATCGTCGAGGCCCGCACTTGCGAAGTGCAGAACGTCGGCGCGGACGTCAGTTATGACGCCGCCGCAAACCCCTCGTTGTGGGCGGTGCCTGACGCGGAGCGGCTCGTTGCAGCGATGGCCGCCAAGTAGCGGCTCACGGCGGCGGATTTCCTTATAGGGGCCGCGGTGGACCCGGCGGCGTTTCCGTGAAGCAGACGTGTTTCTTTGGCGGGCTTGGGAATCAAGTCCTGTTGAGAAGTGTGTGTGATCGCCGAAATGATGGTCGGTGTGAAATCGTCTCCGTACCGTTCCGGCCGTGTGGCTGCTGTTGTGATGGCCGCCGCCACTCATCGCCGTCGTTCCCCTCGCCCGGCTGATCCGGTGTTACATATCCCGGCGGATCAGATGCCGGCCAAAGCATTGGCGCGGCTGCGGCATCCTTCGACTCCGCCCGCGGGGTATGTGGTGCGGTGGGATCCGGTGACGATGACCGCGATCTGGCAGCCGTATGTGGTGGGGTCGTGACGGCGCCGTCGAATCCGGACAGTCCCGCCAACGTCGCACTGGCCGCCGTCGCGCTCGCGGCCGGCGGGGGCTGGTTGGGATACCGGTGGTTCACCCGGCACGGGGCCGCGATCCCCATCCCCGGCATGCTGATGGTGATGATCGCGGCCGCCGGTGTGGTTGCGGTGCTGTCGGCGGTAGTGGTGTGGAGGGGCATGCATCCGGCCGAGGCGCAGGAAACCCAACCTGAGGGGTGGGCGTTGACGTTTCGGGTGTGGGCGGCGCTGGCCGGGACGTGCGCGGCGGTGTTCGCGGTCACCGCAGGCGTTGTCGGATGGTTTACCCGCGCCCCCCTGGTGGTGGCGGTAGGACTGGGCGTGGCGGCCGCGTTGGCTGTCGGTGGCGGCGGGTGGGAACGGTTCCGGCTCACTCAGCGCCGCACCGCGTTGCGGTCCACCGTGATTCAGGCGCTCTACGGACCGTTAGGTTTCCGGCTGCCCGCCGCGGCGGTGGTGCCGTCCATCGTGTGGGAGAAGGGCAGCGACAGTCCGGAAAAAGTCACGGTACGTGCCCAGCGCGGTTCGGCCCGGCCACCGACTCTCGGTGGGGAGGATGAGGAGCCTGATCCTGACGCGCCGATCCTGCGCGGGGATGTGGTCGGCGCCATCCGGCAGGTGTTACGCACACACACCGGGGCGGTGATGCGGGTCAGCGCTGAGCCTTCCGGGGTCGTTTACACCGCGACACGGCAGGAGCAACAGGGCGGTGACAGCAGCACGGAATTGGCGCGGAAAGTAAAAGCGGTGTTCGGTTCCGCTGCATCGGTTCCGTCGGACTCGATCACGATCACCGAGGGCGCTATCTCGGGCTTTGTGGTGCAGCACAAGGTGGGGCACAAGATGACGGGGGAATTCCGCAAACGGATGGCCGAGCAGAATCTCACCGAGCTCCTCGGGGGTGGTTGGCGCGCCAACTGGGACATGACTGCTTCGACGGTGTCGTTCGAACTGAAACCGACGTTGCCCGAAATCGTCTATCCCACACCGGTGCCGGAGGTCACCTCGCTGGAGCAGGCGGTCGCCCAGTACCGGCAGACCCGCTTCGATTTCGGAGTGGATTTGGACATGAAGCCGCAACAGTGGAACCCCCTGGACAGCCCGCACAGCCTGGTGGCCGGAAAAACCGGGGCCGGGAAAACCGTGTTTCTCCGGACACTGACCACCCAGGCGGCCCGCCGCGGCTGGGCGATCGTGCTGGTCGATTTCAAGGGCGGTTCGTACTCCGATTTGGTGGACTGGCCCAACGTACACATCGTCAGTTCCGACCCGTATGACTCGATTGCCACCATCCACCGCATGTATGCGTTGATGAATGATCGCAACGCCCGCGGCCGGTGGGACCAACGCGTATGGGACAACAATGTTCCCTATCTGATCGTCATCGACGAGTTCACCCAACTCACTGAGGTCATCAAACGGATCTGGGCGAACACCAAACCCAAAGGTGGGCCGAAAGATCCGCCGACCCTCACCGAGCTGGGTGAGCTGGCCCGGCTGTGCCGCACCGCCCGCATGCACCTAGTCGTCGGCATGCAACGCCCGGACGCCGATTTCCTCAACACGGAGACCCGCGACAACTTCGGCAACAAGGTGTCGGTGGGGCCGATCAGCCGTATCGCCGCGGACATGCTGTTCGAAAACGCCTACACCGGACGCTACGTCCCCCGGATCAAAGGCCGAGGAGTAGCCACCGGCACCCACCAGGAGCCCCGCGAAACCCAGTTCTTCTACACCCCGCCGGCCGATACCGCCGTCCCCGAGGAGGCCAAGGTCATCTCCTCGTTGCGACCCTCGCACCGGCTCATCCCCCGCTATGTGCCCGAGCTGCCGTCCGATCCGGGCTCGGCGTCCTGGACGGCCCTGACCGAGGCCCGCTGGTTCCCGCTGTCGGAACGCCCCGACCTGGACCCGGCGAAGGTATGCCGCCAGATCACCCGCTGGCGCGGCGACTCCCGGCTCGGATTCGGTGCCGGCACCGATCCGGACACGCTGCCCTTCACCGATCCGTCCGCCGCCGATGGGGCGGTGCATCTCGACCGGATTGGGTACGACGTCTCCGAATACGGCCCCGGTGAGAGCGGCGACAGCGAGGACTTCAACGACGACGACTGGGCCCAGGTCGACGTCCCGGCCGCGGAGATCCTCGACGGGGACATCGTCACCTTCGCCGGCGTCGCCGGCTACGTCGAAGACGTCGATGTCGGCGCCGACGGCACAGTGACGGTGATGTGGGAAGACGACGACGCCCAACTGTCGGCGACCCGACTGCAACCCACCGAAAAACTGGTGGTGCTGCGCCGCACCTGCCCCTAACCCCCAAGTCCTCTTGAGAACAGCCACCGGGCGGCTTTAGCGTTTCCCCTGACAGGCGGCTGTCCTGCGACGTCATGAAAGGAGAGAGTCGGTGTCGTTCTCAGTGTTCGACCTGATCGCTCCCTGGGCTGACGACCTGTTGGGGGCCACGGTGGTCGGCCTCGCGGCCCGGCAATACCTGGCCCTGCGCGACGCCACCCGCAGCCTGTTCGGAATCGGGGAGACCCCCGCCCCGCTGCCGCCTCCCCCACCACCCCAACCACCCCCACCGACGGGTGGCAGCGGCCCCACCCAAACCGCAATCGACCAGCTCACCGCACAGATCACCGCGCTGCAGCAGCAAATCGCGGCGATGCAATCCGCCGCCGCCCAGGCCGGTTCTGATTCCGCCGCCAACTCCGATACCGGACGCACCACCCAGAACGGTCTGCTCAGCGACGAGATCGCCAAGGAGGCCCTGGCCCCCCAAGGCACCACCCCCGACGCCCAGGCCGCCGCCCTGGCCGCGATGCAACAACAAATCGACGCCCTCACCGCGAACGTGCAGGACAAAGCCGGCACCGCCGACGGGATCGCCGAGGCGCTCCGCGCCCTCAGCACCGGCATGCCGGCGATGGGCATGCCGTCGATGGGCATGCCCCCACTGGGGGGTCTGGGTGGGTTCGGCGGCCTGGGCGCCCCGCCGGTGTCCCCGGTCACCCCGACCCCTCCCCCGGCGGTGACGGCCCGCGCCGTCGAGGACCTCACCCCGCCGCCGGTGGTCTCGAAAGCCACCGAAACACCCCGGATCGACACCCCGGCGGTCCCTGTCCCGGCCGCGGTGATCCCCCCGCCGGCCGGACCGGCCGCCACGCCACCTCGAGCGATCCCCGCCTCATCCGGCCCAATCAAGCCGGCCCCACCGCCCGCCGCCACGGCCCCGGCCGCCGGGAGCACCCAAATCTCCTTGCCGTCCGGGCAGACGGTCACCGCCCCCAACGCCGCCGCGGCGAGCGCCGTCCGCGCCGCGCTGAGCCAGCCCGCCGGCCAGGGCGATGTCGCCACCACCGCCTACGCCGGCACCGGCGTAGACATCCCGACCGACGGGGCCGACCCCGGCCGGCGGATTGATCCGGCCGATCTGCAACCCGGTGACATCGCCGTGTTCGGGGACCACACCGCCCTCGTGGCCGGCAACGGCCAACTCGTCGGCGCCGACGGCAAACTCCAACCCCTCGGAGTGATCAACGACGCCAACAATTTCCAAGGTTTCTACCGCCCGACCGAGACCGCCGACGCCCCCGCCGCTGTCATTCCCCCCGCGACGGTGGGGGCGTCGGCTCCCCCCGCGGCCACCTCCACGGGGTCGACCGTGTTGGCCACCCCAGCCGCCCTAGTGCCGGGCGCGCTGAGCAAGCCGACCCCGCCCGCCCCCACATCACCTGACAATGTCCGTTGAGCAGGTCGTCGACACCTATTTGACGACGGCCATGCAGATCCTCGGCGACCAAGCCTCCGTCCCGCCCGCCGCCACCGTTCCGGCCGCGGTCGCACAACTTCCGAACCCGGAGTGGACCGGGAACGCCGCCCAATCCGCCGCCGCCACCACGACCGCCCTCACCGAGTCGCGCCGCCGCCTGCACACCGCCGCCGGGGACATAACCGCCACCACAGCTGCCGCGGCGCAGATCGCCCGCGACGCCACCGCCCACCTGCAGGGCATCATCACCGACTGGGAGGCCACGAAGTCCGCCGCGGCCACCACCCCGGCGCCGCTGCGCGACACTGCCCTCCTCGAAGAGGGACAACGCCGCATCGCCGAAGCGATGACACTGATCTCGGCCACCACCGCGCGGTATAGCGCCGCCGCGGCCGCGGTGCGCTCCACCACCACCGCCCTGCCGGGCGGCCCCGATCCCGCCCCCGCGGCCCCAGCAACCCCGGACGCCCACACCGACTCCGCACCACCGGCACCCGCGGGCACCGATTTCCCCAATGACACCAGCGGCGGCGTCGACCCGACGGTGGCCCTCGGCGGCGACGTCGGCCCACCGGCCGCGGTGCCGGCCACGGTGCCTGCCGCCGCATTCATGCCCACACCGCCCGCGCCGATGGCAGCCATGCCGGCCACTATGCCCGCCATGTCGGCGCCGATGGGCGCCCTTCAATCCGCCGCCGCCCCGTTGTCGAGCCTGGGAGGGTTGGCCAGCCAACTGACTGCCCCCCGTACACCCGAGACCACGAAACCCCCCGAGGCCTCCGCCCGACCCGGATCGGTCACCGCGGCCATCAACGCGGCCCTCGATGCGCTCGGCATCACCGATCCGGCTGCCCGCGAACGGTGGCGGGCCGGCTACGAAACCCTGATCGCCCGAGAATCCGCCAACAATCCTTCGGCGGTGAACCGTTCCGACGTCAATGCCCGTGGTGCGCTCCAAACCGATGGCGCCCCAGCCGGATCCAGCCGCGGCCTGACCCAACTGACACCGGAGAACTTCCGCCGCTACCACCTACCCGGCCTCAGCACCAACATCTATGACCCGGTGTCCAACATCGCCGCCTCCATGCGCTACGTCATGGACCGCCACCAGGTCGACCTCAGCGCCATCGACCTCACCGCCAACGTCCAGCAGTCCAACCGCCTCGCCCCGGCGAAGGGCTACTAATGAACGTCGTCGACGACTACCTCGCCGCGGCCCGCGCACTGTTGGGCACCGGCCACTCCCCCACCCCGGCTGCTCCCGCCCCGAACGCCCCCGCCCCCGGAACCCCGAGCACCTGGTCCGGCGGGGCCGCCGAGAACGCCGACCGCCGCACCGCCACCCTCGACACCCACCGCGGTCAACTCCACACCGTCAACACCCACACCCACCGCCTCATCATCGCCGCCGCCGAAATCCCCACCTCCGGACACCGCACCCTCAACGCCATCCAATCCGGATGGGAATCCGACAAAGCCGCCCTCGCACCCTGGGCAAACACCGCCGCCGGAAAAGCCGCCCTCCTGCGCGCCGGACAGCACCGCATCGCCTAAACACGGTTCCACATCGGCGACGTCGCCGCCCGCTACGGCGCCGCGGCCGCCGCGATCCGCACCACCCAACTCGGCCTGCCCACCGCCCCCGCCCCCGACGACGACATCGACCCCGCCACCGGTGTCCCTCGTCGCCGCGACCCGCACGCACCGCGACCCGCCGACGAGCCGAAAACACCGCCGGGCCCCCACCGCCCCACACCC
>SXGQ01333003.1_pt1 | contig 10562 bp, 8 predicted proteins | sample 3178371 | NCBI WGS metagenome assembly SXGQ01 (sample SAMN11356859, study PRJNA531348) | freshwater metagenome | isolation source: freshwater sample F1-20 | place: China: Fuxian Lake, Yuxi | collected 2017-12-25 | reverse complement strand
CGGTGCGAGCATCGGCGATAAATACGGCCCGATCGTCGTGGCAAAGGAGCCCCGCGACCCGGCCGAGATCGGCAAGATGAAGATCGCCGTTCCGGGCGAGTTGACGAGTGCGTATCTCGCACTGCGGCTCTACAACCGCGAGTTCGAGCACGTCGTCGTGCCTTTCGACAAGATCATCGAAGCGGTCCAGCGTGGCGATGCCGACGCCGGGTTGCTGATCCACGAGGGCCAGCTTTTCTATAAACAGATGGGGCTTGACAAGGTGCTCGATCTCGGCGAATGGTGGCACGAACGGACGGGCTTGCCGCTGCCGATGGGCGGCAACGCGATCCGCCGCGACCTCGGGCCGGAGCTGATGCGGCAGGTCTCGAAGCACCTCCACCGCAGCATTCTTTACTCGATGGAAAACCGCGAGGACGCACTCGCCTACGCAATGCAGTTTGCCCGCGATATGACGCCCGAACTCGCCGACCGCTTTGTCGCGATGTGGGTCAATGACCTCACGCTCGACTACGGCGAACGAGGCAAAGAAGGCGTCCGCCGCCTGCTCACCGAAGGCGTAGAAGCCGGCATCATCCCGCACAACGTCGATATCGAATTCGTCGATTAGAACGCTCAAGGCCGCCCGCGTTCGTGGGCGGCCATATCACAGATCGCACTGTTACCTACCTGAATCTTGCTCCCGCTCCAGGAGCTTTGCATCCTACAACTCATTCACCGAGCCTCACCCAAGCTAATGTCTTCTTTACATTAGCCGCGGGCAATACTCGACTCTGCCGCAGGCTGGCTGCTTTGTGCACTCCAAACGAAGGGCTTAAGCCTGTACTCTGAACGGCAGGCGACATCCCGGCACCGGGCGATTACGACGGCGACGGACGGACAGACGCCGCCGTCTTCCGCCCCTCGAACGCGAACTGGTTCGCCCTGCGTTCGACCGCCGGCCCGCTCTTTGTGCAATTTGGCATCACCACCGACCGCCCGCTGCCAAATGCGTATGTGAGATAGAGAAGTCAGAAGTCAGAAGACAGAAGTCAGAAGCCGGAGGTGCGGGGATGTCCGTGCCTCCGGTTTTTGTTTTGTGTGAGGACACGCGGAAACCCGACCGTGTGAAAGGAGAAAGGAGACAGGATCAAGGAGAAGGGAGAAAGTGAACCTTCGGTTTCTTCTTTCCGCTTTCATGGTCGATCGGGTCGTTGTCAGATTGGTCCGGAATAAAGTAAACACGGAATAAGAAAAGAAGAAAACGAGGGATCTCAGATTCATCCTTCATCCTTTTAGAGATAGCCTCAGTACGGGTCGGGTTTCTGCCTGTGTGGTTGACGGGCGGGTGAAATCTAAGTCGGATGAACCGCGCCTACTGAAGTGCAGGCTTCTGCATTCCAGATTCCAGATTCTACATTCGAATCTCGTCACTCGTCACTCATCACTGCTGTGAGCCCTCCTTGACGGTCGGAGCTCGGGTGCGGCGATCTGGCCGCGAATGGGCGGCAAATGCTTTAACTTTACTTTGGAAAATTCTGGAGCCGGTGAAGGGACTTGAACCCCCGACCTGATGATTACAAATTCATTTTTGCCCGTTTGTACAAAATGTCACACAGAGTTATGTACTTGCATCTATTACGGTTATCGATTCTCCCATTTCATGCGTAACACCCGGTAACTGTACATAGTCGCTACATTATTCGCTACAGTTTGAATTGCCCTCAAGCCTTGACAGGCGGCCTTGCCCAGAAAGCGTGCAGGCGTAAGCGATCAGAAAGATCCTCCCATCGCGTCATTTATCATACCGAAATGCCCTTCGCTATTGGGGCAGAAAAGTAATAATTTCCGCCGGAGTCCACCGTCTCGGCAGCAGGTCAACAAACCTGTCGACGAAAAATTTGCTCGAAGGTGATTTGTCGTAACCATCCTCAGCTTCCAATGCCGTATAAATGCTATTGCGGATGATCCGCTCGATCTCAACCGGTTCGATTTCGTCCTTGAAGCCGCGGCGGCGTTGAAGAGATTTGGTAAACCGATGTTGGTCCAGAGCTTGCATAACGACTGTCGAGAAGAACATAGCCCGCCTCTGATTCTCGTTCATTTTCGATGGGAATTCGGTAGCCTGGTAGCGGGAATACGTTTCCTCATAAGGACGCAATTTCTTACCGTCGGCTACCGCCAGAATTCTTTCGCGAATCACGGCGGCGAGATGGTCCTTCGGTACGATTGGTTCAAATGCTTGTTTCAGGGCCTGCATCGCTGACATTGCGTTGGTATCGCGCTCACGATCAGATGATTCCATCGCGATGGGGACTTCAAGAAAAACGTCCTCGTACTCGCCACGCAGAAACCGGATGGCGGTATAACACACCATCCAATACGGATCTACGTATCCGTGGCGTTCGAGGCGCTCAAGACAGCGTTCGGCGCCCGCAATGTCGTCCTCTTCTAAAAAGTTTATGGCTTCGCGGAAAGTTTCTTCAGGCGTCTTGTTCGCGAGCCGCCTCAGCTCGTCGGCACCGATCTCTATCATTCGTCCAAGCTCATCTCGGGTGATCCGGTATCCTGCTTGGTATTCGCCGCAAAAACTCGGCTCTATTAGCTCTTCGCGAATAAACTGGATTATTTCGACCAGTGTTACCCCAAGTTCGACTGCCGCAATCGCCAGCGGTAGCTCATTGTAGTCAGAGGGATTATCAAGAATAGCAGTCTCTTCGTTCAGCTCGCGGATTTTCCTTTCTTGTTTCTCCTTCCAATCCTCATATGCCTCGTCGCTCTTGAAGGTTCGTCGGGATTTGTTATTTCTCTCAAGGATTTGCAATTGGTTGGCGATCTGTTCGTATCGCCGTTCGATTGGGGATTTTGTGAATCTCTTCATCTAAAAACCTCTTATCCGCGAACCGGTTCAGTTGGTGCGTTGTCTGCAACACATGCACTCTAAATCAGTAGTCCGCGATCCTGTTTGTACACTATGAACCGGCCTTTCTCCACCCTCGACCTTTATGCCAAGTCATCGAAAACCGGTTTTTCTCTTCCTTGCTCTCGATAATTGGTCCGAAGAACGCTCGAAGTTGCCGAAGGATTTTCGTGAGGTCAACCGACCGTTCGATCCGGTTTCGAGTGATGAATGCATTCCATCGGGTAGCAATCAGTGAATTCTCTGCAAACTCGTTCTTAAGAGCTATCGGCAGAACAGTTGGGAACGAGGTTTGGCGATTTTCAAACGTCGCACTCAATGCGGCTTGAACCAGTTTGCCGTCGAACTCGCATTCTTCAAGCAGATAATTCACATCCCAGAAATCTTTCATTCGTCCGTTCGCCTCGCCGAACTTCACCATCGCTTCAAATTTTTCCGCCACCACAGTTTCCTTCGGATAGACTTTTAGACGCGGAGATGGAAAATCCAAAAGCGTCGGAAAATCTGCTGCCTTTGCTTTTGGCGTTACGGTGTCGCCGAAGCCGATGTCCACTTGAAGCGGTATCCTTGCTCGTCCGAGCATTGCGATGAACTTTATTCGAACACCCTGATATGCTTCTTCCTCACGAATGAGTTCGCCACTTACCGTGTTAGCCAGATATTCGAGGCCGTCCTCCGTTTTGACCCCACAAATTGATCTGACTATGTCTTCCAGTGAAGGAATGTCACTCGGACCATAGCCCAGAAGATCGAGGTCCTTAGTGGGCCGATGAGGCGCGTCGAACCATAGCGAAAAAAGCGCCGCACCTTTCAGGAGGAAACGATTCCTATGTTCAGATATACTAAGCCGATAAAGAAATCTCTCAGCGCCATATCGCACCAGGACGCTCTGGACATCCGCGCCGCGCTCTTTGGCTATCCCTGTCAGGCGGGCTTTGACAGAAGCTCCCATATCTTTTGTCTCTTTCTTTGCCATCTTGTCTAAGAGAGTGTGTTCAGGTACGGAAGCATCGTGCCTTTAACGTTCCGGAGCTTCGCAAAGTCGAAGAGTTCGTCCATTGTCACTTTCCGCGAGCGCCAAGCATCCCGAAGAGCCTCAATGCACACATCAAGGCCAACGGTCTTTCTATAATAGAAGCAATCGGCGATCGTTTTCGCCGGCGAATATACTTTTACCTCGACGCCACCGATCGTATGCTTTTCAATTCCGGACCCATACACTTTCGGAGAGAAAGTGAAAACCCGAAGACGAACGGCGTCCATTTTGGGTATCCAGGTGTCGCGTTCGATCGCGATCCACACCTCGAAGGGATTCTGCGTTGTCAGTTCATGAAAGCGCAGGGCCGAGAGTAGGCAGAGCACGCCGTTTGGAACTTTTGCGGCGACTTCCAGAAGGCTTTGGTTTTCGTTGAATTCGATACCGGCAAGTGCGTATAGTCCGTAACCCACGCGTTCGAGTTGGCCTTCCTTAACCAGGCGCGAGATATACATACGTGAGAGCCCAATGTCGCGTGCAACATCTGAGGCACGGAATATTTTTCGCGTATTCGCGTATTCAATTAGTTTTTCGCGTCCCGTCATGTTGTTACTCAATCTCCACAAAGCCCCCTTATGTGTGGAGATTACGTAACACATCATATCACAACTGAAGAAAACGCCGACGCAAAAATCCCCTCACACTTGTTATTGAGACGAGCGGAGTCTTGGACAAATATTTCAATGTTTAAAAAAGAATCTGGTCACTGACAGCATAACTAGGGAAGATGACGGAGATTCAGAAACTTCAAACGTATTCTGCGTGATCAGATCGTAAAAGCGTAGGGCCGAAAATAGGCTTTAGCAATTCGACATGATCTCGGGCGGATTATTTATAAGAGCCGCAAATCGGGATCGCTACGCCCCCAATCCTATCCTCCACTCGCTAAATCGTTTTACGCAATGACAAACTTGCGTTAAACTTGCAGAAAGTTAGGTTGCACCGCTGAAGTATCCTGTTGAACAGTCCGCAAATGGCTCTGTACAGACGAACAGTTCGCTTGCACGGCCCTAGATATACCTGCATAAACTAGCTGTTTGAGCCACATCTGAATAGGCTACGGGGCCGTAGAAGCGGATTGCAGAGGCGTTGAAGCTGTTATTCCGTGAGGAATTTTTTTCGCCGTCCGTCATCCTCGATGGCATAGGCCTAAGCAAATACGCCGACGACGCAGGCAGATTCGCCACTTGGGTCAGAACTTCCCAGGAGAAAAAAGCGCCGAAAAAAAACGCCTACTCTATGACAGACACGTTGATTTATATTTTATTGGCCATCGCCGCAATAACAGCGGTGCTGGTCATTTTTCTCTTAATACAGCAATTCTCATCGAATAAGAGTTATCGATCTTCAGGCGAAACGGTTGCAGAACAACTGAGACTCGGGCGCACGGAATCTCTCGAGGCTGCGAAGTCCCTGCGCGAAGAGCTTGGCATGGGTTTGAAAGCCTCAAATGACACTGTTTTCAATACGCTCGACGGCCTAGGCAAAACTCTTCTCAATCAGCTTGAGGGAATGACCAGTCGAGTTAAAACCTTAGAGGAGACAAATCAAGCCAAGGTAGATGAAATCCGCAAGGAAAATACTGAGGGATTGAAAACGCTAAATGAATCTGTTTCGCAAGTTTTGGCCGAGCTTCTTCGGAACCAAAACGAACAACTTGAAGCGATCCGAACTCAGCTAAAGGAGCAAGCCGACTCCAATCAAAGCTCTTTGGATCGTATTCGGAATACGTTTGATGAAAGAGTAAGAGACCTTCAAGAAGGAAATGAGAAAAGACTTGAGGAAATGCGCAAAACTGTGGATGAGAAGTTGCACGAAACACTCGAACAGCGATTGGGCGCTTCCTTTAAGACTGTGAGTGAACAACTTGAATCTGTCCATAAAGGTCTCGGCGAAATGCAGAATCTTGCGGTTGGTGTTGGAGATCTGAAAAGAGTCCTGAGTAATGTTAAGGTTCGCGGGACTTGGGCTGAAGTCCAGCTTGGTGGCATCCTTGAACAGGTACTCGTGAGAAGTCAATACGAGAAAAATGTGTGCGTTAATCCGGCGTCAACCGAGCGGGTCGAATATGCGATCAAGAATCCCGTATCTGGAAGCGAACACTCTTCAACGCTGTGGCTGCCAATTGACTCAAAGTTTCCTCAGGAAGACTACCTTCGGGTGCAGGAAGCTGCTGAATCCGGCGATCCTGCTCAAGTTCAAGCAGCCGAGAACGCTCTTTTGAAAACTATTCGCAATGCCGCAAAGGAAATTAGTTCAAAGTATATTTGCCCTCCGCATACAACTGACTACGCAATCATGTTCTTAGCAACCGAGGGTCTTCATGCCGAGGTGTTGCGGCAGCCTGCGCTAGTTGACGAACTTCTTCAGAATCATCGTATTTTTGTTGCTGGTCCTACGACTCTCGCCGCGATTTTGTGTAGCTTCCGGGCCGGATACCAAACTTTGGCCATCGAACGGCGCGCTTCGGAAGTATGGAAAGTGTTGGGAGCAATTAAGACTGAATTCGGCAGGTTTGGCGATGTGCTCGCGAAAGTCAAGACGCACTTGCATAGGGCGAGTAATCAGATTGATCAGACAGGTGTCCGAACTCGTGCGATGGAGCGGCACCTTCGGTCGGTGGAAGAAATGCCGGAAATCGAGGCGACTCAAGTACTGAATCTGCCAAGTCCCGATTTCGGCGATCCCAAGTGGAATGGTTATCCAGAGATAGCGGAAATCGAAGAACAGGCTGAAGAACCGTCGGGACTGTTTGCTAATCAAGACAAGGATTTATTCTAATCTTCACATCTTCTTTCTCGCCGCTTTTTTCCGTGCCTTTACCGTTTCATGAACTTGCTTAAAGAAACCACCTAACTCTTCGATAAAAGGTTCGTGACGGAAAAAGTCCGGTAAAGGCGGCGCTCGGATCTCGGACGGCAGGGTGAAATTCGCGAAGATCGCGTAAGGCGTGCCTTTAATATCATCCAATGAGAAGCGAGTGGCAAGTGGATATTCGTCATCATCGAAACAATCACGCAGTATTCCCGTTAAGGCTTCGCGATAGAGGTCTGGGTCCGAATGAAGATACCGCCGATTTACTCCAAATAGCTTCCCAGCCACTTGCATTAATACATCTACAGACATATTGAGACCGCTGTAATGAAGAATTAAAAGGTTTGAGTTATCGAAGTAATCGAAGCTGGGGTTTTCGTAAAGCTCGTTCAACTTATCCAGTCGTCGACGCATCAAGCAGGCGTGCACGAGTGCGGATTCTGAGTACGAATCAAACGAAGAATTATGATGATGCTCGCGGAGGTGCAATATCTCGTCAAAGGCGGCATCGAAATCTCCAAGGGCCAAGTGGCGCTCAAGTCCATAGAAATAGACGAAGACGTAACCAATATCGATGGGGCGAGCAGTATCACAAAGCCAGCGAAGATATTTGCCCCGTTGCTCGGGCGTCATTTCACTGTAGTTCGGATAATAACCGAGAGGGTCCACAGCCGTCCCAGGTTCATGAACGGGTAGCCGGGAATAAATCGTGCTAGGATCATCGGGACATCGTCGGGAGCTATTTATTTTGAATTGTCCGTCACCGTCTAGATTAATTGAGATGTTGAGTCCAACCCCGTGCCCACTCGGTTCCTCAGTAGAAAGGAAAAGCAATTTTATCCGGTGCGCCGGAATCCTCGCTAAAACAGGCAAACGCTGAATCGCAATAATTGCTTCTTGACTCATCAAACCAAGAGCTGGCTTACGAAAATCGCAATCTTACAGATAAGCTTTCCAAGCCTCATAGATCATTACCATCGCAAGCGTATCAAGTTCACAGTATTTTAGAAGCGCGGCTTCCATCTGGATTCTGGCCTCTGCGGGGATATCTTCGAATTGCAGCTTGCAGTACGCTGTCATTGCGGCTCCGCCATCTTCTATCTTGTCCATGGCCATAATAGCTGCGTAGTCCTCGGCAGATTCATCCGTGAAAAGAGGTGGCAAGAGCTTATAAGGATCTTTTATTCGGCCATTGTTATCCTCCACTACCCAGGTTTGATTGACGAAGTTCGCACTACGAATTCCCTCGGCTGACCCGTAAATTGGCTGACTATATCGCTCTCGGAGCGCTGTCGACGAGTTCAAGGTCGCGGGCAGGACATACTTTATCGAAATCGAACCGTTCGTCGCCGGGTCATAGTAATACCGTGTGACGAGCTGATGAAGGTCGACCATATTCCGCTTTCCGGGCTCCCACTCGCCTTTGAGCTTTCCAGTCGGTTGGGTTATCGATTCGATAAAGTGGCAAAGCTCGTCTCTATCCGGAACGACTCCAGGCTCCTCTTTCAAGAGCTGCGTGCGGATCGCACAAAGCATTGTGTTCTCGTACGCATGATAGCGAAAGATCGTGCCTTCGTCGGCCGAAAGCTCTCTCATTAGCGCCCTAACAAAATCGTAGTTCGGAAACGTGCCCGGTGTTGCGTATAAATACTCGCCTGCGTGGAAAACGATGTCGTGCGCATCGACAACATGATGCGAAAACTGAAAGGCCACATCTTCATAAGGTCTTCGCCCACGAAGGAACGGAATAACGGGCTTTGACCCTTCAAAGTCAATGAAGTGTAGCGGAGGTTGCCACGAGGCAACCTCGCGCCGGAGATTGTCGACATCTATGAAAACGGACGCATCCCGTCCCTGTGCTTTCGCGACTTGTAGCCATTGGCGCTGGGGTCTCGAAAGACCGGGCTTTCCGTCGTTCTTAGGTCCGATGAATGCCTCATCGAGATCAGCCATCTTGAACTTTTTGTCTTCGACTATGCGTTTTTTGTCTATGTACCAAACGTCAAACGAGTTCGGAATGAGGAAGTCGTCGCTCGTCCAACCCAACAGGCCAGTCCAGCATTCCTCGAAGCCACTTTGCTTATGAGCGACTTCGTCGGACGTCCTAAATTTGCAATCTTTACAGCCCGGATGCGCATTCCATGCGATTTTTTCATCATCAGCATATTTCTTGGCGAGAAACTGAACTCCTTCTTCGAATGGCAGTCCCGCGATCTCGCCGGAGAAGATTTCGTCGCAGAGCGTGTCGACATTAATCGCCCGTAGAATCTTCGGTTCCAGATCGGTCGTGGTTATTTCTATCGAAGTTTCAACAACACGACGACTACCATCGCGCGTAAGCCGGAACTTTTGATTGAGTCCGTCGGTTGGACAAGGCACCCTCTTATCGGCAAGTACTAGATGGGCACGAACCTGTAGATTTGGAAAGGCTTTCGCAACAACGTGCTTTTGAAAAGCGACATCTTGAATGTATTCGAGCCAGTCACCGCGGATGCAATTGGCCTTTTGGTTCATCATTCCGGTGTAATCGTCAAAGTCGCACGATTTTGCTTTCACTTCATAGAATTCAAGGACGTCGGAATCCTTGACTAAAATATCGGCACGGATAAGCAGATTTCCTACACAGAATCCAGGTTCATACAGCGTTATTCGATCTTGTTGGAGATACTTGCCCGTAAGTTCTACGGCTGTCTAATCGTTAGGTGTTTCGACTCGAGTGCCGCCAGGAAAGTAGCACCGGGCGAGAGCACCAACCTGGAAACCCCCGTCGGCCAAAGCAACGAGAAAGGTGTCCGCGATGGCCTGATCAGCGTACTCCGGCTTGCCTGTGTAGAAGAGCTTTGTAGGACACTCCATCGCAAGCTTAAACGTCGACTTCGTTAGATATCGCGGTTGAGACATGGGGGTTAATTAAGTATACCAGTTCTTCAAAAGGCTAGCGCACCTCCTTGGACGGCGTTAAGAGACGGTCCCAACTCTTTTCGGCACTTAGCAGTTGCCAACGATAATAGGTGGTCTTCTTTACCTCGGTTTCCAGTTCCAAAAGGGGTAATTCGCTGCGAAACAAGATTACAGTGGTCACGGGGTGATGACGTCCAGATATTTGGTCAGCACGCCTTTCGAGCACATCTGCGGCCACCAAGCGCGAAATAGTTTGCTGGCTCTGCCCGATCTTCTCTGCCTTCGCGAGAGTAAAAATACCGTGTTTCTTGCTCCCCGATTCCTGCCGCTTGTCCATTCGTCAAGGATGCGGTGAAGTGTGACATCTGCCAACAGAAAATGTCACAATACGCCAACTGCACGAAAATGGTCGCTACATTTTTCGCTACAGTGTCAAAATACATTGACATGAATGAAGTCGCTCTACTCGCGTAAACTCAGGGTTTACCATAAGTTAGCGCGACACCGGAACTGATGATTAACTGAAAATGAGGCGGCGGGCAAACGGGGAGACAATTGCTTGTATCTGCGTGTCATATATAGACTTATTGCCGGGCCATCAGGGTCAGACCTGATAATTGGAAGAAATCAGCTTTCCAATCCTACTTCCTGTAAGTACCTGTGCTTACTGAAGTTATGGAGCCGGTGAAGGGACTTGAACCCCCGACCTGATGATTACAAATCAACTGCTCAACCAACTGAGCTACACCTGCCCGGAGAAGCGAGTCTGGCGGGCGAACGGAAATAGTAGCAAATGGGGGAATGGGTGGGAAAGGGGAGGGAAAGGGGGGAAGGTGAAAAGGAGAAAAAGTGAAAAGGTGAAAGGGAGAAGGGGAAAAGGGGAAAAGGGGAGAAGGGGATAAGGGGATACGG
>SXGQ01082084.1_pt1 | contig 10562 bp, 7 predicted proteins | sample 3178371 | NCBI WGS metagenome assembly SXGQ01 (sample SAMN11356859, study PRJNA531348) | freshwater metagenome | isolation source: freshwater sample F1-20 | place: China: Fuxian Lake, Yuxi | collected 2017-12-25 | reverse complement strand
GAAAGCAGCATCTACACCTGATATTCTAATTGTCATACCTACATATAATTGATGATCTGCTGCTGTAGTTAATGTTACTACACCTGAAGTTTTTTGTCTAAAAGTTACAGTTCTTAGGTCTGGAGATACATTTAAGTTACCTTTATCTACAGGAGCAGTATCTGTATCTGACATTCTATAGAAATTATTAGGTCCAGGTGAAGTATTAATATAAGACCAAGTCCACATATTCTCAGTTAAATGATCAAATGCATTCCAGTCATTACCATTAATACCTAGAAATGAACTCCACACTACATCTCCAGGTCTTCTATAATGATATGTACTATTATTACCACTTAATATAACTGTTCCATTACCTTGTTGTACATAAGTATCTCTAGCAAAACTAGAACCTAATGCTGTTGCAAATAAAGATGAGTTTACGCTATTACTTCTAGTAAATGCATTAACTGTTGTATTACCATCTTTACCAATTATAGTATCTGTGCCAATACCAAAACCTCCAGCCATATCATGTGCTAATGAATATCCTAAAACTTGAGAAGAACTTTCTACACCTTGTGTGGTTAAATCAAATGTTAAATTTGGTTGAGTAACTATTGGGAAGTTAGGACTTAATGCAGCAGCTGCAGGTAGAGGAACAGGTGTGATTGTTCCACTTCTTTCTGATATACCAATAGCATAATATAAATCATCTATCTCTATAATAATAACTTCATCATTAGGAGTTAAAGAAGAAGGAGTTGTATTTAAAAATTCTAATATCTGACCATCTTCTGTAGTTCCTGAACCTAAACCATTTGCAGGATTATAAGTTGTTACTGTTAGTAATTGAGTAAATCCACCACCAAGATCACCTAAATCAGCTTTAGATAAATTATCTAATTCTCTTTTAATAGCCTTAGGACCTTTATATCTACTTGGTCCATATCCAATAGTTATTTGATCTCTACGCATCGCTTCCATCTCCTGGTCTGCTTGGCTTCATTCCTACTGACCAGAATGTAGCTGATTCAATTTGTAAGTCACCTCTGAATGTAGCTTCTGCAGATATTTCTACAGATGAACCTATACCTGCTGGTATAACAAATTCATCTCTATCAACTAGATTTCTATTTATAGTTTTAGTATATGTAAATACAGATGTATCTAAGTTAGGTCCAGCTTTAATAGTTACAGTTCTAACTTGTGCTGTAGATCTTCCTCTAGTTCTCATACCATATCTAAACCAACTTACTTTTTTATGTTGTTCTGAGTTACCTAATGTAGCAGTTCCTACAGTGCAATCTAATTGAACATTATCAAATGTTGCTCTCTCTGTATCTGCTTGATTATCTCTAGCTACACAGAATCTATAAACTCTATTATCCATTACAAAGTATAAACTACCTGCAACTTTCTTAAAACTTTTAGGTGCTATTTCATATGAAGGAAATACTAACTCAGTCCATGCAGCTACTGCTGACTGACCTTTAATACCTTCCATTAGATTTAATACAAAATATCTATTAGCTCTTCTCATAACTAAATATTTACCAATAGCAGAAATCTCATCATTTACTGTAGTTCTATCAGGAGTTACTGGACCTATTCTATCTAATCTATCTACTTGTATACCATCTGTATACCACACTCCACCTAATCTATCTAGGAATACTACTATACCAGAATCAGGCCATACACATGATGGTATTCTAGTTCCTGTTGCTGATATATCTCTAAATGGTCCAAGACCACCTCTAGTAACATTTATATCTAATACATCATTACCTTCTTGAAGATCTATAAATGTAGGATTACCATTAAATACTCTTATACCATCTGACTCAGTATTAGGTGATGATATTGTTACTAAAGTATTATCTAATACATGCATTCCTAATATTTGTGATTCTGCTGAACCAGCTAATAATATAGATTGTTCATGATAACTATCTGGTACTTCTTCAGAGAAGAAAAATTCATTTGGATTTCTTTGTATATTATTTACTACTGCAGTACCTGTATCTGCTGTACTTGTAATATCTGATCCTGATTTAGTATATGTAAATGTAGTTGCACCAGTAACAGTAATATTAAATGAACCATTAAGAGTTGTATTAGTTACTGCTGTTATAGTTGCACTATCACCTGTTTTAAAGTTATGTGCAGAAGATGTAGTTATAGTAACAGTATTACTAGTTCTAGCTACATTTGAAATATTCTTTGTATTAACCCAGTTTACTAATGGATTTCTTCTAACTAATATATCTCCAAGTACTAATCTATTTTTCCATATACATCCTACATTTGCTTTAGGCATAACATTACGCATTGCTAATGCATATGAACCTAAGAATACACCTACACGAATCAAGCTACTACCTCCAGTTGCTTGTACTTGTAATTGATCTCCTGTACCTAATGCTGAAGTATGTGTATATGAATCTAGTGGTTGAATAGTTGTTATAGTTGCACCTGTATTAACTCTTACATCTACTGGATACTTACCATCATTAGCAATAGTCCATGCTGTGTTTACTCCTGTGAATGTAGTAACTATACTCCATGTAGTTGTTGCTGTAAATGTTTTAGCATCATTTAGATTTAAAGTTTCTCCAACTAATGGTTTAATTAAATTAGGTTGATCTACTGGTTGATATCTACTCCATGTCTTAATAGCCAATGAATTAGTTAGATCATTTTCATATATAGCAAATGGTGATGTTGAACCTGAAGTTGTATTTATTAATAATGCATTAACTTCTCCTATATAATTATTTGCATCATCTTCTATTGATAAAGGTATTTCACATATAAATCTATAATCTGTATTTGCTGTTATTGAAGATTGTAAAGTCCATGATACTATATTTGCTACTGTATAATTAGATGTATCTGATGGAGCTATTGCTGTATATATTTCACCATTATTTGTTATAGCAACTAAATAAGAGTTTGAAGAACCTGTAAATCCACTAATAGATTTTACTCCACCTGTTATAGCATTAGATGCACCAATACTTTGTGCAGCCCATTGTGTTCTTAATGTTTGATCTGAATCCATGACAAAGCCTTTTAATCTAGACCATTGTCTATTTGAAAAGTTATCTATAGAAAATTGTTCATTTATACCACCACTAAAATCACTTATAGTTAATGTATCCATTTATGAACTCCTAAATCTCAGATTAACTGTTCCTGCCGTTCTCCCATCAACTCTTAGGATTTCCCCACCTATCTGTATAGGTCCAAGATCATGATCAACAACTAAGTCTGCTTTCATGTTTTCTAGTAATGATCCATATTCTGATGCATAGAACTGTGCTCTATTAGTGTCATCAGATTGTGAGTATAAAACTTTTATTGCAGTTCTATAAGCAATTATATTTGCATACTCTGAAGGAAGTTCTGTTGCATTAGCTCCTGATGGATCTATGAGAGGTGCAGCTTTAATATAATTAACTTTATAAATCATTTGTTCTCCAAATGCTTTTGATAAAACTATTTGATTAGATGAGTTGCAGTCATAAAAATATTCATCGTCACCTTCAACTGTCTGTATTAATCCTCTTCTTGAAGGTATCTGTAACACTAATCCATTAGGATATGTTACTGCAAATTCTTTTATTTTACCTGATGGGCTGGATAATGTTATTGTTGTTACATTAGCTGCTAAAGTTCCTGTTACTATATTTGTCATCCATGGCCAGTCATCAGCTCTATTTACTTCTGTATATGACTCTTGTATCCATCTATCTAATAATGCATCTGATAATAAGTCAGTAGAATATACTCCTGTTAAATCTCTGACATAACTTCTTAGTGTGGTTAAATTCATTCTTTCTACCTCTCTACTATCTTAAAGTCCTGGGGTTAAAAGGTAATGCCCACTACCTTTTACAATAGTGGGCTCACCTTAGTTATTCATATCAGGTACGAATAAGTTTTCCATGAGCTCTACGCTCAGAAGTACCAACGCTTAATGTTGAAGCGATTGGAACGACCTCATCCAGTGTACCTTGAATACGGTCTGCTGGGTAGGTCTTCATAAACTCGCCTGCAAGGTATGCAAAGCGAAGTGCTGGTGCATGGATAAAGTATGCTTCAGCTACTGGAGCATCTGGATCCATACGAACTATAATTCCGTCAAAACTAATTTCACGGAAACGAGTCTCTGCTTTATTTACATTACTAAAGTCATAACGACCTTTGTCTTGTAGGTAAGCTTCGAACTCTTCATATACATCAATACCTGCAATGATGTGTGTTGGTCTCTTGCGACTTGCGACATAGATAGCGTTAACCATCTCACGGAATGCTACAAGAATATCCTTTGAAGCTTTAGCAATAGTTTTTTCAGTTGCTCTCCAGAAATCTTTGATATCTGAACATACAACAGAACCTGTTGCTGAAGTTGAAGCTACATCTGATGCTGTCTTAGCATAAGATATAGTAGTTGCTGCTACTGCAGTTAATGTGAATGTACCATTAAATGTAGCGTCTACACCTGAAACTACAACGCTATCACCAACGATATAATCGTGAGCTCCTACTGTAAGTGTAGCCACATTTGATGTAAGTGCTTTATTTGTTACTGATTTGGTAGAAACTCCACCACGAATTCCACCTACTAATTTAGCAGTGGTTGTTGAAGTTTTATCAGATGAACGAATTAACTCACGAAGTGAGAGAATGTCACCTGTAGATGAAGATGCAGCCCATAGTTCAGCGATTAAGAAATCCTGATGGTCTGCTGTTGCACCTTTGACATATTCCTCTACAAGATTAACAACTTGCTCTGGGCCAGTGTTCTGTAGTATATCTGAGTGCTTAACACGAAATGGTGTTAATACGGTATTTGACCAGTCATATACAGCAGCTCCGATAGTATCTGCTGAGACTGAGGTGGAATATCCACCAGATCCTGATGCGGTGTCATATGCGGTTGAACCTAAGTTCGCTGCACGCAATGGAATGACGAGACCACGACCAGTTTGTGATTTTGACTCTTGCTTGAAGAGTTCAAGTGTTGGGTGCGTTAACAAAATGTTATCTGCAAGAACTTTCTCATACTTCTGTAGAGTAGTTGCAAATAGTTGAGTAAACGCTGCGTTTCCGAGGGCCATGTGTTTACCTTCCTTTTTTTAGTAATTTAAGGGCCAGAGAGATTTAAAAATCTATTTCCTTCATCGTATCATGAATGAGTGATCTTAGATCTTTAGGATTGTTTACTTTCGATACATTGGATCCGCCAACGCTCTTCCGTGAAACCACCTTTGTTGCTTCTTTCTTAGGGTTTGCAACTCTACCCTTTGTCCTGCTATTTTCATACATCATAGCAGCGTAGGCCTTTTTAAGATCTAGAATACCATTTTCATTTGCATACTTTAATACAGATACTTTAAATTCCTGTCTATCTCTAGCTGTTGGTAAATCTATTCCTTCAGTTTTAATAATATCAGTTATTTGATTATCGTACATTTGTATTGCATCTTGAACTTTTGATTCATAAATCTTATCTACTTCTTGCTCTTGACGAAGTCTCTCAAATTCTTCTTTCTCTGCAAGTTGTTTTCTAAGCCTTTCCATTTCTGTTTCTTGTGTCCATACTTTCTTTGTCTCCGTATCAATACCAAAGTATTGAAGTGCTTCAGGAGTTAACAGATCATTTGCTGCTGCCTCTTTGATTACTAATCCGAGGAAGTAGGATGGATTATCTGTTGAGCCTAGTAGGTTTGTAAGAACTGATACTGGATTTGTTTCCCATGCAGTGTCTAGTGAAGACAACTGTTCTAGGGTTTCTTGATATTGAGAAATTTCTTGCTGGAATGCTTCTTTCTCTTCTTTAAGAAGTTGCATAGATTTGGTATAATGAGCCTGCCGTGAGTATCCTGACTTTAATTCATCTAAAGTAACTTCATACTCTTCTCCGTCTACCTTAACGATATAATTATTAGGGTCAGACTCTTCGCTTTCATCGACTTCAGGTTCATCAGATGTTTCAAGATTTTCATCTTCCTCATCCTCTGAGGTATCTTCTGTAGAATCTAAATCTACTAGATCTTCATCTGTTTCTTCTGTGACTTCAACTGCAGTATCCTCTTCGGGTGCAATTTCTTTCATTGCTTCGTTGATAGCTTCTTCTATTGTTATTGCATTTTCCATATTATTTCTCCTCTCGAGTGGTCCCTTTGAGAGTGTCGATGGCCTCGATTCTCATATTACCTTGTTCGAATATTAGTTTACAGGGGAGTATACCCCTTCACTATTAGTCAGTGTTGGGGTGTTTTAATTATATATTAATATTTATCTTCTGATTCGTCTTCTTCAGACTCTTCTTCATCTTTTTCATAAGAATCAGATTTATCTTCAGAGTGCATATCTTCACACTTGACACATGGCATGCCACAGCATGGGCATTTACATTCTTTCTTATCTTCATAGGATTCATCACCTTTTGGTTTTCCTCCCATAACGATCATTATGTCTAGTGCTTTCTTTTTTGCTTCTCTATCTGGCATCATATTATCATCTCCTTTACAGTGCCAATCCACCACTTGATGCTCCAGGGACTCCTGGGCCACCAAATTCTTCTGCTATCGCCTCTGCAGGTGCTAGACCTGCATTAGGATTCATACCAGCCATTAACTCATCTAGAGTCATGTTCTGTTGTTCCAATGGCGGTTGTTCCATCATTGGCACTTCTTGAGGTACTTCTTCAACTGGTTGTTCTACTGGAACTTCTGGTTGTTGTATAGGTGTTAATATAAAGTTAGGATCATATCCTAAATCTTTAATAGCCATTCTTAATGCATTAGTTGGATCATAACCTAGTTGTGTTAATGCAGGTATAACTGATTGTAGAGTTTGTATACCACGCTGTGCTCTTGTTGCAGGATTTAATGCTCTTGTAGATCCACCTTCTACAGATACTTTAAACTCTCCATAAATATCTGATGGTGATACATTTAACCACATAGAACCATTTGGTCCAGCAATTCTAATTGCTCTCTGATCATCTAAGAATTCTTGACATAGTAATAATATTCTTAAACCTATTCCTGATATTGATGCTTCTAATGAAGCTAACTTATCTTGTGCTCTTAGTGTTGCAACTCCATCTACTACTGCTGCTGCAGTTGCAGACATTCTATCTGCTCCTACTCCACCAGCTTGGAAATCATTAATACCTAATACTTGTTGCATAGCATCTTGAAGTTTGTCATCCATTACATATGCATCTGAAGGTGTTGCTTGTCTTGATAATGGTCTTACAACATCATCTAAACTAGCTGCTTCAGGTACATCAAATACAACTACTTGATCTGGTATTGGTGATTCTAATTGTTTCTTTAACTCTGGAGTCATGTGGCGTTTTCTTACAGCATATTTATTACCACTTCTCTTTAAGTCATCAATCTGTGCTCTTGTTACTTCACCTAACATTAATTGAATACCTGCAATGTTTTCTAAATCTCCAAATGACCAGAACTGCATACCACCATCATTATAATTTCTAAAGTGTACAAATGGTGAGTATCTGTGTTGATAAGGTATTGGACCTTCATATAATGGTTCTGATGCATCTATTTGAAATACAGTTAATTCTCTTGTAGCTAAATCATAGAACTCATAAACAACTACATATGATAATACTTCTGGTAGAGTTGTTTGACCATTAAGATAAGTTGATACTAAAGCATCTGATGCAATAGTTGCATCTACAGATAGATTTACATCTTCTCCATATTTTTCTCTAACATCATCATAAGGTAATCTTAATCTCTGACATACCCATCTTGCTGCATCTAATCTTCTTGCATCTCTTGATACGAACATATCATAAGGTGATACATATTCAACGAATGGATCATCTGATTCAACTCTTTCATATGTTGATTGTGCTTCATTCTTTTCTGATAGATCTGCTGTTTCTGGAGCAAATCCTCCATCTTTATTTGTTGCCTCTGCTTGATCTACTTCCATTAAAGCTTCATCCATATTTAAATCTGATGGAGTTTGTTTATATTCTTTAACTACATAATCCCATCCTACTTTACAGAAACCATTTCCTAATTTAATCATATCTTCTGTTGCTGACTTAACATCGTCAGTAGCATTTGTTCTCTTCCAGAAATATTGTAGAACTGCTTGTGCAAATGTAGCATTATCTTCTGCTGTATTATCTTGACCTCCAATAGGAACAACAAGCATCTGTGGATCTCTTGATACTATGCTTGTAACCATTAATGATAAATGTGGTAATGTATAATTTATTGTCTTAAGAATATTTCCTGGAATTGGTGTTGGTGTTAAATCTGCAAAGTCTTTTGCATTCAGGTCTCTCCTCAAGCCTGTTCTATATAATCCTTCTAAAATCTTCCAGTGTTGATGTAGTGGATCCATTCTTCTAATAGCATCACGAAGTAACATCTGCTTATCATTTAATGTAAATTTTTTCATATTTTATTCCTTTGTGGTTTGTGGGTTGTTAATCATAATACATACCTCCACCTAAAGAGAAACTCTCCCAGGCTTCTTGCTGTGCTAGTTCTGCATCTGCGATCATCTTCTTACGAATCTCACGCATCTTTGTAAACTCGACAGTGATAGTATTATCATTATTAATTTTTACTGGGGCGATGATATCTAAGTTCTCTGTTAGTGACCATAGTGCTATTGCTAATGACATAACTAAGTCGTCATGACATCCATAATCTGCTGCATATCTTACACCACCTGAAGGTAATTCTTGTCTAACAAATTGATGTAGTTCTTCTAATAATGCTTTATGTAATCCTCTTAATGATGGATTTGTTGTATTAGCATTTGATAAATAATCTGCAAGTTTATCTATAACCATTCTTCTTCTATCTGCAGTCATAGGGAATGAAAATAATCTATCTGAATATTTAGCACCTTTTCTACCTGTTGGTCTAAATATATAAGGGTTAGGATAATTTAAATTTCTATGTAACTCATTAATAGGTAGTTGACCTTGACCTCCTTGATCTTCTACTGCTAGTAATGCAGCTGATTCTTTACCTGCAAAGAATCTTCCTAGTCTATCTATATCTAAAGCCCAGTCAACTGGTTCTGTTGTATTACTTTGATAGTATGCAACTATTCTTGGTATATTATCTATATCTGATGTTAATACATGTGCAGTTGAATAGTCACCGCCTTTACCTTGTGCAGGGTCAGCACCAATAAAATATCTTTGTTCTGTATCTGGATATTCTGCAATATGTAATGGACCTTCATCATCTAATATAAAACTAATTCCATTTTCATCTTCAGTTAAATAACCTCTATATTGCATATCGTCACCATCGTGAGGTAAATTAATAAATCGTGGATTACCAGATTCTCTAAATGCTTCTACATCGTTTGATGGATACTCTGAATAAAACTCCCATGGATTAGCTGAGAACTCTCTACGCTTTGCTTCATATTCTTTTACTGTAATTAATTTAGATGCAGACCATGGTTGAAATATTGGAACAAATTGATTTGTTTTATTTTTAGCTGCTTTATATATTTTAGCAAATTCATTATATGCACCACGAGCAGTTGAGATAATTAATATTTTACCACCAGCGTCAGTAGTAGGCATAATTGTTCTATAAGTATTTGTTGGATCTTCCATGAGTGCGAACTCATCAAGAACTACCATGGTTGCAGTTTCACCAGCACCTGCAGTCTCTGTACCAGCAAATGATTTAACTTGACATTTCATTCCATCTGCGAATTCAAATTCTAATTTATACTCTGCAGCTTTTTCTAATTTAGGCCCTCTCTCTTTCATCCATTGAGGTAAGAACTGATACATGAACTTAACCATTCCTAAGTTTTTATTTGCTGAGTCTTGATTTTTAGAAACTAATAATAAGTTTGATCCTGGTTGAAATAATGAATGCCATAAGATATCTGCCATGGCTAAAGTTGTATAACCTAACTGACGAGCTTTTACTATGATCGTGAAACGATTATCATTCCAGGTATCTAATGCTTCTTCTTGATAATCAAATAAATCAAATTGTGTTCTTCCTCTTACATCCCATTTTGGTTGTACTTGTATAAATACATAGTTACGCATAAAATATTTTTTATCTGCAGCACACTTACGCCATTCTAACTCTACCCAGAGCTTTTGTTTTTTGCGTGCTAATTTATGATCAGAAATCTTTGTCGAAGTCGTCGTCATCAGTTATACCTGTTCCTTCTTCGTATGATTTCTTAATAACTTCTGCTGATTTAAATAATAGATTTAAGGAGTCACTCCATCCTTCTCCATTTGGTCTTAATAAAGAATAACCAGCATTACCTTCTTCATCAATAAATTCAAATACTACTATAGCAGAACCTATCATACCACCATCACCTATAATATTCTTTGATTGTTCGTGTATAAAATTTCTAAGATCATCCATATTTTTAAACATAGGTTCAATAACTTCCTTTCTGATTTTATCAGCTATTTTGAAGATTGACTTCGTAGCCTTTGGACCTAAGATAATCCACAACATTGGCTTCACCAAGAAGTGTAATCGAGTCGATAATAAGTTGATCAAGCG
>SXGQ01876207.1_pt1 | contig 10563 bp, 9 predicted proteins | sample 3178371 | NCBI WGS metagenome assembly SXGQ01 (sample SAMN11356859, study PRJNA531348) | freshwater metagenome | isolation source: freshwater sample F1-20 | place: China: Fuxian Lake, Yuxi | collected 2017-12-25 | reverse complement strand
GCGTTGAAGAGGGTCGACTTCCCCACGTTGGGAAGCCCGACGATGCCAGCTTTGAGCATAAGGGGCCGCGAGAATGGACGGCGGAGGAGTCAGCGCAAGCGGTATGTCCAAATCAGAGCGGCGGGTTTCAGAAACCGCCCCTCAGACCCGGTCGCGTTCCTCGAGGAGGGCTTCGAGCTCGGCGAGGGATTCCAAATCCTTGGGTCGCCCCGCCGCACGCTTCAGTCGGATCAGGGTCGGCAGGTCCACACAGCGGAAGGTGACCCCGAACGCCTCGACCTCCATGGAGTGGGGAAGAAGCTCCAGGTAGGTGCCACCTCCCAAGACCTCCCCCAGCAGATCCAGATCCCCCATCCGGGTGGCCAAGGTAAAGTTCAGACCACTCCTTAGGGTTGGGAGATCCAACTGGAAAGGCAGTCCTGCCGGCGCACCCCGGAGGTAGGGATTCATCGGCGCCAGAACGCGAACCAACCGCTCGAGATTCGCCCGTCCCCGGTCGTAGACGAGATCCACATCGTAGGTCAGCCGAGCCGCCCCATGAAGGTTGCCCGCGACACCGCCGATGAGGATGAATTTCACCCCCCCACGGACGAGCAGCGGCAGCAGTTCGTCAAATCGGAGGTTCATGACTTTCGGGAACCGCGCGCGCGTTCCCCTGCAGCACGCATCTCGGCAGCGAAGGCACTGAACCGGAGGAGTTTCTCGAGCCGCTGGGCCGGGGTGAGCTTCAGGTTCTCGCGCAGGAGCGAGCGATCCACATCCCGCTTGTAGATCTCCACTACCGGATCGAGATAGGTCCCCTTTCGCACGGGACCGACGTTACTCGCTCGCCGACGGGGCGTAAACCCGGGATGACTTTGGCGTCCACGTCTTTCCAGCGGCCTTGGCCTGAACCTCTGCTCCTCACCGAAGGCTGAAGGCCCATGGTGTGACAGCCCAGGGAGGACGAATTCCGGTGCGACCGTCCAAGGTTGCGGGGCCCAACTACCAGTCGAGGGCTGTTAGCCCGTCCCATTTCCCCCTTTGGAAACGATTCCATCACAAGCGACGAAACCCTCCATCACCTTGAATCGTAAGGAATGGGTTTTCCCATCGTGATCGTGTCGTCCCCAGACCCTGAGTCTCCGAACCGCATCTAACCCCACCACCCCTCGGCAAGGTCCCCACCTCGTGGTCCCGTGGTCGCTTGTGCACCCCATGATGCAGGGCAATGCATCACCCGTCCATGGCGGCACCACCCGCCTACCCTCTCAGATCTTCCTTCGCGCCGCCGCGTGAGGCTCCTTCCGTCTGTAGGGTGTCCACTGCCCCAGGATTCCTCCGGACTCCTCTGGGCATTGCCGGGAAGCAGTCGCGGCGATACGTTCGCCGAACGGCATGGAGCCGACTCCGTCTGAAATGAGCGAGAACGAGACACCTTCCAATACAAACACCGCACCAGAGACCGCCCCGACGGCGGATTCTTCCGCGGAACTCCAGACCCAGTTGGCCGCTGCCCAGGACCGCTACCTCCGACTGGCGGCCGACTTCGACAACTTCAAGAAACGCGCTGCCCGGGACCGTGACGACGCCCGGCGCCTCGGTTCCGAGTCCGTCCTCGGCAAGCTGCTGCCCGTGCTCGACAACTTCGACATGGCCATGGTCGCCGCCACCCAGCCCAACACCTCCCTCGAGACCCTGCGGGTGGGCGTCAACATGATCCACAGCCAGTTCCGGAACTTCCTCTCCGAGATCGGCGTCAAGGAACTCACACCCGTTGGGCAACCCTTCGATCCCGGCCTCCACGATGCCGTCTCGGTCCAGGCCTCCACCGAAATCCCCGAGGGACATGTGATCCAGCAGACCCGCAAGGGCTACCAGCTGGGTGACCGACTGCTCCGTCCCGCCAGCGTGATCGTCTCGGGCCAGCCGACCGGCTCCGAATCCTCAGCATCCTGATCTTCTCCGCTTTCCGATCTCTCCCATGTCACGTCAGCGCGTCCGCGAATGCTACTACACGATCCTCGAGGTCCAACGGACCGCCACATCCGAGGAGATCAAGAAGTCCTACCGCAAGCTCGCGATCAAGTACCACCCCGACAAGAACCAGGGAAACAAGGAGGCCGAGGAAAAGTTCAAGGAGCTGGGCGAAGCCTATGAGATCCTGAGCGACCAGCAGAAGCGCGCCCTCTACGACCAACATGGCCACGCGGCATTCGACCGACGCGCCGGAGGTGGGGCGGGCGGGTTCCAGGGAGATCCCAACGACGTCTTCCGCCAGGCCTTCGGCAGCGGCGACCTCGGGAGCATCTTCGAGCAGATGTTCGGCATGGGCGGACGCGAGGAGGATCCTTCGGGGCCGGGCCGCGGCTCCGATCTCCGCTACAACCTCGAGATCACCCTCGAGGAGGCCGTAAACGGGGTCGACAAACAGATCACGGTGACCAAGCCAGGCACTTGTCCGGACTGCAAGGGCAACGGCGCCGAGAAGGGATCCAAGCGCATCCGCTGCATCCAGTGCGCCGGTCGGGGACGGGTGGTCATGTCCCGCGGCATCTTCAGCATCCAGCAGACCTGCCCCCGCTGCGAAGGGTCCGGCGAGGTGGTCGACAAGCCCTGCAAGGCTTGTCGGGGCGACGGTCGGACCAACCAGACCTCCACCATCAGCCTGCGCATCCCGCCCGGGGTCGACCACGGCACCCGTCTTCGGTCCACCGGAAACGGGGAGGCCGGACAGCGGGGAGGCGATGCCGGAGACCTCTACGTGGTGCTCCACGTGGCCGAGCACCCGGTGTTCAAGCGGGACGGCGACGACCTGCTCTGCGAGGTGCCGATCGCCTTCACCCAGGCCGCCCTCGGAGCCGAGGTCGAGGTGCCGACACTCGGCGGCAAGGCGTCCATCCGGATCCCGCAAGGCACCCAGCACGGCACCCTGTTCCGCATCAAGGGCAAGGGCGTAAAAAACGTCCAGGGCTATGGCGTGGGAGACCTCCTGGTGCGGGTGGCCATCGAGATCCCCACCAAGCTCAATGCGGGACAGAAGGCGGCCCTCGAGTCATTCGCCCAGATGTGTGACGAGGACGTCCATCCGCAGAAGAAGAGCTTCTTCGAACGGGCCAAGGAATTCTTCAGCTAGGAATGGCTTCATGCACCGCTTCCTCGTCCCCGAGGTCCGACATCCAGCGGTGCTGCCGCTGCCCGAATCCGAGACCCTCCATGCCTCCCGCGTGTTGCGGCTCCGGACCGGGGATCCGGTGACCCTCCTCGACGGTGCCGGAGGCGAGGTGTCCGGGACCGTCGGGACCTGCGGTCGACAGGGCGTCGACATCCAGACCACCGGTCTCATCCGGCATCCAGCCCCGACAACCCGGATCACACTGCTCCAGGCCGTGGCCAAGGGACCCGCCATGGAGGGACTGATCCATCGGGCCGTCGAACTCGGTGCCCACAGGATGGTGCCGTTGGTGACCGATCGCTCTGTGAGCCGTCCCGACGCCGCCGGCGACAAGCAGGCACGGTGGCAGACGATCGCCCGGGAGGCCCTCAAGCAGTCGGGAAATCCGTGGCTGATGGCCGTCGAGGAACCCGTGACACTGGCCTCCTGGTGGACCCGACGGCAGTCGTTCGACCTCATCGTGATCGCGTCCCTCCTCGACACGCCACGTCCACTGCTGGACCACCTGTCGGGAAGCCGCAGCTGCCACGGCCGGCTGCCTTCCAGCGTGGCCCTGGCAGTGGGGCCAGAGGGGGATTTCACACCAGAGGAGTATGGCCGCTTCAGGGAGCTGGGTGCGGTCTCATTCAGCCTTGGCCCCCTTGTGTTGCGGGTGGAGACGGCAACCACCGCCGCTCTGGCGGTCCTGCAGGCAGGCCTGTCAGTCAGGGAATCGACGGCTCCATGTCCGTAGACCTTTTCTTGAAACCCTTTCCCGAAGACTCGACCTTGCCTGCCTGGAGCCCTGCTCCCTCACTCCCATGAATGCCTCTCCCATGCGCCTCGCCCTCTCCGTGTCCCTGACCACATTCATCCTGGCCACCGGTTGCGCGACCCGGGAACGAATCGTGACTGTGACCGAGTCGGAGAACGGGTCGACCGTGAACATCGGCACTGGCGACCGCCTCCGGGTTGAACTCCCGAGCAATCCTTCCACCGGCTACTCCTGGCAAACGATGGAGCTGAACTCATGGGTGCTGGCCCGCACGAAGCGTCCGGAGTTCACACCGGACTGGGTGGTCGGCGCCGACCGCCAGCGGATGGTCGGCTCAGGCGGAAAGCTGACGCTGGAATACGAGGCGATCGGGGCGGGCACCTCCCCGGTCAAGATCGCCTACAGCCGGCCTTGGGAGACCAACGCCGCCCCGGCGAAGACCTTTCAGCTGACCGTCGTGGTGAAGTAGCGCGGGAGGCCCCTGCTCCTCACAGCACCACGACCCGGGCGCTGGTGATCGACGGGTCCTTGGCCAATTCGTCCAGCGCGGCCTGGGGCGGGGCGCTGTCAAGGTGCAGTACGGTCAGGGCCTGACCTCCCGCGGCGTCACGGGCCAGGGACATGTTGGCGATGTTGACGCCATGGGAACCGAGGACGGTTCCGAGGTGACCCACGATCCCGGGTCGATCCTGGTTGCGGACCAGAAGGACAGTCCCGCTGATCGGGATCTCCACCGGCTGGCTGAACAGTCGGACGATCCTCGGGTTGTTCGGGGATCCAAAGAAGGTGCCACCGGCGGAGACGACCTTGGTCGGCCCATTGTAGACCTGGACGTGTAGCCACTCGTTGAAGGTCACCGGCTCGTCGGAGCGCTTCTCCTCCACGGAGATGCCGAGGGAGGCGGCCGCGCTGCGGACGTTGATGTTGTTGATGTCCTTCACCGTGCTCTGGCAGAGGAACCCGCGCAGGATGGCGCGCGTGACGGGATCGGTCTGGGGCAGTTCCTGTGCCTTGCCGCCGAAGGTGATGTGGAGTCGGTCGGCCGAACCCGGGTTCAGCTGGCCCAGCAGCCGGCCCAGCTTCTCGCCCAGCGCGATATACGGCTTCACCAGCTCGTACGTCTTGGCGTCGACCCCAGGGAGGTTGACCGCGTTGCGGACCTCGCCCGTGAGCAGGAAGGCCGAGATGATCTCGGCGACCTCGAGCCCGCACTTCTCCTGGGCCTCCTCGGTGCTGGCCCCGAGATGCGGGGTGAGGATGACGTTCGGGAGCGTCCGGAAGGGATGGTCGGCAGGGAGCGGCTCCACCGAGAAGACATCGAGCGCGGCACCGGCGACCCGGCCGGACTGCAGGGCGGCAACAAGATCAGGCTCGTTGACGATCTCACCCCGGGCGCAGTTGACGATGCGGACTCCGGGCTTCATGCGGGAGATCGACTCGCTATTGATCATGCCCCGAGTCTCCGGGGTGACCGGCATGTGGACCGTGATGAAATCAGCCTCGCGATAGACGCCATCCGGGTCCATGGCGAGCTCGAGTCCCAGCTGACGCGCCCGGACCTCCGTCAGGAACGGATCATAGGCGACCACGCGCATCCCAAACGCCAGGGCGCGGCGGGCAACCTCGGTACCGATGCGACCGGCGCCGAGGATGCCCAGGGTCTTCCCGGAGATCTCGGTGCCCTGGAAAGCCTTACGATCCCACTTGCCCGCAGCCATCGTGGCATGGGCGCCAGGAATCTTGCGGGCGAGGGCGCCCAGCATGAAGAAGGTGAGCTCGGCCGTGGTGATGGTGTTGCCCGCCGGGGTGTTCATCACCACGACCCCACGCTGGGTCGCGGCCTCGACATCGACGTTGTCGATGCCGACACCGGCACGACCCACGACCTTGAGGCGCGTCGCGGCCTCGAGGACCTTCTTCGATACCTTGGTCTCGGAGCGCACGACCAGGGCATCGGCCTCGGCCAACACCGGCAGCAGCTCGGCCTCGGTCAAGCGCTTCGGCAGGACGGTCACCGTGAACTCCGGACGGGCCTGGAAATAGGCGATGCCCCGGGGCGAGATCGGATCACAGACAAGCACGTTCATAAAACGAACCGCGACGCTACGGTCCCCGACCCGGGAGTGGCAAGGAGAGGTCGAGACGGGATTCAGAACGGCCAGTTGATGCCGATCGAGGTCATCACCGTCTGGCCCAGATCCAGGGTCGCCCGACGCCCCCCGCCACCATACTGAGCTCCGCCCAGCGACAGGAACTGGGACGAGACATAGAGGTCGGCGTTGTACACGACGCGGTAGAGCACGGTCGCCGCCGCATAGCCGCCGAAGACGCAGACCAGTTTGTCCTGCCCGCCCACGTTCGCCGCCGTGGTGCCGTCCGCGAACTGGAACGTCTCGTTGTAGGAATAGCCGCCGGACAGCAGGCCCAGGGCGGGTCCGATGCTACCGCTCAGAGCCCACTGCGTTCCGAAGCGCCAGAAGAGGTTGGGCCCAAGCCGGAAGGAGTGGAGGTCGACATCCAACCCCCGCGATCCAGACAGGAACCCGCTCAACACTTCGTCAGGCCGGGCCTTCGCGATGTCGGGGATGACCGGTCCCATGCCGGAACTCCCGCCCTGATACGGTGCGGTCGGCAGCGAGATCCCTCCCACATCGAAGGCCTGGACCTCCCGGAGGAACTGGGCGGGGAGGGTCGACGTATCGCGCAGTTCCATGGGCACCCACGCATAGCCGAACTCCCATCCAAGCCGGACCCAACGCCAGTCGTGGATCCGCCCGCCATAGACCATCTCCACACCCGGCATCGGGCCGGAATCGACCGTGACTTGGTCCCGGGCCGCGAATCCCCGGGTGCTGCGATAGACCAGCTGATCGGTCGCGAGATCGTATTGCGACGCATCCTGATAGCCCCAGGACGACGTGACACCACCAGCGTTGCCGGTGGCGTCAACGCGGACGTATCCATCATCGTACTGATGGTTCCGGCCCGGCACCCCAACCGGGCCTGGATCCGTCGACCGTCGCGGCACCACATCATCGATCGACAGCTGGGCCTGCACGTTCAGGGTGACCTGGACACCCAGTCGGAAATTCCGGGTCCAGTCGTCCTGGACCCAGAACGACTGGGCCAGTGTCGGGGCGCTCGCAAGTAGTGACGCCAGCACCGGAGGGGCGATCCACGACGGGGTCCGAACGATGGGATGGAGCCGTCGCATGGTTCAGGGCCAGGTCACCTCAAGGACCTCGTAGAATCGCGAGGCCACGTCGGTCGTGGGAATTGAAGTCAGCGGTGGACCCCAGTCGAGCCACTGGACCCGGTTCGCGGTGGCCGTCTGCACAGGCAGGGCCAGTTCGCCCTTCGCCCGCAATCCAGGGCCAAAGCGCACGAGGTAGCGGCGTCCGGGCTGGGTCGGAAACTCGAGGCCCACGGTGCCGTCTGGATTCCGGACGACGCGGTCGATCAGGACTGGAACCGTCTCGGGCTGGAATCCACCGGGGAGCGGGACCTCAACCCCCGACAACTCGGGATCGGGTCCAGGTGTCCGCAAGGGATTGAATGTCTGAAGCCACAGATCCCTTCCCTCCCCCGGCAACAGCGGTTCGGTGAGCGTTACAAAAGGCACCAGACCATTCGTGCCCTGCGCATTGTAAAGTCCCGTGGGGCTGCCACGCACCAGGATCCGCACCGCCTCGACGGGATTGGATCCGACATTGTCCACGCGGATCCGCTGCTGCATCAGACCGGTCTGACGGTTGAAGGCACTGGGCGCCAGCGTCACAACCCGGAAACTGCCGGGACCGGGTTCCGCCACGGACACGCGAGTGGTCGCCGCAGGAATCCACCCTGGCGAGGTCCCGAAATCGGGGACTCCCGCCCGGGCGGTCCACGGGAACGTCCCAGAGGACTGCGGCTGGAAGCGAACCTGAACGGACCGACCCTCGCCTACGTCAAGGGCACCCAGGAGAATCACCCACTCGGGATCGCGACGATCGAGAACCATGCCGGAGGAATCGACTCCCTGCAGGACGAATCCCGGAGGCCATGAATTGGTGAGACGCACATCGCCAGCCCGATCCGGGCCCCGATTGGTGACCGTCAGCGTGCAGGCCAGGAGATCCCCGGGAAGGCTGCCCGTCGGGACGGACCGGAATCCAACCCGGAGGTCCGCAATACCAGCCAAGATCCGGGTGGTGTAGTTGGTGACGTAGAACACCGTGCCGGCGGACTGGATCCAGATGTTCTGCTGGATGGATCCATGGGTCGAGGGACGGAAGGCATACCGGAGATCCGCCACCTGGTTGTTGGTCAGGACGGGGATCTCGAAGAAGACAGTGTTGGTGAGTGCATTGCCGCTGACCTGGTTGGTGGCGTAGCCAAGCGCATTGGTAGCCGACAGGAACGTCCCGGCGCCCTCGACGAAGGCGGTGACCTGGAACGTCCCCTGGGCAAACGAGGTCAGATTGGTAATGACCAACCTGAAGGCGACATCGGATCCCACCCGTGCCGGATCAGGTGTCGCGACCAATTCCATGCCGTACTGCGGAATCTGGGCACGCAGATCGGCTAGGCTTCCCAGGAAGAGAAGCACCCCGATGAGCCAGTCACGCCAGAGCCGTCGCATGAACGTCACGCCAGCAAACGCGATGCAGCGGCCCCATGCCACACCTTTCCCACACCCAATGCGGCTGCTGGCCCCTCCGGCCCCACCTCATTCGGCCGCCTCCAAAAGCGCCCGGAATCTTAGCCACGGGAGACCCTCGCTTAGGTGGGCTCCACCGGAGTCTCACCGCCTCCAGGCCGCCACGAGATCCAAGGTGCGGCGCGGAACCCCGCCCCAACCCAGGCCACCCTCAGCACTCCACCTCGGCGGTCACCAAGATCTGTACTGCCGCATCGAGGGGCATGTCGCTGATACCGACGGCGAGTCGGGCATGGGCACCGCGATCGAGCAGGACGGCGTTGAAGAGATCCGATGCCCCATTGAGGACCTGCGGATGTCCCCGGAATCCCGGCGCGCAGTGGACGAAACCCTCGACCCGGACGAGTCGACGGATGCGTTCCAGATCGCCGGTGGCCGCCTTGAGCTGGGCGAGGGCATTCAGGGCACAGAGCCGTGCCGCTTCATAACCCTGTTCGACAGTCAGTTCCTCGCCGAGCCGTCCGACGAACGCCATGACACCGTCGCGCCACGGGAGCTGTCCGGAGGTGAAGACCAGTGAGCCCGTGCGGACCCAGGGCTGGTAGGCAGCCACGGCGGCAGGAGCCGGCGGCAGGATCCATCCGAGGTGACGGAGACGTTCTTCAGTGTTCATGGCGAAACCCGGCCCAAAGGGGGTCGGGCCGTCAAGGCTGGTCTGATGCCCAGGATCGCCGTGCGCCTCGAAAACCGTCGGAGCCCGGCTTGCACAAGGCGTGTCGCTCTGTCACAACCTCCTTTCGGTCTGCCCTCGCAGTCCACGCACCGGTCGCTCAATTGGATAGAGCTTCTGACTTCGGAAGAGACGACTCCCGTCTCGTACTTACCGCCAGGAAAAGCCTTTTCATTGGCTTTTATTGTACGGAGTGATCCAAAAAAAGGGATGCCGAGTAGCAGCTCGAGTAGCAAGGTTAGTCGAAGACTTCGAAGCTCCTAATCTGAAACCAAGGATGCACACCCAACCTATAACAGCCTCACTCTATCGAAAGAAAAACCGGTCCGGCACAACCTCATTTGTTGTTCGGTACGGCAAAACCCCAAAAGGCACCTATAGGGTCAAAATCTTCAGCCCTAGCCAAGAACAGCAAGCGCGAGGTTTTTTGGAAGAATGGAATCGGAGGCGGGCCACCGAAACGGGGAGCCTCAGCTTGCTAGAGGAGGTTCACCAACAAGAAATCCGTCTAGCGCTGCAGAAGCTCGAGGGTACCGGAACGGGAGTATTACAGGCTGTCGAATTTTATCTCAAAAACACAAGGATCAAACATACCAATATTCCGTTTTCAATAGGTGCTGAAGCATTCTTAAAATCACTAAACGAGAGAAAGCGTAGCCCTGAATACATTTCTTCGATTAAATCAACAACAATTAAACCATTTCAAGAACACATCCAAAACGTTAATATTTCTGAAATAACAGAAGAACATGTGCGAAGCTTCATTTTAACAAACAAATCATGGAGCCCGTTTACCCAACACTCTCACCGACGCAACCTCAGCACTCTATTTAACCACCTTATTTCGGAGGGCTATTTAGTTTCAAACCCATGTCGAGGAATAATACTACCGAGGCAAATCAAGAATAAAGTAAACTTTTGGAAACCTCACGAAGTTTATCTTCAACTACAATACTCACTGGAAGCCGAAGAATACCCAACACTAGCCGCAATGGTTCTCGCCGCATTTGTTGGACCAAGACTAAGGGAAGCCTCAAAAATAAAATGGGAGCAGGTAAAAAACTTGGCAGAAGTAGAAATTCTTCCAGCCCAAGCCAAGACATTTCGCCGAAGACTTGTAAATGTATCAAGGACTGCTGCTTTCTGGTTATCGCTAATACCAAAAAGTAAAAAAAGACCAGACTCCCAACTGTGTTCACTTAGCAGCATAACAACAACAATTAAACGAATTAAACGAACACTCGAGAATCAAGGCCTACTCGAAAGACGAATTCAAAACGGATTTC
>SXGQ01017458.1_pt1 | contig 10564 bp, 10 predicted proteins | sample 3178371 | NCBI WGS metagenome assembly SXGQ01 (sample SAMN11356859, study PRJNA531348) | freshwater metagenome | isolation source: freshwater sample F1-20 | place: China: Fuxian Lake, Yuxi | collected 2017-12-25 | reverse complement strand
GGATAGCCCTCGGCATATTTGTTCGTAAAAACAGTGCCCATCGTCTGGAGCACCGCCTCAGAAACAAAGTTCTCCGAAGCAATAAGCTCAAGCCCATCGACCTGCCGCCGAACCTCTGAATCAATGGCATCACTGATCAACGAATCAGTTTCCGAGATCGAAGATGTGAAAAAGTCGCTCATTCTGCTCAAAAGGGGACTACCCCAAACTCCCGAATTGCTTGATTAAGTGGCCTGAAACAATAATAATCCCAAAAGCCGAACTATGGAAATCCTTGACCAAGCCGAAAACCTCAAAACCGAACTCGACAGCCTGCGGCCGCTTGACGCCGAGGCCGAGGGCCGAATAATGCAAAAGTTTCGGCTCGACTGGAACTTTCACTCGAACAACATCGAGGGCAATTCGCTTACCTATGGCGAGACGAAGGCGTTGATCCTATTCGGCATTACTGCACAGGGCAAACCGCTTCGGGACCACTTTGAAATAACCGGCCACAACGAAGCGATCAACTGGGTATTGGATCTTGTGAAGGGTGAGACGGATCTTTCAGAAAAATTTATCCGAGAACTGCACACTTTGGTTTTGAAAGAATCCGGCTGGAAGGAAGCGATGACGCCCGACGGCGAAATGACCCGGCGACGCATCGAGGTTGGAAAATACAAAACGCAGCCGAACCATGTGATAACGGTAACCGGAGAGACATTTTATTTCGCCACGCCGGAAGAAAGGCCGGCGAAGATGCAGGAACTCGTCGAATGGTTCCGAGCCGAGAAGGAACGCGTGGAACTCAGCCCGATCGTTCTCGCCGCTTTGTTTCACTACAAGTTCATTCGCATACACCCCTTCGACGACGGCAACGGCCGCGTCGCCCGTATCTTGATGAACTTTATACTGATGCGGTACGGCTTTCCGCCCGTGATCATTCGGACGGAAGATCGAGCCGAATATTATCGCGTTCTTCGGCTTGCGGACGCCGATCAGGTGAAGCCATTCGTCGATTACATTGCCGCAAATCTGGTCGACTCGCTAAGGCTGATGATCGCCGCCGCCCGCAACGAATTTGGTTTCGACGAAACGCCTGAGCTGGAAATCTAAGTTCGGGGTCCTGATTAAGAACTGCTGAAGTGATTTCTACCTCAGTTGTATCTGAACCAAAGATCTCGGCGCTGTTCAGTAGATCTTGTTCACGATGACTTCGGGGTAATCGCCGTGAATGCGTTTGAAGATCTCGCGTTCTTGCTCTTCATGGGAAAGGCCGGGCGGGAGTGCTGCTCGAGCGATGGCTTTCGCGTCCTCGTACATTTGAGCGCACATGATAAACCGCTCCTCGACGGTCTTCGACATCACGATATCGTAGACTAGCCTTCGGTTTTCTCGCGTTGTGTCTTCCATGCAGTGACCTCAGACCATATTCCCTCGAGCCCGAGATTCTCTATCCACCCTTTAACGTACTCGGCATCATAATCGCTGTCGGTTAGATTCGCAATATCGCGGATCTGCATGCCGGAATGCGTATCGCGGGCCCAGTTGAGCTTGGCGAGGATCAGGTCTTCTTTGGTTGACACCCATACCTCAACGTCCGCAATGTTTGCACGTCTCCGGCGGCCAAAACTCTCGCGGGCAAAGTCTGTGTCCTTACCAATAATGCAGTCAATTTTGCCGCCGTATTCATGATTGACCATGTTGAACATTGACCGCCGCGATATCGCGCTTCGTATAGAATCGTCGCTGACGTAGTATCCATCTCGAAAGGCTTCTGCGAATCGCAGGACATCTTCTCTGCGAAGTTCAATGACAACGTCAATATCGCGCGTCGTCCTGATCTCGCCGTAAACGCTCATTGCATATGACCCGGAGATCATGTACTCGATGGCGAGTCCGTCAACTTTGTTGACGAAATCCCGAAGTGTTTCGATCATTGATATGCCGCTGTTCACACGAGCATCTCCTTGAATTCCTCTTCACTAAGGACTGTGATGCCGAGGGTTTCGGCTTTTGCAAGTTTTGAGCCGGCGTCGGAGCCGGCTACTACGTAGTCGGTCTTTTTGCTGACGGATGATGAGACGCGGCCGCCGCGGTCCTCGATGAGTTTGGCTGCTTCGTCGCGGGTGTAGTTTTCAAGCTTTCCGGTCAGCACGAAGGTCTTGCCGACAAAGCGTTCGTCGAGTGCGGCGGTCGAGGAAGCGTCCATTTCGACCTGCACGCCAGCGGTTTTTAGCCTTTCAACCAGATCGATGTTTCGCGGGTCACGGAACCACGAATAAACGCTTTCGGCGACCGCGAGTCCGATCTCGGGGATGTCGTCGAGCTCTTCGACGCTCGCCTCGGCAATGCGGTCGATGCTCCGAAAATTATTGGCAAGTATCTTTGCGTAGCGTTCGCCGACGTGGCGGATGTCGATGCCGTAAAGCAGCCGCTGGAGCCCGCGCGTCTTTGAGGCCTCGATCTGGTCGATCAGATTCGTGCCGGACTTTTCGGCCATCCGTTCGAGCGAGGCGATGTCCTCGACCTTCAGCGTGTATAGATCGGCGACGTCGCGGATCATTTCTTTATCCACGAGCGTCTCGACCAGCACCTCGCCGAGGCCCTCGATGTCCATCGCCTTACGCGAGGCGAAGTATTGAATGCGTGCCTTCAACTTTGCCGGGCAATCGGGGTTCGTACAGCGGCGGACGGCCTCGCCCTCGGGCCGGACCGCATCCCAGCCGCAAACGGGGCACTCGGTCGGGAACTCGAAATCGGTCTCGGTGCCGTCGCGTTTCGCAGGGATATTTTGGAGCACTTGCGGGATGATCTCGCCGCTTTTTTCGATCAGAACGTAGTCTCCGATCTTGAGGCCCAGCCGCTTTATCTCGTCCTCATTGTGAAGCGATGCCCGGGCGACGGTCGTCCCCGCAAGCAGCGTCGGCTCGAGGTTTGCGACCGGCGTCAATGCTCCTGTGCGGCCGACCTGAACGCTGATCGAAAGCAGTTTGGTCGTCGCCTGGCGTGCGGGATATTTATAGGCAATGGCCCACCGTGGTGCCTTCGTGGTCGCTCCAAATTCTTCCTGCAACGCGGTCGAATTGACCTTCACGACGACGCCATCTATCTCGTAGTCGAGCGTGTCGCGGTGCGTTTCCATTTCGTTGATGAATGCTACGAGTTCGTCATATCCGGCACACAGAGCCCGGTTCGCGTTGACGTTAAAGCCGTTGCGTTCAAGCCACTCGAAGTTTTCCCAGTGCGTCGAAAACATCTTCTGGCTTCCGGCCAGAACGTCGTAAGGAAACATATCAAGCCGACGCGAGGCGACCACCTGGGAATCGAGCATTCGTAGCGTGCCGCTGGCGCAGTTGCGAGGGTTGGCGAAGGTCTTCTCGCCCTGCATTTCGAGCTCGGCGTTGATCCGCGCGAACTGCGACCGCGAGAGAAACACTTCGCCGCGGATCTCGGCGTGCGGCGGTTTGTCTCTCTTTAACCGAAGCGGAATAGTGCGAATGGTTTTCGCGTTCTGCGTTACGTCATCGCCCTGTTGCCCGTCGCCACGCGTTGCCGCGACGGCAAGCAGAGCGTTCTCGTAATGGAGCGCAACGGAAAGGCCGTCGATCTTCAGCTCGGCTACATATTCAAGCTTGCGGCCCTCGGCAAGCCGCTCGCAGCGTTCGGTGAAGGCTTTCAGCTCTTCGAGGCTGTAGCTGTTGTCGAGCGACATCAGCGGCACCGTGTGCGTAAATGGACGAAGGCTCTCAGCCTTTCCGCCGACGCGTTGGGTCGGGCTGTCGGGCGTGATCAGCTCGGGATGCTCGGCTTCCAGAGCTTTCAGCCTTTCGAGGAGCTGGTCAAATTCAAAGTCAGAGATCTCCGGCTCAGCCTTCTGATAGTAAAGCTCGTTATGCCGCTCGATCTCGGCGCGAAGCTGACCGATATGTTTTGAAACGTCTTCCGATCTACTCATTTCCGCTTCCGCTGGTAATCAACCGATTTTGTTTAATCTTCACCGTTTTCGATCTCCAGAACCGGGAAAAGATCAACCCGGTCGTGCCGTATTCTTCCCATGACCCGTCCTGAAGATGCTCTACGGTCCATCTATAAGCACTTTCGCCTCGATAATGCTCCTTCAGTCGGCATTCATAGGAAAGGCCAAATGCGAAACACTCTAATGCCTCAGAAGGATCCGAAAACGATTCATGCCAGCCACTGAAGTAGACCTCAAACGGGTCATCACGATTCTTGTCAACGTACAGGGACACTTCAAAACCGTCAGCCGATTGTGGAAAAATAGTGATCGAGTTACCACGATCCTCGAATTTCACGTCCGGGTAACGCAATAGTCTTTGCCTGATTGTTTCAATTATTTCCAAACTTATTTTAGGTTCGTCTGCACTAAAAATTAACCTATCGCTTTCAAAGCAGCCTTACAAATTGCCATCGGAAGTGTCTCCGCTTCCTCCCAATCTTTCCACTCCCCGATGTCAAAACAAGTACTGACGCGCCATCCAGACGATTCACCGTCGCTCCAGTGCTCCATATGGATATCTTCGTGGGGCAGAATTAAAAGAAGCTTTTCGACGACAGTCCAAGCGGCCCGAATATCCGATGAATACGCAGGACACGGCTCAAATGCTATCGGATCCTTAGCCCACGGTCGGTAGTATCCACCGAACGTAGGATGAAGTTCAAATTTTTCACCAAGGACCTTGTCGGCAATTTGAGCGTCGAAAGAACTATTTGCAGGTTTTCTTATTTCCATAACTTCGGAATAAGTAGGATGGGCAGTTTTCCTTATCGATGGCAAACTCAGATATTATCCATCTGGTAAAGGAGATACTGCGGCTGATTGGCGTCGCGTTTGAAACCGGCTCCGACGAGGTCGGCGGCGAAGGCTTCGGTGAACTCGGCCTTGAGGCGTTCCTGCTCTTTGAGTGCGGCTTCGGGGTCGGCGGCGACGAGCGAAGACCAATCGGCGGGAGCAGCAATGCGGCGGAGCGGTTCGCGCTTTTCTACGAAACTCTCGCCGCGGCCGAGCGTGGCGACCTTTTCGCTTTCAAGGTGCCACTCGGCAAAGAGCCGGTCGCTGGCGAGCCCGATCTGCTTGCCGCCTGTCCCGGCCGTTGCGTAATCGATGCCGTAAAAATTCGGCTGATACTCGGTTACGATCGCTCCGAGCTTCTCGAGGTTGAAATAGGCGTTGCGGGCCTTCCATGGCTCGAAGGTCCATTTTACGTATTTCACGCCGAGCTCAAGCGAACGCGTCCGCTGCGCCCATTTGAGCCGGCCGCCAATGCCGTAGCTCTGATGCGACGCCTTGACGGCGGTCATATGCGAATAGAAAGCCTTCTCGCCGCGCAAGAATGCCGGAACGCTGAGCACAAATCCGACCAGCATCTCGCCGTCGTATGCCCCGAGAATGAACCCGCCAGCGTTCTTCGTAACCACAAAGTGGCGCACCGGTGAGATCTCGATCTCCGGCAGTTGGAAGACCTCGCGTTGGAGGGCGACGCAGTCGGCAAGCTCATCGAGCGATGTGCATTCGCTAATGGTTATTTCCTGGTTCATCTCGTTGGTTTCGCGGGCATTTTCTAAACTTCGGATGTTCGCAGTTTCGCCGTTCGCGGTCAAGCCTCTTGCCCCAAACCGAAAACGGAAATCTTGCACACTAACATCTGATATCTGATATAATCTATCTGCCGCGGAGTTTCTCCGGCTTCCCCGCCTCCAAATCTGCATAACCTGATGTCCCCGGAACATAGCCTGGAAATAAAGAGCACGATCGAAAAGCACCCGCTCGCGGAGCTAATAGTCGAAATCCGCCAAAATAAGCTCGACGGCAGCCTCAGGCTGTCAATGAACGAAAAAAAAGCGGTGATCTATTTTGACGAGGGGCGGCTGATCTATGCGGTCTCAAATGCCCGCGAGCACCGGCTCTTTTCGCACCTGCTCAAAGGTAAGGTCATCGAGCAAAATGAGCTAGGGCAATTTCCCAATTTTGCAAAGGATCACGAATTTGCAGCCGCGCTCAAAGCCGCAGGCCGGCTCAGCGAAGAGCAACTGACCGATGCAGCAAAGGCAATCGTCCGGCAGATCGTTCTCGACAGCCTTTCGTGGATCAAGGGCGATTTTACTTTCACACCGCTTGCCCGCGTCCGCGACGATATGAAACTCGACGTTGAGATCGGCGATCTGCTGATGAACTACGGCCGCTGTTTTGACAGCGGTTGGGTGATCAATCGTTTTCGCAGTTTCGACGAAATGTTCCACCCGATCGGGAACATGCCCGTGCCGGAAGGCATCCCAGAAAACGAAAAGATACTACTCGATGCTTTTGTTGGGCATGCCTTATCGGCCGAGGCGCTTCGGGCCGCAACGCGAATGCCTGAGTCTTTACTTTTCTCCGGGCTTTACACGATCTGGCTCGGCGGCTTTGTGAATCGGGCGAATTGGAACCCGGCGTTTTCCGACCTCGACCTTAAGAATCTCTCGTCTGCAAAGCTCCATCTCGTGAAAAAGGCCGAGGACGTCCGCATTGCCCGGCCGGCCGCTCAGAACGGCGACGGCACTGTTGACGAAGCCGACCAAACTGCTGAAAGCGTCGAGCCCACCGTTGAACTTTCAGCCGAAGAATACCTTGCCCGGTTCGAGAACTACGAGAGCCTCTACGATCTGCTTGCCATTGACCAAAATGCGCCGACCCGCGTCGTTCGCTCGGCATATCTTGAGCTTGCCCGCAGCTTTCACCCGGATCGCTTCCGCCGCGAGGATCCGGAGCTATTCAAGAAGATGCAGGCGGCCTTCACCGAGCTTTCCTTCGCCCACGAAACACTCCGCGATGAGCGGCTGCGGCGAAACTACGACCAGAAACTCGAATCCGAAAGGTCGATGCGCAAACGCGTTGCCGAACGCGGAGAAGAAACCGGCGAAAAATTAACGCAGGGCGAGGAATCCGGGCTACAGAACTTTGAGGCGGCACTTCAATGCCTGAATGACGAGGACCTCGCCGGAGCGGCAACGCACCTTGCACGGGCAGTCCATTACAGCCCGCAGAACGCTCTTTACCATGCGCATTACGGCAAAGTCCTCGCAGAAAGCGCACAGTTCAAGTTCAAGGCCGAAGGAGAACTGCAGACAGCCGTCCGGCTCGATGCAAAGAGCTGGAAGATCCGAGAGATGCTGATCGAGTTTTACACAGACTACGATATGAACAAACGGGCCGAAGGCGAGATACGCCGTTTTCTTGAACTCGTTCCAAACCACAAGGAAGCAATGGCCGCTCTGGCTCGATTAGGGCAATAATGCTTCCCGTCCCGGCGGACTGCTGATATACTCACGTTTTCGGTAGCTCGCACCAAAATGCAAACTGTAGAACAGGAAAGCAGGCTCGAACAAAAGCTGATAGACCTTTCGGTCGGGATCGACCGCTTTGAGGGATATTCGCGTCCGCACGGCCAGTTTATCGCTTCGATCGCAGACCGCATCGGCACCCGGCTCGGCATGGCCGCCCACGACCGCTTTTATATGCAGCAGGCCGCGCTCGTCCACGACATCGGCGAAGCCACGATGGACCGCAGCTATATCCGCGAGAACCGCTCATTGACCGAGGACGAACGTTTCGACCTGCACCGTCACCCCGTGATCGGCGAGCAAGAAGCTGCGAAGATCGGGCTTGCCCGCGGCGTCCAGCTTCTGGTCCGCTGGCATCACGAATGGTGGAACGGCGGCGGCTACCCGGACGCTCTTTCCGGCGAGCAAATACCGCTCGCGGCCCGGATCCTTCGTGCCTCCGATTCATTTGCCGCGATGATGGAAACGCGGCCGGGCAGGCCAAATTTGTCGCCGGATGCCGCACGCAAAGAGATCGCGGACCTCGCGGCTATCGAATTTGACCCGACCATCGCAAAACTCCTGCTCGAACCCGAACTCTTGCGGGACATTCTCGAGTGGCATGCGGCCGCCGAACTCCCTTCCTCTCGCTGATCTCCGATAATTTTTGAGAAACGACCTGGTTCACTATTGAACAATCCGCATAACGTGTGTATAGTTTGTTTGTTTAGGCAACAAACCACTAAGTTCTGGAGCCGTAAAGGCCCTGTTCTACGTGGAGCCTGCTTTAATGAAGAAGATATACCTCGCAAAGGCCAAATCGCAGATCGCCAGGCATAACACGATCCGCGACATCAACAAGCAGATCGTGCTCAACTACGTCCGCGTAAAGTCGCCGATCTCAAGGGCTGACATTGCGCGCGAGACCTCATTGCAGCGTTCGACGGTTTCGGCGATCGTGGACGAACTTCAGAACGAGGGATTCATAGAAGAGATCGGAGCGGGCACGTCAACGGGCGGTCGAAGGCCGACGCTTTTGCAGCTCAAAACAGGGATCCCGGTCGCGATCGGCGTTGACGTTACGCCGCGTTTGACTTCGATCGTTCTCGCGGACCTCGGCGGAAATGTCCTCGAAAAGCGCGTTTTCCCAACCTCGGGCGACCTCAGCTATATGAATGAGCAGATCCTGACGAATGTCGGGGCCTTTGCCGAACAGCACCGCAACGCGAATCTCGAGTTAGGGATAAGCATCCCCGGAATTGCCGATCCGGAGGCCGGGACCATCGTCTATATCCCATATTTCGGCTGGAGCAATTGGGACATCGGCTCGCAAATAGAAAGGAAATTCGGGCTTCCGGTCACAATAGATAATGACGCCAACGCTGTTGCTGTGGCAGAGCTTTGGTTCGGCGATGAACGGATCCGTCGGACGCGCAACTTTGTGATGATCATGGTCGCCGAGGGCATCGGAACCGGGATAATCATTGACGGTCAGGTCTATCGCGGCGAATTCGGCGCCGCCGGCGAGTTCGGCCATATGTTCGTCGGTGAGAACGCACCCGTTCCCTGCTCCTGCGGCCGGCACGATTGCTGGGAGGCTCATGCGTCTGAGAAAGCAATTGTTGCCCGATATGCATCCGCATTGAACGGAGCGGCGAATCCTTCTATCGACATCGACCGTCTGATCGAGCTGGCCCGCAATGGCGAGACAAACGCCGTAGAAACACTCAAAGCAAGTGCTCATTATTTGGGCATCGGCATCTCGAATCTGATCGTCGGGTTCAGCCCGCAGGCTGTCGTCATAAGCGGGCGGATCGTTCGTGCCTGGGAGCTTATCCGCGATGAACTTCAGGTCCTTGCCGGCCGAAGCATAAGAAATGAACTCGAAACGCCCGCCATTGTGCCCTCGGCTTTGGGTGACGAGCCGACAGTTCTCGGTTCCGTCGGGCTTGTACTGGCGCGAAAATTTGCCTCGGCAAGCAATTAAAGATGTGAATTTTTGCTTGACAGGAGCTTACACAATAGTTAATACTTTGTTTGTTTCGGAAACAAACAATCTTTCTCACGGTTTTCGTTGAATGGCGCGGCTTACCAAATTCGTGCTGCGTTAGACCGAATAAAGAACCGCAGAGATCGCTGGCACCGATAACTGCAATTTTGAATTGAGGAACACCAAGAATATGAAACAGAAAATCTTTACTGGAACGCGACGATTCCTTTGCATGGCGTTCTCGGTTGCGGTTCTTGCTGCCGCGGGCTTTGCCCAGACCGAGACTGCCCGCATTTCGGGAACGGTCGCAGATGCGGCAGGGGCCTCCGTTGCAGGCGCGACCGTTAAGGCTCGCGACCTCGGCACGGGACGCGAGGTTTCGGCCACGACAAACGGCGAGGGATTTTACTCGATCCTTTCGCTGCAACCGGGCCGTTACCAGATCGAGGTAACGCAGTCGAGCTTCAAGACGACCCAGCAGGAAGTTACGCTTTCCGTCGCACAGAATGCGACCGCGAACTTCACGCTCGAAGCCGGCGAGGTCACCGAGACCGTTACGGTCACGATCGATATTCCGCAGGTCGATAGCGGCACTTCAGCCATCGGCGAAGTGATCGGCGGCCGCGAGGCGGTCGAACTTCCGCTCAATGGCCGCAACGTACTCGAGCTTGCACGGCTCACGCCGGGCGTAACGCAGGGCGTACCCGCGGGTTTCGCGACGGGCGTCAGCGGAAACGCGGAGACCTACCGCGGCCGCAACACCGGCGGTGCCGCTCTCTCGGTAAACGGGCAGCGGACGCAGGCGAACAACTTCCTGCTTGACGGCGTCGATAACAACGAATCGCTCGTCAACACCATCAACGTTTTCCCGTCGGCCGAGGCCGTTCAGGAATTCCGCGTACAGACCAGCGTTGCAACGGCCGAGTTCGGCCGCGGCGGCGGTGCGATCATCAACTCGGTCGTCAAATCCGGCCGCAACGACTTTTACGGCAGTGCTTTCCTCTTTATCCGCAACGATAATCTGGACGCCCGGCCGACCTTTAACAGCACTCGCAACGAATTTCGCCGCGGACAGTACGGCGGAACGCTTGGCGGCCCGATCTGGAAGAACAAGGTGTTCTTCTTCGGTAACTTCGAAGGACTTCGGCAATTCCTCCCGCTAAATCAGGAGACGGCGACGGTCCCGACCGCACGTATGAGAACTGGCGACTTCAGCGAACTCCTCGGAGCACCTGGGCGGCCGAACGGCGGTCAGCTCTTCGACATCCTTACGGG
>SXGQ01792369.1_pt1 | contig 10565 bp, 9 predicted proteins | sample 3178371 | NCBI WGS metagenome assembly SXGQ01 (sample SAMN11356859, study PRJNA531348) | freshwater metagenome | isolation source: freshwater sample F1-20 | place: China: Fuxian Lake, Yuxi | collected 2017-12-25 | reverse complement strand
GGATCAATTCTGGCGGGCTCGACACGCTGGGCTTTGGCCTGCCGGCGGCGATGGGAGCAAAGATTGGCTGCCCTGATCAGGACGTCGTCTTGATCTCTGGTGACGGTTCAATCCAAATGAATATGCAGGAGCTTGCGGCTTGCTCGGAAGAAGGCATCGCGGTCAAGGTGCTGATCATGAATAATGGCTGCCTGGGCATGGTTCGCCAGTGGCAGGAGTTGTTCTGGGAGAAGCGTTATTCACACGTACACATGGGCGACTACCCCGACTACGTAAAGCTCGCCGAGGCCTACGGAGCGACCGGTATTCGCTTGACCGACAAGTCGACCCTGATTGATGACATCCGCGCTGCGATCGCGACCCCAGGCCCGGTCGTCGTCGACGTCCGCGTAACTGAAGAAGAGAATGTCTACCCAATGATTTCGCCCGGCATGGCAGCCCGCGACATGGTCGGATAATGAGCGCCGACGGCGGAACATCGGAGACGCTGAGTCTCGATCAGCTCCATGCCAGTGTCGGTGTGCGTAGCGGGCGCAAGCACATTCTCTCAATCCTGGTTGAGAACAAGCCGGGCGTCTTGACGCGCGTCGCAGGACTCTTCACGCGGCGCGGGTTCAACATTGACACGCTTGCCGTGGGTCCGACAAACGACGACGCAATTTCGCGCATCACACTGACCGTCGACGGAGCGCTTCATTCGATAGATCAGGTCACTAAGCAGCTCCACAAGCTCGTAAATGTGATCAAGATCCGTGACCTTGAACCGGGCGACAGCCTGGCCCGTGAGCTCGCGCTCTTCAAGGTAATTGTCGAAGGGCCGCAGCGCGCTGAGGTGATGCAGATCTGCGATGTATTCCGCGGCAAGGTAGTAGATGTCAGCAAGGAATCGGTGATCTTTGAGGTCACCGGCACAACTGAGAAGATCACTGCCTTTGACGAGATGTTGAAGCCATTTGGGCTCGTCGAAATGATGCGCACCGGCGAGATTGGGATCGCGCGCGGCCGCGACGAGACCTAACACTCGGAGAAGTCCGAACCGCTGCCGTGGTCCGTATGTCGAGTGAATGACACAAACCAGATCGCAAGCTCAAGGGACCTTTTCCCTCAATAGCGCGGACTACGAGCGGCTGCTCGCTCACGTCGACGCCGCGGTGAAGGAGGCGCGGCGCGGCAATCAGCACCGTGTGGTGGCGGCCGTCAGCGTTGCCCTTCCCGCCGCGACTGACCCAACCGCCGTCATTTTTGCCTCAGGCCAGCCTGGCGAAGATTGGTTTTGCTTTGAGCAGCCCGAACGTGGTCGCGCAGCGCTGGCTACGCTCGGCTGCGCGACGCGGCTCGAGGCGACGGGGGTTAATCGCTTCCAAGAGGTAGCAAAACTCTGGAACAATCTGGCCCGTAACGCGAAGAGCGATTCGCTTTCCGGCCTGGCCGGGGGCGGACCGGTCGTAGTAGGTGGATTTGCTTTCGCCGACGATGGTGGCCGTGCACCGCATTGGGCTGGGTTCGAGCCCGCTTCGCTGATCTTACCGACGATCTCGATTTCGCGACGGAGCGACGAAGTCTCGATGACGCTGAGCGCAGTCGTCAACGCCGACGACGACCCCCAGCAGGTCGCTGAGCGGCTGTCGGCGCGCGCCGGAGCGCTTGAGCAGATCCCACTGCCAATGCTCGACCCCGACCCATTGCAAGGCAGCCGCGTTGTTGGCACGATGCCTCCTGAGCACTACGAAGGGGCAGTTGCTCGTGCGGTCGAGCGAATTAAGGCAGGAGGGCTTGAGAAGATCGTGCTCGCGCGCGAAGTCCAGATCCACTCAGTGCAGCCATTCTCTGCGCCAGCAATCTTCGGCGTTCTCCGCGAAGCGTTCAGCGGATGCCACGTTTTTGCGGTCGGACGCGGTGATCAGACGTTGATCGCCGCCAGCCCCGAGCTGCTCGTTCGCCGTGAAGGGATGCGCGTCGCGACGCTCGCGCTCGCCGGCTCGACCCGCCGCAGCGCCGACCCAGCCGTCGACAGCCACCTTGGCGAGCAGTTGCTGCGCTCCACGAAGGACCGGGAAGAGCAGCAAATCGTTGTCCGCAGGATCGTTCAAACGCTCCAGCCACTGAGCGTCTGGGTCACCGCTTCAGAGGAGCCGGCAATCGCGAAGGTGGTGAATATTCAGCACCTCGCTACGCCGATCCGCGCTCAGCTGCGTAATCCGATCGGGGTGATCGAACTCGCCGGCGTGCTCCACCCAACGCCGGCCGTCGGAGGCGAACCTCACGATGTCGCTGCGCTGCTGATCCCAGCGCTTGAAGGGCTCGATCGAGGATGGTACGCGGGCCCAGTCGGTTGGGCTGACCTCAACGGTGACGGCGAGTTCTGCGTGGCGTTGCGCTGCGCGCTGCTCGGCGAGAATGTCGCGCGCTGCTACGCCGGTGTCGGTGTGGTCAGCGGCTCCGACGCGGCTGCCGAGCTCGCCGAAACAGAAGTGAAGCTGGCCGCGCTACAGCCGGTCCTAACCTCCTAGCGGGCTAGCGCTACTGCGACTGCGTTCCAAAGCTGGCGATGAAGCTCGACGTTGGCAGCGCGATCTGTGCGCAGATGAATCAGCTGCGTGCCATCGCTCGCGACGCTGTAGTCGAGCGCCGCTGCAAACTCTTCGAGTGTTGAAGGAGCGAGCAGGTGGAGTCCAAACGCTGCCGCCGCGCCTTCAATATTCAGCCCAGTTGCCGTCAAGACATGCTGTTCGTAGAAGGACTGGTGCTCTGAAACTTCAAGAAAGTCAAAGATGCCGCCACCATAGTTGTCAACCAGCACAATCGTCAGCGGTGCACCTAACCGACGAGCGTTGAGCAACGAACCAATGTCGTGAGCGAAGGCGACGTCGCCGATCAGCAGAACGGTAGCCCCCTCGCTGGCGGTGGCAACGCCGTAAGCGGAGGCAATAGTTCCATCGATTCCGTTGGCGCCGCGGTTGCTCAGCACGCGCAGTGGCTGCTCGCGGTTGGGAAAGAATGACTCGACGTCACGAATCGGCATCGACGAGGCGACGACTAGTGTTGCGTCGGCGGGGAGCTGCGCACCGAGCTGGCGCGCGACCGCCGGTTCGCTTAGCTCTTCACCAAGCAGCTCGTTGATCGCCTCGTTGGCAAACGCGTCGGCTTGCTGCCAGCCGACCGCCCAAGCCGGATCAGCCAACTCGCAATCGGCGACCAACAGCTCGAGCACGGCGGCTGGTTGCGCCGCTAGCACTAGGTCGGTTCGCTGCGAAGGGTCCTGCCAAGCCATCTCAGGGTCGATGAGAACCTCAACCGCGTCGAGCTGCTCCAGCCAGCTGCGCAGCGGCTTGGAAGTAGGCATGTCACCAAAACGCAGCACGGCTGTCGGCTGTGCGCTCAGCGCCAAGGGCGCGGCGCGCAGGAGCGCGTCGTAGTGTGCGATTGAGTGCGCCGAGCTGCGCGCGCCACTCAGCGGGTCGGCGAGGATCGGCCAGCCGCTCGCAGCGCTGAAGGCCTCGGTTGCCGCAGTCAGACGAGGCCCGTTCAGCCCGCCTTCGACGCGGCCCGCAACGATCACCCCTTTCGGCGCGGAGGCGATGATTGGAGCGAGCATCTCAGCGGCTACAAGAGGGTCACCAAACGATTCGACGCGCGCGGTCCACGGGCGCCGGTCGCTGCGTCCAAGTTCGAAGCTGGTCGGCTCTGGCAGCGGTGTTGGAGGCAGCAACGGTTCGCGCAGCGGGAAGTTGAGGTGGACCGGGCCGCGGCGCTGGCCAAGCGACGTCCACGCGGCGCGACAGGCGAGTGAGCGAATCCAGCGAGCGCTCTGCTCCGTCAAGTGATCAACCCCAACCTCTGTGAACGAGAGCACGTTGTCGCCGTAGAGCTTAATTTGGTCAATTGTCTGACCGGCGCCGATTCCGCGCAGCTCAGGCGGGCGATCGGCGCTGCAGACGATCAGCGGCACGCGCGCTTCGTAGGCCTCGATCACGGCGGGAAGATAGTTTGCGGCGGCGGTGCCGGAGGTGCAGGCCAGAACCGCTGGCCGGCCCGTTGCCTTTGCCAGGCCGAGCGCGAAGAAGCCAGCCGAGCGCTCGTCGATCTGCGAATAGACCGGGAAGCCGCCGTCGGCTGTCAGCGCCGCTACTAAGGGCGTCGACCGAGAGCCCGGCGACGTCACCGCGGCGCAGACGCCGCAGCGTGCCAGCTCGTCGCAGAAGGCGCGCAGAAGCAGGTGGCTGTCGTTGGTGGCGGTCATGATGGGTTTAACGATGGATACGGTTCTTCTACTGCACGGGTTCGCTGCTACCGCGGGCGCTTGGGACGCCTTTAGCCAGCAGCTCGATGACGAACGCTACCGGCCGCTGGCCGTTGATCTGAGAGGACACGGCCAAAATCACTCTGCGCGCCCAATCTCTTACGAGCTTTGCGTCGCCGATCTGCTCGAGCTTACGCCGGCGCGGTTTAGCGTTGTTGGCTACTCGCTGGGCGGCCGAATCGCGCTACAGCTGGCGCTGGCAGCGCCGGAAAGGGTTGATCGGCTGGTTTTGGTTTCGACCACAGCTGGCATTGAGAACGCCGACGAGCGCGAATCCCGGCTGGTGGCCGATCTCGCCCTCGCCGACCAAATTGAAGCCGAACCGATTGAGCAGTTCGCCGATTCATGGCTGCGCGGGCCGCTCTTCTGCGATGACGAAGCGGAAGTGAGTGAGGCGGCGAGGCGCGAGATCTTGAAGAATTCGCCAGCAGACCTTGCCTGCGCACTGCGAGCGCTGAGCGTCGGTCGCATGGATCCTCTCTGGCCCCGCCTCGGCGGGCTTCCAATGCCGACGACCGTGGTCGCGGGCGCGCTAGACGGTCGCTACGTTGCCCACGCTGAACGGCTCAGTAGCTCTATCGCCCAGGCCAACCTTGCGGTCATCGATGCGGTCGGCCACGCACTGCCCAGGAGCGCGCCTGCTCAGCTCGCGGAGCTGCTCTGAAGCGCGCTCAAGCCTCGGCTGGTCCGACGCCGAGCCCCGATCCGAGCGGCACCGCAATCGCGCCGTCGCTGGCTGCCAGCAGCCCTCCGTCGAAGCCTTCGAAGCGATCGAGCGTCGCCAGCCCGCAGGGAAGCTCTACGCGCAGCGCCGCCGCTGCGTGGAGCGCGGCTGCAACCCCAATCGGGCCGTCGAGCATCGATGCGATGTAGACATCGGTGCCGCTGCTGCGAGCAAGCGCCGCCTGCGCCAGTAGCGCTGACACGCCCCCGGCACGGCCAAGTTTCAGGCAGACGGCGTCCGCCACGCCGCTAACGAGGGCGCCGCTCTGAGCGACGCTCTCGTCGATCGCGATCGGCGTTTTCGTTCGCGCGCGCAGTAGCTCAGTCTGCTCCAGCCCGCTTACCGGCTCTTCGACGAGCGCAATCGCGAACGGCTCTAGTGCTTCGAGCGCGGCAACCGCCTGGTTTACACTCCAGGCGCCGTTGGCGTCGATTCGAATAGTCACGCTGGGGCCGATCGCAATCCGGATCGCCTCAAGCCGCTCAACGTCATTTGCTGTGCCGACCTTCACTTTCAGCGTCGTGAAGCCAGCCGCAACAGCGCTCTGAGCCTGCTCGGCCGCGGCCTCGGCAGCGTCGGCGCCGATCACGGCGTTAACGGGAACGCGCGCTAACGGATTTGCAGTCAGCAGCGCCGCTAGCGGCGAGCCTTCGCGTTGGGCAGCCAAATCCCATAGCGCAGTGTCGATGGCCGCCAGCGCTTGAGCTAGCGGATCAGCATTACGTGCCGCTTCGAGCAGCTCAGTGGCTGAAGCGCTCTTCGGGGCCGCCACTACAGCTTTTACTTGGCGCTCCAGCGCGGCGACACAGCGATCGACGCTAACGCCATCGAAGCGTTCAAGCGGTGCCGCCTCGCCCCAGCCGATCAGGCCATGCTCGCCCTCCAAACAGACGAGTATCAGTTCACGTTCTGTGGTCGTCTCACTGGCGCTCACTAGCGGCTCGCTCAGCGTCAGCGTGACCCGTTCAAGATCGGCCTTCATCGCTAATTGAGCAGCAGGCCGATTGTTAGGAGCACGCAGAAAGCCAGCTCAAGCAGGCCGGCCAGCGCCAGTGCGCGGTTGAGCGTTGGGCCGTCGGTGTGTGAGCGGACGGTCTTGATCAGCGAAAAGGCGAGCGGGGCGGTTAGAAGCACAAGCGCCGGCCATCCGTTGAAGAAACCAATTAGCGATGGTGCCAGAGCGGCTGGGTAGGCGAGGACGATCATTGCGGTCAAGAGCGTGCGCGTGTTGGCCCGTCCGAGCCGGACGGCGAGCGTCTTCTTGCCCGCCCGCCGGTCGGTGTCAAGGTCGCGAACGTTGTTGACGACGAGGATCGCTGAAGCGAGCAGCCCGACTGGGACTGCGAGCACAAACGCTTCCCATTCGAGCGATTGGCGCTGGATGTAATATGAGCCGGTGACAGCGACGATGCCGAAAAACGCGAATACGAAGATCTCGCCGAAGCCTTCATAGCCGTACGGCCTCGGGCCGCCGGTGTAGAGCACGCCGGCGAGGATCGAAGCTGCGCCAATCAGCAGCAATACGGGCCCAGCAATGATGATCAAGTAGACGCCGCAAAGGACCGCCATTGCGAAGCTGGCGTAGGTCGCAAAGAGGACTTGCTTTGGCGGCACGAGGCCGCCTGCAGTTACGCGCACAGGCCCCAGCCGCTCCTCGGTGTCGGCGCCGCGCCGCGCGTCGGAGTAATCGTTGGAAAGATTGGTGCCAACCTGAATGAAGACGGCGCCCAGAGAGGCCGCGACGAAGGCAACCCAGTCAAGTGGGCCTGCGGTCCACGCCAGCGCTGTACCAACCAGAACCGGGGCAACCGCGGCCGGGAGCGTGCGTGGACGCGCGGCGATCAGCCAAATTTGAAGGCTGGAGAGCGTGCCGGGATTCTTCTGCGTCCGTTCGGCGTTCACGCTGTTTTAGGGCCGCTTCGGGAACTTTGAGAAGTCGGGCTTGCGTTTCCCGACGTAAGCATCGCGCCCCTCCTGCGCTTCCTCCGACATGTAGTAGAGCAGCGTCGCGTCCCCGGCCAACTGCTGGACGCCGGCCAAGCCGTCATCGGCAGCGTTGAATGACGCTTTCAGCATCCTCAGCGACAACGGTGAGAGGTCGAGCATTTCGCGGCACCACTGAACGGTCTCTTCCTCAAGCGCTTCGATTGCGACGACGCTGTTGACGAGCCCCCAGTTCAATGCTGTTTGAGCATCGTATTGGCGGCATAGGAACCAGATCTCCTTCGCTCGCTTTTGGCCGATCTGCCGCGCCAGGAGGCCGGAGCCAAAGCCGCCATCAAAGGATCCGACGCGAGGACCAGTCTGGCCGAAGCGGGCGTTCTCTGCTGCGATAGAGAGATCGCAGCAGATGTGAAGAATGTGGCCGCCACCGATTGCGTAGCCGGCAATCATCGCGACGATCGGCTTCGGGCAGCGACGCATCTGAATCTGGAGGTCAAGCACGTTGAGACGGCCGATCCCCTTCTGCGCCATCTCGTCATCGCCGATGTAGCCGTCGCCGCCGCGGATCCGTTGATCACCACCGGAGCAGAACGCCATGTCGCCCTGACCGGTCAGGATGATCACGCCCACGTTAGGGTCGTTCTGCGCGAGGTTGAAGGCTTCGCTGAGCTGAAAAATGGTCTGGGGTCTGAAGGCGTTCCGCGCCTGCGGACGATTGATTGTGATCTTCGCGATGCCATCATCGGTCAGCTCGTAACGAATGTCACTGTATTGGCCGCCGTCACGCCATTGCGCGGCCGGTCTGATTGTCGTGTGATCGGTCATATGGAGGAGAGGCTAGCTTTCTCTATGTGCTTGTAAATACTTGGCTCCCAAGCGCGGCAACAGCTAGGCCGCTCGCAAGAGCCGTCAACAACCTTAGTTACGGTGATCTCTTGCTCGAAGCTCAGCGTTCAGCGCGTCAGCTGAGCGCACTTGGTGTCGTCGCTGGAGAGAGGGTGGCAATCATCTTGCCGCCGGGCGAGGAGTTCGCGATCTATTTTCACGCGATCTGGCTGCTCGGGGCCGTTGCGGTTCCAATCGATCCGAACACTCCGCAAGATCAGCGCGCCGAGCGCACGCGCAGCGTCGCCTTCGCGATCGATGCGCCACTCGGCGGCCATGAGGATCCTGCGGCGGCGCTCGTCACCAGCCACGAGCTTGACGCGCCTGCCGTGGTGATTTACAGCTCCGGCAGCAGCGGTGTTGCGAAGCCGATTGAACTGACTTTCGGCAACCTCTGGTGGAGCGCCGCCGGCTCTGCGGTTGCGCTCGGATTGAGCGAGAACGAGCGCTGGCTCTGTTGCCTGCCGCTGAGTCACATTGGCGGCCTTTCAATCCTTGTACGTGCAGCGATCTATGCAACCGCGGCGACCGTCCACGAAAGTTTTGATACCACCACGGTGCTCAGTGAGCTGCACGACCTCAATGGCCCAACCGTCGTTTCACTTGTGCCAACGACGCTCCAGCGGTTGCTCGACGCCGGCCTGGAGAATCCGCCAGCGCTGCGCTGGGTCTTACTTGGAGGAGGGCCGATCAGTTCCGAGCTGCTCGAACGTGCGGCGCAGGCAGCCGTTCCGATCGCCCCCTCATACGGGATGACCGAGGCTTGCTCGCAGATCATTACTGGCGACGCCGCGCTGTTCTGCACGCGCGTCGAGCTCGGCGAGTCGAGTGAGATCCTCGTGAGTGGGCCGACTATCGCCCCACAATGCCGGCCTCAGCTCAGCAGCGGCGACCTCGGCCGCTGGAGGCCCGGCGGCACGCTCGAGATCATCGGCCGGAGCTCGGACCTAATAATTAGCGGCGGCGAGAACGTGGCTCCTGAACTGGTAGAGAGCGTGCTCGCCAAACATCACGCGGTTAACGACGTTGCTGTCGTCGGCCGCCCCGACGACGAGTGGGGCGAGCTAGTTACCGCGATCGTCGTGGCTGAGGCCGATCAAATCGTCAGTGCCGACGAGTTGATCGATTTTTGCCACGCTCAACTTGCGCCACACGAGCGCCCTAAACGGATTGAATTTCGCGACGGCCTTGGCCGTGACGCCGCCGGCAAGCTGAGGCGGAGTGAGCTCTAGGCTCTCTGCCGTGACCGACCCCGCCGAACTACGTGGAGTCCAGCGCGATCGCTGGGAGGCTGCCGCGCCAGGCTGGGAGGAGCGTGCGGCGACCGTTACCACCGCTGGAGCACCGGTCGCTGACTGGCTCGTCACGGCCGCTCAACTCGGTCGCGGTGACCGCGCACTCGAAGTCGCAGCCGGGCTCGGTGACGTTGGCTTTAAAGCCGCTCAGGTCGTTGGCTCAGGTGGAGAGGTCGTTATCAGTGACGGCGCCGAGGCGATGGTCGAGGGCGCCGCGAGGCGAGCCGAGCAGCTTGGATTAACGCAGGTGAAGGTCGTCCGAATGGAGGCCGAGTGGCTCGACGCCGCCGCCGCGAGCTTCGACGCCGTGCTGAGCCGCTGGGGGTACATGCTCGTCGTTGACCCGGAGGCCGCGCTTCGTGAAGCTCGCCGGGTGTTGAAACCCGGCGGCCGGATCGCGCTGGCGGCATGGCAGGCGATCGACCAGAACCCCTGGATGCAGATTGCGCGCAGCGAATTTGAACAGCTCGGACTGAGCACCGCTCCTGCGCCCGGTGCGCCAGACCCATTTCGGTTCGGCGCCGACGGGATCATCGCTGAGCTCCTGCACGCCGCCGGCTTCGTCGACGTCAAGGTTGAGCCGGTCGGCGTCATGTGGCGTCTCGCGAGCCTCGACGACTGGTGGGAACACATGCGCAGCACGTCGAGCATCCTCGGGCGCGCCGCCGCCAAACTCTCTCCGGCCGAGCACTACCGGTTGCGTGAGCTGCTCGACCGGCGATACGCGCCGTACGTTCAGCCTGACGGGTCGGTTGAACTACCGGGCAGCAGCTGGGTCGCCAGCGCTGAGGCGTAGTCGCGCGGCAAAGGTTCGCGGGACTGTCCTACCATCAGCGCCATGCTTTATGACGAACACGCCGACCTAACTCTGCTTGACGGAAAGACCGTCGCGATCATTGGCTACGGGTCACAAGGCCACGCTCACGCGCTCAACCTGAAGGACTCTGGAGTGTCGGTGATCGTTGGGCTGCGCGAAGATTCGTCAAGCGTCGCTGAGGCGCGCGCTGAGGGCCTCGAGGTGATGCCCATTGCCGACGCAGCCAGCAAGGGTGACCTCGTAATGGTTCTGCTTCCCGACGAGCGCCACCACGACGTCTACAACGCGGAGATCGCCGACAGCCTTGCGCCCGGCAACATGTTGCTCTTCGGCCATGGTTTTTCGATTCACTACGACGAGGTAGAGGCTCCTGCAGAGGTTGACGTGGTGCTCGTAGCGCCGAAGGGCCCAGGCCATCTTGTGCGTCGCCAGTTCGAAGAGGGCAGCGGCGTCCCCGGCTTGATCGCCGTTGAGCAGGACGCAACCGGCAACGCGCAGCGCCTTGCCCTTGCTTACGCCAAAGGCATCGGTTGCACGCGTGGCGGCGTAATCGAAACAAGTTTCAAGGATGAAACCGAAACCGACCTGTTCGGTGAGCAG
>SXGQ01887372.1_pt1 | contig 10566 bp, 9 predicted proteins | sample 3178371 | NCBI WGS metagenome assembly SXGQ01 (sample SAMN11356859, study PRJNA531348) | freshwater metagenome | isolation source: freshwater sample F1-20 | place: China: Fuxian Lake, Yuxi | collected 2017-12-25 | reverse complement strand
CGAACGCCGCCGGTTCAGGTCGTCGTCGGTGCGCCGCTGTCATCGGTCGAGGCCGCGGATGTCGAGGCATGCGATGCGGACGACGCGACCGAGCTCGTCCTTCCCTATGAGGTCAATCGTCACGCGCTCGTCGTGCTGCTGCAGGTGGCAGAGGCCCACCTCGACCAGCTCCTGGCGCGGCTCGTCGCAGCGCGCAAGGTCCGACCCGCCCAGATGATTCTCGCCCTCGTCGCGCTGCTCGAGGTGCGCGACGCGGCGGACGAGGACGATGATGTCTCATGGCCAGAGACAAAAATCGCCGCAATTCTTGCCGCGTCTGCGGGTGCGGATCCGACCCCGCGCGAGCTGCAGGCCACCCTCGGGAGCGCGGCGAAGCGCGCGGCCGAGCGGCGGGGGCGCCTCGAGGTCTGGGACATCGGCCTCTACTGGCGGTCCTCGGGCTCGCCGACGGGGCAGCTGCAGCGCGAGATCGCCGAGATCGCTGCCGACGGTGTCCGCGAGGAGGGTCCGCTCGGGCGCTACCTCCGCGGCGTCCTGCGCGGACCGGGCGAGGCCTCGGTGGTCGTGGCGCCGCTGCTCGGCCTGCGGCAGGCGCGCCCGCTGACGGCCGATCAGCAACAGGTCGGTGAACAGGCGCTCGGCGGCGTCCTGACGTGCGCCTCGGGCCCGCCCGGGACAGGCAAGACCGAGCTCATCCTCAACCTCGCGGCCCACACCCTCATCGAGGCCACCTGCCGTCTCGCCGCGCGCGAGCGGCCGCCGCGTCCAATGGTCGTGACCTCGACCAACAACCGCGCGGTGGTCAATGTCCTCGAGGGACTCCTGGCGCCCGGAGGTCTCCCGCTTGTGCTGCGGGTCGGGAACATGCAGGTCCTCGGCGCGGCCACGCGGCGGACCTTCGAGGAGGTCGCCACCTGGCTCGCGTCGCGCCCTGGGACGACCGCCGAGGCGATGGTCCGCTGGGAGCGCCTGGCCGCCGATCTGCTGCGACAGCGCGCGGTGCTTCGCGACGCAGCCACCTGGCCCGTGCGGGTGACGGCGGCGCGGACGTCGCTCGACGGACTCCGGGGCCGGCGGGTTGCGCTCGAGGCCGCCCTCGCGATGGTCCAGGCGAACGGGGCGCAGCTTGCCCGCCGGACCTCGGACGACGCGCTTGCGGCCGAGCTTGCGAGTTTCGCTGCGTGGCTGCGTGAACGCGGGGGCCTCTGGGAGGCGCCCCTCGGGGCCCGCGAGCTCGCACCCTGGCGCGGGGCCGTGCCGAAGAAACTCGAGGGCTTCGCGCCACGCCTCAAGGAGCTCGAGCTGCCCGTCCCGACCATCGAGGCGCGGCCGACCGAGGGATTCCCCTTCGAGGAACTCGCGGACCGCATCGACGCCGTCCGGACAGCCCTCGTCGAGGCGCGACCCCAGGTCCCCGGGCTCCCCGAGGGCATGAAGGATCTCGCCGATCTTCAGGACGCGATAGCGGTCATTGCCGATGAAATCGATGAGGCGACGACCGTCCTCGCCGCACCGCCGCCGCCTGGCTTTGATGGCCACGATCCCACCGAGGCTCACCACGCGCTCTTCCGGCTCGCCTGTGAGGCCCGCGAGGCGTGGGCCACGGCACATCGCGACCTCCTCCTCCCAGAGCTGCGCGACCTCACCGGGCTTCTCGGCGAGCGTGCCTCGATGTTCAAGAGCCGGCTGCGGCAGGACGCCGAGGCGCGCCGCACCGTCAACACCCTGTTTCCAGTTATGGGATGCACGTTGCTGTCACTCGGCAACATGTTTCATGAAACACAGTCCGGAATCGGTCTCGTCGTCATCGACGAGGCGGGCCAGTGCCACCCAGCCTACGTCGTCGGCGCATTGTCGCGGGCGAGCCGCGCGCTCGTCCTCGGCGACGTCCACCAGACCGTCCCCATCCTGCAGCTCGAGAAGCCCCAGGAGCGTCGCATCCTGTCGCGGACCGTGCGGACCTCCGCGGCCGCGGCGTCCGTCGGGCCAGCGCGCGTCTTCCGGGAGGCCGTGACCTCAGCCCAGCATCTCGCTTCGCTCGCCTCCGCTCGCCAGCCAGCCCTCATGACGCACTTCCGCTGTGCGCCCGAGATCATCGCGGTCAGCGACGCCCTGTGCGGTTACGGGCTCGACGTGCGCACGCCCGCCCGCCCGCCGCTCGCCGATCTCCTGGCGCCGCTCGTCCTGCACGACGTCCGCGGCGCGCAGCACAAGCGCGACGGGAGCTGGCTCAATCACGCCGAGGCCGAGCGTGTCATCGGCCTCTTGCGCCACCTCCTCGCGCTCGGCGTCCGCACCTCGCAGCTCGCCGTCCTGACCCCCTACAACGCGCAGGAGCAGGAGCTTCGGCGCCTGCTCCGCGATCATCGCGTGCGGGTCGAGCGCCCGGCACACCTCGCAGACGATGAGGCCGTGGACGACGACACGCCCGACCTGTTCGGGTCCTCGGCGCCCGAGCCCGGCGTGGCGCTCGGCACGGTCCATCGCTTCCAGGGCGGCGAGCGTGACGTCGTCCTGTTCTCCACCGTCGTCACGCACCCAGGTCAGCTCGGCTTCCTCAACGAGCGCGTGAACCTCGTCAATGTCGCCGTCTCTCGCGCCCGCCGCCACTTCATCCTCGTCGGTCACGCGGAGGTCCTCGCGAGTGGCCCCGTGACCGGTCAGCTGATCGCCGCGCTGCGCCGTCGTCCGAGCGTTGCCAATGGCCCCCGAGACAGCGCTTGACACCGGACGGGGGACCGCGTGAGGTCTCGTCCTGTCGCCGGCCCGGAGGGACCCGAAATGCACGCCGTGACCGCGCCGCCCGCCGCAGAGTGGGCCTGGGGAGACCTCTTCATGCTGCGGGTGCCGTCGGGTCTCGTCGTGACGGACCAGGGGCAGGCCATCGAGTTCATTCCAGCCCACCCCGGGACCGAGGACGCCGACGAGCGCGAGGGCTCACGCGCCTGGCTGACCGTGCTCGCGCCCGACGGACCGGAGCTTGGAGGTGCAGGACCATCCCCGCGACACACCGCCGCGGAGGCCGCCCCCGAGGCGATCCTGCGCTTTGCCGCGTCGGTCGGCGCGTCACTCGGGCCAGACGGCATTCATTGCGTGCCCGACCGCGGCGTGACCTGGGCGCGGGCTGACTTCGAGGCCCCCGAGGGACGCTGGCAGGCCATCGCGATCGGGTGGAACGATCAGGTCGCCCTCTTCCTCGTCTCGGCGGCGGGCGGCGGCCTTGGTCACGCCAGCGACGACGGATTCCTGTCGGCGATGGACGCCCTCATCGGTAGCTGGCGCCCGCTCGAGCCCGTCCTCGACAGCCTGCCTGCGCGCGTCCTCACCGACGATGACGGCTTTTGACCCGCTCACGGGCCGCCGCGACCGTTTGCATGCGCGAATTTCGTCGATGCCCCTTGCCTCGACGCCCGCCCGTCGTGAAGTTGCCGTCCGCAGGGCCCCCCGGCCCGACCTTCAGCCAGCGAGTGTCTGCGATGAAACGCCCCGTCCGCCTGTCGCCGCTCCTCCTTCTTCCAGCCCTCGCGGCCTGTTCGCAAGAGCCTGGTCTCGATGCGGCCGCGTCAGCCACCGTCGGCCAGACCGCGGCGCCGATCGTCAACGGGCAGACAGAGACGGCCTATCCCGCCGTCGGCGCGCTCACGGCGCGCTATGGCACGCAGTACGGCGGTTCGTTCTGCACCGCGTCGCTCATCTCGCCCAAGTGGGTCCTGACGGCAGCGCACTGCGTCACAGGACAGGACGTCTCGGCGGCGACCACCCGCTTCTATCTCGGCAACGACGCGCGCCCGACCGCGACGGGTTCGGCGCCTTCGACGGGCGTCTTCCTCGAGGTCGACCGCCTCATCCCGCACCCGCAGTACAACGACCAGCGCCTCGAGAACGACATCGCCCTCGTCGAGCTGCGTAACCCCGTCTCGAACGTCACGCCGCTGACGTATCACACGGGCGGTCTCAGCACTTACATCGGCGAGAACGTGTTCTACGTCGGTTTTGGGGTGACCGACGGCATCAACGAGCGGGGCGCGGGCCTCAAGCGGTCTGCCCCGATGGGGCTCGAGGTCGTCTTCACGAATACCTTCCTGTCGAGCTACGACGGGTCGGGGACGTGCTTCGGCGACTCGGGCGGTCCCGCCTTCCTGACCATCAACGGGTCGCAGCGCATCGTCGGCCTCACGAGCGCTGGCGCTCCGTGCACGGGTTACAATTGCGACCCGTGCAAGACCGACAGCATCAACGTCCGCACCGATGCGTACGACAGCTGGATCCGGCAGACCATGGGCGCGCCACCGCCCAACTGCAACAACGACGCGAGCCTCTGCAACTGTGCCGCGGCCTGCCAGAGCGACGGACGCTGTGACAACGCCATCTGTCAGGTCGGGTCCTGCAACGACACCTACGAATGCGTCATCGCGTGCGGAGAGACCGACGCGGATTGCCAGCAGGCCTGCTATGACGCCGCGACGCCGCAGGGGCTGTCCGAGCTCGAGGCGATGTTTGGCTGCTTCCAGAGCCAGTGCGCGAACACCTCGGGCGACGCCTTCCAGCGCTGCGCCCAGGAAAAGTGCGGCAGCGAGATCCGGACGTGCTTCCCACCGCAGCCGGTCCCAACGGGCGACGACAACTGCGAGTCGGTCTACGACTGCATGACGGGCTGCCCCGACACCACGGGCCGTGACGCCTGTCTCGAGCAGTGTTTCTTCGGCGGCACCGAGACCGCCCAGACCCAGCTGAACGCGATGTTCGGTTGCTTCGAGGCCGAGTGCGCTAACCGCTCGGGGCAGGAGTTCCAGACCTGTGCCCAGAGCAAGTGCGGCGGGGAGATCAGCCAGTGCTTCGGCTCGGATGCCCCGTGCGATCTCCTGGGCGGGGACTGCCAGGGCGGCGAGGCCTGCTGGCCGACGACCTCGGGTACGACCGCCTGCTTCCCATCGGCCGACCACGCGGACGGCGACGGCTGCAACCCGAGCGCCGACGGGCTCGAGTGTCGCGATGGCTCGGCCTGCGTCGGGGTGTCAGCCTCCGAGGGGTATTGCGAACCTTTCTGTCGCGCCAACGGTGATTGCGCTGCGGGCGAGACCTGCAACCTCAGCGCGACCGGCCTCCGCGGCGTAGGCCTTTGCGAAGGCCCAGGCGACACCTGCGTCGACGCCGACGGTGACGGCGTGTGCGCGAGCGACGACTGCAACGACCGGGCCGACGGGGTCAGGCCGGGCGCGACCGACGTCTGTGGTGACGGCATCGATAACGACTGCAGTGGCGCGGCCGACGAGGGCTGTCCGACCGACCCTGCGAACCCGGGCGACCCGTCGGACCCGGGCGACCCGTCGAATCCGGGCACGACGACACCTGGCACGAACGTCGACAGCAGCAGCGGCTGTTCGGGTGGTGCCGAGCGCTCTGGCCCGGCGGTCCTCGGGTTTGCGCTCGTCGGCTGGCTGCTGCGCCGCTCGCGCAGCGTCGCCTGAGAGGCCTCGCTGGGGGAGTTCGGTCGATCCGGTCGAAGGTAAACTCGCCACGGTCGAACGCGCGATCCGGTCGAAGGCGAGCTCGCCGCAGGCGCTCAGTCGCTCCGGTGGAAGGTGACCTCGCCGTGGCCCGCCGTGCCCGCCCAGTCGCATCGCAGGAGGCCCTGTGCGACGTCGTGGCGGCAGTCGTAGGCGACATCATAGCCGGTCGACGGCACGTGGATGGCCCAACGGAGGCGCGGGTCCTCCCAGGACGTCGCCATGACGACGTAGACCTCGCCGTCGTCGTCGATGACGCTCGTCACGGCGAAGCCTCCGCCCGACGCCTCGACGGTCGCTTCGGCCCCGGTGTCCTGGTCGCGCCAGAGGCCCGGGAAGCCGACGACGGTGCCGTCGACCCCATCCTGCATCGACAGGGGGCGGCGCGACTGCGGCGCGGCCGATGGCGCGACGCGGACGCTCGCGGAGGCGCAGGCCGAGAGCAGGCACGCGCCGAACGCAAGGTGCTGGATGTTCAGAGGCTTGGTATGACGCATCACGTTACGCATCGCGTCACGGGCGTGGGACGCAGCGGTCATTGACGCAGCGCTGGTTGGGCGAGCAATGCCCGTCGATCTCGCAATCACGGCAGTAGTTGCTGAAGCAGCGGGTCGAGGCGGTGCCGCAGCGCGGGCAGCCAGCCGGGTTCAGGATGCAGAAGGAGGACGGGTGGTTGGACGCATAGGACGGGTTCTGGCGGACCGGGTGGAAGCAGCCTGGCTCGCAGCGCCCGAAGAAGCACACGTGTCCCGTGGCGCAGTCCTCGTAGGTCCGGCAGCCGCCCGCGGCGACGTCGACGCACTGGCCGCTCGCGCAGACCTGACCGGTCGGGCACGGGGCCGACGCGTTGCAGCCGTCGCTGCAGTAGCCGAGCAGGCAGATTTGACCGAGGGGGCATGCGCTCTGGCTCCCGCAGGCGGGGCCGCCGCAGCGCCCGTCGACGCAGCCCGCGCGCAGCACGAGGTTGTTGCCGTTGTGGGCGTCGGTGCGGGGGCAGTCCCGGACCGAGCGGCACTCGGGGACCCAGGCGCCCGGCTCGGAGGCCGTCAGGAAGAGGTTGCTGAGGTGTCCCGCGACGCCGGTGTCGAGCCCTGTGAGGCGCAGCCAGACCGGCTGACCCTCGGGCAGTATGCGATCGAGCTGCACGGTCCCGGCCGGAAACGTGAAGTAGGACGGGGTGATGGAGCCGGTGTAGTCGCCCGGGAGGCTCGCCTGGTTCAGCATCCGGATGGGGTCCCCGTTCGCGAAGGATGATGGCGCGACGGCGCCCGCGCTGGTCGTGACCCAGGCCTCGGTGCGCGTGGCGCCCGCCTGCCCCGGGTCGCTGCTGTAGACCTCGATGAGCAGGTGGTTGTCGATGGTCCACGGGCGGGTGGCGTCGGCGCTGCCAGCGAGCGAGACGGTCACGCCGGGCGGGCGGCTCAGGCAGAGCGTCATCTGGGTCAGCACCTTGTGGTTGCTGCTGATCTCGGTGAAGGCGCCGTTGCGCTGGGCATAGATCTCGGTGTTCTTGTCGGGCACGCCGGTCGAGATCTGCAGCGCGCGCAGGTCGCCGAGGTTGTTGCACGCATTGAACTTCGGGTTGATCTGGCCGGTCAACTGGACACGAGCGCCCGAGGCCGAGCCGGGGATGGCGCAGCCCGCGCTCGTGCGCGCGCGCGACTCGATCGCGAGGAGGCCGGGGGCTGTCACGCCGATGGTCCCCTGGATGACGAGCGCGCCCGACGCGGCGTCCGCAGGCAGGGCGACCTCGAGGCGGCGGTCGTCGAGCGTGACGGGCGTCACGGGCACGCCGTCGAGGGTGACGGTCTCAGCCGTCACGGCGAGGCTGCCGAGGGTGACGACGAGGTGGTGCGCCGTGGCGCCCGGCGTCCGGGTGAAGCGCACGGCGACCCGGACGGCGTCGCCGCGGAGCAGCGGGTCGTAGCCGTTCTGGTTCGGGGTCGTGACCTCGGGGAGCGGCGTCTGGTCGTGGACGGTCAGGTAGGTCCGCGCGACCTCGCCGTCGCAGCGCTCGGGGACGCAACGGATACCGTCCTCGACGAAGCCGTCGGCGCACAGGCAGGCGTAGCCGCCAGGCTCGTTCGGGGCCTGCTCGCAGCGGGTTCGACCAGGCTCCGTGCATGGGTCGAACTCGCAGGCCGCGACACAGCTCGCACCGTCAAGGACCCAGCCGGCCTCGCAGAGACACGACGCCACGTCGCCCTCGACGGTACAAATGCCGTGCTCCCCGCAATCACGCGTGGCGCACGGGTCTTCGGTGGCGTCCTCGGCCGCGTCGAGGCTGGTGGCGTCGCTGGCCTCGGGGAGGGCATCACCAGTCCCGGGGAGGGCGTCGTCCTCCGTGTCGTCGGCGTCGGGCGTGGTCGGCGCGCTGTCATCGGACGCGCTCGCGTCGGGCGCGGGCAGGGGGGCGTCGACAGCGGGGCCTGAGGTGGTGCCGTCATTGCAGGCGGTCACGAGCATGAGGGCGGCGAGGGCGGCGAGGACGGGGCGCATGGGGTGCTCCGTGGGGTGTCCGTGGGGGTGAACGGATGGGCTCAACGCGGCTTGATGAGGCCGGCGCGGCCACGCTTCACCCGCCCCTCGTCGGGGGTGGCGAGCGGCGTGCGCATCGCTTCGCAGACGAGGTCGGCCATCAATCGGCGGGCGCCGACGAGGTTTTGAGGCCGGGTCGCGCCGTCACCGAAAACGACGCGGACGACGCCGCGGCGATCGGCCTGCAGCGGGCGGAAGGCGATGATGCGGGCCTGCTCTTCGGTCGAGAAGGCGCCGCACTGCTTCACGTCGACCCGGAGCTCGACAGCGGAGGGCGCTCGGCGGGCCGCTTCGGCCCCGTCGAGGACCTCGAGGCCGTCCTCGTCGACCTTGACCATCGGGCGGGTATACGAGACGGCGACGAACTCGGGGGGCACGGTGTGCCCGGCGTCGATGAGGAGGGGGTCGTGAGCGCGGCTCATGGCTGGGATTCTCCCGCGAGTTGCGTCAGGGCGAGCTCGGCCGCGCGTTGCTCCGCCTCGCGGCGGGAGCGGCCTTCAGCGCGCACGGTCAGGTGGGGCGCGATGACGACCGAGACCACGACGGACTCGGGCGCTGTCGACTCAGGGTCGAGGAGGTAGCGCGGCTGGAGCTTCCAGCGCGCCTGAACGAGCTCCTGAAGGCGCGATTTTGCGGGCTTCAGCAGCTCGGCGTCGCGCGGTAGCCCCAGGTCGTCGGCAAAGAGCCGAGCGAGGAGCGCGCGGGCCGCGACCTGGCCTGTGGGGGGCGCGTCGAGCCAGAGGGCCGCAACGATCGCCTCGAAGACGTCGGCGAGCACGCTGTCGCGGTCACCGAAGCCCTGCGCGGTCTCGCTGACGCCCGCGGTGATGAGGGGAGGCAGCGCGAGGGCGCGGGCGGCTTCGGCAAGGCGGGCCTCGCGCACCATCGCGGCGCGACGGACCGTGAGCGTCCCCTCGCGCGCATCTGGGCAGCGCGCGAAGAGCAGCTCGGACAGGACGGCGCCGACGAGGGCGTCCCCAAGGAACTCGAGGCGCTGGTAGTCGGGACCGGCCTCGGAGGCGCCAGGTCGCGCGGCGCGGCGTGCGGGTACACCCGTGCGGGAGGGATGCGTCAGCGCGGCGATGAGCAGCCCGCGGTCGGCAAAGGCGTGGCCAAGCCGGGCCTCGAGGGCTTCGAGGGCCTCGGGGGCGTGCGCGGGTGACGGCACGGGCTCGGAGTCCGGGCGTCGGTGGGTGGCCTTGCGTGCGGTCATCATGGAGAAAGCGCCGGGGTCATGCCCCAAGCGGGCGCGCGAGGCAAGCACGAGGGCGGGCGGTTGCGCGAGTGGGGCGGGGGCGCAGGGCTTGCGCTGAAGGGGCGGACCTGCGAGCCTCGGACCATGGCGGACGTTCACGGCGCAGCGGCAGAGGGGGCAGGGCAGGGCAGCGCGCGGCGTGACAGGCCGAGAGGCCCATTTCCGCTCGCGATGCGGATCCTGTGGTGGGTCTGGTGCGCTGTGCTGGTCGGTCCGATCTTCGTCGGCGTCCTGCGCGGCACCTTCGGGCCCTGACCGCCCGCGTGCGTCTCAGGCGCGTCGCGTGATCGTGACGCGACGTCGCTCGCCGCCGAGGTCGTCGATTCGGACCCGCACCGTGGCGGCCTGGGAGGCCTCGGCGACGTTGTCGGCCCACTCGAGGGCGATACAGCGGGCGTGGACCAGCCAGTCGCGGAAGCCGAGGGCCTCGAGCGCGTCCGGGTCGTCGTCGAGGCGGTAGAGGTCGGCGTGGATGAGGTCTTCACCCGAGGCGAGCGGGATGGCGTGCACGAGCGCGTAGGTCGGGCTCGTGACAGGCTGGTCGGGGGCGGCCCCGAGGCCCGCCGCGAGACCGCGCACGAAGGCGGTCTTGCCCGCTCCGAGCGGGCCGTCGAGGGCGACCACGGCGCGCCTCGCGATGACGCCGCCCAGCGCTCTTCCGAGGGCCGCAGTGTCGGCCTCGTGCGCCGTCTCGGTCGCATGTGAGGCGACGCGTGCGGCCTGCGCGACCGCCGCGAACGCCGCGAGCTCGGTCGGGTCGAGGCTCACTTGAAGGAGACGGCGACGACCTCGTAGGTGAACTTCCCGCCCGGGGCCTGGAAGACGACCTCGTCCCCGATCGTCTTGCTCATCAAGGCCTTCGCGATGGGGGCCTTGTAGCTGATCGAGCCTGTCTTCGTGTCGGCCTCGTCCTCGCCGACGATCTTGTAGGTGACTTCCTCGTCGCTATCGAGGTTCAGCAGCGTGACCGTCGCGCCGAACATGATCTTCTGCCCCGAGAGCTTCGACGCGTCGATGACCTGGGCGCGGGCGATCTTGTCCTCGAGGCCCCGCATCTCACCCTCGAGGAAGCCCTGACGCTCCTTCGCGGCGTGATACTCGGCGTTTTCGCGCAGGTCGCCGTGGGCCCGCGCCTCTTCGATGTCGCGCACGTTCTGCGGCCGATCGTGCTCCTTGATCTGTTTGAGGCGCACCTTCATGCGCTCAAGACCCTCGGGGGTGATGACGTAGGGTTCCATGGTGGCCCTTTGCGGTGGCGGGAGAGGT
>SXGQ01699730.1_pt1 | contig 10567 bp, 14 predicted proteins | sample 3178371 | NCBI WGS metagenome assembly SXGQ01 (sample SAMN11356859, study PRJNA531348) | freshwater metagenome | isolation source: freshwater sample F1-20 | place: China: Fuxian Lake, Yuxi | collected 2017-12-25 | reverse complement strand
GTTTCACCTGCGTTAAGGGTAATTCCCCCAACACCCGAGACTCCTGCGGTAGCGGCAGTCCAACCACCAGTTACCCCTCCACCCGTTACACCACTCACGGTACCTTCAAGGTACTTTACCGCGCTGTGTGGGTCGGGACGCACGTGAAACCGAGCAGTGTACCCTGTAAGGTTAACGCCGTTTCCGTTTTCGTCTTGATACTCCACATGAAACTGAAATGTGGAGTTTCTTTGGGTGGGGATGTCGTAATATCCTGGGGTTGCCATCAGCCTCTCCTCTTCTTGGACTTCTTATCTATAGAAGTCAGACCCGTGAGAAGTGACTGGGTAGGCTGCAAGTTTATGACAGGAACACTAGGTGATTTTTGCTGTGCCTGTGGCATTTGCTGACCAGTCTGTGCAAGCCGTTCCTTGTACGCTGCAAAGTTTTTGGATACGCGCTCTGCTTCAGATTGGGGCAGTTTACCGTCTCGCAGGAGTTTATCACACGCATACGCGCCCAACTGGTAGTTGTGAACATAGAAGGCAGTTGATCCCAGTTCGTCCAGTGCCATCCACTCGTAGACGTTGTTGTCAATAAACAGAATATCGTGCTGTGGATACGGGATTGTAGCCGCTTCCTTTGCAAACAGATACCCAGCGCGTGGGCGACCGTTCATTCGTAGGAATCGCGCAATAGCGTGTAGTGGCTCTGCACGACACGGACGGTAGTCGTAAGCGTCCAAGAACTTCTGCTGAACCACCGTCCACGGCGACTCCTTTTGGATTTCGCAGAGGGCTACACGGAACAGGGAGTAGTAGCACTCTTCTTCCCATCCGCCCATCTCTACACGCTTGTAGTACGCTTCAATAGCCTTGTCCCACTGCTGTGAGTCAAAGTACGACTGTGCCAAATAGAACTGGTAACGGGTGTTTGTGGAATCGGTCTTTAGTGCTTCAAGCAGCAGTTCTGCGTCCTTGGAGTACTTTTCCACGGGGGTCACATTACCGTTTCGTTCCTGTCCAAGGGTACGGGCTTCAAGGAAGTAGTTGCCTTCAATCTTTGCTTGCGTAAGGTTGGGCTTTTCGCAGTGCGCGTACTCGTGCAGCACACCAACGTACTTCCAACCAATTCCTGTCTTGAAGATTTGATTGCGCCACCAAATGCAGTTGTCCCGTCCGCACTTCAGGGCGTAAGCGTCGTGGGTCATGTTTTTGCCGTTGGGAAACTTGAAGTTGCCAACAACTCGGTCATCGGCATCGATCATCCACGCGTAGTCAGCCTTGCCATCGCACAGGGAAAGGGCTTCGGTGCGGTTGTGACCAAAGTTCTGCCACGGGCTTTCAATGAGTTCACCAGGGATTCCCTTTTCCGCAAAGTACTGCTTGATGTACTCTTGTGTGCCGTCCGTGGAGCCTGTATCCACAATTACCCAGTAGTCAATGTGGGGATGAACAGAGTCCAAGCACTCATGCAGGATCTTCGTTTCGTTTTTGACGATCATAGAGAGGCATACTGTAGACATTCACGATCTCCTTGTACGGTTATTTATGCGTGGAGGAATCACGATTACGGAATACGTACAATCCAACAATTTTCCATTGTGTTTCTAGCCATCACACTCTCTCCAAAACGTTCGTGAACGGCTTTATGGACTCCACCATACAAATAATCGTGACCCATTATGAGTCCACCTCTGCGAATTTTAGGAAGCCACGCAGAGATATCATTTTTTACGGATTCGTAGTCGTGAGCAGCATCAATAAAAGCAGCGGTGATGGAGTTATTGGGGAAAAATTTAGCAGCCTGCGTGGACGGCATCCGTATTGGTGTGAACCAATCCCGAACAGGCTTCGTATTTTCCATAAAGATGCTGTACAGTCTATCATCAGAAACACAATCCATGTGCTGATGTTCTTCAGATCCATTCCATGTATCAACACAGAAGGTACAGAACTGCTTGTTCTGATTCAACATTTCGGTCAAGAAAAAGGATATACTTCTGCCTTTCCATGATCCAACTTCAACAAATACGCTGCCATCAGGCAAAACAGAAACCAATTCGGCGTACAAATTCGGATAGGTGAAATAGTCTTCTCCAAACGATTCATTCTGAAAAAAGTGGTTCATAGTGTATTACCTTTCATAGTGTATTACCTGTTTTTGTCGATCCAATCTTCAAGACGCACCTTTGCAGTCCATCCAAGTTGATTATTTGCTTTTGAAGCATTTGCTAGACTAACACGAGATTCTGCTAGACGAGGTAGAATGTTTATAAAAGGACCACCTATCATAGACGCAATCTCGTTGATAGAATAGTTTCTACCTGTTCCTATATTGTAGACTTGACCCCATTCCCAAGAGCGGTGAATGATTTCGTTTTCAACAGTCCATTTAGGTGCGACAATCGTCGCAGCAGCAATGTTTGCTGAAACTACATCACCAACATAAGTAAAATCGCGCCGCTGATCACCATCGCCAACAATAGTCATGGGTTCTCCCGCAGCGCGTTGACGCAGGAAGATTCCGATCACAGGAGCGTATTGTCCGCGTAGTGGTTGCCTCTCACCGTACACATTGAAGTAACGGAACGAAACAGTTTCCATCTCATACAGTTTGGCGTACATTCTGCACATCTCTTCTCCTGCTACCTTGCTCACGGAATAGGCATTTAAGCAGTCCGTGGGCATGGATTCTGATAGAGGAGGCGTGTTCTTCAATCCGTAAGCAGCCGATGTGGACGAATACACAAACCGCTTCACTCCACATTTACGCGCACACTCAAGGGCGGTGGCGGTTCCGATGGCGTTGTTTTCTATAGCCTTCAGGGGATCTTCGATGCTCGGCTGTATCCGTGCATCTGCTGCAAGATGAAATACCGCATCTTGACCCTCGTACAGTTTGCGAACCATCGTGTAGTCGCGCACATCGTACTTGTAGTTTCGTGCGTGTTCATTCCAATAGAACTGCTCATTGGAGTCTGCGGATTCGTTGTCGATTACCGTGACGGTGTGACCGTCAGCAATCAAACGATCCACCAAATTTGATCCAATGAAACCTGCTCCACCTGTTACAAGTGTTTTCATTACATCTCCAAGTTTTTGTTTATGAATAGACCATCTCCAAATTCCTTACCCCCATTTGCCCACAAAAATTCAACAACCTCAAATCCAAGAGGAGAAATGACATCCATCAAATCTGCCAGAACTGGATATCCAGGCTTCCAATTTCTATCAACACCAACCTCAACTATCATGTATTTGGTCGAGTTCAGTATTTTTTGATTGGTAAATGCTGCTAACTCTCCACCCTCAATATCACAACAAATGAGATCAATACTGCGAACCGAATTTTTATCGCAGATGGAATCCAATGTTGTACATTCAATGTTAAGTTTTTCCATCGGCAAATAGTGATGCTTGTATACAGACGAACTACCCAACCAACCAGGATCATCACTTTTCACAGTCCAATACTCCAATGAACCATCTTTGTCTGATAGAGCCTTATCAATGAATACACCATCTATTCCGTACTTACGCACCATATGATCAATGGTATTTTGACAAAGTTGAGTAAGTTTAGGATTGCATTCTACAGAAAAGTATCTCTTTGGGTTGTAGGCTTGTATTATGTGTTCCGTATACTCGGAATTATTTGATCCTATCTCAAATACGGTTTCTACAGGTAGGTTTATATGCTTTCTAAACAAATCGTTGATATACACATTGCTCATAGTATTGATTCCTTGAATTGCTTGCCCCACCAAGAGGCTTTCAGTTTTGAATAATCCCATTCACGATGAAGCATTTGCTCGTAATGAGTATGTAGGTACTCTTCTGTGACTTGATTCCAATCATCCACAAACAGTATGGGCAAGTCAAGAAAGTTTCTGTGTGCGCGCTCGTATCTCACTATGGGAACCGTCCTGCAATACAGAGCCTCCCACAAACGATGGGTGTCTATTCCGTTTCCACGAGGACACAAACAGAATTTATGTGAAATCAATTCATCCAAATAACGACCAACCACGGTCTGATTATGATCTTGTTTTGCAATGGTGACATCGGAGCATATTTTAGATAAGGCAACCATATGCTCCAAAGCAAGCATTCGCTCTGATGGGTATGTCGATGGTCGGAAATTCACATACAGTAAACGCGATCTTTCTTTTCGGGTATTGAGAGCAGACAAATCTTTTGCCTTCGGCGTAATCATGCAGTAAGGAGGTCCAAGACCAAGTGGAATAGGAACAGAATCCGATCTTTCACTTGTTGTGTTTGAACCAAACACCTTCCCTACGCACGGAGGTTTTTCTGACATTACCCCATCATCTAATTCGTAGTCACTGTGCTGTGTGACAATATTGATACGAGGACAACCCACAGGAAGAGCGCGAAAAAACTCTTCCAAAAAATCTCTCTTGACGAACCACACATCTCCCTCATCCACATGATCGTCTGCTGACATATCGAACGCCGTTGGTTTATACGACTTGTTGCAATACTTTTTGAAATCCATACCGCTAACGGCATCGGAGTATATTTCATCCGTGAATTGTATGGGTGTTGTATTCACGAATACTCCTTCATCGACCAGTTACCGTTTGGATTCAGTTGAGGAGGAGTCGGTGTAGACGCATGAACCACCCCACGCTTCACATCAAGGCTCTGTGCTAGATGAACCACAGAACTGTCAATCCCGTGAAACTCTTCTGCTCCCTCTATCACGCCACACCAATCAAGCAGATTGTTTGTCACCTTATCCACTGTAATCACACGCAATCCACGACTATCAACGACCATCTGTTGGAACTTTCCAACGGACGAAAGGTCGTGTACTACGATATACGGTTCAGATCCCAACGACAATTTCTGCCGAAGAGCCTCTTCACGATGAGGATTTCTCAAAATCTTGAATGAACTCCATCTTTCCGAAAAAGGCAAACCAATGGAATCGTAAAATGAAACATCCCAATCTGTTCTAGTTTTTTCAAATCCAGAACGGACAATTTTTCTTGCATGAGCAACCTGACTCAAATGCGGAACATCAGCATCAGACTGAACTGGAATACAGACTATCCGACAATCATCCATGTACATGGAACGGACAGTTTCAAAATTGTGCGCCTTGACTGGTAGAAACAGAAACTGAGGATTTTCTATCCTCAATACGCTTCTAACCAAACCATTGCACACGATATGATCCCCCAACCCCATATGGTGATACACAAAAATTGTATCAAGAGCAAATCTGTACTGCTGCTGAAATGTCGTGTTATTGTGGTAGTTCATCATTGAAAAAATCTATGTCGTTTATTCCCTTGTCATCAATATAAAAATCTGCATAGGGTTTTCCTAGAACCAAGCGATGGAATTTGACTCCCCATCTAGTCAGTTGCTGTTTGGTGACTTCATAGCACTCTTCGTATGCTATCGCGGTATTGTCTTTAGATCGACCCATCCCTCTAGCAGTGAAATAGATAATAGTATTTCCATCAGCGTAGAGTCGATTGATGTGTTCTATTCTGGTGGAATACGGTGTTGCAGTTGAATAATCGTAACCATGACCCTCGGTTTTGGTACAAATGGTTCCGTCTATATCAATAACATATGTCTTCATCATCCCCTCCAAGCCTTAAAGTCTTCAAGGAACTTGTTTACCGAAGAAGTGGTCTGTGGGTGTTGTGCCATAGACTTGATCACAGATAGACTAGTTGTTGCTATGTTTGCTCCATTTTCCCATGAATCAGACACATCAAGAGCAGATCGGATACTTCCTGCAATAATCTTTGTGTCGTAATTGTTTTCGGTCAAGAAGCGAGTTGTTCGGTTCAAAACCTTGTTGGGATCGCCTCCAATGTCGCGCAGTCTTGCGTAGAACAAAGAAACATACTTTGCTCCTGCTGCCGCAGCCATCTGCAATTGTTGCTCTGTGTAGCAGCAAGTACAATTTACCTTGACTCCCAAACAAGACACTTCCTTGATTACCTTGAGTTCGGTGACACCAACAGGAATTTTAATGTGGAGCATCTTGCATAGAGGAGAAAGAGTTTCATTCAAAGCCAAAGCCTGGTCAACCATCTCATTCTTTTCTGTTGCAAAAATTTCAACACTCAAAGACAGGCATTCCTTTCCACAGTACTCTGCCAAACGCTTGAGCAGAGAGTCAAAGTCACCTTTTGGTTCTTTGGAGATGATCGTCGGATTTGTTGTCACTCCACCAATCACGCCCATTTGGTTTGCTTCTACGATCTCATCAAGATTTGCAGTATCAATGAACAGTTTTCTCATGTCAGTTCTCCTCAAAGATGTACTTCGTACCGTCTTCAACAATGTTAGAGTCCAAATCATTATCCTTGTCCGACCATTCAACAATAATGGTGTCCTCTAAAGCCATTCTCATGTGCATCAAACCCTTCGGGATATGGATTGTGTCTCCTGCCGAAAGTATTACAGACTGGTTCTTTGCTCTTCCTATTCTCATACCAACCTTCAATTTTCCTGAAAGAACATAGTACCACTCTTCTTTTTCAACATGGTACTCCATGCTGCTCTGTGTGCCCTTACGCATAAAAATATGCTTGAGAACAAACTTATCATTTGCCTCAATAGTTGTGATGCTCCCCCAATACTTTTCAAGGGTTGAAATTGGTTTCTGTACGGGAGGTAATTCTTGTCTTCCGAATTTTGGTTCATTGCCCATAGTATTTGTTCCTTCCGTTCTTTCTTTCAAAGTGTTTCTTGAACAAGAGCATGGATTCGTCTTGAGTTTGCCAAACACCCAATAGTTTAGTGTAGAAAGCCATTTCAGCAATCTCTTCAAGAACAATCGCTGCTTCCAAAGCCCTCTTTGGTGAATCAGAGAAAGTCAAACATCCGTGAAACGGTATAAGTATAGCAGGACAACACACAGGGTTCAAGTCTCGTTCAGAGAAATAGCGCACAATTGTTCGTCCAAGACTGTTTTCATAGTCGTCCAAGTCACTGTCAAGAAGTGGATCACAGATTGGAACAAAGCCATCAAAATAATCTGCATGAGTAGTGCCCAATAGTGGTATTGGTTTGTTTGCTTGTGCCCATGCAGTAGCAAATTTTGAGTGGGTGTGTATTACAGACTGTATCTGTGGGAAAGCGCGATACATCTGAAGATGAATTTGTTGGTCTACTGATGGCTTTTTTCCAAACATCAAAGTGCCATCAATAACACGCACAACCGAAACATCATCAGTAGTCAGGCTTTCAAAAGGAATACCGGAAGGCTTAATAGCCATAAACTTGCCGCATTGTGACAGAACACTGGCATTACCCCATGTAAGTTTAACCAATTCATTAAGAGGCAAAGCCTTGTTTAGTTCAACGCAGCAAGACAAAGAATCATTCACGATTGATCATCTCCTTCAATGAACACGGTGTGCGATCTGTAAGAGAAATGTACGAAGAAGCAAATCGGTTTGCAAACTCTCCGTTCTCCGTGCAGACATAAGCAGCACAGAAAGCATCGCCTGCACCGATTACATTTTCTGTCCGAACGGGAAATCCTTTGTGTTCAGTCACAGTACCGTCAGCCAATACAGTTCTACTCCCTCGTTCTGCTAGTGTAACCACAGCAGTAGGAAAGCAAACATTGCAGCACGAACTTTCTTTCTCATTCATAATAGCGCAATCAAACCCAACATACCTGTTCATGTTTGATCCACGATCAGACATTTGAGATGACACGAATTTAGTCCCTTCAAATGCCATACAGTTCTTAACGAGGGAATCAGTGACAAAACCACACCGATAGTCACACAACAAAATTGCATCATATTCACCTACACAAATATCTTCGTGTGAAATTCCTGCGTTTCCACAGTCATTAATCTGAAGGTATTTGTAGGTTGAGCCTCCACGCGAAACCCAATATCTGCATTTTATGTTGTCTCTTCCGTTTGCACAAGAAATAGTTTGAACCCCAAAGTCTTGATCTAGAGACTGAATCAAATCAGAATCAGATAGTGCAGTCATAAAGGTGCATTTACAACCAAGCAAACCTATTAATTTTGCAACATTAGCGGCTCCACCAAGAGACTTGGTGTCATGCAAAAAATTTGTCTTTAGTGTGGGTGACTCCAAAGATAAACCAACAGCGTCAAGGAATATGTCCTTGTCAATTATTGTGTCACCAACAACAAGCACTCGTTTGTTCTTTAAGTTTTGTCGCAAGTAGAAAGTCCTTGTATTTTCTTCATCACATTGGTAGTGGAGTACTCTCCCACCAATGGGTACACCTTGACTTCTATTCTGCTCGGGATTTCGTCTCGCTGACGAACTTCATCTGCGGTCCACTCCGAACCCTTGACAATCACATCAGGACACAGATCATCATACATGGATTTCAACTCTTCTGTTGTATTGAAAATAAGAACTTCATCCACATAAGAAATTGCTTCAAGAAGTCTCTTTCTATCAGTTTCTGAATTGACAGGACGATTTTCACCCTTCAATTTGCGAACCCGTTCGTCAGAGTCTATAGCAACGATGAGTCTATCTCCTTGTGTTTTTGAAAACTTCAACAATTCTATGTGACCCTTATGGAGAACATCAAAAACTCCGTTAGTCATAACCAATCCATGATGAGTGTCAATTCTTTCTACTCTCTTTACATGACGCCTTTCTCCCCACTCATTGTTTAGCCACATACGGGTCATGGCAATCATGTCTTCGATATTTGATATCCATGATCCCATACACAGAACATTTGAATTGTTATGTTCTCTTGATTTCACAGCAGTTAGTTCGTTGTGTGCCAAAACAGCACGCACTCCGTGTATTCGATTTGCAACTATGCTCATCCCAACGCCTGTTCCGCAAATCAATATCCCGCGATCTGCCTCTTTATTTGAGATGATTGTTGAAAGTTGTGAGGCATAATCCACGTAATCAACACTGCTTCTAGAGTCATATGGTCCCAAGTCTACAACCGAGTAACCACACTCTTTTAGGTGTTGTTTTAGTTCTTTCTTTGCATCGACTCCGTTGTGATCAGCAGCAATAACGATTGAAGTCATTTCACATCTCCAAGAAGATCAACATCGCTCTGACTGTTATACTTGTCGTGTTCATCAAATACTTGACCGATGAACCACACACCGCCGTTGCTGTCCCCACGGGAAGCACCAATTGGGAACGGTGATTTTTGAAAGAAGGGATCGTGAACACACACACTCAACTCTCCTGTATTAACCTTTTCCCAAACCCACTTCCACAAGAAAGCCTGGTCTTGTCCCTTGTCTGATGTTGGCGTAAATGCTTCCATTGCATAAGATATTCCCTTTAGTTTTCCGCCTTTAACTCCCCACATACCACCGAGCAGAGGCACACCGTGATATGGGTGGTCACGCATAACATGGAGATCCGCACCACTTGCAATCCAGTCCTCTACTGCCAACCGCTCTCTTTCAGACAAACGAGAATCAGTGTCTCGGGAGATCATGTACTCCACACTATCTTCTCCAGCAGGGATAAATCGGTGAAACATACCACGGCTGTCCGCAGTATTGTAATCTCCTTCTACTGGTCGTATGATTACGTTCGGACGAGATTTCAATTCTTTGACGATATCTGATGGAACAGAATTCCAACAGTAAAACAGACAAGTCCAATCAGGAAACAACTTCGCTGCCAAGTCAGCGTTTTTAATTGCTCCTATGGTATACTGTGGCTTTTCGCCCCATAAACTGTACGAGATTACCTTCATGCTCAATCCTGTGGAACTAAAGAAGTAGTCGTACTAGAGTTGTAAATGTAACCGTGCAGAGCATCCTGAATGTGATACTCGGTTTGTACTTTTGGATATAGTCGCAACAGCCAGTCAATGTCCTCTGCATAAGACTGACCATTTTCACCGATCATTAGATTAAACTGTTCACTCTGTGCAATTTCGCGCCGCCAAACGCACATATGATACGGAGGACGCTTTATGTCACCAAGGAAACCGTCCTCGTCGCGCCACAAGTGACCGTGAGGATTACCGATACCGAACTCTACATTCATGGGTTCACCGTTGATGCTGCACCACTGGTTGAACGAGATACAGTCAACTCCATCGTACTCGTCAATGGCTGTGAGGATCTTACTCATGTACTCCTTGCTAACCGCATCATCGTCGTCCAAGAACGCAATATACTTGCCACGGGCTGCGCGGAGAAGATCATTACGCTTTTCTGAAATACTCTTGGAACGGTTGTCCAGTAGAACAAGAATCTCTACTGCCTTGCCTTGACCTGTTGCGTCCGCTTGCTCCTGCAACTGCTTCATCGCTGCCATGAGCGATTCGTTGCGAGACGGAATGGAGAGGATCAGAACACTAAACTTGATTTCACTTGCTGGCACTGGCATTGAACATTTCCTCCATGTCGAAATTGCGTTCCTTGCGACGATTGTACACTTCACCGTCCACACCGTACATTTCTGCGTTCTCGTTACGGGCGTGAAGTTCGTCCCACGGCTCTCCACTCCACTGGTGCTGAATAATGCAGATATCGCAACGACGGAGTTTGCCCAACTTGTGGCATACCTGGGTCTGCTCGTTGTCACAGTACAGG
>SXGQ01371760.1_pt1 | contig 10567 bp, 8 predicted proteins | sample 3178371 | NCBI WGS metagenome assembly SXGQ01 (sample SAMN11356859, study PRJNA531348) | freshwater metagenome | isolation source: freshwater sample F1-20 | place: China: Fuxian Lake, Yuxi | collected 2017-12-25 | reverse complement strand
TATTTCCGCTTCGTTACAGCGTATCGCCATCGATGCTGATGTATTCCATCGCGTCCGTATTGGCCCGGTCAGCGACCTCGAATCGCTGAACCGAACGCGCGCTCGTCTGCGTGCGGCCGATATCGATGTGGTGGTGATCCTCGTCAGCGACTGAGCTCTACGACTCCGCGTCGTCAGTGACAGAGCGGAAATCGACTCCCAAAGATCGCAATTTTCGATAGAGGTGGGTGCGCTCCATGCCGACACGCTTGGCGAGCTGCCCGACTTTGCCGTGACACAGCAGTAATTGCTGCTGCAGATAGGCGCGCTCGAAATGTTCGCGTGCTTCACGCAAGCTCAACGCCAGCAGGTCTTGTTTCACCAACATCTCTGCAGGCGGCGCCGCTTGGGCAAGCTCGTATTCGATGTCGGCCAAGGAAATTTCTTCGGCACCACCACGCAGCAGCAAGCGACGGACGAGGTTGCGCAATTCCTGCATATTGCCGGGCCACGGGTAATTGCGAAGTCGGTTCTGGGCCGCCACGCCGAAACGACGGAACGTCAAGCCTTCTGTATCGACCAGTCGATCGACCTGTTGGCGCAACAGTTCGGGAACATCCTCGGCGTAGTCGCGTAGCGGCGGCACACGCGCGACGATCCGATCAAGATGAGACAACAGATCACGACGCGTCGAGCCGATCGCACCGTCGACGGCTTGCTCGATGCCGGGATGAGCGGAGCTGACGACCCGAGCGCGGAAGGGTCGATCATGGTTCTCACCCAACGGCCGGTAATGACCCGTCTCGAGCACGCCAAGCAAAACCCGCTGCGCCGTAGGCGGCAAATCGCCGAGTTCACTGATGAAGAGCGTGCCATCGCCGACCTGGTCAAAAATCCCTGCTGCGACACCGGACGCGGTATGCCCTCCGAGCAGAGCCTCCTCGGCATCTAGGTCACGCAAACTGCTGGCGACCAAGACGACGAAGGGCGAACCTGGACTCGAACCGTGCTCATGCAGGTAGCGCGCGAATGTTTCGCGACCACTGCCGCGCTCCCCGAGCAGCAACACCGAGTGGCGGCCGGGTGCCACCGAGGCTAATTCATGTCTAAGCTGCTGCACGACGCGGCTCTTGCCGACCGGCACGGCAACACCGCCGAGCAGACGCTGGGCACCTCGGGATTTTCGGGCGCTCTCGAGGCCTCGCTCGACGGTACGCAACAATTTGGCCAACGATAACGGCTTCTCGACGAAATCGAGTGCGCCCAATCGCGTTGCCTCGACCGCGGTTTCCACCGTGCCGTGCCCCGACATCATCACGATGGGACAGGAACCGTTCCCGGCGGACATCCACTCGCGCAGCAAGGTGATGCCATCGACGTCGGGCATCCAAATATCGAGCAAAATCAACTCGGGAGAAAACGATCCCCGCAGCTGACGTGCCTCGCTCGCGTTGGCAGCGACGGCGACGTCATAGCCTTCATCGGTGAGAATTTCCTTCACGAGGGTCCGGATATCGGCCTCGTCGTCCACCACGAGTATGCGTGCTGAGCTCATGCCCGCTCCCTCCGAATGTCAGTTCGCCGCTCACGGGCTGCGGTCGACCGAGATTTGTCTCCAAATGGCAACATAACACGGACTCGGGCTCCACCCGCAGCGGGGTTATCTGCCTCGATGACCCCTCCGTGGTCTTCGACGATCTTGCGAACGATCGCCAGACCCAGACCTGTGCCACGCGGTTTGCTCGACACGTAAGGGTCGAAGATCCGTCCGAGGATTTCGGGGTGAAAGCCCGGACCGTTGTCCATCACAGTCAGCAGCGCAACAGGTACCCCCTCGCGCTCACCGATGCCGCTCTGCAATTCGATACGCGCATTGGCGACGCCCTCGAGTGCCTCGATGGCATTCGTGAGTAGATTGTTGAGCACCTGCCTGATACGCGCTCTGTCACCAAGTATCAGCTCGAGTCCTGAGTCGAACCGACTTTGTATGTCGATATGACCCTCCTCAGCGCGATACAAATCGACCACTTCGCTTGCCAATTGGTTGAGATCGAACAGATCGAACTTCATCGCCGGCGCGCGCGCGTACTCGCTGAAATCGTTGACCATCTGCTTCATGGCTTCGACTTGCTGCACGATCGTGTGGGTCGATCGCTCGAGCAGGTCAGCCTCGTCACCGGTCAACTGCGGCAAAACTTTGCGACGAAGTCGTTCAGCGGACAACTGTATCGGCGTCAAAGGGTTTTTGATTTCGTGCGCCAATCGCCGCGCCACCTCACCCCAAGCGGCTTCGCGCTGCACTTGCAACAGACGCGTCACGTCGTCGAAGACGATCACGTAGTTCAGAGTCTCGTCGATCGCTTGCGGCAAGCGAACACAGGCACTCGCGAGAAACCGTGAGCCGCCCAAACCACTGCCGCGCAACTCGACCTGCTCGCGCCACTCTGTTCGGCCCGCAGCGAACCGAGCCCGTATATCGTCGAAAAAAGGCTTGGCTATTCCCTCATCGCCAACGAGATCGGGCAAAGATTTCCCGATCATCGCCGTGAAATCGACACCGAGTATCGCATCAGCAGCTGCGTTGGCTCGCTGCAATACTAAGTCTCGGTCAACGGTGATGACGCCGGTGGACAATCGCGCCAGAATCACCGCAAGGCTTTCGCGCTCGCGATCGGCCGCCTCCCGGCTGCTCTCGGTCTCTTGGCGGGCACGCCGCAGACGCTTGGTCATGTCGTTGAACGACTGCACGAGAAAACCCATCTCGTCGTGAGAACTCAGCGGTACACGCGTTGCAAAATCTCCTTTGGCCACTGCGCGAGTGCCCGCCATCAAGTCTTGCACCGGCTTGAACAGCACCTCGGCCGAGTAGATCGCGCCATAGATGGCGCCGAGCAAAGTAACGAGCAACACCATCGTCAATGTGAGACTGAAGCTGTATTTCAGCGGCTCTCGCAACGCCGCCAGATCGCCGTATTGCGAAAATGAACGCTGCACCGCGTCGGTCAACTCGGCGAACTGGCGCGGCAAATCATGAGTGACGACGACGAAGCGGGCTCCCCCGGGCAGCGCTACGGCACCCGGCAGCGAGGCGGCTGTCCGAATCACGTAGCCTGAGTTACCGTCGGGCTCGAGACTGACATAACTACGTCCAGCGATGACTTGTCGGACAAGTTCCGCCGACGGCCGCTCCGGCAACGAATCGGGTACCGAACGGCTGCTCGCACCGATGATACGCTCGTACTCACCGTACAAGACGAGCTCGGCGGCATCCGTGCGTCGCAGCTCCTCGTCCAAGGCGGCCAGCATCGCGCCGGATGACGACGAGGTCGAAAGCCGTTGCGCAAACCGCTCCGTCCGCTCCGACTGTTCGCGCATGCGCAAGTCGAGCGCCGCACGCGAGAGCACGACGGCATCGTCGAGACTTTGCTTGATTTCGACCTGAAACCAACTATCGATGCCGCGATTGAGGAACTGCAGCGAGAAGACGTAAACGGACAGCAAGGGCAACGCGACGAGCGCACCGAAGACCAGCACGGTTCGAGCGGTCAGACGTGAGCCGGGGACTCCGCCGCGATAAGCTCGAATGAGTTGTACCGTCTTGCGAATCAACATCGCGAGCAGCGCAATCACTCCGATCGCGCTTGCCAACAAAATCCACGGCTGCCATCGGCCGAATTGCGCCGAGTTCTGTGCTGACAAAAAAAGTGCGGTCAACGCACCGAACACCAACAGTGACCAAAGCGTCACTGTCAGCAAAGATCGATGGCGTCTCAGCGCGGCAACGACCACGAGTACCACTCGCTTCGACGTTGCCAGTCATCGGACCAGAACATCAGCGCACGCAGTGCATCGGTGAGACGCCCGCGGCGGACGACAGCACGAACATTGACAAAATAATCGCCACTCTCAGCGACCTGCGCCGAGACGAGTATGGGCCACCCGTCGACTTTTCCAAGATCGGCAAGCGCCTCCTCGAGACTCGCGAACGAGTGCGCCTCGACCAACCCGCGCGGATCCTTGACCAAATAGCGCTCACTGACCGAGTGGTAACTGAGTTCACGCCGCAGACTGAGATTGACGACGCTCGCCGCTATCCAAAAACGCCGTTCACGAGTGACGTCGAGATCCACGTCGTAAAACAGTGAGACCCCTTCCTGCAACGCGCGACGATCCTCGTCGCTCGTCGGATAGCGAACCCGAACCTGCAGCTGGTAGACACCGTTGACCACATTGACGAAACCCGATTGGATTTCGAGTGCATCATTTTTAAGTGAGGAACTGCTCGGTGAAACGACGGGCTGCGCTGACGCCAGTCCGGGAAACGAGCTCGATAGCACCACCGCCACCATCACGATGGCAATCCGTGCGGGCACGGTACGCATTTGTCGCCAGATGGCATGACCTATCGTCATCGCAAGCCCCTGAAGCCTAGGCAAGCATAATAAAAACCGTCCGTCCCCGCTGCGCTTCCGGGTAGTAGCTGTACACCGCAAGCCTGCCGGATGGCGCTAGGCGGTAATGCGACGCCACTCGGCCATGGCAGCGCCTCGAGTTCCGCATGACTGGCGAGAAACGCCTGTACGACTTGCTCGTTTTCTTCCGGTAGCACAGAGCAGGTCGAGTAGACGAGTCGCCCGCGCGGCGCCAGCTTGGTGAGGCATTGCTCTAGCAGGCGACGCTGCAAGCGCGCGAGATGCTCGATATCCTCGGCCCGTCTCAATAATTTGATATCGGGATGGCGGCGGATGACACCCGTCGACGAACACGGAGCATCAAGCAGAATTCGATCAAAGACCGCTTCGTCAGCGAGCGCATCGCTACGCGACAGGTCGCGCACCAAAACCCGCGCCTCGGCACGGATGCGCTCGATGGTGCCTCTGACCAGCGCCAAGCGCTCTGCGTCGATATCGATGGCGAGCAGATCGACTTTGGGCTGCAACTGCAAAATATGCGCGGTTTTTCCACCCGGAGCGGCACAGGCATCGAGAACGCGATGTCCCGGCGCCAGATCGAGCAAATGCGCTGCCAGCTGCGAGCCGGCGTCCTGCACAGACACCCGTCCGGTATCAAAGCCCGGTAGCGTCGAAACCGCGACCGCGTGCTCAAGCTGCAGCGCTTCGGCTGACCACTCGACCGATTCCGCGCTTCGCCCCGTGCCGGCGAGCTCGCGCCGATATTCTTCGCGCGCGTTGGCTGCGAACGGCGCGACTCGCAGCGTCATCGGCGGATGTTGGTTGTTGGCGACGAAGATGGCTTCGGCGGCATCCGGCCAGGCGGCGCGGACGCACTGCACGAACCAATCAGGATGCGCGTGGCGCGCAGCCTGATCGACATCTACCGCGGCCAACAAAGATTCGCGCTCGCGAACGAAGCGTCTCAATACCGCGTTGACGAAGCCGGTGGCGCGCGGCAGACCGAGCGCTCTGGCGGCATCGACGGCCAGATGGACGCTCACCTCAGGTGCACCACGCGAGTGTTCGATTTGATGCGCAGCGGTGATCAGGAGCGCACGCAACTGCGGATCGACATCGCTCGCAGGGCGAGCAACCAAGGCCGCAACGGCAGGCGCGAGACGCAGGTACCAGCGCAAGGTGCCAAGCGCAATGGCACGTACCGCGGCGCGATCCTGGCGAGACTCCGCCTCCAGCAGCGCCACATCAGCCGAACGACCCTCATGGGCCACGGTACTGACCGCTCGTACGGCGGCAGCGAGCGTCGCTGCTCCGGGGGCCAACTCAGACTTCATGAAAACTGCTCCGTCCCCGCGGTGACGCCGCCTGCAATGCCATTGAGAAACTCAGCCGCGCTCACGCTGCGTTTACCGGATCGTTGCAACTCGGTAATTGCAAGCCGGCCCTTGCCGCAGGCTACCTGCAGATCGCCATCGGCCACGGCGACCCAGGTTCCAGGTGCAACCGCCGGCGCGGTGCTCACATCGATCGCAAGCGGACGCGCGCGATGGATGCGCACGATCTCCTCTCGCCACACCGTCTCTGCAACCGGCCAAGACTTGAATGCGCGAACGAGCCGATCGATCGCAACCGCGCTCTGCTGCCAATCGATACGCGCTTCGCTCTTGTCGATCTTGCGTGCATAAGTGGCGCCGAGTGCAGGCTGTGCGATCGGCTGTGCCTCACCGGTGGCCACGAGCGCCAACGTGTCGAGCAGCGCGTCGGCACCGACAGCGCCGAGCTTGTCCTGCAACGAGAGAGCATCGTCTTGATCGTCGATGACCACGCGTCGCTGTAACCACATTGGCCCGGTGTCGAGACCGGCATCCATCTGCATGAGAGTCACGCCAGTTTCGGTATCCCCCTCGAGTATCGCTCGCTGGATGGGCGCTGCGCCGCGCCACCGCGGCAGCAGAGATGCGTGAATGTTGATACAACCGTACTTTGGAATCGACAAGGCTTCGGGCGGCAGAATGAGGCCGTACGCCACCACGACCAAAATATCGGGCTGCCAACGATGCAAAGACTCACGCCCTGCTTCTGTGCGTAGAGACGATGGCTGACTGACTTCGTACCCGCGCTTGATCGAGAATTCTTTGACGACACTTGGCGTCAATTTTCTTCCGCGCCCAGCTGGCCGATCCGGCTGCGTCAGAACGCCAACGATTTGATGGGGGGAATCAGCGAGTGCGGCCAGCGGCCGCAACGCGAAAGCCGGTGTCCCGGCGAAAGCGATTCGCATGGCAGAGCTCGGCGCGCGTCAGCGCGCACCGACTCCGGCCGGTACCTTGTCGGCTCCCGTACCATCCGCTCGGTCACGCTGGGTCTTCTCCAGCTTGCGTCGGATGCGATCGCGTTTCAGAACAGAGAGATAATCGACAAACAGCTTGCCTTCAAGATGATCCATCTCGTGCTGCAAGCAGACGGCCGCGAGACCCGTCAACTCACGCTCGAAGGTGATGCCATGTCGGTCTTGAGCGCGTACCGTGATTCTTTGGGCACGCTCGATGTCATCGAAAAAACCCGGCACCGAGAGACAGCCCTCCTGCATCACACCCACCGCTTCGCGAGCGAGGATCTCGGGATTGACGAAAACCAACGGTTCACTGTGATCCTCCGTCACATCCATCACCAGCAAGCGACGGTGCACGTTCACCTGCGAGGCCGCAAGACCAATGCCCGGTGCGGCATACATCGTCTCGAGCATGTCATCGACGAGCTTCGCGAGTGCGGCGTCGAAGAGGGTTATCGGCTCTGCACGCGTGCGCAGCCGCGGGTCGGGGAATTCCAGTATCGATAGCAAGGCCATGCGCCGTCACTCCGCTCAAGGTTGTTCGTGCCGCGCAGTATATCAGCGCAGATTGCCATCAAATCCGGCGAGGCCTCGCCCGGCGCGCAACCTTAAGGTCGGCCGCATGCATTCACTCAACCTCATCGAACTCTGCCAATGGGCACGACTGCCCGGGGTTCACGCGCGTCGCTGGTTGGCCGCCCGTGACGCCGGCGTCCATTCCGTCGACGACGCTCGTCGGGCGTCGCCGAGCCTGTGGCGCAGTCTCGGCTGGCCCGCCGCCACACAAAAAGCCCTCCTCGCGGATGCGCCAAGTGCGCCTCTCGACGAGGACCTCGCCGCCATCGAAAGACACGGTCTGCAACTGATCGCCGCGGACGACCCTCGCTACCCTGCTTTACTGCTGACCATTGATCACGCCCCCGCGGTGCTTTTCGTGCGGGGCGACCCGGCCGTACTCGCCGCCCCCCAGCTCGCGGTGATCGGTAGCCGTCATCCGACCGCGCTCGGCGAGCGTACGGCGCGCGACTTCGCGTTCCACTTTGCCTCATTGGGTCTCGTGGTCACGAGCGGCCTCGCCCTCGGCATCGATGCCGCCGGGCATCGCGCTGCGCTGCTCGCGGGCGGAAAGACCGTCGCCGTCTGTGCTTGCGGCCTTGACCGCATCTACCCCGACCGGCATGTCCAACTCGCTGCCGACATCGCAGCAGCCGGTGCATTGGTGAGTGAATTCCCACCGGGAACACCGCCGCTGGCGGCACACTTTCCCCGTCGCAACCGCCTGATCAGCGGTTTATCGGTCGGTGTGCTCGTGGTCGAAGCAGCCGCTCGTAGCGGCTCTCTCGTCACGGCGCGATACGCCGCGGAACAAGGCCGCGAGGTGTTCGCCATCCCGGGGTCCATTCACAGCCCGCTCTCGCGCGGCTGCCATCAATTGCTCCGCCAAGGGGCAACGCTCGTCGAATGCGCGGATGACGTTTTATCTGAACTAAAAAATATTTACCTAAATCATATAGTTGTAAACGATCTGACCCCCTCGGACCCCCCCTGCGAGGCGGCTCGCCGGTTGGACAACCCCTCGGAAATCCTGTTAGATGCGCTCGGCTTCGAGCCCACGAGCCTCGATGCGCTCATCGCGAGCACCGGCCTCTCCAGCACATCTGTAGCGTCCTTGCTCCTCACCCTGGAACTTCAGGGGCGTGCCGCATCCGACGCCCGCGGCCGGTATTTTCGTCTTTAACCCAAACTGCCCTTACCCCGGATTCATGACCCACACCCCCGACACCGGCAGCGTTCTGGACATCCTTATTTATGTGTTCGATCGCTACATGCTGGCCGACGAACCGGAAGTCCCCGAGCGCGAGGCGCTCGCGCAGGACCTCGAACAGGCAGGCTTCGATGGCGCGAGTGTCGAGCGAGCCCTCGATTGGCTGGCGGACCTCGCCTGCGAGCGGGACCGGCCGGAACTGCACGATACCGGGCCGCGAGCCCTGCGCATCTACACCGATGCGGAGAGTACGCACCTGCCCGCAGAGTGCCGTGGGTACCTCTTCGAACTGGAACGCACTGGCATCCTGTCCGCCCAGCAACGCGAAATCGTCATCGAGCGCTTGCTGGCACTCGATGCCGCGGAACTGGATGTCGACCAACTCAAATGGGTCGTGCTGATGGTGCTCTCGAGCCAACCCGGACAGGAACTCGCCTGCTCGCGCATGGAAGATCTCGTGTTCGATCTGCCGCCGGAACGGCCCCACTGACCGACGGCGACACCGTCTTACAACAGTCCACGGAAGACATGGCCCACAATCTCGTCATCGTCGAATCGCCGGCGAAAGCCAAGACCATCAAAAAATACCTCGGTAATGATTTCGAGGTGCTGGCGTCTTACGGCCATGTGCGCGATCTCGTACCCAAGGAAGGCGCGGTCGATCCCTCACGTCAGTTCGCAATGAAGTACGACGTGATCGAACGCAACGAACGACACGTCGAGGCCATCTCCAAGGCGCTGAAGAAAGCGAAGGCACTTTATCTCGCAACCGATCCAGATCGCGAAGGGGAGGCGATTTCCTGGCACCTGCGTGAACTGCTGAACGATCGCGGCGCACTTGAAGGCAAGACGGTGCATCGCGTCGCGTTTTACGAGATCACGAAAAACGCGGTGCGCCAAGCTATCGAAGAGCCGCGCGATCTGTCGCTGGATCTCGTCAACGCACAACAGGCGCGGCGCGCCCTCGATTACCTCGTCGGTTTCAACCTCTCACCGCTGCTGTGGAAAAAAGTCCGTCGAGGTTTGTCGGCTGGTCGTGTTCAAAGCCCGGCACTGCGCATGATTTGCGAGCGCGAAGCGGAAATTCAGGCCTTTGTGCCACGCGAATATTGGACACTCGATGCGTTCGGCCAACGTCAGGAGCAAAGTTTTCCCCTGAAGCTGATCGAGTTCGGTGGACGCAAAGTCGAACAATTTTCTTTTGGCGACGCGACCGCTGCGATCGAGGTCGAAGCCGCACTGCTCGCGGCGACCGGTGCCGGCCAAACCACGGCGACAGCAGAGGGAGAGGCGCCGCGTCTCGTGCCACCCGGCAAGCTGCGCGTCATCAGCATCGACCGCAAGCAACGCAATCGTCATCCGGCACCGCCCTTCACCACCTCCACACTGCAGCAAGAAGCAGCGCGCAAACTCGGTTACTCGGCGCAGCGCACGATGCGACTCGCGCAACAACTATACGAAGGTGTCGACTACGGCGAGGGCGCTGTCGGTCTCATCACTTACATGCGCACCGACGCGGTCAACCTCGCCAACGAAGCGATCGGTGAGATTCGCCAAGTCATCGGCAAGGTGTACGGCGCCGAGGCGCTGCCCGAAGCGGCGCGCTTCTTCAAAAACAAATCACGAAACGCCCAAGAAGCGCACGAAGCTATCCGTCCGACTTCTGCCGCGGTGTTGCCGCAGATGCTCGAGGGCCGCATCGAGGCCGATTTGCAAAAACTTTATTCGCTCATTTGGAAGCGAGCGGTTGCCTGTCAGATGACGCATGCGGTCTTCGACACCGTCGCGATCGATCTGCTGGCCGGTAAAGACGGCGCCGATCGAAACCTGTTCCGCGCCAACGGCTCGACCTTGGTCAAACCGGGCTTTATCGCCGTCTACCTCGAAGGACAGGACGATGCGACCGACGACGATGACGATCGCATCCTCCCGATCATGCAGGAGGGCGATATCATCGATCTCGTGAGTTTGCGTGGAACACAGCATTTCACTGAACCGCCGCCGCGCTACTCGGAAGCCTCACTCGTCAAAGCGCTCGAGGAACATGGCATCGGTCGTCCGTCGACCTATGCCTCGATC
>SXGQ01037024.1_pt1 | contig 10568 bp, 11 predicted proteins | sample 3178371 | NCBI WGS metagenome assembly SXGQ01 (sample SAMN11356859, study PRJNA531348) | freshwater metagenome | isolation source: freshwater sample F1-20 | place: China: Fuxian Lake, Yuxi | collected 2017-12-25 | reverse complement strand
TGGTCGGACGGCGTGATTCTCTGGGGTTCGTACTCGGGAATCGCGTACTTCGGCTCGCCGCCCGCCACGCGAACCTTGACTGCCCCGAGCTCCTCGAGGTCGCGGGAGATGGTTGCCTGGGTGGCATTCACATTGTTGCGCTCGAGAAGTCTCTGGAGTTCCGGCTGGCTGGAGACGTTGTTCGACGCGATGATCTTCACGATCAACTGCTGGCGCTGCTGCTTGCCGCTCATCCCTGTGCCTCCACCAGGAACGTGAGTGCCCCGCGCGCCGCGGTGAGACGGTGATGACCCTGTGCGATCACCAGGCTGCGCGGGCCATCGAAGACCCCGGCGCTGACCTCCTCGCCGCGGTGGGCCGGCATGCAGTGCATGAACCGGGCGCCGCCCGCGGCGCGTGACATCAGCGCCTCGTCCACGATGTACCCGGCGAACACCTCGCGCCGGGCGGCTGTCTCTGCCTCCTGGCCCATGGAGATCCACGTGTCCGTGTGCACGACGTTCGCACCGTCAACCGCAGCCCGGGGGTCAGTCGAGTCCCTCACGGAACCACCGAGTGCCGTCAGCCTCGTGACCTCGTGCGCTCCCGGGCCGTAGCCCTCCGGGCAGCCGAACGACATCGAGCCGCCGAGCATGAGGACCGCCTCGGCCAGTGACCGGGCGACGTTGTTGTAGTCGCCGACCCATGCGACACGCAGGGTGTCGGGTGCGCCAACGTGCTCCTTCATCGTCACCAGGTCGGCAAGTGCCTGCAATGGGTGACTGCGGTCGCTCAGCATGTTGACGACAGGGACCGGCGAGCAGGCGGCCATGCGCTCTACCGTCGAGTGGGAGAACACCCGGGCAGCGAGGACAGAGTGGTACCCCGCCATGATCCTGGTCGCATCCTCGACCGTCTCGCGGGTGTCGAGACCGATCTCCTCACCGCGCGTGTACACGGGGTGCCCGCCCATCTGGATGACCGCCATCTCCATGGAGTGGCGGGTCCTGTTGGACGGCTTCTCGAACACGAGCGCCACGCCCTTTCCCTCCAGCAGTCGCCTCGGGGCGGCGGTCGAGAGGGCCAGCACGTGGCGCAGTTCGCCCGGTGCGAGGTCCGTGATGTCGAGCAGGTGCCTGGTCATGCGAGCACCGTCCTGATGAGTGAGCATGCCTCGTCTATCTCGGCATCGCTCACGGTGAGCGGCGGCGCGAGACGCAGCGTCGAAGCGTTCACCGCGTTCACGATGAGGCCCAGAGACAAGAGCTCGGCCGCGACCGTGTTCGCATCCCTCTCCCCCGCCAGTGCGACACCGAGGAGGAGACCCTCCCCGCGGATGTGGTCGATGCCTGGCTCACCGAGCAGCAGGCCCCTGATGCGGGTGCCTGCCGCTGTGGCGAGCGCACATGCGTCGATCCTCTTCATCTCTTCGATGACCGCATTCACGGCGGCCGTCGCGATGGCGGTGCCGCTGTATGTCGATCCGTGGTCGCCGGGTTTCATCACGGCGGCAATGTCCCGCCTGGCCCACACGGCCCCGACGGGCATGCCGTTCCCCATGCCCTTCGCGAACGTCACGACGTCCGGGCTCACGCCGGCATGCTCGAAACCGAACCAGCGCCCCGTGCGGCAGAAACCGGTCTGCACCTCGTCCATCATGAAGAGAAGACCACGCTCCCTGCAGAGTTCCTGGACTGCCTGCAGGTACCCGGGGTCGGCGGGCACCACGCCGCCCTCGCCCTGGATCGGTTCGAGCATCACTGCGGACACCGTCGGGTCGATCGCCCCGGCGAGACCGTCCAGGTCGCCGAAGGTCACGTAGCGGAACCCGTCCGGCATCGGCTGGAAGACCTCGTGCTTGGCGGGTTGGCCCGTGAGCGCGAGAGCCCCGAGGGTGCGGCCGTGGAAACTCCCGAAGGCACTCACGATCGCGTGGCGGCCCCGGCCGCCGAACTTGCGCGCGATCTTGATCGCGGCCTCGGTGGCCTCGGCCCCCGAGTTGCAGAAGAACACCTGGCCGTCGCCAGCACCGGCATCGCGCATCAGGGAGTTGATGGCCATCGCGGCGCGTGTGGCCACCGGGTTCGAGAAGAAGTTCGACACGTGCATGAGTTCCGCCGCCTGGGCTGCGATTGCCCCGCTGACCGCGGGGTTGCAGTGCCCGAGCGAGACCACGGCTATGCCGGAGAGGAAGTCGAGGTAGCGGCGACCGTCGCTCGCCCACAGTTCGGTGCCGGACCCGCGCACGAACATGATCTTCGGGGCGCCGAAGACGGGGATGTACGGGCAGAAGTCCTGGCCGCCCAGGACCTCCTGGGGAATGTCGTCCGACGCGAACGGGTGGCTCATTGGGGCCCTCCTGTGATCATTGTCCCCACTCCCTCGTCCGTGAAGAGCTCGAGGAGAAGGACATGGGCGATGCGCCCGTCGAGGATGTGCGCACTGCGCACGCCACCGCGCACGGCCTGGATGCAGCTCTCCACCTTCGGGATCATCCCGCCCGCGACGGTGCCGTCGGCCACGAGCGCCTCGAGTTCGCCCACGGTGGTGCGCTGGATGAGCGAGGAGGGGTCGTCGACGACGCGGCGCAACCCTGCGATGTCGGTGAGATAGACGATCTTCTCGGCGGAGAGAGCCTCGGCGATGGCACCAGCGGCGGTGTCCGCGTTGATGTTGTACGCCTGGCCGGACCCGTCGACGCCCACGGTGGAGATGACGGGCACGAAGCCGTCCGCGAGAACGCTCTCGATGAGTTCCGGGCGCACACGGGCCACGTCACCGACAAACCCGAGGGACGGGTCGCGTGGTGCGGCCTGCAGGATGCGGGCATCCTCACCCGACAGGCCCACTGCGATGTTGCCGTGCGTGTTGACGGCACTCACGATCTGGGGGTTCACTTGGCCGTTCAGGACCATCCGCACGACGTCCATCGTGGCCGCATCGGTCACGCGCAGGCCGTTCTCGAACCGTGACTCGATACCGAGCCGGCTGAGCAGTTCGTTGATCTGGGGGCCACCACCGTGGACGACGACCGGGCGGATCCCGACCGTGTGCATGAGCACGATGTCCTCGGCGAACAGCGCGAGGGCATCGTGATCCGACGTTCCCGCGAGCGCATTGCCCCCGTACTTCACCACCACCGTCCGCCCGGCGAAGCGACGGATGTAAGGCAGTGCCTCGACGAGCACGTCGGCGGTCGACATCTCGCTCACGGGTACACCCCGACGTTCGTCAGGCCCGCCGTCTCCTCGAGGCCGAGCGCGACGTTGGCGGCCTGCACGGCCCCGCCGGAAGCGCCCTTCGTCAGGTTGTCCTCCGCGGCGATCACCACGACGTGGCCGGTCCGTTCGTCATGGCGCGCGGTGATGTGCACGGCGTTCGAGCCGAGAGTCGCCTTCGTGCCCGGGATGTTCGTGTTCACGGTGACGAAAGGCTCGTCCCTGTAGAAGCCAGCGAGGGTGGCGAGCAACGAGGCAGAAGACACCTTCCCCGTGGGCCGCGCGTAGCACGTGGCGAGGATCCCCCGGTTCATCGGCGCGAGATGCGGCGTGAAGAGGACCTGCGCCCCCAGGTTCTGCTCCATCTCGGGTGTGTGGCGGTGGTCGAGCAGCCCGTATGCCGTGAAATCCTCGTCGACGGTGCAGAACATCGAGCTGTGCTTGGCGGCCCGGCCGGCCCCGCTCACCCCGCTCGCGGCATCGACGATGATGCCCGAGTTCGCGATCATCCCTGCACGCAACAGGGGCGCGAGTGCGAGGGTGGCCGCAGTGACGTAACAGCCGGGAGTGGCGACGAGGGTTGCCCCGCGCAACTCCTCGCGGTGCAGCTCCGGGAGGCCGTAGACGGCGCGAGCGAGCTCGGCAGGTTGGGTGTGGTCGAATCCGTACCACGTCGGGTAGGCCGAGGCGTCCTTCAGGCGGTACGCGGCAGAGAGGTCGACTATGCACCCGACCCGCGGCGCGAGCTCCGGCACGATGGCCATGGATGCCTCGTGCGGGAGCCCGAGGAACACGAGGTCGAGCCCGTCGAGGACATCCGCGTCGTACTCGGAGAACACGAGGTTCGGATATGCACCCGCGAGCGAGGGGTACAGCGAGCTGGCGAGAGTCCCGGCCTGGCTGTCCCCTGTGGCGCACACGAGCTCCATTCCCGGGTGACCAGCCACGATGCGCAGCAGTTCCACGCCCGTGTATCCCGACGCGCCGATGATTCCCACTTTGACCATAGATGCATTATAATACAGTTAAGTGAATGAACATACAAGTATTCTCCCTATGGCTGGGGCGCTCCTGGTGGCCGCGCCTGCCATCGAGGACCCCAACTTCGGCCGGTCCGTTGTGCTCCTTCTCGCTCACGGCACTGGGGAAGGCGCAATGGGCATCATCCTCAACCGACCCACGGATGGCGTCGTGGGCGACCCGACATCGCCTCTCCACCCCTGGGTGAGCGCAGCGGCCGCCCCTGCAGTGATCTTCGAGGGCGGCCCCGTGGAGACAACGGGATTCATCTGCCTCGCGCAGGACACGACGACCGTCGCGGGAGTCTCGTCCGTGGACATCATCGATGACGACCCGGCTCTATGCACCGTCGCGCACCGGGTGTTCCGCGGGTACGCAGGCTGGGCCCCCGGGCAGCTCGAGGCCGAGATCCTCGTGGGTGGTTGGTTCGTCGTTCCGGCCGAGACCGGCGACGCATTCACCAATGACCCTGGCGGGCTCTGGCGCACTGTGCTCACCCGCCAGGGAGGAGAACTCGCCTCGATCGCGGGGTTCCCCTCCGACCCGAATCTCAACTGACGGGCGCAGGCCCGTCAGGAGCGCAGGGTTGCGCCGGATTTCTGCGCCGCGACGCGGCACGCCTCCTGCACCTCGGCTATCGCGGCATCGGTGAGTGTCCCGCCAGCCTCCTGGAGGCGCAACCTGAAGGCGAGGCTCCGCGAGCCGACGTCAACGCCCTTGCCGCGGTACACGTCGAACAACTCGATCGACACGAGCCGCTTGCCTGCCGCCTGGCGCAGGGCCCGCTGGAGGTTCTGCGCGGGCACCGAGTCCGGCACCGCGAACGCCATGTCGATGTCGCTCGAGGGGAACCTGTTGAGGTCGCGGGCCTGGACCGGCCGCGGCTCCTCGTTCAGGACAACGGTGAGGTCAACCTCGAGGATGCTCACACGACCCTCGATCCCGAGCGAATCGAGCACGACAGGGTCCACCTCGCCCACGACACCGACGATCTTCTTGCCCCTCGTCAGGCTCGCCGAGCGGGTCGGATGCAGACCGGGCGGCACGCGGGACTGGTCGATCTGGGCCCCGACCCCCAGCGCGTCACAGAGGGCCGCCCACTGCGCGAGAGCCGTCGAGGCATCGCCCCCTGCCACGACGACACCGAGCTGCTCGGTCTCGTCCGGCAGCGCCCCGGCACCCCTCGGGTACACGTGGCCGGTCTCCCACAGTCCGATACGCGGGGCGCGGTGCGACTGGTTGTAACGGACAGCGCCGAGCAGTCCCGGCCGCAACGACGTGCGCAGGACCGACTCCTCCGCAACGAGCGGGTTCGCGATCGACAGCACATCGTCCTCCGCGAGGCCGATGCCCGAGAGGTCACCCGGTGCGAGGAACGGCATCGGCATCACCTCGTCGAGACCCAGCCCGACGAGCACACGGCGCAGCACACGGCGGCGTTGCTGCATCCCCGACAGACGGCCGTGGACAGCCGACTTCGGCACGCTCTTGCCGAGAGCGTCGTACCCGTGGTGACGGGCGATCTCCTCGATGATGTCGATCTCCTCGGTGCAGTCCGGACGGAAAGTGGGGACCGTGACCTCTGCTCCGCCCTCGACCGGGCGCACACCGAAACCGATCGGTCCGATGAGAGAGGCGATCCGGGCACCGTCGGGCTCGATCCCGAGTGAGCGGCCGACTCGGGAGCTCCGCACGTGCACCGTCACCTCTTGCGGGCGCGACGCGGTCTCGGCGACCGTCATGCCCGCGTGCAGGACGGCACCCGGGCACGTCTCGCGCAGGATCGTGACGAAACGTCTCATCGCGAGGTGCACGCCGCCCGGGTCGACACCCCGCTCGAATCTCACGGAGGCCTCGCTGCGCAGGTTGTGGTGGTTCACCGAGTGGCGCACCGGATCAGGGGCGAACCACGCCATCTCGAGCGAGAGCTCCGAGGTGGACGCGGTGACCTCGGAGTCCAGACCGCCCATGATCCCCGCGAGCCCGACGGCACGGCCCGAGGCGAGGTCGCAGATCAGGAGGTCATCGGCGGTCAACGACCTGTCGACACCGTCGAGCGTGCGCAGTATCTCGCCGTCGCGGGCCAGGCGCACGTCGAATCCACCCACGGTCGCGTGGTCGTAGGCGTGATTCGGCTGGTTGAGCTCCAGCATCACGAGGTTCGACGCGTCGACCACGTTGTTGATGCTGCGCATTCCGAGATGCGCGAGCCGCGAGGCAACCCACGAGGGCGAGGGGCCCACGGTCACACCGCTGATGACGCCTGCCGAGAACATCCCGCACCGGTCCCCCGCCGTGATCGTGACGGGAATGCCACGGGGGGCGCCCTCTGCTGACGCATCGAGACGGGGACCGTGCAGAGCCGCACCGAAATGGGCCGCGAGATCTCGCGCGACACCGAGATGGCCCCAGCAGTCAGGCCTGTTGCGCGTGAGATCGAGGTCGAAGACGGTGTCGTGATGGATGCCGAGCACCTCGAAAGGGTCACGGCCGAGCGGGGTGTCTGACGGGAGGATCAGAAGGCCTGACGCCTCATCAGAGATGCCGAGTTCCACCGGGGAGCACAGCATTCCCTCTGAGTCGATCCCGAGGATGCCGCGACGGGAAATCTCGCGGCCGTCAGGCATGCGAGTCCCGAGGGTCGCGAGCGGCACGACATCGCCGGGGCCCATGTTCGTGGCGCCGCACCAGACGTGGCGCTCCGTGCCGTCGCCGGCGTCCACCCAGCACCGGGTGACCTTGTCGGCGTCGGGGTGCTTCTCGGTGCGCACGATGCGCGCAGTGACGACACCCTCCACGGGCACGCCGACAGTCCCTGTCGAGTCAACGGCGAGCCCGAGGGCGTTCAGGGCGGTGGCGAGCACCTCCGGGTCCGCCGGCAGGTCGGCGAGCTCCCGCAGGACGGAGAGAAGGACCTTCACGAGAACTGCTCCGTGAAGCGCACGTCGTTCGAGTACATCTCCCGGATGTCCTCCACACCGTGGCGCTCCTTTGCCATGCGGTCGATCCCGAAACCAAACGCAAAGCCGCTCCACTCCTCGGGGTCGAGCCCTGCGGCGGCGAGAACGCGCGGGTGGACCATGCCGCACCCCCCGAGCTCGATCCACGAACCGTCCGGGCGCCTGATGTCGAACTCTGCGCTCGGCTCGGTGAACGGGAAATAGGACGGGCGAAGGCGGCTCGTGAAACTCTCGCCGAAGAACGCCTTGGTGAAGGACTCGATCGTGCCCGCGAGGTCGGCGAACGTGATGTTCCGGTCGACGACGAGACCCTCGATCTGGTGGAACACCGGCATGTGCGTGGCATCGGGCGTCTCCTTGCGGAAGACACGGCCCGGCATCACCGCGTAGATCGGCGGCGGCCACTCCTGCATCACCCGGATCTGCACCGGGGAGGTGTGGGTGCGCAGCACGACACTGCCCTGTGGGTCCTGGTCGACGAAGAGCGTGTCCCACATGCTGCGCGCGGGATGCGACGGAGGCATGTTGAGTGCCTCGAAGTTGTGGAAGTCGGTCTCGACCTCCGGGCCCTCGGCGATGCGGAACCCGAGCCCGACGAACACGTCCTCCAGCCGCTCGGTCGCCTGCGTGACGAGATGCATCCTGCCGCGGCGGGCTGATGTGCGCAGCGCGAGCTCGGACATGTCCTCCCTGTCAGCCTCGATCGAGCCGGCAAATGCCGCGCGCTTCACGACGGACTCCCGCCCATGTGCGGCTTGCTCGACGCGCGCGATCGCCTCGTTGACGGCCTGGCCGAGTGCCTTCCTGGCATCCAGGTCCGGGACCTTCCCGAGGCCCGCCTTCACCGCGGCGAGGGGACCCTTCTTTCCGGTCGCGGCGTTCACCGCGGCACGGATCGCCTGTGCGTCCGTGGCCTGGTCGATCAAGGCGAGGGCATCTGCGACCGCGCTGTCGAGGGCGGCCTGCTTGTCCGGGGGTGTCGCGTTCATGACGGACGAAACGCTACCCCTGCCGGCACTCGCGTTCCGGGACGATTACCGCCTGCGGGCACGGGAGACGTGCATCGCGAGCACGGATGCGGCCATGGCCACGTTCAGGCTCTCGCTGCGCCCCTCATGCGGGATGGTCACCCATCCCTCCACCGGGGCGTCACCGGGGAGTCCGCGGGCCTCGTTGCCCAGCACCACGGCGAGGGGCCCCGAGAAGTCGGCATCCCACAGGTCCTCCGCATCCCCGTGAGAGGTGGTGCCGACGAGGCGAACCCCGAGGCCGGCGATGTCATCGAGCCCCGAGGCGGTGCGCACGGGCACATGGAACACCGAACCTGCCGACGCCCTCACGGTCTTCGGGGACCAGACGTCGACGGCATCACCAGAGACGAACACCCCGCTCGCTCCCGCCGCCTCTGCAGAGCGGACGATGGTGCCCATGTTGCCGGGGTCAGAGATGTCGTGGGCGACGACGAACCAGGTCCCGTCGTCAACCACCGGCGGGCCGTGGAGAGGGACAGCGCACACGGCGAGCACCCCCTGGGGTGACACGGTGTCGTTCACGGAGTCAAAGGTGCGGGCGTCGAGCGTGAAGGGCACGGTGCGCACCGACGCGGGCGGATCCTCGCCCTCGCGCACGTACACCTCACGGATGTCGACACCTGCGACCGCTGCCTCCTCGACGAGCGTGCGTCCCTGGACCACGAACAAGCCTGCCTCAGAACGGGCACTGCGGCGCCCGATGAGGCGCCGCAGTGTCTGCACCCGTGGGTTCGACGATGAGAGGTTGTTCGGCCTCAGGCCAGTGCAGCCTTCGCGGAGGCGACCAGGGCGCCGAAAGCCTCGGCGTCGTGCACCGCAAGATCAGCGAGGATCTTGCGGTCGACCTCGATGCCCGCAGCGTTCAGGCCGGCGATGAACCGGCTGTAGCTGATGTCGTTCAGACGGCATGCCGCGTTGATCCGCTGGATCCAGAGACGGCGGAACTCGCCCTTCTTCGCCCGGCGGTCGCGGAATGCGTACTGCCCGGAGTGCATGACCTGCTCGTTCGCGGCCCGGAACGAACGGCTCTTGTTGCCGTAGTACCCCTTTGCCTGCTCGAGAACTGCGCGGTGCTTCTTGCGGGCGTGTACTGCCCTCTTGACTCGTGCCATGACTGTGTCCTTTCCTGGTCGTGCCTGTCAGCGCTCGCCGAGGAGACGCTTGATTTTCTTCTCGTCGCCCGGGTGCACGTCACGGTCGCCCGCGAGGCGACGGGTGCGGGTGCTCGACTTCTTCTCGAACAGGTGCTGGCGGTTGGCCTGCTGGCGGCGCAACTTGCCGGTACCTGTCTTCTTGAACCGCTTCGCGGCGGTCTTGCTGGTCTTCATCTTGGGCATCTTGTGGTCCTTTACTGCTCGTCGGCAACCGCTGCGGGCGCTTGCGCCGCTGCATCTGCCTGTCCTGACGATGTGTCTTGCTTCTCGGTGTTGTCTTCGCTGGTCTCTACGGCCCTTCCGGGCCTTTCGTCCTTGTTGTCCCTGTCCTGGGGTTTCTTCGTGGCTGGCTTCTTGTCCGGTGCGAGCACCATGGTCATGTTGCGCCCCTCGAGGCGCGCCTGGGTCTCCACCTTGGCGAGCGACCCGAGTTGCTCGAGGACCGCATCAAGGATCCGGGACCCCAGCTCGGGGTGAGCCATCTCCCGGCCGCGGAACTGCAGGGTGACCTTCACCTTGTGCCCGTCAGAGAGGAAGTCGTGCATGTGGCGCACCTTCGTGTCGAAGTCGCCCTTGCCGATCTTGGGGCGGAACTTCACTTCCTTGATTGTCACGTGGGTGGTCTTCTTGCGCGATTCCTTGGCCTTCTGCGCCTCTTCGTACCGGAACTTCCCGTAATCCATGATGCGGCACACCGGCGGGTTCGCCAGCGGTGCCACCTCCACGAGATCGAGATCGAGTTCCCGGGCCAGCGTCAGTGCATCCGCAGTGCTGCGGATTCCGACCTGGCTCCCGTCCGGTCCGATGAGTCTCACCTCGCGCGCACGGATGCGCTCGTTGTAGCGAGGTTCGTTCTGCGGCGTAGCTATGACCTTGTACTCCTGTGCAACGGGCCGTGCCCTCCTCTATGTCGTCCGCCGAGGCGGTGTGTGCGTGCAGACGCACGAAGCAGACACAGAGCGCCAGAGTCGCTCGCATTCTCGACCCAGCGCACTCCCCCGTTACCGGTTGTCCGGTCGGCCCTGCGGGTGGCTGGGTGGGGACCCGGGGGCCCCACTTCGTATGTATGACAGGCGACTAGGGTACCGCCCGATGGCACAGGACCACACGATGGACGACGAATTCGGCCCGGGGGACCTCGACCCTGGTGCACTGGAGCAGGCACTTGCCGAGACCCGGGAACGCCTCGCGGGGGTGCCCGCCGAG
>SXGQ01339854.1_pt1 | contig 10569 bp, 6 predicted proteins | sample 3178371 | NCBI WGS metagenome assembly SXGQ01 (sample SAMN11356859, study PRJNA531348) | freshwater metagenome | isolation source: freshwater sample F1-20 | place: China: Fuxian Lake, Yuxi | collected 2017-12-25 | reverse complement strand
GGTCTGGAACTCGATCTCCACCCCGGCTAATCCCTTGATCGAAGCCTGTTCTCTGGCGATCTGAACGATGCGGTCGGCTGACACCCGCTTATCCACCCGCTCAGGAGGCATTCCTGATGAGGGCGATTCACGGGTTTCCGCACTAGGTATCGCTCCCGGAACAGAGTTGGTATCTCTGCCGTTGGACCAGGGGGAGGTCTCAGGATTCTGGCCACACCCAGCCAGCACGACGGCCGCAAATGCGACAGCGACAAAACCGTGCCGTTCGAACGACGTGAGGTTCATGATGGACGTACTGTGGTCCGGTATCGCGGAGGTCACCGAGCTCCAGTTGGGTTCTTCCAGCCCTGGAAAGGTCCACTCTACCAACAGGGTCAGCAATCCGAGAGTCAGCCCCGTTCTGCGCTGAACTGCGGACCGATGGCCTGCTCCGGACCTAAGTCCACAGCCGTTGCCACGATCAGCCTCACTCGTCGACTCTACCGCGATTCAGGGTCCATCCTGATGCGTCACCTTCATCCGCCTTCCTCATGGAACCTACCGGCCCCCTGTTGCCCTCGGTAACTGTCACGGAAATCCAGTGCCTGCGAGTCCGCCGAGGGACGCGTTCCACAGCATGGAGTGTCCTGCTCTGGTTGGTTACAGCCCTACACGCAACCACGGCAGGTGAACCGGCATCAGCTGTCCTCTCGGGCACCCAACCGCTCGAGGCGGGGCAGGGTGGGGTTGGGAATTGGGACGGTGTATTGGACATCGCCATCCGGACCGCCCAGGAGGCCAGAGTTGGACGATGGCGTCGGGATCTGTCCTCGGTGGAGAACTACAACCGGTCTATCGCCACCAACCGAGCCCGCTTTGCCGAGATCATCGGTGTCCGTGATCCACGGGTGGACTTCGAGTCGCCCGCGTTGGTGGCCACACTCGAGGAACCCGCCCTGATCGCGAGGGGTGCGACCTATGATGTCCTGAGGGTTCGCTGGCCCGCATTTGGCGAGGTGCATGGCGAGGGACTCCTGCTCGAACCGCGCGGTCGCGATCCGATCGCCGCGGTTGTCGCGGTACCCGATTGCAGCCAGACCCCGGAGCAGGTGGCCGGCATCCAGCCGGGTGTCCCTCCGGAATCCCAGTTCGCCCGTCACCTCGCTGAGAGCGGGTGTCGGGTGGTCGTGCCGGTGTTGATCGATCGTACCGTGGAGGTGCGCGGCCGAGACGGCTTCCGAGCCTATTCCAGACAGCCCATGAGCAGTCGGGAGTTCCTCTTCAGACCCGCCTACCAGTTGGGCCGTCACCTCATCGGATACGAGGTGCAAAAAGTCCTGGCCGCTGTGGATTGGCTGGCCCGGGACAATGCACCGATCGGCGTGATGGGCTATGGTGAGGGCGGTCTGCTCGCCTTCTACGCGGCGGCGATGGATACCCGGATCCAGGCAACCGGGGTCTCGGGTTATTTCGACTCCCGAGAACACCACTGGAGCGAACCCTTCGACCGAAGCGTATTCTCGCTACTCACACAGTTCGGGGATGCCGAGATCGCCACGCTGATTCTGCCCCGTCGGTTGCTCATCGAGGTCTCCCGCGCTCCGGAGGTCTCCGTGGTGGCGCCCGGAGGCAGTCGCGGTGTGGTGAGGTCACCGGACCTCCAGACGGTCCGGTCCGAGGTCCAACGGGCGCATCAGCTTGTGGAAGGACTTCAACCGCCGGCTCGAATCAACCTGATCCAGAGTACCGACGGGCAGGGGTCGTTTGGATCTCTGGAGCTATTGCGCGGCTTCCTGGGTGCCTTGGATCCCACGGCAAAACTCGCGGCCGTGTCAGAGGATCTGACGGTGCACGGCAAACGGTTCGATCCAAAACCCCGCCAGGTCCGGCAGATGCGCGAACTGAATCGCCACAACCAAACCCTGTTGGCCAGGAGTGCCCAGGAACGATCCCAATTCCTCTCGCGACTCGATTCCTCCTCTGTCGAGAGGCACGAGGCGACCAAGCGTCCGTATCTCGACCATATCCGTTGCGAGGTCCTGGGTCGCATCGAGACCCCCCGGCTGCCTTTTGGGGCCAGGTCACGGCTTCGGTACGACGAGGCCCGATGGCGCTGCTACGAGGTCCAGCTCGAAGTCTTTCCCGGGGCCAATGCCTTCGGCCTTCTTGTCATTCCAAAGAACCTGAGCTCAGGCGAGCGGCGACCGGTCGTGGTGTGTCAGCACGGAGGCGGAGGCAATCCGGACCAGCTCGTGAAGGACGAGGCCGGAGCCTACCACGCGTTTGCCGCCCATTTGGCGGAGGAAGGGTTCGTCACGTTCTCCCCTTCGGTGATGTTCCCGCCTTCGGACAGCCTTGTCCGAAAGTGCAACAGCGTGGGGCTCACCCAGTACTCGTACATCGCAGCGATGCACCAGCAGATCGTCGACTGGCTGCGCACCCAGCCGTTTGTGGATCCCGACCGGATCGCCCTCTATGGACTGTCCTGGGGCGGCAAGACAGCAATGCGGATGCCGCTGCTGGTGGATGGCTATGCGATGACGGTGGTGTCGGGTGACTTCAACGAATGGACCTGGAAGACGGCGACGACGGACAGCGACTACAGCTACGTGTTCCAGCCCGAGCCCTACATCTTCGAGTTCAACCTGGGCAGCACCTATGGGTATGCCGAGATGGCGGCCCTGATCGCGCCCCGTCCCTTCATGGTGGAGCGGGGCCATTCCGATCCGGTCGGTACCGATGAACAGGTGGGGTTCGAGTTCGCCAAGGTCCGGCACCTTTACGAGGCCCAGTTGAAACGACCCGAGAATTGCGCCATCGAGTGGTTTGTGGGTGGCCATGAGATCAACCGCGGCGAGACCTTCCGGTTTCTGCACCGTCATCTGGACCGATAGTTGAGAGCCAACTCGGCAGTTGGAGATTCGATGAATACTGAATAGCGTCTAAAGGTCCCCGAGCGATCCGGCAAGCCGCTGGAAACGCCCATTGGCATGTACCCTATCGCAGGACATCCTATCCGAGGACTGGCCCACAAAGGTCAGGGGTTGCCTCGCGTCTGGAGACTCGTTGTCTGTTTCCTTTCCCTCGTTCTCAGCATGATGGCGGGGGTCTTCGCCGGGGAAACCGATCCCGGTCACCCGCCACCATCTGCGTCCCACTGGTCGTTTCAACCGGTACAACTGCCGGCGGTTCCATCGGGATCCCCAGCCTGGGTTCGAAACCCGGTGGATGCGTTCCTTTCCGAACGCCATCGGAAACTGGGATTAAGCCCAGTCGAGCCGGCATCGCCCAATGTCCTGCTGCGTCGTCTGTACATGGATCTGGTCGGCGTGCCACCCACCCCTGCGGAGCTGGAGGCTTTCGTTTCGGATCCCTCCGAGGAGCGCTACGCGGCAGTGGTCGACCGCCTGTTGGCCAGCCCCCGACACGGTGAACGGTGGGGTCGGCATTGGATGGATGTCTGGCGCTACAGTGACTGGGCTGGTCATGGGGCGGAGGTCCGCGAGAGCCAGCCCCACATCTGGCGGTGGCGGGACTGGATCGTGCAATCCGTCAACACCGACAGGCCCTACGACCGGATGATCGTCGAGATGCTGGCAGCCGACGAACTGGCGCCCCTTGATGCTGAGTCGCTCAGGGCGACGGGATTCCTCGTCCGCAACTGGTTCCGGTACAACCGCAACGTCTGGATCGAGGCCACCGTGGAGCACACAGCCAAAGCCTTCCTGGGTCTCACGGTGAACTGTGCCCGTTGCCATGAGCACAAGTCGGATCCGATGTCCCAGGTGGACTTCTACCGGATGCGCGCGTTCTTCGAATCCTATGACATCCGGACCGTCTCCCTGACGGAGGGGGATGATCCCAGCGCCAACAGCCTGGTCCAGGCGTTTGATGGCCGTCTGGCGGATCCGACGTTTGTCTTCACCCGCGGCGACGAGGCCCGGCCGGAGACGAATCAACCGGTGCAACCACAGATCCTGGAGTTCCTGATGGCGAAGCCCGCGGAGATCCGCGAGGTGCCAATGCCGTTGGAGAGCTTCTATCCGGCTCTGACCGAGGCGGCTGTGAAATCAGCGTTGGCCCGCAGCGATGCGGCCGTGGCGACTGCCGAGAAGAAGGCCGAGGCGGCGTGGACCACCGCGCTGGGGGCCGAAAAGGACGTCGAGGCCTCACGGTTGTCGGCGGATCTGGCCAGCCACCAGGCCGCATTCGCCCGGGCAGAAGCCGTGGCTCTCCGAAGCCGGATTGTCGCCGAGCGGGTGAAACATGGTCTTGTCCCCGGCGATCTGGACTCCGCAGCCCGAGCGGCGGGAGCCGCGGAACATCAGGTCAAGGTTACCGCAGCGGAGGTTGCCGTGGCTGAGGCAGTCGTCGCGCTCCAAAAGGTACCCCGCGCACCGCACCCGAAAGACCCCGCCGCGACGGGCGCGCCTGAGTCAAAACCCGATCCCAAGGTCCAAGAAGCCCTCACCGCCGCGGAGAAGAAGTTGGCCGAGGCGCGGGATGCACTCGGAGCCGCCCGGAAGGCGGCTCTGGAACCGTCGACGAACTACGCCGCCCTAGGCCCGATCTACCCGAAGACGTCCACCGGACGGCGCCTCGCCCTCGCGCGTTGGATCGCTCACAGGGACAACCCGCTGACCGCGAGGGTGGCTGTGAACCAACTCTGGATGCGGCACATGGGCAGCCCTCTGGTTCCGACCGTGTTTGATTTCGGTCGTGCAGGACAGCCGCCGACCCATCCTGAGTTGCTCGACTGGCTCTCTGCGGAGTTCATGCGGAAGAATTGGAGCATGAAGGCGATGCACCGGCTCATCGTGACGTCCTCGGCCTATCGGATGAAGACGTCCGGTGGGATCCAGGCGGACCACAACCACGCCAAGGATCCCGACAACCGGTACCTCTGGCGGATGAATGTTCGGAGGGTGGAAGCCGAGGTCGTGCGGGACAGCCTGCTTCAGGTCTGTGGAGGGCTGGATTCGGCGATGGGTGGCCCCGAGTTGGATCAGGGCGCTGGTGAGTCCTCGACCCGTCGCAGCCTCTACTTCCGTCACGCCAAGGAGAAGGTGATGGAGTTCACCCAGACGTTCGATGGACCTGGCGTTGCCGAGTGCTATCGCCGTGACGAGAGCATCGTCCCGCAGCAGGCGCTCGCGCTGGCCAACAGCGTGCTCGTAAAATCCCAGTCCCGTCGGCTGGCACGGACGCTCAGCGACTCCCTCGGCGAACAGCCGGCAGAGGAGCCCTTCATCCGGCAGGCGTTCCTGATGATCCTGAGCCGACAGCCCACGGCGGAGGAGACCTCGGTATGTCGGGAGTTCTTGGGGCAACAGGCCGCTCTGCTGTCGAATCCTTCGAGTCTCACCCCGGCCGCAGTCGGCGATCCCTCCCCGGTGCCGCCCTCCAAGGATCCCGTGCGTCGGGCCAAGGAAGACCTGATCGTCGTCCTCCTCAATCACAACGACTTCGTGAGCATCCGATGAACCCCTACCACCCGAAACTCGCGCGGCGGACAGGTCTCAGAACACGCCGGTCCTTCCTGACGGACTGGGGCATGGGCATGAGCGGCATGGTGCTCGGATCGATGTTGGCCCGGGAGGGTGGGCTTCAGGCTTCGGTGACGGGTTCCCGTGGCGTCCCGGCAGGACTTCCGCAGTTTGCCCCCCGTGCCCGCAGCGTCATCTGGCTGTTCATGCAGGGCGGCACCAGCCAGATGGAGAGCTTCGATCCGAAGCCCGAGCTGAACCGTTACGAGGGAAAGACCATCGCGGAGACGCCGTACAAGGGCAGCCTAGACTCGCCCTATCTTAAGAAGAATCTCCGGGAGTTGGTGGCCGGACTGCACAAGGTCCACCCGAAGATCCTCCCGATGCAGGTGGGCCACCGACCGCGCGGACGGAGCGGTATCGAGGTCAGCGACTGGTGGCCGCATGTGGGCGACTGCATCGATGACATCGCCGTGGTGCGGTCGATGTGGACGACCGACAACAACCACGGGGCCCAGCTGCAGTTCCACACCGGACGGCACGTGCTCGAGGGCCAGTTCCCGACCATCGGGTCGTGGGTCCACTACGGACTCGGCTCGCTCAACGAGAACCTGCCGCAATTCGTGGTGATGGGCCGTCCGATTGCCGACTGCTGCGGGGGCACAGGAGCCCACGGGTCGAACTACCTGGGTCCTGAGCATCAGGGCGTGCAGCTCGCGATCGATCCCAAGCGGCCGCTGCCCTATGCCGGGCCGGGTCCTGATGTCTTCAACGAAGAGCAGCGGGCGGAATTCGGGTTGATGGATCGACTGAACCGTATTGCAGCGTTGGAACATCCCGAGGACGCCGCGCTGGCGGCCCGTATTAAATCCTACGAGTTGGCGTTCCGGATGCAGATGGCGGTCCCGGAGGTGGTGGCGTTCCATGCGGAATCGGAACACACCCGTCGACTCTATGGTCTGGACCACGATGTCACGAAGACGTTTGGTCAGCAGTGTCTTGCGGCCCGACGGCTGGTGGAACGGGGAGTCCGATTCGTCCAGATCTTCCACGGTGGCGACGGTGGGGCAGGGGAGTGGGATGCCCACGGCGGATTGCGAGCCGGTCACAGTCGGCTCTGCGCCCAGGTGGATCAGCCGATTGCGGGTCTGCTGAAGGATCTGAAGCAGCGGGGACTGCTCGAGGAGACCCTCGTGGTGTGGGGCACCGAGTTTGGGCGCACTCCGGGAGCCCAAGGCAGCGATGGTCGGGATCATCATCCATATGGGTTCTCGGTCTGGCTGGCCGGCGGGGGCATCCGGGGCGGCATCGCGCACGGTGCCACCGATGAACTCGGGTTCCACGCGGTGGAAGACCGTCACTATGTCACGGATCTCCACGCCACGGTCCTCCATCAGCTGGGCCTCGACCCGAGACGGCTGACGATTCCAGGACGGACCCGACTGGAAATCGACTACGGCGAACCCATCCATGGGATCCTTGCCTGAGGCCTTTGGGCGACGCTGTGGGGTGACGTCTCCCGCCCGCAGCGGCATTCTGACGACGGGAATTTTTACCGGGCGCGTTCCCATGGCGCCACGCCGCCGGAATCTCCAAAAACCCGTGACGTAGCCGCATCTCCAACACGCTTTCCATGCACCACCGACGACGCCTTAGCATCTGGATCCGCTGGCTAACCCTCGGGCCAATCCTTGCTTGGACCCTCCTCGTTGGACCTTCGGCTGTGATGGCGTCGACCCACTGGCGCATCGTGGCCCGGTCGGACAACGACCTGGTTTGTGTCCTTCGGGATGCCGGCGCGAAGGTCCATCGTTTCACTGAGGCGAGGTCCGCCATTGAGGCCGCCCCGGAGGGTTCAGGTGTTCTGATCCTTGCGGACGGGTATCCGCACGAGACCACGCGTCTGGACCCAGACGTGTTCCAACGGGCGCGATCCAAGAAGGTGCGGCTTTACGTGGAGTATCCGTCGATGGTGCCGGAGCTGACATTCGGCAGTCCCAGGGCGCTGGCGACAGGATATTGGGGCAATATCCTTGAGCGGACTGTTATCGCGAGCGATGCGTTCGGGGAATCCCTCCGTCAGGGACGGATCCTGATGATCCACGACTGCCACCATCTTCCAGTCGCGGTTGAGAGTTCCCATCTCGTGGTGGCTCAGGTGGCGGGCTACGATACCGCAGTGTATGGACTGCCCTCCACTGGGGTGCATCCGGTTCTGTTCGAGGCACCAGTCGGAGGAATCCTCGTGGCGACCACAAAGCTCAGCCAGTTTGTCACGGCGCGGTATGCACCGTTGGATGCGTGGGAGCCGGTTTGGCGCATGATCCTGCAGTGGGTGGAGCCGGGAGCCGAGATTCCCGCGTTGCGCTGGATCCCGACAGTTCGGCCGTCATTCAGTCGCGATGACGAATTGCCGAGGCATGTCGAACGGGAGGCCCTGCGCCGGGGTGCGGAGTGGTATCGCCGATCAGGGCTGCTGGTTCATCCGGAATGGCAGGCACGATACGATCGGGAATCGAATCAGGGGCCCGCGACTCCGGATTGGCCGGATGGACATCGAGCGGGTCCTGGAATGCCGAGGGGTTCCAAGGTGGGGGATGGCCGCTACGGTCTGCTGGAGGGGTTCCGTTCCAAGATCTACACGGATGGATCCCAGTCGGTCCTGTGGTGGCGTCGGGCGGACAACGCGGGCGCATCGGCCGGGGCGTTGGCCTTGGCGGGATCTGTCCTGAATCGTCGGGATCTCACCCGGATCGGATCGAACCTCGGTGATTGGCTGGTTGGAAACACACGTCTTTACGGCGGGGACTTCGCCGAACCGAAGCATTCGGCATTTGGACTCGCTGGTTGGAACGATGTGCCGAGGTACTACGGGGAGTCGCACGGGTATCATCAGCTGTGGGGTGACGACAACGCACGGGCTTGGCTGGGGCTTTTGAGGACCGCCGCGGCGCTGGGGACCGATCGATATGACGAGCGATTGACCCAGCAGTTGCTAGCGCTGGCGAGGCTGACCAGCCGAAAGGGATTCACCGTTCCGTCGATCCATCTGCCAGTACTGGCCAGCAATGGATGGGAAAGCCACTTCAATAGTGGTTATGAGGACCTGTCACCTCACTTCCAGGCCTACGTGCAGGCATGCCTGCTCTGGGGAGCCAATGCGACCGGGTCTCCGCTCCTGCGAGAGCGGGCGATCCGGGGTGTGCGGAGGCTGATGGAGATGTATCCGCAGGGTTGGTCGGCGACCAATGACCAGTTCAACCAGGAACGTGCCCGGATGCTGCTCCCTCTGGCCTGGCTGGTCCGGCTTGAGGACACCCCGGAACATCGGGGATGGTTACGGCGGGTGGCGTTGGATCTGACCGGCGACATGGATCCCAGTGGGGCAATCCTTACGAAGATCCGGCAGGGGCCGACCAGCAACACGGCGTATGGCACGGCGGAGACAACTCTCATCCAGGCGAATGGTGATCCGAACACGGACCTTCTCTACACGGCGAACTTCGCGTTGGTGGGATTGCATGAGGCCGCCGCGGCGACAGGTGAGGCGCTCTATAGCGATGCGGAGGATCGACTCGCGCGTTTTCTCTGCCGGATTCAGGTCCGCAGCGACACCCAGCCGCAGTTCGATGGCGGCTGGTTCCGGGGATTTGACTATCGGCGATGGGAGTATTGGGGGAGCGACGCGGATGTGGGGTGGAGCCTGTACTCGATGGAGACAGGTTGGATCTCAGGGGAAATCCTGTCGGTCCTAGCCCTGCGTCAGATCCAGACCGCGGTCTGGGATCTGACCAGAAGAACCACAATTCCAAGCCAGTTTAGGCTATGGCGTGAAAGGATGATCCCAACGGGTCTGACCGTGGAGTTCTGAGGGTTTTGCCAAGAACAAGGTCGCTTTCGTTTCCATCTCGCTCAGCCGCGTTTCTGCTTACCGATAAAGGGAATTCCAGTTGTGGTTCCGCGGTCATGAGTGGACCCGGTGAGGGTAAGGGGTCGAGAGGGGTGAGGGTAAGGGGTCGAGGGTAAGGGGTCGGGTCATCTATCAGCGCAGGCCTCTGACGTTCTGACGTTTGTGGGCCAGGTCATTTGTCAGCCTTCGGTCGTTTACGAAGCTTTGGGTCAGGTCATTGATCTCGGTGCTCTGCTTGGAGGTTTCTCGACACCCCATATCGGCAGGTTTCGACGGCCCAGTGTGCTTAACCTAGACGTCGTCTCAGCCTCCCAACTCTGTTTTGAGGCACGAGCGTCATGGTTTGACACAAGGCCACCAAGATCGCCCGTGTTGAGGCGATCGCTGTCATCGTCTTCTGATTCGGGACTGGGGAGTTCCTGGCCGATCTTAGTTCAACCGGCGACCCGAAGACGCAGGTCGCGCAGGCAACTCAGTGCCAAGCCTGACATCCCTCGAACGGGTCGCGCCCCGGAAGTCCGTCTGGCGCCGAACCAGTCCCGGTGTCGCTGGAATACCGAGTCCACATACTCCCGGCTTCCTAAGACCGCCCCATCCACCATGTAGCGGATCCTCAGCCTCAGATACTCCGTCCGCGGCAGTTCTCCCCCCTCGGCCAATACCTTCAGCAGACGCTCGCGGTTGAAACCCTTCCGAAGTGGACCCCCTTGATCATCGGTCCCCTCCCGCTCCTCCCCCTGCCGGAACAGCCATTTCCGGTACTCCGCCAGTGCCGCATCGACCCCGACGCCCAAAACCTCTGCGAGCCCTTTGCGAGCGGAGGTATTGGAAGCCACCGCCTCGGCATACCCGCACCAGCGGTAGTCCTTGGGATCCTCCACCAATCCAGCCCGGATCGGGTTTAGATCGATGTAAGCCGCCACGGTGGCCAAGGCTGGACTATTCGCCTCCACCAGGGTGCTTCGGAACCGTCCCTCCCATAGGGTTCCCTCGCGTTTGTGGACCCGGTTGAACCACTGGCTGAAGCGCTGCTTGAGCAACTTCATGAAGTGGCTCATACCAAATAACCTTAAATATCGGTAGAGTTAGCTGGTTCTGGGTGTTGGGACTCTGTAATCTTGCCCATGCCTCGAACACGAAAGCCCCTGGATGCCCTTGGCCAAGCTCCTCGGGTCGCCCAGCTGCTCCGCTCCG
>SXGQ01066136.1_pt1 | contig 10569 bp, 9 predicted proteins | sample 3178371 | NCBI WGS metagenome assembly SXGQ01 (sample SAMN11356859, study PRJNA531348) | freshwater metagenome | isolation source: freshwater sample F1-20 | place: China: Fuxian Lake, Yuxi | collected 2017-12-25 | reverse complement strand
TCTTGGTTTGGTGATTTGCACAAATGGTGGGGAAGCGAAGTTGAAAAACGCTCTGGTGGAAAAATAAAAATTCAATACTTTTGGTCAGACTCCCTTGTTAAGTGGGGAGATGCACTACCAGGTATCCAGTCTGGAATTGCTGACCTGGCTTGGGTAAGTAGTTCTTACCATCCCGCGCAATTACCCAATTACATGTCCCTGGATCACATGTTTAATTATGGTGACGACTATGTTGCTGCTGTCAAAGCTGCCCTAGAAACCATGGATAACCAACCTGATCTAAAAGCAGAACTGGCAAAGAACGATGTCGTCCCCTTGATGTCGCACATCAGCGGGTTGGCTCCAGTGGGCACAAAAACGGCGCTCACCAATATGGATGTCCTGAAAGGAAAAACGCTGAGGACCTATGGTGGAGCGCGTACCGATTTCTACAAAAATCTAGGCTGGAACCCAGTCTTCATGGTCTTCTCTGATATGTATCCTGCTATGGACCGTGGAACCATTGATGCTCTCGGTGAATTGGTGATTCTTTTATCCAACGTTTTCAAACTCAATGAAGTTGTCAAGAATGTGCATATGATGAATCCTCCAGGCCTCAAAGGTAATGGTGGCGTCATTGGTTCAGCCTTCTTCATGTCTGCTAAGAAATTCAATGCTCTGCCGCCAGCCACACAAAAAATGTTGGTGGAGCTGCGCAACGAGTACGGTGTTCGCTACGCAACTGAGCTCATGAAGTCTGAGAACCTCATCAAAACGACCTGGGCAGAAAAAAACAAGATCACTTTTGCATTCTCCACACCTGCTGACGAACAAAGAATTCTTCAAGCCGGAACGGCAGCCAACGACAGTTTCCTTAAAAAGCTTGAAGGCGAAGGTGCTACCAACGTACGCAAAGTAGTTGCTTATTACACCGACTCACGTAAAAAATTAGAAGCCCAAAACGCAAAGAAATAATCTTTCTCGGCGGCCCTAAACCAATCGGTTTAGGGCCTTTTTTACATCCCACTTCAAATATTTACTGCCTAGCCGCGTTATGGAAAACATTCATTTAGATAGCCAACCCAAAGTAGTCACCTTGACGATAACGCGCGAACATGCGGGGAATATGTTTGACTTATCCATGATCCATGCGATGACGCAACACATCCATACTGTTTCAACGGATGCCTATTGCATTGTGATTCGCGGCGCTGGGGCTGATTTTTGCCGCGGTAGAGACCCCTCCACCGCTGGCGCGCATCCCACGCCAATGGCATTGCGTGACAACCTGTTGTTGCCCATCATGGATTTGTATGACGCTATCAAATCTTCCAAAATACCTGTCATTGCTGTCGTTCAAGGTCAAGCATTAGGCTTGGGCTGCGCGATAGCTGGTGTTTGCGACATAACGATAGCTGATGAAAGCGCCTTATTTCAGTTGCCAGAGATGCAATACCACCTCCCTCCCACATTAGCCATCTCTGCTATTGTTGACAAAATCGGAAAAAAATCTACTGCTTGGATGGCCTATTCTCTTGACAAGATGGACGCCTATCGTGCGCGCGAGATGGGATTAATCAATTCTGTAGTGCCTGTTGGCAAATTAGATGCCGAATTGGAAAGACTTCTCGACACATTGACACAACGTGACCTCATGGCAGTCAAGGCGGTCAAGGAATATCTTCACCTAGCGCCTGAATCCGGACCTGCGGTTCGGTCTATGGCCAGCAATTTACTGGCATTGGCATTATCCACACAAGCCGCACAAAAATCTTGAATTGATTCGCTATGTCTTCCATGGATTTTGTTGTTAAAGAAGCGACTAGCGAACAACTCCACGAGGCCATTGTTCAAAAACGCGCTTCTTGCGTAGAGGTGGTCAAGCACTACATAGAAAGATGCGAACGCTACAACGGCGTTGCGACCATGCTGGTGACCTCTGACGGTAAACCTCTAGATAAGCCTCCCAATGGTGTGGTGCGCGCAGGTAAACCCCTGCGCTTTCCAACATCAACTGTTCCAGTCAATACAGTTTTGCCTGACTTAGAAAAATATGCAGGACCTCCTCTTGATCTAGGTCATATGGAAGCCACCGCGTCCGATCCAACGGTTGTGCAACAAATGGGGATGGTTCAAGGGCTTGCTAATGCTGGTCAATTGAATGCACTGTCGACTTTAAATATACGTGGCGAGCGGTCAGTGACTTGTCGGGGTGATTTTGATCTGCACCCTAGTCTTGGCCCCTTACCTCCGGGTGCACCCCCCGCTTGCGAAATTTTTCGACACTATCCTGATGCATTAGAACAAGCCGCAGCCTTAGATGAAAAATGGGGATCTGACCCAGATTTAAAAGCAATGCCTCTGTATGGCGTCGTTTTTTCTTTCAAAGATGCTTTTGATACCAAGGATATGCGCTCAACTGGTGGCGGTGATGCAAACTACGATATTGACTTCCCTGCCAGAGACCATCTTTTAGTGGACCAATTACGCAAAAAAGGCGCCATCATTTTTGCAAAGGCTGTCATGACTGAATATAACGGTCGGGCTGGCGATCCTGGCGGTGTGAACGATCCCAAAAAAATCTTTCCTTCCCTACTGGGATACCAAAGAAGCACTTGGGGTGGTACACCTGTCAATCCCTATGACACGACCCGATCTGCCTCTTTAGGATCGAGTTCTGGCTCGGGGGTATCTGTGAGCGCCAACCTTGTGATGGCCAGCTTGGGCGAAGAGACACGGATGTCAACGCGTGGTCCAGCCAACCACAATGCGGTGGCCTTGATACTTCCTCACAAAGCATTGCTTGGATTTGACGGCGGGGCTATAGGTGCAGATATCTACTGCGATAGGACTGGCATTTTGTGTCGCACCTTAGACGACTGCTCTAAAGTGTTAGATGCATTGAAAGATCCTGAGGAAGGCTATTACGACCCTCGTGACCCCTACACCACAGTTCCACGATCAAGCGTTTTAGCTAGTTATCACCAGCACATCGCGCAACATGTTGGAGTAGGATTTTTGAAAGGTGTGCGATTAGGTGTTATCAGAGAGTCGATGATCACTGCAGGTAGCAAAGCTGCTGAGCCTATAACCAAAGCCGCTGCGCAAGAAATTGACCATGTCTTGGGTGAATACTTACAAGCCACATTGGTTGAATCCTCCGACCCACTTTGGCAAGCGGATACAAAGCACGAAAAAATGCAAGTCGATTTTCGAATCGCCTTAGCCAGGCTGGTACCCATCTTCATGCCAGATATTCTTTTTAGACTCCATCCTGATGGTCAACCCGTATTTCCTGAATTTGCCCAGCATATTCAAACTACTGAATTTGCGCCTGGTATCTTCCACGGCGGTGGAACGATGAAGCCGATGGACTACATGGTGGCACTATCAGACTTAAAAATCACACCGCCGTCCAATCTTGATATCTCCACCATCCAGCAACAAATACTGGCCAATGGATTTAGATTTCACATCAGCCAATACCTGTCACGCAGGGCAGATGATTGGCAAAAAATAGGCCTCCAAGAAACGCTTAACGACTGGGCTTCGCTTAACCAACGCTCTAAATTTTGGGGCCAAGATCAATATGCTTCTTTCAAAAACTGGGAAGAAATAGATGATCCACGCAACCCATTGGGTGGAAGACAAGGCATCAACGAGCGCATCATGTTGCGTGAACTTCTACGCCGAGTAGACATGATGGTAATTTATGAAAATAAATTAGATGCTTTAGTCAGACTCCACACACCTCTTCCCCCAGGGTTGATAGGGGGTGCAGATGAACCAGGTTTAATCGACCGCTTACGTTATGAGCATTTTTTTGGGCCCAACGCTGGTTTGACTGAAATTTTGGTTCCAGCAGGTTATGTGCAGGTGGCCTACGATGCCCGTTTCCGTCTGGAAGATAACTGTAAAAGTTATGCATTCACAGCCAGTCAAGAGCCCACCTTATTACCTCAGCCTGGGTTGCCGTTTTCTTTGGTATTTAGAACTGAACCAGGCAAAGAAGATGTGGCTTTACGCATTGCATCAAGTTATGAGAAAGCATCCAGGAGAAGGGTTCCCCCTCCTGCTTTCTCATAAAAATACCCAACTAGGCGCTTTTAATTTTTAATGGCTGCATTAACGCGCGGCATCACTTCTGTGGCAAATAGCTCCATAGAACGCTTTGCAAGTTTGGGGTCCATCCAGTCATGACCAGCGTATAAAAGATTCCCAAAGTCGCCCACATATTAACGGAAAGCTAGGATTTGGTCTACCACTGAATTGACAGTACCCGCCAACACCAATTTACTGGAAACGAATTCGGGAGTAATCAATGCGTCGTCCATGTTAGGGTCTGTTTTAAACAGATTACTGCGACCACCATTTAAAAGCTTACGTACCAATTGCTTGAAATAAAAGTGGTAGGGACCGCCTGTATCTCTGGCGTAGCGTTTAGCCGTTGCCTCATCGTCTGCAACAAAAATACTCTTGGCGATTCGCCACTCGTCTGGATGCGCCACAGCTCCGATTTCAGTACGTCCGTCCGTATACTTTGGCCAGTGCGACTTGACCCACTCGGGCATCAAGAAGTTGGCAGAAATTGGTTGCCATCCACGTTTAGCCATCTCAGTCACACCTTTCGAGAAAGGCGCCACAGCGGTACCCACAATCAGTGGATGGGGCCTTTGATAAGGCTTCATGATGTAGCCTTGGCCGATCTCTGGAATCATGGTTTGTCCAACCGTAACTTTGAAAAACTCACCTTCCAAGTTGTAAGGCGGCTCAGACTCCCAAATCTTAAGCACCATGTTGATGCCTTCTACAAACATGGCATTTCGGTCTCTACCAAAGTTACCAAAGACCTCTGCATCCGACATCAAGCCGCCGGGGCTGACACCCATGATGAATCGGCCTTTGAGCATATGGTCCATCATGGCGGCTTGGGCAGCAATAGCTGCAGGATGCGAGTTAGGCACATTGATCGTGCCTGTACCAAGCATGATGTTTTTGGTTTCAGAAATCAAGCTAGCCAAAAAAATCATCGATGAGGTAACGGTTTCTGCGGCATCTGTTACGTGCTCACCCACATACGCTTCGCTAAACCCCAACCGATCGGCCAAGATAACTGCTTCACGGTCCTCCGCAAGGGTCTCGACAATGTTGCGACCAGGCGGATGCAGCGGCATCATGAACGTGCTGTATTTCAAAGTAATCTCCTCACTAATTTATAAAAAGAAAAAATTCTTAGGTGGTTGCGCACTCAGCGCCTTGCAAGTAACTACCTTGGCAAAAAAACAATGTTGGTTTGCGTTCATAAAAATACTTTTCCACCTGCCCCAAAAAAAGCACATGGTCGCCAACTACGCTGCGCTGGATTGTTTTGCATTCAATCGTGGCCGCACAATCGTTGAGGACAGGTAGGCCCGCGAGTCCGAGGGTGTAGTCAACCCCCTCAAATTTGTTTGGCAAATTACTTGAAAATTGCTTGGACAAATCCATTTGTTGCAGCGACAATATATTGATGACAAAGCGTCCAGACGCATCAAAAATATCCAAACTGGGTGACGTGGCGACCAAACTCCATAAAACGATGGGTGGTTCTAGCGAGACAGAACTAAATGAGTTGGCTGTCACGCCAACAAGCCTAGTCTGCGCATTTCCAGCTGTGACGACTGTCACACCAGTGCCAAAAGTTCCTAATGCGTTGCGTAAATCACGCTTGTCAAAGGGCGGGGTAGATTCGGTGTTCATGTGATCACTTTAAGGTGAACACGCCCTTATTCTTATAAGGGTTTTCCCTAGTAAGCGGCTATAACGCCACCAATTCTGGACATTTTCCAACGATTTTGGGCATGAGAACACGCGCCCCCGCCATAAAGTGCGCAATCGTTAGTTGAATCATCTCTTCAACATCATCTTCGATGGGAACATCAAATATCCAACGCCTTTGACCAAAGTAAAAAATACGTGCATTGATACTCCAAACCAACTCAATTTCAGATGTCTTCAATGGGATCTTCATAACGTCCTGTAAGCCGAGTTCGTGGCGTAGTTCAACGGCTATAGGTTCAAGAATACGCGCGCGCAACATTTCCAAATATTTCTTATTGATACTTTCACCACGCAATCCTGAAAACATAAAAATACGAACCCAATCGCGGGTCAATGCAGCTTTAGCGTAGTCAATATAGAGACGCACTAAACGCTGCTCAAGCGGCGTTGCACGGTCTCGAATGACCTCCTCCCAAAAAGGGTCCCAGCGTCCCACATAAACCTCTTCATAAACCCTATCGATTAGCGCATCTTTGTTGGGAAAGTGTTTGTAAATCAAGGACTGCGTGACACCGAGACGCCGAGCTAATTGCCGCGTATCACCGCTAAAACCAACCTCTGCAAAAAATTCCACTGCAGCCGAAACGATTTGCTTCTCTCGCTCCTGGCTACTGAGTCTTTTTTTCTCTGCGAGGGGTTTTTTCAAAGTCATGGTTGTAATAGAAATTTCAATCAGGTGACGCAATCGCTTCGATTTTTTTGGAGCTCACTGATTTCATAATTGCTTCGAGTGCTGCCACATTGGCCAACATCTCTCGGTGCGTGACTGGATAAGCAGGACCGCCTCTGATTGCTTTTGCAAAAGCCTCTAAATTTGCGAGCACTGTAGGAGATTGGTCCGCGAAACTGGTGACAGGTTCCTGCCCCTGCATCACTCGTTTGATATCCCATCCGGCAGGATTTTCAGGGTGCTTGCGGTCGCGAATTTCAAACCATCCCTTTGTTCCGTAAACAGCAAATCGCCCTTCGAAAGGAGTCGCCAAGATAGCGCTAATGAGCGCATTAGCACCACCTGGAAAAGCCAGCATGATGCCCAAAGTGTCACCATTTTCAAAATATGAGCCCCGCGTGGCCAACCGGGCCCAAACTGACTCAGCAGGACCTAAGACAGCAATAGCAAGATCAACCAGGTGGATGCCGGTCGCGGTCAAAGGCCCCACAGGCGCAAGTTTGTTGGATAGACGCCAATTGTCTTTGGGTAGCGCAAAGAATTTGTCTTGGCTAAAGTTGGCCTCGATTTGCAAAATGGTGCCAAATAAACCCGCTTTGATTTCTTCACGTAGCGCAATGACGGATGGCTCGAATCTGCGTTCATGGCCAATCCCCAAAACCCGCTTGTGCTGTTCGCAGGTTTGAATGGCGCGTTGCGCATCGCTGGAAGTCAAGCACAGTGGTTTTTCGCAAAACACGTGTTTGCCCGACTTGGCAGCCAACACAATTTGGTCTGCATGGAACAAATGCGGCGTGCAGAGAATCACCGCTTCTAGTGATGAGATTTTAAGTAAATCATCAAAATTTGATAAAACTTCAACACCTTTTAACAGCGGATCAGACACCATGTCTTGGCGCAAACCATCGTCAACCTCCGTAACCGCTAAAAGTTCTATAAATGGAGACGATGCAATTTGTTTAGCAATAATCTTTCCCCACCAACCATATCCCACCAGACCAACTTTGACGGGCGTAGGAGTTGTGGATATTTCGTTCAAAGAACTCATAGATAGCCTCTTTTAAATTGCTAAGTTGTTATTGGCAAAAAAATATACCCCAAAAAACAAGTACTTTTTCACTGACGGCCTTCATTCCAACATGTCCTGACTTAATGAAAACCCCATTGCAATATAGATAAATTGGGATCATCCTACACCCAATAATCTTGCAGTCATCCAACTTACAGAGCCGACAAAAGGAGCAGAAATGGGGCTACGTTTTCTTGAACATTTGCTTATCCTTACGCATGACCCAGAGGGAACGAGGGATTGGTTTTGTAACAATTTAGGGTTCAAAAACGGGTATCACCCCGATTTTGGATTCCCTGTTTACTGGTTATATATAGGTGAGCAAGATGTCATTCATATAGGAAAAGCACGGCATTCTGAGCACCAAGACACCTACTTGAAAACACCGTCCGACAAAGCCGGAATGGACTACTCAGCAGCAGGCGCACTGGGCTCTGGTCGCATTGACCATCTCTGCCTTAACTGCGATGGCATGGAAGAGTTCATCGAACGCCTCCATAAAAACGGTGTTGAATTTAGCGAACGTAAAGCGCACAACTCCAATCTCTACCAACTTTTTATGCGAGAACCCATCAATGGAATAAAAGTAGAGCTCAACTTCGCATGGGAGGAGGCAGCGCGCATGGGGCGCGTTCCCGCTTGGACCGACAGCGGCGCAAATGAAAAAACCACCGACCAAGTCCTAGCTTCTTAAGAAACGCCAGTCACCGCATCAACATTTAACTAAAGGGGAACATGAAAACAGTTCGCATACACACAACTGGGGGCCCAGAAGTCCTCAACATCGAAAATCTAGAATTACCCGCACCAGCCGCTGGCGAAGTCCGTATCCGACACACCGCAATTGGCTTGAACTTTCAAGATATCTACACCCGGGTGGGACAATATGCTACGCCATTGCCCAGTGGCCTCGGAACTGAGGCGGTGGGAATTGTTGAAAGTATTGGCTCTGATGTCGAAGACTTTAAAGTAGGAGATCGCGTTTGCTATGCGAGCGGTCCAGTTCTTGGTGCTTGCGCTACGCATCGCAACTATCCTGCTGCGCGACTTCTGCAGGCCCCTAGTCACATGCAAGATGAAGAAATTGCCGCGGCTCTGCTCAAGGGCATGACAGTTGAATATTTAATGCAACGTTGTTACCCCGTTCAACCAGGGCAATATGTATTAATGCATGCAGCGGCAGGAGGCGTTGGTTTGCTTGCTGGCCAATGGGGCAAGCAGCTTGGTGCACACATGATTGGGGTCGCTGCTGGGCCCGAAAAAGTCAAGCTTGCTTTGGCGAATGGTTATGCCTATTGTCTGGATCGTTTAAAAGACGACATACCTGCACGCGTCAAAGAAATCACCAACGGCGCAGGGGTCCCTGTTGTTTATGACTCAGTTGGAAAAAATTCATTTGACCAATCTCTCAACAGCCTAGCGCCTCGGGGTTATTTCGTCTCTTTCGGTGCAACAACAGGAGCACCCCCACCGGTTCCAGCCAGCACACTACAGAAAATGGGGTCTTTGTATTTCACGCGCCCCACACTGGTGACTTACACAGCCTCCTCAGCAGAACTAAGGCACTCAGCCCAAGCAGTATTTGATTTTTTTGCAAAAGGTGTTTTGAAAATAACTATCAATCAGCGCTACACATTGCAAGACATTGCTAGGGCGCATACAGAACTTGAGTCCGGAAAAACCAGCGGCTCGAGTGTCATCATTCCATAATTTTTAACCCGCGTTTATTTACTAGGAGACAAACATGATTTTCAAGAAATTCAAAGTCACACTGATGGCTGCAGTCCTATCTACTTTTGGTGTAACGGTTGCCCAAGCAGAAAATATCAAACTTCGCATTGCATCTGGACACCCCAATGCAAATACATACGTTAATTTGATGCAAAACTTCTTTGTTCCAGAGGTGACTAAACGCGTAGCAGAAAAAACCCAACACAAAGTGGAGTTCGTGGAAGGTTATGGCGGCTCCATGGTGAAGGTCGCCGACACCCTGGAAGGTGTCCAATCAGGCATCATCGACATCGGAGGATATTGCTTTTGCTTTGAGCCATCCAACTTACCTCTCCACGCATTCCAAGTCATGTTGCCCTTTGGCACCATGAGTCCTGAAAAAAGTGTCAAGCTGGCTCGCACTGTCTACAACAAAGTACCTTACTTATCGCAAGTTTTTGAAGACAAATTCAACCAAAGACTGCTCGCACTTATTGCTGACAATGGATACAACCTCGGCACAACTTTTGAGTGGAACAACGTCTCTGAAATAAAAGGTAAAAAGCTTGCTGGAGCTGGACTAAATTTGAAATGGCTTGAATATGCTGGCGCAGTTCCTGTCCAATCATCCCTCCCAGAGGCCTACACATCTATGCAAACGGGTGTGTATTCGGGCTGGATTATGTTTCCATCTGCCTGGGTGAATTTCAAACTCCATGAAGTCGCTAAAAACTACACCGAAGTTGGTTTTGGCGCCATCACTTGGCATGGTTTAACTATCAACAAAAACAAGTTCAGTCGCCTACCAAAAGACGTGCAAGACATTATTCTTGAAGTCAGCAAAGAGTTCGAAGCAAAAACCGGTTCTGTCAATGAAGAGAACTACCCTAAACAAATTGCGCAACTCAAGTCAATTGGTGTCAACGTCAAATCGGTGCCTGATAGTATCCGACTCGATTGGGCAAATTCATTAAAAGACTGGCCTCAAGCCCATGCCCAAGATCTAGATAAGCAAGGTCTGCCTGCCTCCACGGTGTTAAAAATCACCTTGGAGGAAGCTGAAAAAATTGCACACAAATGGCCCGTTCGCTACAGCATTAAATAATTTAAATCTGCTGAAAAAAAACTCCGGCTAACAATCAGGTGTTTATGGAAATACTCAAAAAATTTAACCAACAATTGACTAAGGTACTTCTGGTTGTTGCCGCGGTTCTTGCTTTTTTACTTTGTTTTTTGGTTGTGGCCGACGTCATAGGGCGCGTAGTCTTTAATAGTCCTGTCAAAGGAACGACAGAAATCGTCTCCTTATCCATTGTTGTTA
>SXGQ01441943.1_pt1 | contig 10570 bp, 7 predicted proteins | sample 3178371 | NCBI WGS metagenome assembly SXGQ01 (sample SAMN11356859, study PRJNA531348) | freshwater metagenome | isolation source: freshwater sample F1-20 | place: China: Fuxian Lake, Yuxi | collected 2017-12-25 | reverse complement strand
TCGCCGGCTTCCTCGTTGGTCCACACGATGCGCTGCGGAACGACGACGTCGAGATACCAGCCGAAGAACGCGAACGGCTCCGGTGCCGCGGGATGACTGAACACGAGCGTGTAGCTGCCGCCGGGGCGCACGTCCATCTCGCAGGACAGCAGCGTGATGGGCACGGACTTCGGCACCCACCATCGCCTGAAGAGCTCGGCTTCGCTCCACGCTCGGAATACAAGGGGCCGCAGGGCCGCGAAGTGGCGCGTCACCACAAGCTCCCGGTCGGAGGGGCGTTCGATCGTGATGGGCGTGCTGGCGTTACCGGGTGCGTCGGTGTCCATCCGCTCTCTCCGGATGTTGAAGCGCGTCGAGCAAGTCGTCGAGTTGGGTGAAACGGGCGTCCCACAGCTGGCGATACCGTTCGATCCAAACCGTCACCTCGGCGAGGCGTTGCGGTCCAAGCCGGCACATCCGGACACGCCCGACCTTTTCGGTCCGGATGAGTCCGGCGTCTTCGAGCACCCCGACGTGTTTCTTCATGCCGGTCAGCGTCATCTGAAACCGGTCGGCAAGGTCGGTGATGGAAGCGTCGGCACACCCAAGCTGCTCCAGCACCCCCCGACGGGTGGCGTCGGAGAGCGCGGCGAACGCGACATCGAGATGCGGCGACGAAAACTGAACCATATGGTTCAATATATACGCTGTCCGCCGGTTCACCACACCGTGCGCAGCGCGCGGCGCGCCGTGAACAGCACGCTCGTCCCCGCGACGTTCACTGCCACCGACAGCAGGAGGGCACTGCGCAGCGCGTCGAAGCCGCGCGCCGCCGACAGCGCCGTGCGAGCGAGGAAGGGGTCCACGTAGCGGGGCCACACGGCCGGCGCCATACACGACAGGACCCACCACAGCGCCGCGCCGGCGACCAGTGCCGTGGTCAGCCACACCGCCACCACGATCGCACCGCGCCCGGAACCGCGCAGATCCGCCGCACTCAGGTGCATCGACCCGCCCACGGAAAGACTCACGTACGCGAAGAGCATCCAGCGCCACGGCGCCACGCCGGCAAGGCCGTCCAGTCGAGGTATCCCGGACGCCGCGGCCAATCCGGCGAGATCGACGAGCGACGCGAACGGCACCCCCAGCAGATGCCGCGCCGCCACGAGCAGCACCGCCGCACCAACCAGCAGCGGAGCAAGGCCGATCACGATCGTGCCTGCACGCTGGTAGGCGCTGGCCACGTTGTAGGAGTGCTCGACGGAACCCAACGACTCGTCGGTGGCCTGCGGATCGAACCACCGCACGCGATGCACCCGATGACCGAACAGCACGCACGCGAGCACGTGGCTCCCCTCGTGCACCACCGTCCCCGGCAGCCCGAAGAGGTACAGCTGCAGACGACGCCCGAACAGCTGCACCGACTGCCGCGCGAGCGCCTGCGCCGACACGTGCATCACCACGAGTGTGAGTACGAGCAGGCCGGCGGCCTGTACGAACGCCATCAACGGCGTGCCTCGATCGGCAAGGTCGAACGCGCGGACATGACCGCACGAAACCCGTTCAGGCGCTTGTCCGCAATGAGGCGGCATGCGATATCGCCCACGGGCCGGTCCCCTGGCTGCACCCGCGGAAGGCGTCCGTACTCGCCAGTTTGGCGAGCGGACCGTATACTCGCTGCACCTTCAGTCCACGCTGGTCGTCAATCGAAACGTGAGTTCCCTTCACGGAGGAACGCATGCGCACTGGTCGATGGTTGTGGTTGATCGGAGCAGGACGGGTACCGGCAATACCGCGGACAGTGCGCGCTCGCATGATGGGCATCCTCGCGCTCGGCGGGGTGCTCGTAGCGGCGCCGGTCGTGACGACGCTGCCGGCACAACAGGCCGTCGGTACCGTGCGCGGTACGGTGACCGATTCCGCCACCGGACGCCCGGTCGCCGGCGTGCAGATGACCATCGCGGGCGCCGCCGCGCGCGCCGCCACGTCGGAGGCCGGGAGCTATCAGCTCACCGGCGTTCCCGCCGGCCGCGTGACCGTGCGCGCCCAGCGACTGGGCTACGCCGCCCTGCAGCGCACCGTCGACCTGACCGCCGGTGGTACCGTCACGGTCGATCTCCGGCTGCGGCCGGTGGCCGCGGTGCTCAGCACCGTCGTCGCCACCGGGTACGGCAGCAGTCGGCGCGCCACGGTGAGCAACGCCATCGCCAGCGTGGACAGCAGCGCCTTCGAGGCCATTCCGGTCGTGAGCCTCGACAACGCCCTACAGGGGCGGGTGCCGGGTGTGCAGGTGATGCAGAACAGCGGTGAGCCCGGCGGTGGCGTCTCGGTGCGCATCCGCGGCCCGGCATCGCTGAACGCCGGCAGCCAGCCGCTCTACGTGATCGATGGGGTGCCCGTGCTGCAGGGAACCTTCGAGCAGATCACCGGCACCAGCGGCCAGCGCATGACGCCCATCTCCGGCATCAATCCGGACGACATCGCCTCGATCGACGTGCTCAAGGACGCCGCTGCCGCCGCCATCTACGGCTCCCGCGGCTCCAACGGCGTCGTGGTCATCACCACCAAGCGTGGTGCCGGCGGCAACCGCTTCCGCTTCAACATGAGCGCCTACACGGCGTCGCAGGAGGTGGAGCGCACCGTCGACCTGCTCAGCGCCTCCGAATACGTGGCGGTGATGAACGAGGCGCGCACCAATCAGGGGCTCGCCCCCCGCTTCGCGCCCGGCACCGACAGCATCAACACCGACTGGCAGGCAGCTATCTTCCGCAAGGCGCCGATGAGCGAAGTCAACCTCAGCGTGAGCGGCGGCACCGACCGCCTGCGCATGTTCCTGAGCGGCAGCGACACGCGCCAGACGGGCATCGTCATCGGCTCCGATTATCAGCGCCAGGCGTTTCGCCTCAATACCGACGCGCAGGCCACCAGCAAGCTCACCATCACGTCCAACATCGGCCTCACCCGCGAGTCGAACGATCGCGTGCCGGGTGACCAGAACATCGACGGGGTGGTCACCAACGCGATGGCCATGCAGCCCTTCTCCCCGGTACGTGGCAACGTCTTCGGCTTCGCCGGCATCGCCAACGGTCTCATCTACTCGAACCCGGTGGCCACGGCCACGTACAGCTCGCTCAACGTGAATACGTTGCGCGGCCTGGGGAACGTCGAGGCGCGGTACGCAGTGAGCCGCAAGATCAACGTATCCGCGCGTCTGGGCAGCGACGTCTACTCGCTGGACGAACTGCGCTGGCGCTCACCGAAGGTGGATCGCGCCGTGAGTGCCAGCGTGGGCGGCGAAGGCGCCAGCGGCCGCACGCGGGCGTATCGCTTCCTCGCGGAAACGTTCGGCAACTGGGATCTGCTCGATACCGACGATCAGACGCTGCGGATCACGGCCGGTGCGAGTCAGGAGCGCAATTCCACGAACTTCAACTACGTGGCCGGTACGGGCTTTCCCACCGGCTTCGAACGGTACGTGCGCAACGCAGCGCAGGTCTCCACCTTCGACGGTGGTGAGACCGAGAACACGCTGGTCTCCTACTTCACCCGTGCCAACTGGACCTGGCGTGAGCGCTACGTCCTGACTGCCAGCCTGCGTCGCGACGGTTCGTCCCGGTTCGGCGCCAACAGCCGCTACGGCAACTTCGCCGCGCTCTCCGGCGCGTGGACGCTGAGCGACGAGCGCTGGGCGAGCACGCTTTCCCGGCTCATGACCCTCAAGCTGCGCGCCAGCCGCGGGACCACAGGCAACCAGCAGATCGCCGACTTCGGCAGCCGTACGCTGGCTACCGCCAATCCGTATGCCGGTGTCGCCGGCCTCGCGCCCTCGCAACTCGGGAACGCCAATCTGCGCTGGGAGCGCACCACCGAGACCGACCTCGGAGCCGACATGGGCTTCCTCGGTGGACGGGTGAACCTCGTGCTCGACTGGTACAACCGCGCGACCGCCGACCTGCTGGTGAACCGGCCGGTCGCCGCCACCAGCGGCTATACCACGGTGGCCGACAACGTCGGGGCGCTGCGCAACCGCGGCGTCGACCTGCAGCTGCAGACGGTGAATGTGCGTCGGCCCGGAAAGGACGGGTTCGAGTGGACCAGTGACCTCAACGTCACCTGGAACCGCAACCTGATCACCGCCCTCTCCGACGGACAGCCGGTCAACTCCACCACCTCCGGGCGCCTCACCAGCGTGGCCATGGTGGGCAAGCCGATCGGGACGTTCTTCCTGTACGATTTCCTGCGTGTCGACCCGGCCACCGGCAATGCCATCTACCGTCGTGCCGACGGAGGCGAAACCCTGAGCCCGGTCACCGCCGATCTGTCCACCGCTCTCGGCAGCGCACAGCCGGACTACTTCGGCGGGCTCACGAACGCCATGCGCTGGAAGGGGTTCGATGTCCGCACGTTCCTGCAGTTCACGCAGGGCAACGAGCTCCTCAACATGAACCGCCTCTTCGCCGACGACGGCGGCAACTCGTCGGACAACAAGTTCGGCAACGTGCGTAACCGCTGGCAGAAGCCCGGTGACATCACCGACCAGCCACGCATGGGCAGCACGAGCGGTGCGCGGTTCATGTCGGATCGCTTCATCGAAGACGGCTCCTTCGTCCGTCTGCAGGAGGTCACCCTCGGCTGGCGTCTCCCCGCCTCACTGGCCAAGCAGGTACGGGCGGAGAACGCGCGGCTGTACGTGAGCGGCCGCAATCTCGTGACGTGGACCAACTACTCGGGCTACAACCCCGACGTCAACTCGGCAGGAACGAACGCCAATCTGTCACTGGGCGTCGACTTCTACGCGTACCCCCTGGCCCGCACGTGGACCGTGGGCATCAACGCCGGATGGTGAACATGACCTCCCTCAAGAACCGCACCCGCTCACTCGCGCGCCTCGCGGCCGTGGGCATGCTCGCCGCCGCCACGGCCTGCAACAGCATTCTGCAGACGGAACCGGTCACATCGCTGCCGCAGGACCTCATGATTCAGGACGCGGCCACCGCGACGGCCTCGCTCAACGGCGCCTACGACGCGCTGCAGAGTGGCAGCTACTACGGCCTGTCCGCCCTGCTGGTGGGCGACCTCGCCGCCGACAACGCCGTGTGGTCGGGCACCTTCCAGTACCTCGGGGAGATGCAGACCAACCGCATGCAGGCCGACAACCAGGAAGTGACCGCCCTGTGGACGGTGATCTACTCCAGTATCAATCGCGCGAACCTGCTCATCGACGCCGTCCCCAAGGTGGCGAGCATCACCGATCCGACACGCTCCGACATCCTGGGGCAGGCGTACTTCATCCGCGCGCTGGGCTTCCACAACCTCGTGAAGTACTGGGGTGCCGTTCCCATTCCCACGAAGGTCACCACGGGGCCCGACGGATCCAAGAGCTACGTGCGCACGCCGGTGAACGACGTGTACACCCAGGTGCTCAAGGATCTCGACAGCGCCCAGGCGCTCACGCGCAACGCCACCAACACGCGTTACGCCACACCCACCGCCGCCCGGGCGCTGCGGGCACGCGTGCTCTTTTACCGCGCGGGGCTCGCGGGCAACAGCGGTAGTCAGGCCGACTATCAGGCGGCGCTCGATGCCGCGAACCAGGTGCTCGCCGGACGCGACACCCTGGTGGTGCCATATGCCGATCTCTTTTCGGCCGCGGGCAGCAATACCACCGAGGACATCTTCCGCGTGGCCTTCAATGCCACGGAGACGAACGGGCTCAGCAACTACTACCTCTCGGTGGGACGTGCCGAGGTGGCTCCGAGCAGTGGTCTCGATGCCGCGTATCCCGCCGGCGATATCCGCAAGACCGTGAGCGTCCGCCCGAGCGGAGTGGCGGCACGTCCGCTCAACGGTACCAAGTGGTCGGCACGCCCGGGCACGGAACACGTGCATGTGATCCGTCTCGCGGAGGTGGTGCTCATCAAGGCGGAAGCGCTCGCCCGCCTCAACCGGCTCCCCGAAGCGGTGGCGCAGTACAACAAGGTGCGGCTCCGTGCCGGGCTGGCGCCGCACGCGCTGGGCACGCAGGTCACCACCCAGGCGGGCATCATCAACCAGATCGAACTGGAGCGTCGTCTCGAACTCGCGCTCGAGGGCGATCGCTGGCCGGATCTGATCCGGTTGGGCAAGGTAGTGCAGGTGAAGGGCTTTCAGGACCGGCCGGGACAGGCGCTCTTCCCGATCCCCCTGCGCGACGTGCGCATCTCGCCGCAGCTCACGCAGAATCCGGGATACTGAGCAGGTCGTAGCCTGAACGAATGACGCGAGGGGGTGGGAATCGGCCGATGCCGGTTCCACCCCCTCGTGCGTTGTCCGAGCGAACGCTGCGTGCTCGCGCTAGCGTCGCGCCGACCGCTCCAGCACGCGCCCCGGACGCGCGTCCGTGACCGCCGTGCCGTTCCACACGAGCGTGCCGTTCACCCACACCCGCCGAATGCCCGTGGACAACGCGCGCGGCTGCTCGAAGGTGGCGTTGTCGACCACGGTGGCCGGATCGAAGAGCACGAGATCGGCCTTCATTCCCACCTTCAGCATCCCGCGGTCACGCAGCCCCAATCGGGCGGCCGGCATCCCCGACATCTTGTGTATCGCCTCGGCGAGCGTCATCCACGGCTGTTCGCGTACGAACCGCCCCAGGACCCGCGGAAACGTCCCCGCGCCACGCGGATGGTTGTTGGCGATGCCGCCATCGCTCGCCACCATCACCCACGGCTGCCGGTAGAAGGTGCGCAGATCGGCCTCCGTCATGGCGTGGCCGATCATCCCCGATTCCACGTCCCCCTGGAACCGGATGTACGCCTCGATGTCGCTCACGCCCAGCAGACGCGCGGCTTCGTCGAGCCGCTTCCCCACGAATTCGGGATGCGCGCCCCACCGGGTGATCTGCACGTTCTTCGCCCCACCGATGTCGTCGAGCCCGCGCCGCACGCTGGCCGAATCGGTGTACCGCTTGTTGGGAATGAGCACCCGCGGCGTGGACTGCCAGGCGAGATACGGGTACGCGTCGGCGGTCACGTCCACCCCGCGCTTTCGCGCCGCCTCCACCATCGCGACCGCCTGATCGGCCTGTCCCCACACCCCCACGGTGCCGAGTTTGATGTGCGTGATCTGCACCGGCACGCGGCCCTGCTCGCCGATGGTGATGGCCTCGCGCATGGCCTCCATGGCCAAATCGGCTTCGTCGCGGATGTGCGAGATGTAGATGCCCCCCTTGGCGCCGGCGGCGCGGGCCATCGTCACCACTTCGTCGGTGGCCGAGTAGCTGCCGACTTCGTACTCCAGCCCCGAGCTGAGGCCGAACGCGCCTTCGTTCATGGCCTGCGTCACCAGCGCCGCCATGCGCGCCACTTCCTCGCGGGTGGCCTGCCGCTTGTAGTCGTAGCCGATGACCTCGCGGCGGATCGTCGCGTGACCGGCGAACGTCACCACGTTCACGGTCGGCGGTTTGTCGCGCAGCCGCTGCAGATATTCGCCCACCGGCCACGGGGAACTGCCGTCGGGCCCCACCGCCATGGTGGTGATCCCCTGCGACACCTGCGAGACGGCGGCGGGCTCGACCTCGATGCCCGACGAGGAGTGATTGTGGGTGTCGATGAACCCGGGCGCGAGCACCATGCCGGTGCCGTCGATCACCGGTTCGCCGGGGCGGGGTGTCACCGCGCCCACCGCCGCGATCACGTCGCCTTGCACACGCACAGCGGCCGTGCGGAGCGGCGCCCCCGTGCCGTCGGCGATGCGCGCGCCGATGATCACGAACGACGACGGCGGACGCGGGGCCGCCTTCGGCGGCTGACCGGTCATCGCCGTGAGACACACGCCCGCCAGCAGCGTGGAGCCGGGAATGGCACAGCGGGCAATCATCGAGGGACGACGTGTGGGCATGAGGCGGGGGCGGATGTTGCCCCTACATTAACGCCGCCCGGGCGCATCGCACCACCTCGATGACGGGTATCCCGCGGCAGAGGCGTGAATGCACACGCTGAAGCTGGCAGGGCGGCGGCGAGGCATGCACGTTCTTTGCATGACTCCGCCCTCCGCACGTTACCTGACCGTCAACGGCACCTCGCTCTGGGTCGAAGACTCCGGCGGCGACGGCCCGCCGCTCCTCTTCTCGCACGGCCTGCTCATGAGCAGCCGCATGTTCGACGCACAGGTGGCGGCGCTGCAGGGGCGCTACCGCTGCATCCGCTGGGATCACCGCGGACAGGGACGCAGTGCCGACGTGAACGCACGCGCCATTGCCATCGAACAGGTCACCGACGACGCCGTCGCACTCATCGGCGCCCTGGCCCTGCCGCCGGTGCACTTCGTCGGGCTGTCGATGGGGGGCTTCGTGGGCATGCGCCTCGCGGCGCGCCATCCGGCGCGGCTGCGGTCACTGACGTTGCTGGACACCAGCGCCGACGCCGAACCCGCGGAGAACGTGCCGCGCTACCGGCTGCTGAATGCCGTCACGCGATGGTTGGGCATCCGGTGGGTGGTCGGCCGCGTCATGCCCATCATGTTCGGACGCACGTTCCTGTCCGACCCCGCCAAGGCGGCCGATCGCGCACGCTGGCGCGCCCAGCTGGCGAGAAACCGGCGGTCGATCTATCGCGCGGTGAACGGGGTGATCGAGCGCGAGGTGGTCACCGCGGAACTCGCGGCAGTCCGCTGTCCCACGCTGGTGCTGGTGGGCGAGGAAGACGTGGCCACGGTGCCTGCCAAGTCGGAGCGGATCGTGAGTCTCATCTCCGGCGCCGAGCTGCGGCGCATCCCCGGCGCCGGACACTCGTCGTCGGTGGAGCAGCCGGAAGCGGTGACCGCGGCGCTCGACGCGTTCCTCAGCCGGGTGGACGCGTCACCGACACCCTAGGGCGCAGACGGCCGCTCGGCTTCGCGCGCCACGTACCGCGCGAAGTTGTCGAGAATCGCCTGCCATCCCGCGCGCTGCATCTCGAGGGGATGCTCCGTCTCGGGATCGAACGACACTGTCACCGTCACGCCCCCCTCGCCGGACGAGAACTCCACCGTCGCCGTTCGATCGCCGAACCGGTAGGCGAGCCGTTCGTGCGGCACCACGGCCGTGTACTCGCCGGCAAAGTCGAAGCCCATGGAGCCGTCCCTGGCTTCCATGCGCGAGGAGAATTGGCCACCAGGCCGCAGCTCCACCGTCGCCGTCGTCGTGTGCCAGTCGTCCGACGCCGCGTTCCACCGCATGATGGCGTCGGGCGTCGTATTGGCACGCCACACATCCTCGAGGGGCGCGGAGACTTCGACGGAGACAACGATCATGGACATCCTCGTGAGACTGCGTGGTGAACGGGTCGTCCTGCGTGACGGTCAGCGCTTCCCCGCCACGCGCACGAGCGTACGGTAGATCATCTCCGTACCCTGCCGCAGTGACTCGATGCTCACCTTCTCGTCATTGCCGTGCATGCGCTTGAGCTCGTCCATCGTGATCGGGTACGGATAGATGCCGTACACCGGCACGCCACGCGTACGCCACGCGGCGGCATCCGTGCCGGCCTGGAACAGGTACGGCGTGACCTCCGCCTCCGGCCACTGCACCTTCGACTCGGCCTCCAGCGCCTTGTACAACTCCGTCTCGGTCGATGACGGCGGCACCACCGGCGTGTTGGCAGGCGGTATCACGGTAAGCAGCGGATCGTTGAACAGCCGCGTGAGCGCCTCCGCCACCTTCTTCGTGTCCGTTCCCGGAATCAGACGCACGTTGAGCTGCGCCTCCGCCGATCCAGGAATCACGTTGGAACGGAAGCCGCCACTCATGATCACCGGCGCGATCGTCGTGCGGATGAGCGAATGCAGCAGCGGATCCTTCGACAGCTGCCGGTCGGCGGCCGCGCGCGCGGCCGGCGTGCCGTTCAGCAGGTCGCGATACAGCTTCGCTTCCGCCGGCGTGCTGCTCTTGGCGAGGGCGGTGAAGTACTGCCGCTGTTCCGCGGTGAGCTCCACCGGGAAATCGAACGCGGCGAGTTTGGCCAACGCGCGACCCACCGTCACGAGCGCATTGTCCGGCAGCGGCATCGATGCGTGCGTGGAGGTGCCCTTCGACACCAACTTGAACATCGTCGATACCTTGTCGGCAGTGGAGATGCTCACGTAGCGCACCTTGCCGTCATCACGCTTGATGATCCAGCCGCCTTCGTTGAGCGAGAACTCCGCGTCCATGCGGTCCCAGTGCGTGCGCGCGAGCCAGCTCGTGTTGAGCGGCATCCCCTCTTCATCAGCTTCGGCGAGGAAGATGATGTCCCGCTCGAGCGGCACCTTGCGGTCGGCCAGCAGCAAGGCCGCGCGCGCGAAGACGGCCAGCCCACCCTTGAAATCGATCGCCCCACGGCCGTACACGTCGCCGTCCTTCACGACGCCGTCGAAGGGCTCCACCGTCCACTTCTCGCGTTCCACGCCCACCACGTCAGCGTGCGCGGCGAGCAGAATGGGCTTCTTTGCGCCGCTCCCCTTGAGCCGCGCGAAGAAGTGCACTTTGGCGGAGTCGGGCGTGGGCACGATTTCCACTGCGAAGCCACGTGCCTTGAACATCGGCGCCAGCAACTCGGCGAGTGCCTGCGTGCGTCCCGGCGGATTGGCCGTGTTG
>SXGQ01110222.1_pt1 | contig 10570 bp, 12 predicted proteins | sample 3178371 | NCBI WGS metagenome assembly SXGQ01 (sample SAMN11356859, study PRJNA531348) | freshwater metagenome | isolation source: freshwater sample F1-20 | place: China: Fuxian Lake, Yuxi | collected 2017-12-25 | reverse complement strand
TTTTAAGGGAGTGGCTATAAAGTATTGCTTTTTAAAAATACAATGCATACTGTCTAATTAATTAGACAAAACTACTCAAAAGTAGTTTTATTTTAGAAAGCTGCTGTAAATGACCACTGTTAAAAAAATTATTGATCAAAAATCAAAAACCATCTTCTCTGTTCGGTCAACCGACCCCGTAGTGGATGTCCTGAAAATTATGCGAGATTTCCGCGTTAGAGCCGTATTGGTCATTGATGGCGGCGAATTGAAGGGCATCGTCTCACAGGGCGACTGTGCCATCAAAGTATTGTTACCTCACAACAATGCCTCAGAAGTGGCCGTATCAACCATCATGACGCCAAATCCTCTGACCGTGAAACTCTCGAACACATTAGACGAGTGCATGGCCATCATGGTTCACAAGCACATTAGACACTTACCCGTTCTTGAAGGGAACAAGGTAGTTGGCGTTGTATCGGTTGGTGACATGGTTAAAAATATCATTGAACACCAAGGCAATCAGATCAAGTTTCTTGAAACCTACATCAAAGGCCATGGTGCTTGAACCTTTTGCCGCAAATTACTTATCTTGCTCATCGTTGTCTTTTGTAAACCTCATGCCGTATTGAATGATGAGAACAGAAATTGCCAGCAGCAATACGGCACATCCTTCATAAATCAGATCAACGGTGCTAATGCCTTTACCCTGAAGAATAATTAGTCGGCAAAGTGCAGTGATCGCAATGAAAATGGGCAAGGTAATTGGGATTTTTCTGTATTGATAGAACGCGGCTACCATGCCCAATACTTCTGCGTAAATGAACATCAGAAGCAGGTCAGTTAAAGCAATTTTTCCATTTTGAATCACGGTATACATTTCTACACCCACGCTAAAAATTGTAAACAGTGCAATGAAAAACAAAATACATTTTTCTGCAATGATGATCAAGTTATAGACATTCATTAACTGGTCTCCTTAGATGTAATTCGGTAGCGCAAAATAACTTTTTCAGTCAAACTTTAATGACTCTAACTAAAGTACGTTACAACAGACAGGATTATTTTACCGATGCACCTCAAACTTCATTCATAAGTTCTAAAAAATAGCCTGCTAAACCGCAGTTAATTTATGATCGAGGCATGCATAGCCATAGTTCTTTGACTTCTACCAGCACATCACCCAAGTTTTTACCCTTGGCGCTTTCTGCGTTGATCACATTTTCTCCCCTGATTTACTTAGCCAATCATTCGTTCAAATTAGACAGAAAGAACCCCCTCCAACAAGTCGTTGAAATGAGTCTGCTGGAGGATTTGATTAAACCGATTCCGCTGCCCAAACAAGGCCAACAACAAGTTATTCCAAATACTGTCTTATTGCCAAGTCCTGTCATTGAACCGCTGCAAAATACCGAAACTAAGAGTTCAATCACCCCACCATTTTTGCTTCCTGAAGTTGTTGAACCCAAAGCATTGAATTTGAATGTGCCTTTTAAAGCTCGAGATTCAACAATTAAATCAAACCCCTCACCTATCAAGCAACTGATTGAAGACGGATCGGTCAAAGCGGCAAACAAGCAAACCGAGAAGTTTGCAAATGATGTCAAAAATTCAGCAAAGCCTGACTGCTTAAAAAATGATTACGGCTTGGGTTTGTTCAATGTGCTGCCATTGATCTATGACATCGCAAAGGACAGATGTCATTAAGCCGACAATCATCAATCCAGTTTAATGCCTAATCTTTTAACAATGTTGCCGTATTTGCCAGCCTCAATTTTAACTAAATTAGCAAATTGTTCAGTCGTATTGTGAACAGCATCCGCTCCGTTTTTCTCCATTGCTGACTTAAACTCAGGAGTTGCAACAATTGCAAAAATTTCTTTGTTCAGACGATCAATGATGGGTTTTGGAGTTCCAGCTGGCGCAAAAAGACCCAACCAAAGTGCGGCCTCAAATCCCGGGTAGCCAAGCTCGGCTACTGTAGGCACATTTGGAAGTGCTGGCGAACGTTTGGCAGTTCCAACTGCCAGCGCACGAACTTTATACGTTTTGGCGTTCTGCAGCAGTGCTGGCATGGATCCAAAAAGAACTTGCACTTGATTTGAAACAACTGCAAAGTCGGCCTCGGCATTCCCTTTGTAGGGAATGTGAGTCGTATTGATACCTGCCGCATCATTGAGCATTTCCATCGCAAGCTGTGTCGTTGAGCCATTGCCAGCAGAGGAGTAGTTCAACTTACCGGGCTGATTTTTAGCCAGTGCCACTAATTCTGCCAATGTGTTTGCTCGGAGATCGGGGTTGACTACGAGTAGGTAGGGCGTTACGGCAACCAAAGAAATCGGTGCAAAGTTTTTGATCGGATCGTAGCCAAGCTTTGAATAAGCAGAGGGTGCAACAGCCATGGTACTTGTCGTCCCCAGAGTGAGGGTGTAGCCATCAGGCGCTGCTTTGGAAGCGATGTCAGTGCCAATCGTGCCACCAGCCCCGCCTCTATTTTCAACCACAATCGATTGGCCTAAACGCTCACTTAATCTTTGAGCAACGAGACGTCCAATAATGTCTGTTGAACCCCCAGCTGGAAATGCAACGATAAGACGTATTGGCTTATCGGGGTAATTGGCTTGTGAATTTGCTAGCAGCGGAAAACTGATGGCAATTGTTGTCAAGAGCAGAGATAAAAACTTGCCTGCAGAATTTTTTCATTGTTAAGTCTCCTTGTTTATTTTGAATGTGTAAAAAATTCGTAGCTACATCAGTATTTGATGCAACATAATATATTTAAATCAGTTTTCTCGCTACAACTTTGAAAGCCTCAAAGCAGCTCCTGATTAAGATCCTCCGTTAATCTCAGACTCATCTGGAAGCGTTATGAAACACAAATTTGCCATCATCGGTCTCGGCATCATGGGCCGACGCATGCTTGAAAACGTTCTACGCCACCCTGACTTTGAAGTGTGCGGCCTCTGGGATCCTTCGACTGACGCTGTTGCCAAAACACGCTTGATTTCGCCAAGCACATCCATTGCACAAAGTGCCAAAGCTGCCATGCACGAAGCGCATGTGGTGTACTTGGCTTGTCCTCCAGGGCCTCGAAAAACCTATGCGTTAGAGGCGGCTGCAAATGGACAGGGCGTCTTCATGGAAAAGCCCTTGGGCACTGACAACGCGCAAAGTCGAGACCTCCTCACGCAATTGGCCAAGGCCCGTTTGCCCAGCGTCGTGAATTTCACGCAAGCCGCCTCGCGTGGCTTTGAAGAGTTGTCGCGTTCTATTCATGCTGGGGACGCAGGCAAGTTGCTTGGAATCGACATCGTGGTGAATTACCCCGCCTGGCCCCGCGCATGGCAAAAGGATGCTGATTGGCTGCGCTTTCGCCATGAAGGCGGCTATACCCGAGAGGTTATATCGCACTTCCTGTTTTTGGCTGGGCGCTTTCTGGGCCCATTGACCCTGCAGCATGCCTTGCCGCGCTACCCACAAGACCCCGCCTTGTGTGAGTTAGACATGCTGGCTCGACTTACAACAGCAGAGGGCCAGCCTGTGACCGTCATGGGCACCACCGGTGGTATGCAACCCGATCGGCAAGAAGTGACTGTGCGCGGAAGCCGCATGAGCTATCAGTTCAGAGAGTTCTACCAACTTTGGCGCTCAGATGGCAGCGCATGGCAAGAAGCGGTTGACTGGTCTCAAGAAGATCCACGCACGAGCGCCTTGCAACGCCAGCTGAGCGAAGTGACCCGCTGGCTAAGAGGTCAACCTCACAAACTTGCTACGGCCCAAGAAGCATTGGCCGTACAAGAACTTGTAGAGGCCATGCTTGTGGGACAACCGAAAATTTGACCTGCCATATAGGATCAGTCGATCTATTTAAAGTGTTGATTTTTAAGGTAGCCAAATTCCCATCACTACCATGCTTCTTGTAAAACGGCACTTGAAGACCGGTTCAAGCCGATAGCACAAAGCCATCACTGCAAAGTAAATTCAAGTACGGTAAATACCTCAATAACCTCTAATTCCTTTGCATCAAAACGAGTACTGCCCTTGTTTGCTTTGACCATTTTTTGCAGTGCATTTTTATTGTTTCAAGAAGCCTTTCAAATTTACAAGTCTCATCTCAAGCCAGAGGGCTTCATCATTGTCCACATCACCAACGCTTACCTCAACCTGTATCCGGTGGTGAAGGCCCAGGCAGAAGAACTCGGATTATGTTATCGTAACAAATTTGAAGATCTCGATCGCGATAATCTTGTCAATCGCAATCAGTACTTCATCATGACGAAGGATGCGACTTACCTCAAGAAATATCCATCCGTCAACAGAGAATTGCGAGATGAACAGGGAAAAGTGATTAGCGAAGAAAATCGTGATCGACCAGGATTGCGCTTATGGACAGATCAGTTCAGTAGCATGCATCAAATTCAGTGGTAATTCCTAAACATTTTTTGGACTGTGCAGGATCAAATTGTTTCTACAAAATCAAACTCTTTGACATGAGGCCGCTTTAAATCAACTTAAGTAACCCTTTACAAAGGTATCATTTTTCTAAATGATGAATTGATTTGATTTGTATGAGCGGATCGCAATCTCAAAACTTGTTCACCACCAACTGTCGTGTAAAACGACACTTGATAGCCACGAGAAGCCACGAGCACGGTAGACCCGCCGAAGCCAAACCAAGGTCAGAAACTTTATTCAAAAGTTCTAAGCATTTAAATAGTTTCTATTTGAAGCCAAGAGCCTTATAAGCTTGTGATTTAAATTCAAAGGAGTATGGATTCCCAAATCCGAAATACCGTTGCGTCATCAATACTCCCGCAATTCCAATGCGTGGGTTTATCCACCAAATGGTTCCTGCAAACCCACCCCAACCTACCTCGCCGACGACTTCCGCTGGCTCAAGCTCAGAGGTTTCAATAGTGACTGATGATCCCAATCCAAATCCCTTGCTTGTAGAAGCAGGCTTATTCGGAAATCGAACACACAAATCGGGTGCCAATTGGTTTCGATACATAAGATCGATAGTGTCAGCTTTAAGAAGGGCTGGACCGCCTGGGAGAAAGCTCTGTATGAACTTAACGGTATCGCCTAAGGTCGACACTAGTCCTCCCCCACCAGACTCAAGTGGTAGTTTTTTTGTGTACGCGCCTGGAAAGGGTTTATCGTCGGCTCTGTGAAGTCCTGGCTTGGTTGGATCCAATAGATCTTCGCCAACATACATTGTACAAAGTCGCTTTAGTTTGGCTTCTGGCACCCAGAAATCAGTATCTGTCATGCCTAGTGGTTCAAAAATTCTCCTTGAAAGAAACTTTCCAAATGACTCGCCAGATACAACCTCAACTAACCGCCCAAGGACATCCGTTGCGACGGAATACTCCCACTGAGTTCCAGGATGAAATGCGAGGGGTAGTGCAGAGAGCGTCGTCATCATTTCACTCAGTGGCTTCCCGGGATGTCTCACAGCAGCTGAGTTATAAGCCTTGAACATGATGCCGCCTGGATCGAACAAGCCATAAGAAAGCCCAGAAGTATGGGTCATGAGATGTCGAATAGTAATCTTTGTTTTCGCAGGCTCGACATCGTCGATACTTAAAGCACTTGGCTTTAGTACATGTAGCGCGCCTAGCTCAGGAATATAAGTTTCGATTGGGTCATCCCACTTGATTCGACCTTCTTCAAACAGCATCAGTACTGCACACGAAGTCACCAATTTTGTGCTGGAGAACATTCTAAAAATATGATCTTCCTGCAAAGGGGTAGCCGCTTCTTTATCTGAAAATCCATAGCAGAAGGTATCTACCACTTCACTGCCACGAAGCAGGGCGGTTGAAACACTTGGCAAAAATTGATCATCCACTTGCTTCTTCATAGCGGAATGAAAAGCCTTGAAATTATAGTTAGGCATATTGGTATTTCTGGATGATTTTTCTCATGTGCTGCGACACGTTGTCCAACAATGGGATTATTAGTTTGAATCGTACTAGGCTTCTTTGGATATTGTTGTCAACTTATACGGTCGTGTAAAACGACACTTGATGTCCAGTAGAAACCGACTGCACGGTTGCTACGCTGAAGCCAAACCTGACTCAACGATTTTTACGCATAAGTAGAATTTCAAGCAATCCAAGGTAACAAACTTTATTCAAAAGTTTCGACAATCAAAGCAACGCCGTTTAAGTGAAAACTCAATTAGTTATAAACTAAAACCTAAACTAAATAAATTTTTTATAAAAATGGGTACTCATTTGAGTACCCATTCGTTTACTTGTCAGCCATTAACCGCCAGGTGGCTTGGGAGGTGGTGGCTTACCTCCAGGGGGCGGACCACCTGCGGGACCTCCAGCAGAGGGAGGCTTACCTCCAGGAGGTGGCATACCTCCAGGGGGCGGACCACCTGCGGGACCTCCGGCAGAAGGAGGCTTACCTCCAGGGGGCGGACCACCTGCGGGACCTCCAGCAGAGGGAGGCTTACCTCCAGGAGGTGGCATACCTCCAGGGGGCGGACCACCTGCGGGACCTCCGGCAGAAGGAGGCTTACCTCCGGGAGGTGGCATACCTCCAGGGGGCGGACCACCTGCGGGACCTCCAGCAGAGGGAGGCCGAGCTCCAGGTGGCGGCATACCTCCAGGGGGCGGACCACCTGTGGGACCTCCAGCAGAGGGAGGCTTAGCTCCAGGTGGCGGCATACCTCCAGGGGGCGGAGGTTTTTTAGGATCAGGTGGTTGTTGAGCAATCACAGCGCCCGCTGCAGTTGCAACCAGACAAGCCACAAACAATTTAGATAGCTTCATAATATAAGGCTCCTTTTTTTAGAACACTCGAAGACTCAACTTTTGAGGGTTGAATTTACAAACTGACTGCCCTACTGAATTGATGAAGGGTAGGCGATTTGTGAATTTACAGGCTATTGTGTTACTTGTGGATTAGCCTGCTGTTGATACTGCTGCTGCTGTTGATACTGCTGCTGCTGCTGCTGTAACTGCTGGGTGTCGTAAGCGGGCTGAGCTTGCTGTCCGCGTGGAGATCGGAGCACATTGGTTACTTGAACGTTCGTTGTTCCCTCTTTGCCAAGTGAATTAAATATTTGAGCAAGCATTTCGGGATTTCCTGCTGCTTTGTATTCAATCATTGAATCAAGCGTAGTCATCAAATGCGACGAGTCAGATGTTCCAAGCCATGAAGCCCTATTTGCATTTATGAAATTAAGTTTTTCAACAGAACAAGCTGCTACGTTTTGAACAAGCCAAAGTTTTGCTTGATTTGATCTTTCAACAGGCTCATGAACAGACATTCCGATGTGTCTGAATTCAGATATGAAACAATTTGGAGTTAGCTCTTTTGGAACTGCTTTTTTTGATTGCGAAAAGGCCAGATTCGCCGAAATGGGTAGAACCAAAAATATGGCTAAGGGCCGAAAGAAATTTCGCATTTTCAACTTTCGCATTTGATTCGTATAGGGGATGCTCAATCTAACCAATTGGGTATTTGTATCTTATGGCGAGCAAAATATCAATTAATTTTTCCTCAATTCAATAAATCGGCATGAAAGTAATTTTCTTGACTTAAATGAGAGCTAATGAGCAATGAAAACCAAAAGCACGGTAGACCCGCAGAAACCAAACCTGACTTAACCATTCATTCGCATAAGTAGAATTTCAAGCAATCTCAGGCGAGAAAATTTATTCAAAAGTTCTAACAATTGAACCCAATCGTTTGCTTAGTAAATGTTCTCTACTCGACAAGGGTCCTCGATTGCGCCTTTGTTCTGCCATCGTCCTCTTATTGTGCGGCGCAGCATCGGTTTCAATCATAAAACGCAACGCAAGAAATGCAGCGCCAACTATTAGAGCGTTGGCGAGAATAGAGAAATAATTCAAGGCTACCAGCGCAGCACCCTACATTCTTGAAGACTTCAAACTTTATTAAAAGCTTTAACAATCCGATCCTTGATCGTGGAAGTCAACATTGAGCACGTGATTTTTAGTCATGGTCTAATCATCAAATGGATAAAGTAATAGACCCTTCAAAGTGCCCCATTTGCGGCGAACCTAACCAGTGTGCTCAGGAGATTTCCAAAGCCACTGGAAAGCCTCCTGAGAGGTGCTGGTGCATGACTGCAACCTTTTCGCCGGAGGTTCTTGATCGGGTGCCGGTAGAGGCAAAAAACAAGGCTTGCATTTGCTCAAAATGTGCAAGTTCGTAGGTATAAAGCACTTAAATAGCGCCTACTTACCCCGCATTTTTTAAGAGCCCAAACTTTATGCACAGTGGGTTCTCACGAATTTTCTTGGCTCGCATTTTCTAAAGCCTCCAACCAGTAAGCCGTTTTTCAGGGTTTGACATTTGTGGATAGAATTATCAGAACACACCCGCTGCCGCCACGCCAGCAAGAGGAGCTTCTGGGCGGCTTATCTCAACACGTTGTGGCTATTTTTCGTTAAACACGAGTACTAAGGAAGAAAATGCAAATTAAAGAAAATATAAAAGAATCTGATCGTTGTAATTGTGGTCGTAGTCCGACTGGTGAATGTATTGGTTGTTATTTTTTAACTGGTGCAGAGTTTGAGACTAGGCTCGCAGAATATCTAGCAGAACAACAAGACAAAAACCATGCAGTGGTAACGTAACCTGCAGAGCTTATACAAAAACTCATCTTTGTTTTTCTGCCAACCACACCCTTTGTCGTGTAACACGACACTTGCAAACCACATCAAATCAAAAGCACGGTAGACCCGCAGAAACCAAGCCTGACTCAACGATTTGTGCGCAGGATTGAAAATCGGCGACAAAGTTTCAATCCACCGCTGCCCCCAACATCCTTTTAGACCCCAAACTTTGTTCAAAAGTTTAATTTAATCTAAGAATCAATCGTCTGTGCCAAAATCCGTGCAACTTTTTGTATGGAATCTTAATAATGATTAATGGTACTTGTTTGTGTGGTTCCGTTACTTGGCAATTAGACGGCAAGCCTGATGGTGCGACCGCTTGTAATTGCACCGCCTGCCGGAGGTACGGTGTTCTTTGGGCATACGGTTATGTTGACGAGGATATCAAAACGCAAGGGGAAACAAAAGCTTATGTCAGGGGCAAGGCACTAGAGTTTCACTTCTGTCCAGATTGTGGCTGCGTGGCATTTTGGCGTGGACTTCAAAAAGACGACACAGGCAAGACTCGAATTGCTGTGAATTTGAGACTGTCCGATCCAGCTGTTGTTGCAAATATCCCCATCGATCACTTTGATGGCTTGGACACCTTTGATGATTTGCCAAGAGACGGTAAGTGTGTCGCCGATTATTGGTTCTAACCCCTGAACATATTTAACTAGGTTTTTTTAACAAATCAAAGGATCAGGTTTTGCTCATATTTAGGGAAGTCTGGACGAAACTTAAAATAGCAAGTCCCGCACTAGCGTTGGGCGGGGCAATCATGCTATTTGCTTCCCTTATTACTATAGGGCTCTCCGTACTGGATCCCCGTTTATTTCAAGGCGTAAGCGTATGGCATAAGCCTTGGAAATTCCAAATTTCAACAGTTTTGTATTGGTGGAGTCTTGCTTGGTTCATCAGCTATTTTGGTACAAGTGAGCAATTCAGTTTAAGTCGCCGTTTTATTGTGTGGATGTCATTGATTGCCGGCTTATTTGAAGTCGTCTACATAAGCTGGCAAGCCGCATTTGGACTAGCTTCTCACTACAACATAAGCAGCCCTTTTTATGGCGCCATGTACACAGCAATGGGTGTTTTTGCCGTACTTCTAACCAGCACATCTGGCGTGCTAGGTTTCAGAGTGCTTCGCGATCATTCGCAAACTTATGCCACCTCCGAAGCATTGCGTCATGCAATTGGCTGGGGGTTAATCATCTCAAGCTTACTAGGAATCGTGACCGGAGGGATTTTGGGTGGACGAACCACCAACGGAGGTCATTGGGTTGGGGGCACTACAAACGATGCGCTTGGTTTGATGGTGTTGAATTGGTCTCGCGATGGAGGCGATCTACGTGTTGCCCACTTTTTCGCACTGCACGCCATGCAAATATTGCCTGTCATGGCAATGTTATTTTTTTGGCTGACTCCGAACATGAACCCCAACACATCTAAGAGATTTATCTGGTTACTTGCAGTTGGTTACGCTGGATTTTGTATTTTTACATTGATGCAAGCGCTGAGTGGCACTCCATTTTTAGCTTAGTTTTAAAAACTTAAACACATCGATGGTGCAAAAAAAAATCAAAACGTCAAATGGAGTTAACTTGTCTAACTTACGCATCACCGAAATCAAAGCCTTTGTTCCCTCTAAGAACTTTGAACTGAGCAAACAGTTCTACCAAGACCTAGGCTTTACGATGGATTCTGACGATGATGGTATTGCCTACTTTCATTTTGAGAACGTTAGCTTTCTCCTTCAGGACTATTGTGTAGAAGCCCTTGCTGAAAATTTTATGATGCACATCCTTGTTGAGGATGTTGACGCTTGGTGGGGGCAAGTTCTTAACAGTGGTGTCGTAGAAAAGTATGGCGTCCGAATTACACCCATTGAACTTCAAGCCTGGCAAATGCGTGATTTCTGTCTTTTTGATCCTTCCGGCGTTTTGTGG
>SXGQ01504940.1_pt1 | contig 10573 bp, 11 predicted proteins | sample 3178371 | NCBI WGS metagenome assembly SXGQ01 (sample SAMN11356859, study PRJNA531348) | freshwater metagenome | isolation source: freshwater sample F1-20 | place: China: Fuxian Lake, Yuxi | collected 2017-12-25 | reverse complement strand
TGGAAGAGATGCAGTACGTGGCCAGCGAGATGGAAAAAGACCCCTATTTCCGCGAACGCCAAATGCCGCTGTTGATTGGTGGGGCCACCTGCAGCCGCGTCCACACGGCGGTCAAGATTGCACCCCACTACAGCGGTCCGGTGGTGTATGTGCCCGACGCTTCACGCAGCGTCAGCGTGGCGCAGGGTTTGTTGTCCGATCAGGCGGCCAAGTACATTGCCGACCTGAACGCCGATTACGACAAGGTGCGCGAACTGCACGCCAACAAAAAACAAACCCCCATGTGGACGCTGGCACAAGCCCGCGCCAACAAAACGCCTGTGGCATGGAAAAGCTACACCCCTGCCGTGCCCAAATTTGTGGGGCGGCGCGTGTTCAAGAATTTCGACCTCGCTGAAATTGCGCAATACATCGACTGGGGGCCGTTCTTTCAGACTTGGGATTTGGCCGGGCCCTTTCCGGCCATCTTGGACGACGATGTGGTGGGCGAACAAGCCCGCAAGGTGTTTGCCGATGGCAAGGCCATGCTGCAAAAAATCATTGAAGGCCGCTGGTTGACGGCCAATGGCGTGATGGGTTTGTACCCGGCCAACACGGTCAACGACGATGACATTGCCCTCTACACCGACGAGTCCCGCAGCCAGGTGGCCATGACTTGGCATGGGCTGCGTCAGCAGACAGAAAAGCAATCGATCGAAGGCAAAGACGGCGTCAAAGTGTTGCGCCCCAGTCGCAGCCTGGCCGACTTTGTGGCACCGCAAGGCACGGCCAAAGATTACGTGGGCTTGTTTGCCGTGACCGCAGGCATGGGTGCCGACAAGCGCGCCGAAGCTTTTGAGGCCGCGCACGACGATTACAGCGCCATCCTATTGAAGTCCTTGGCCGACCGCTTGGCCGAAGCCTTTGCCGAGTGCTTGCATAAAAAAGTGCGAACCGACTTGTGGGGTTACGCTGCCAATGAAAGCTTGAGCAACGAAGACCTTATTGCTGAAAAGTACCAAGGCATCCGACCCGCACCGGGCTACCCTGCTTGCCCCGACCACAGTGCCAAAAAAGCCATGTTCGAATTGCTGCAATGCCAAGACATCGGCATGGGCTTGACCGAAAGTTTGGCCATGACCCCGGCGGCCAGCGTCAGTGGTTTTTACCTGGCGCACCCCGAAGCCCAATACTTCAGCGTGGGCAAAGTTGGTGACGATCAGGTCAAGGATTTGGCCCGGCGCAGCGGCGTCGAGGTGAAAGACCTCCAGCGCTTGCTGGCACCCAACCTTTAAGCCATGCAAAACTTCTGGACGGCGTGCGGCCACCAACACCTGACGCGCAATGAGCGTGCATGGTTGAGCCCCACGCCCGACTATTGGCGTTTGTGGCTGGAGCGCCCCGAATTGGCGCTGGTGCCCGAGTCGTGCAAGGCCGAAAAGCGACTGCATCAGGCTTTGCTGACCGATCCCTTGATGACGGTCACGCCCGCTGACCTGAAGGCTTTCAAAGACAGCGATGCACGCGAAAACTACCAACTCTTTTTGCGCCTGCGCGACGATGTGCAGGGGGCCGGGTCGCTGGAAGCGGCCTATATCGGCTGGGTACGCGGCGGCAACATTCAGCTGCCCCCTTTGTTCCTAGACTTGGTGGTGCAAGCCATCGTTTGCAATGTGTTGGCAGATGAACCCGATGCGTGGGTTTGGCGTGCAGCCGAATTGTTGTTTCGCCGTCAGCGCATCACCTTAGAGGCGGGCCGTGTGTTGGCCGGTGACAGCGACACGCTGGACACACTGCAGGCCACAGGGGGTTTGGGCGAAATGGGCCGCATGCTGCTGGAGGGGGGAGCACCGCTCAAAGCGGTGGATGTGAAAGTGCTGCACAAAGACAATGCCGAGCGATATTTTGCACAGCGTGAAGGCTTGGGCCGTTATGCTTTTTTGCTCGACATGACCCACGAAATCCAGAACCAGTTGCCCCATGGTTTGGTTTTGAACATGGTCAATGCCCGATCTGGACTCAAGGCTTTGGCCGAGGTTTTGAGCCGCTGGGTACAGCATTTTCTCGGGGTTGCCGTGCACATCGAAGCGGTGCAAAAAGTCGACGATCCGGCTTGGCGCTGGCATGTGGGCCTGGATGCCACGGCCACGGCTTTGCTCAATGATTTGTATTTGGGGCAGGGGCTGGATGACGCTCGGCAGCAGCAATTGATCAGCCTGTTCAAGCTGCGTTTTGCCAACCCGCAAGACATGCGCAGCGATGTGCGGGGCAAGCCGGTTTATTTGGGATTGGCCATGAACGAGAAGGGTTTGCTGAAACTCAAACCGCAAAATTTGTTGCTCAATTTACCGCTCGCAACCGAGGTTTGAACCCGAATTTTTGAATGCTGGCGCGTGAAACCCGAGAGCCCAAGCCCCAAGCCCCATGGCCAGCATGTGCAACACCAGCTAAAAATTACCAACGCAGCAGGCGAGCCCCCAAAACAGTGCCTAAAGCGGTAGACAAGGCCATGCCTGCGGTGTACCAGATAGAGAAGAAAACGAAGCTGGTTTCAGGGCAGTGCAGTGAATAAATGGCAGCCGCCAAGCTGCCCGATAAAACACCCGCCACAGCGCCGGTGAGGGCGGGTTGGGTGGGGGCCAATTGACGCAAACCCCACAGCAGGGCACCCAGTACAGGCAAAGACAAGCCCGCAATGCTGGTGCCACAGACATCCCACGAAGAGCCCATCCAATGGGACATGCGTGCATCGGGATCGGCTTGTAAATATTGCACCCCACCCAGGCCGATCATGGCCAGCAAGGAAAGCCCCAGACCCAAGCCTGTGTGTCCGGCTGACACGCCAGGAAGTGAAAGGCGAAACAAGCCAAAAAGGCTGAAACCCATCAAGCAACCCAGCCACAGCATTTTGGTTAAAAAGGCAGGGTGCACGGCCATCTGGCCCATCTGCGGGTTCACGCCGAACACCAGCACCAGCAGCACGCCACTCACCCAGGCAGAAATCAGCAAAGGGCGCGTCAATTGCTGTCGGGCAGGCTTGTGGGGCTGCAGCGTGTCGCTGGCCAGTAAATCAATCAAGTCTTTGGTTTTCATGGTTTAGCTCCCCATTTGGCCATCAGGGTTTTCAGGCCCCGATGGACGTTGACTTTGACCGAGGCCTCACTTTGCCCGGTTTTTTGGGCGGTCTCTGCAATCGACAAACCCTGCAGTCGGGTGTGCTCAATGGCTTCACGTTGCCGCACCGGCAAGTCGGACAGCACCAGCGCCAAGTCTTTGTGGGCGTCGCTGGCGGCTTCGTCACTTTTGACCATCAAGGTGTCGGACCAATCGTCAATGTCGTCGTGCAAGCTTTCGCGTCGACCGTGCGCGCGCAGATGGTCGACCCATTTGTACCGCGCAATGGCGTACATCCACGCCGTGAGGGGTTGGTCGGTCTGATAGGTGTGGCGTTTTTGGTGGATCGCCATCAGGGTTTCTTGCACAAGGTCCTCGACATCGCTGGGGCGGGATTGCATTCGCTTTTGCAAAAAGCGCCGCACATAGCCACTCATCAGGGTCAGTGCGCTTTGATAGCTGCGTGCATCGCCTTGCAAGGAGTTCATCCACAAGGCGTGCAGCGCGGCTTCCATGGTTTGCAGGCTTTCGCTCAAGTCAATTCGTCCTGAAAGTTGGAAAAGTTACCCATTAAAAAATTACCTTTATTTATTAAATTTTAAGTAACTTTAGTTCTTGTTGGCTCGGATTAAAGCACGACAAGCGGGGCCGTGCACCCAACGGCATCCACAAGATCGGTCAGTTCGCTTGCTGACTTTTATCTAAAAAAGAGGAGAAATCATGAGTACGTTTGATCACCCTGCATTGATACAAAACATCAGCGATTCGTTGGCCGATCTCAGAAAAGGCCAACCCGTGGCGATGCAGGGTTTCAGTCAATTGTCTAAAGCGGCCATGGCCACCGCGACAGTGACGGAAAAGCACAAAGAATTAATGGCGGTGGCCATCGCCGTGACCCAACGTTGTTCCGGCTGCATCGGCTTTCATGTCAAAGCCTTGCATCGCTTGCATTGCACGCGCCAGGAACTCGAAGAAACCTTGACCGTGTGCGTTTACATGGGCGGTGGCCCCGCCTTGATGTACACGGCAGAGGCCATGGCTGCCTGGGATGCTTTTGCACCGGTAGCCGCTTGAATTTTTTAAACCAGGGAAAAAAATGAAAAAACTGATTCTATTGAGCGCCTTGACCGGCCTTTTGTATGCGTGCGGCGGCGGCAACAACACCTTGACCGAAAACGTGGTGGTCACCAACCGTGGCGACGGCACCTTGACAGTCATTGATGCCCAGACCGATACGGTCAAGCAGACAGTGTCAATTCCGGGTTCAGACCCGATGTATGTGGTGTTTGTGAAACAGACCAATCGGCTGTATGTGGGCGACCGCAAACAGAATAAGGTTCATATCTTGAACCCGGTCAATTTCAGCATCGAAAGTTCAGTGGATGTGGGTAAGGGCGTTTTCCATATGTGGGCCGATGGTCAGGGAGAACAACTTTGGGTGGCCAACGATATTGACAATACGATCTCAGTGATAAAACTGTCGGATCGTACGGTCACAAACTTGGCTGTGCCTGCCAAGCCGCACGATGTCTTCTTGACGGCGGATGGCAAAACAGCTTTTGTTTCTTTGATTGTTGCGGGTGCGCCAGACAAAGTGCTGCGCTTCAATGCCAAAACACTGGCTCAAGAGGCTGAGGTCGCGGTGGCCGAAGACCCGCATTTGTTCTTTGTAGAACAAGATCAGAAGTTGTATGTCCCGAACCAAGAGGGCGGCTTGTTTGTTTTGAACCAGAGTCTGCAGCTTGATTACAAACTGGCTTTGACTGGCTCCCACGGAATTTATCCGAGCCGCAGTGGCAAGTTTGTTTTCATGACGAACATCTCTGGCAAACAACTCTATTCGCTGGACACCAAAACCAAGGCGTTGACAGAACCCGCGCTTGATTTAACGGTCAATACCCCGCACAACTTGGTGGTCAATGGCGACGACAAAAAATTGTTTGTCACCCATTCCGGCGGAACAGCCAACCAGGTCACTGTTTACAACATTGACGCGCAAGGCCACCTGAAGTTCAGTAAACCAATCACGGCGGGTCTGAACCCGTTCGGCATCGCTTACTACGCATACAACTGATCAATACCCGAAAGAAAAAGTTAGCTTCTTTGCGAGTTCATGAAATCCTGTCATCGGCTTAAAAACCGATGATGATTTTGGATCAACAGGGGTTGAAGATATATTTTCGACCCCAACCGGACGCGAGTCGTCAACCATAACTGGCCAACTGACAATGGCATGCGCTACATTCGATGCCTGTAAACGCCTTGCCATTTCTTAAAAATGAATTTGGTCCCTCTAGTTTTTGCCGATACGCCTATGACCCGTTCAATACATCTCAATCGTCGCCAAACCCTTTCATTCATTGGCGCTGCAAGCTTGGCACCTTGGGCTGCGCAGGCGGCCAAAGCCGATGGCGCCTGGCCCGAAACCCTAAAGGCCGCACGGGGGCAAACGGTGTACTTCAACGCTTGGGCGGGCAGTGAGCAAATCAATGCTTATGTGCAATGGGCGGCCGAACAAATTCAGCGCGATTTTGGCGTCAAGTTGCAGCACGTCAAGATCAGCGATGCCGCCGATGTGGTCAAGCGTGTGCGCATCGAAAAACAGGCGGGACGCAAAGACACAGAGGGCACGGTTGACCTCATCTGGATCAATGGTGAAAACTTTGCCGCCATGAAGCGCGATGCTTTGTTGTCGGCACCTTTTGCGCAAAATTTGCCTAATTTTCAATGGGTAGATACGCAGGGAAAACCCACCACCTTGGTGGATTTCTCGGTTCCTACCGAAGGCCTTGAATCCCCATGGGGCATGGCCCAGCTCACATTTTTTGCCGACAGCCAGCGCTTGCCCAAGCCGCCGCAAAGCATGGCCGAATTGCTGGCCTTGGCCCGATCACAGCCCGGGCGCATCACCTACCCACGCCCGCCTAACTTTCATGGCACCACCTTCATCAAGCAAGCCTTGCTGGAGCATGCGCCCGATGTCAAACGCTTGTCGCAACCGGTCACGGCTGCGCTGCTGGAGGCGCAAGCAGCGCCTCTTTGGCGCTATCTGGATGCACTGCATCCGCATTTGTGGCGCGGTGGCAAGCAGTTCCCGCAAAACTCAGCCGCAGTCATGCAAATGATGGCCGATGGGGAGTTGTTGATGGCCCTGACCTTCAACCCAAATGAGGCGGCCAACGAAATTGCGGCCAAACGCTTGCCCGCCAGCGTCCAAAGCTGGCAATTCGCCAAAGGCACCATTGGCAACACCCACTTTGTGGCCATACCTTACAACGCGCCCAACAAAGCAGGGGCCCAAGTGGTGGCCAACTTTTTGTTGTCGCCAGCAGCGCAAGCGCGCAAAGCCGACATCGACGTTTGGGGGGACCCTACCGTGTTGGATGTGCCCCGCTTGCCAGCCGCTGACCAAGCTTTGTTCAAATCCGCCAATCGCCCCGGGCAGTTGCTCAAAAGTGCGCCGACGCTGCCAGAGCCGCATGCCTCTTGGGTGGATGCGCTCGAAAAAGAATGGGTACGCCGCTACGCCGCATGAAGTTATTGGCCCCAGCATTGTTGGCCTTGACGGCTGGCCTGCCTATGGGGTGGGCGCTGTGGGCCGCTGCCGCGCAAGTGGCAGATGTGCAAGCCTGGCAAAACCTGTGGGCAGATCCTCAAACTTTGCGCGCCTGGGGTTTAACGCTGTGGACCGGCCTGGCTTCGACAGCGCTGACGTGGGTGACCGTGGCACGCTTGTTGGCCAGTGGGTTTATTCGCAAGCAACTGTCGCGCTGGTTGGCGCATGTACCGGTCCTGTTGGCCATGCCCCACGCCGCCATGGCCATTGGGTTGGTGTTGTGGCTCTCCCCCAGTGGTTGGTTGCTGCGTCTGGTGTCGCCGGGGCTGACGGGCTTTGATGCACCGCCCCCTTGGTTCACCACACAAGACCCTTGGGGCCTGGGCTTGATTTTGGCTTTGTGGCTCAAGGAAGTGCCCTTTTTGGTTTGGGTGGCCGCCACACAATTGCAACGCGAAGACCTGCGCCGTCGTTGGCAGACAGAACACGCTTTGGCCCAAACCTTGGGTCGAACCCCCGAGCAAGCTTTTGCAGAAGTGGTTTGGCCACAACTGTCGGCGCGTTTGCATTGGCCTGTTTTGGCCGTTTTGGTTTATGGCCTGACGGTGATTGACATGGCCATCATCGTGGGCCCGGCCTCACCGCCCACCTTGGCGGTGCTGGCCTGGCAATGGTTGGGGGATGCCGATGTGGCGGTTCAGGCGCAAGGTGCTGCTGCTGCAGGTGGCTTGACTTTCAGTTTGCTGGTGTTGGCCTTGCTGCCCAAGATGGTCATGCCTTGGATGGGGCAAATGCCTCAAGCAATACCCAGACCCTTTTTCTCAGCCGCATCCGGATTCCCGCTGCCAGTGGGCGTGATCGTTTTGGCTTACCTTGCTGTGGCTTGGGCACTGGCCGTGGGCAGTGTCTCGGGCGTCTGGCCATTTCCACAACTGTGGCCTTCGGTTTGGACCGCTGGGGCGTGGTGGCGCGTGTGGCAAAGCGCCGACACGCTGTGGACCACGTTCGGGCTGGCCTTGGCCTCTGCCAGTGTGTGCTTGGTCTGGTCGGTGGCTTGGCTGGAGTTGTCTTCGCGCCGCTGGCAAATGGCTTTGCGCCCCTGGCTGTTGCTGCCCTTGGTGCTGCCCTCTGTGCTGTGGGTGGTGGGCTTGTACAGCCTGGCCTTGCAATGGCGAATGGAGGGGCAGTGGCTGGGTTTGCTGATGGCCCATGCGGTGATGGTCTTGCCCTATGTGATGCTGGCGCTGGAGCCTGCTTACCAAGCCATTGACCCACGGCAACGTGCGTTGGCATCCAGCCTTGGGCAGGGTCAGTGGTCTTATTTGCGGCATATTCAATGGCCCTTGCTGAAGCGTGCATTGGCCTCGGCTTGGGCGGTGGGTTTTGCCGTCAGTGTGGCGCAATATTTGCCGACACTTTATGTGGGTGCCGGGCGGTTTGCCACCGTCACCACAGAAGCCGTCACACTGGCCGCTGGCGCGCAGCGCAGCTTGATGAGCGCGTATGCTGTTTTGCAAATGTTGTTGCCCCTGCTGGCCTTTGCTTTGGCGGCTTGGCTGGGCCGACCGCGCCAATTCAATACCATACACGCTATGAAAGAAACACCATGATCGCCGGACTGCAGGTCAGGATTGACCGCTTGGGCGTCTCTGTGTCTGGCGCAGCCTTGTCTTTGCGACCGACAGAGGCATCGCTGCCACCTCTGGTGCAAGGCCTCGACTTGTACGTCCCTGCAGGCGAGATTCTCACGCTCATGGGGCCCAGTGGCTGCGGTAAAAGCTCGGTGCTGGCGGTGATTGCGGGCACCTTGGACAGCGTTTCGGAGGGGCTTTACCCCTTGCAGTTTTCGGGCAGCGTGCAGCTCAATGGCCGCGACCTGACCCATTTGCCTGCGCACCAACGCGGGGTGGGGCTGGTTTTCCAAGATGCCCTGTTGTTTCCACACATGACGGTCTCCGAAAATTTGCGCTTTGCCCTGCCTGCAAAGTTGTCAAAGGCCGAGCAAGATGCCCGCGTGGTGCAAGCCTTGCAAGAAGCCGAATTGGCAGGCTTTGGCCTGCGCGACCCTTCTACTTTGTCGGGCGGTCAACGGGCCAGGGTCGCGCTCATGCGGGCGCTGTTGGCCAAACCGCAGGCGCTGTTGCTGGACGAACCTTTTTCCAGACTCGACGCTGCTTTGCGCGCGCAGTTGCGGCCCTGGGTTTTTGCGCATGTGCGTGAGCGCGGCATCCCGGTGGTGTTGGTCACGCATGACCGCGAGGATATTGCCGACCTTGGGCGCGTGGTGCAAATCAGCCCCACGGGCACCGACATGGTCGAGGTGGCACATGTTTGACCGCCAAGCCCAAGCGCTGTTGCGGCCCGCGCTGAACGCTGCCGCACGCGGCTTGGTGCGCGCAGGCATCAGCGCCGACGCACTGACCTGGCTGGGCTTTGCGCTGGGCTTGGCCGCCGCCGTGGCCATTGCGCTGCAAGCGTGGATGGTGGGGCTGGTGCTGCTTTTGGCCTCGCGCTTGCTCGACGGCCTGGACGGCAGCGTGGCCCGCCTGACCCAACCCACCGACGCAGGCGGATTTTTGGACATCGCGCTGGACTTTTTGTTTTACGCCGCCATTCCCCTGGCCTTTGCGGTGGCCAACCCTGCCACCAACGCCCTGCCCGCCGCCGTGCTGCTGGCCAGCTTCATCGGCACCGGGAGCAGCTTTTTGGCGTTCGCCGCACTGGCCGAAAAACGCGGCCTGACGGACACCGCCTTGCCGGGCAAAAGTTTTTACTTTTTAGGGGGGTTGACAGAAGCCACTGAGACCATCGCGGTGTTCGCCGCCATGTGTGTGTGGCCTGAACACTTTGCGGTGTTGGCTTATGGGTTCGCGGGCTTGTGTGCCATCACCACGGGGATGCGGGTTTGGTGGGGGTATCGGCGGTTGGGGTGAAGTTACGCCTTCATTTGATCAGCTGGGATGGGGCAAATAAGCATGGACATTAATGTTGTAGTTAACCGGATCGCTGCGGTAGAGTGCCAGGCTGGGCTAGAAGTCCTGCCGTTGGCGTTCCGCTTGAGCGAGGGGGTAGGCTCCATTCACAGGATGAAAGAAAGCGCTTCCCATGCCTTTTGACTCAACTGCGCGAGCTTCTCGCCCTTGAGAGCAAAATCCGTTGCTTTGTTGACGCTTGCCCAAACGGACTCAAGCTTGCTGACGGCAGGTGATGTCTTGACAGGTGCAAGCTCATTTTTCACCTCAATCATCTCTCCCAGCGCAGTTCTACCGGCCTCGCGAAGCGCCTTTGCGCCTACTACGCAGTACTCTGACAGCGCCCGGTCAATCAGTTCGATGTGATGCTGAATAAGCTGCCGAAGTCTTGCTGGCGTGTCTGTGTCGGCAACACTAGCTCGCAGTTCTTCAACCTTCTGTCGGATTGTTGCAAGCTCCTCCGCTGAAATCTGGTTCTCTTCGTCGGGAAGGATCTCAGTACAGAACGCAAGGGCTGTAAGAACGTCTGGGGTCAAGTACTGCTTGACCTGATTCCAGGATGCGGGCAGCAGCATCGGCGAAATGGCATGTTCGATGCGTGTGAATGCACTCTCGTACAGGCTCGTGGAAAAATTTGCACCTGCCAGACCAGCTGTCACCAAGTCGAGTTCTCTGTGCATCGCATGGACCAGTTCACCGACTTCCACTGCCTTGCGGTTTGGATTCTCGATGGCTACTCCCAGCAACTCGGACCATGCTTCCAAAGTTTGGGTGTTATCAGGATACTCGGACGCCTTCTCAAGGATGCGGAGGAGTCGGGTTGCGGAGTTAAGGTTCTTGGCCATATAAGGTGTTTGCGGGGGCTAACGTTTGAATTCACCGAACTGCATAGCTTTTCGCGCAGGCCCGGTGGAATGATGGGTTAGGCCTATTCCTTTCACTCGATACTCTC
>SXGQ01635498.1_pt1 | contig 10574 bp, 7 predicted proteins | sample 3178371 | NCBI WGS metagenome assembly SXGQ01 (sample SAMN11356859, study PRJNA531348) | freshwater metagenome | isolation source: freshwater sample F1-20 | place: China: Fuxian Lake, Yuxi | collected 2017-12-25 | reverse complement strand
TGTGGCTTCAAGCGCGGGAGTAAGCGGCGTTCACGCGGGTCGTAAATACGGATTTGAAGAAACCACCACCGACACCGATAAACTTTTCACGGACGCGGGCACCAACGCTGTTGTGATCACCACGCGTCATGACAGTCACGCGGGCTTCACACTGAAAGCGCTCGCCGGCGGCAAGCATGTTTTTGTTGAAAAACCCCTGTGTTTAACGCTGGATGAGCTGGCGAACATTCACACTGCCGCCGCTTCTGGCAAAGCTCTTGTCATGGTCGGATTCAACCGGCGCTTCTCGCCGCAGGTGCAAAAAGTGAAGCAGCTTTTGAAAGCAGCGACTGGTCCCAAGTCATTCGTGATGACCGTGAATGCGGGCGCCATTCCCGCAGATCATTGGACACAAGATGCCGAACAAGGCGGCGGTCGAATCATTGGCGAAGGCTGTCACTTCATTGACCTGCTTCGCTTTCTTGCGGGCTCACCCATTGAATCGCACACATCCGTCGCCATGAAGAGCGCTACTGGCGACACGGTCACGATCAATCTTAAATTTATCGACGGCTCTTTGGGAACCGTCCATTACTTCGCCAACGGCAGCAAGGCGTTTCCTAAGGAGCGTCTTGAAGTATTTTTAAACGGCGCCGTTTTGCAATTGGACAACTTTCGCAAACTGAAGGGGTTCGGCTGGAAAGGTTTTAAGAAATTGAATTTATGGAAACAAGACAAGGGTCAAGCCGCGTGCGCGGTGGCGTTTGTTGATGCGGTGATGAAGAGCGGCCCTGCCCCGATTCCGCTTGAAGAAATTATAGAAATTGCTCGCGTGAGCATTGAGATTGCCAAGGATTGTCAATGACACAACAACACATTTTGGTAGACATCATCGCCGGCGCACGTCCAAATTTTATGAAGATTGCGCCGATTATTCGCGCGGTCAAGGCAAGCCAAGAAAAAGGTGGGCGACTCAAGTATCGACTTGTTCACACCGGCCAACATTACGACGCGAAAATGTCGGGCGACTTTTTTACGCAACTTGGAATTCCAGCGCCAGATGTGAATTTGGAGGTTGGTTCAGGAACGCAGGCTGAACAAACCGCCGTGATTATGACGCGCTATGAGAAGTTGCTTCTGGATGCCCGCAGTGATTTATGTCTGGTTGTTGGCGATGTGACTTCCACCATGGCTTGCGCCATTGCCGCGCAAAAGTTGTGCGTTCCCGTGGCGCACGTGGAGGGCGGTATTCGTTCGGGTGACTGGACCATGCCCGAAGAAATCAATCGCATGGTGACGGACTCAATCACAAATTATTTTTTCACCACCAGCGATGTGGCCAACAACAATTTGAAAAAGTCTGGTGTGCCAAGCGAAAGAATTTTCTTTGTGGGCAACACCATGATCGATACTTTGCTTGCCAACATGGATCGATTGCAGCCGCCAGCATTCTGGAAAGACATGAATCTTTCAGCCGGCCAATATTTTGTGCTGACTCTTCACCGACCCAATAATGTTGACGGCGAAAACAAGTTGGCCCAAATGTTGACCGCGGTGGGAACCGGCGCAAAGGGATCGCCAGTGATTTTCCCGGTGCATCCACGCACTGCAAAAACACTCAAGGCCATCGAGGGCCTTCCAGCCAATCTGTATTTTGTGGATCCGCAACCGTATCTTGAGTTTAATTATTTGGTGAAACATGCCAAAGCTGTCATCACGGATTCAGGCGGAATTACCGAGGAAACCACAGTAATGGGCGTGCCTTGCATGACGTTGCGCGACTCCACCGAACGGCCAGAAACCGTGACTGTTGGCACCAACGAACTCCTTGGAACGAATCCTTCAGCGCTTGCTCCCGCCTTTGAGAAATTGTTTGCGGGTAAATGGAAGCGCGGCGCGATTCCAGAGATGTGGGATGGCAAGACGGGGCCAAGAATTGTGAAGCATTTGGAGCAACTTTTGGCAAAATGAGTCCACGGGTTTACTCACAACGGTTTGTGCTTGTCTGTTACCTTTTGCATCGTGCAACGCTTTCTTCAATATTGGCACACGCTGCGGCACTTGAAACCAGTTCAGTTTTACGGTCGGCTTTGGTTTCGTATGCACACGCCAAAAATTGATTCGCGCGCGGCGCCATCAGTAAGATCCACTAGCAAAGCATGGGTTGAACCAGTTGCCAAACACCAGACACAGTTTGGCGCAATGACATTTCGGTTTCTCAATCAAGATCAAACGCTCAGTGGCGCTGACGCCTGGAACGATGCCCGTTGTGACAAACTATGGCTTTACAACCTGCATTATTTTGACGACTTGTGTGCGGCGGGTGCCAACGATCGCATTGTGTGGCACAAACAATTGATCGAGAAATGGATCGTAGAAAATCCGCCAGCCATCGGCAATGGCTGGGAGCCTTACCCAACATCGCTGCGCATTGTGAATTGGATCAAGTGGTCGTTGGGTGGAAATCAATTCACCAACGTCGCGCTTCAAAGCTTGGCGATTCAATCGCGCTGGCTTTCCAAACGTGTCGAGCACCATTTGCTCGCAAATCACCTGTTTGTAAATGCCAAGGCGCTTGTATTCGCTGGAATGTTTTTTCAGGGTTTAGAAGCCGATTCATGGCTGAATCAAGGTCTTCGTATTCTGGCGCGCGAAATTCCTGAACAGGTTTTGGCGGATGGGGGGCATTTTGAATTAAGCCCCATGTATCACGCCATTATTTTGGAGGACATTTTGGATTTGATCAACGCGTGTCAAAACTGGCCAAGCGCGCGTATTTTGCAACAGACAGACGCACTACGCACCGCCGCACAGCGAATGTTGACCTGGCTTGAAATCATGAGCCACCCTGATGGCGATGTGTCATTTTTTAATGACGCTGCATTTGGTATCGCGCCTCGTTTGATTAATCTAACCCAATATGCAAATCGTTTGGGAGTGCGTGTGCAACAATTTGATTCAAGCAAAGAAATTCATCATCTACAACAATCGGGCTATATACGCGCACAGAAAGGCTCGGCGGTACTGCTTGCGGATGTTGGGCGCATTGGTCCGGATTATCAACCAGGCCATGCTCACGCCGACACTCTGTCATTTGAATTTTCTTTGGGTGTACAACGAATTTTTGTGAACAGCGGAACTTCCACGTATAAAGCCGGCGTACAGAGATCGCTTGAGCGTTCAACTGCGGCGCACAACACCATTGAGATCAATCACGCGAATTCAAGTGAGGTGTGGGGGGGCTTTCGCGTTGCGCGGCGAGCGCAGCCATTCGGTATTGAATGTGTTAAAGCAGAAACCGCGCTCGCAATTACCGCTTCGCATAACGGATATCAACGACTTGTTGGGCGGCCCACTCATCAAAGGATTTGGAAGCTATCTCGCGGATCATTGACGGTCACTGACCAAATCAAGGGGGAATTGAGCGGAGCGATAGCGCGTTTGTATTTGCACCCATCAGTAAAAGTGCTTGAAAATAATATGCTTACGCTGGCAAATGGACAACAGTTACGCTATTCCACCAAGGGGGCAATCGTGACCATTGTGGATTCGGTTTGGCACCCAGAGTTTGGAAAAAATGTGAGCAACACATGTTTCGTGCTCACACTCAACGGATCAGAATCCGTGTTTGAATTACAGTGGTCTTGAAATGCACATTCTTTTTCTCACCGATAATTTTCCGCCCGAAGTCAACGCTCCGGCGTCGCGCACATTTGAACACTGCCGCGAATGGGTGAGGCAAGGCGAACAAGTAACGGTGATCACTGGTGCGCCAAACTTTCCCACGGGAAAAGTTTTTGAGGGCTATAAAAATAAACTTTGGCAAACGGAAACCATAGACGGCATTCGCGTGATTCGAGTGTGGACATATATCACCGCCAATGAGGGATTTTTAAGACGTATTTTGGATTACATCAGTTTCATGTTGAGCGCGGTAGTGGCGGCAGTATTCGTAAGCAAGGTTGATGTTGTCATTGGCACTTCGCCACAGTTTTTTACGGCGTGCGGTGCTTGGATTGTGAGCGTGTACAAACGGCGCCCGTTTGTCTTTGAGTTGCGCGACTTGTGGCCAGAATCAATTCGCGTGGTGGGAGCCATGAAAGATTCTTTTGCGTTGGATATGTTGGAAAAGTTGGAACTCTTTTTGTATCGCCGCGCCGACAGAATTATTTCTGTAACACACGCGTTTAAAAGAAACCTGATCAAGCGCGGCATCAATGGCGACAAAATTAAAGTTGTCACCAACGGCGTTGACAGTTCGCGGTTTATGCCGCAAAAACGCGACGAGCAATTGGTGAAGCAACTTGGATTAGAGGGCAAATTTGTTGGCGGATATATCGGAACCCATGGACTTGCGCATGCGCTTGAAACCTTGCTTGATGCCGCGAAGATTGCGCAAGACCAAGGCGATGATTCTCTTGCGTTTGTGTTTCTGGGCGACGGCGCAAGGAAAGCGGAGCTGAAAAATCGTACTTCGGAATTGGCATTAAAGAATGTCCACTTCGTTGATTCCGTGGCCAAGGATCAAGTGCCGCGCTACTGGGCGTTGCTTGATGTCGCCATCATTCATCTTCGACGCACGCCATTGTTTGAGACAGTGATCCCGTCCAAACTGTTCGAGTGCATGGGAATGGGTATTCCGGTATTGCATGGAGTGGCAGGCGAATCCGCTGAAATTGTGGAGAGCGAAGGAGTTGGAATTCCATTTGTTCCAGAAGATGCGACCGCGTTGCTGGCATCCATGCGCAGATTGCAACAGGACACGCAGCTTTACAACACATTCCGTGACAATGGACTGCTTGCCGCTAAAAAATATGATCGGAACATGTTGGCGTTGAGCATGCTTAAAGCACTGCGGAGAATTCGGGTGCTGATGTTAAATCAAGCTTTCTGGCCAGACGTGGTCGCCACGGCGCAGCACGCCGACGATTTAGCGCGCTATTTGCGAGAAAATGGCGACGATGTAACTGTGGTGGCAAGCCGAGCTATTTATGGCGAACGTGGAGCCACTCTGCTCAAACGTGAAACACACAAGGGAATTAAAATTTATCGCGTAGGGTTGCAACTCTTCGGCAAGCGCGGCATCACGCCACGTGTGTTTGACTTCACATTGTTCTACATAGCGGCTCTGTGGCGTTGCATGATTTTGCCGCGCCATGATGTGGTGATTTGCTTTACAACGCCACCATTTATTGCGTTAGTAGGCGTGCTGTTGAAATGGATCAAGGGCACTCATTTGGTCTATTGGACTATGGATTTATATCCCGAGGTCGCTGGCGCCGCAGGCGTGATGAAATCACGAGGCCTGCTTTGGAATATTTTCCGTTGGATAGATCGAATTTGTTTGCGTCAAAGCGATCGAGTGGTTGCGCTTGGCGATTTTATGAAACAAAAAGTGATTGAGAAGGGCGCTGCCCCAAATCGTGTCAGCGCTATTTCTGTTTGGAGTGGTGCCGAGAAATTTGAGAAGCGAAATAGGGAAGAAAATCCGCTGCGCAAGGAATGGAATATTGGCGATCGCTTCACCGTTCTATATGTCGGAAATTTTGGTCTTGGACACGACATGGACGCCATTGCTGGCGCGGTTGAACGATTGAAAGATAACGACTCTATTCGTTGGCTTTTTATTGGCGACGGCAAAGCCAAACCAAATTTAGAGCGGCGCATTGCGGATTGCGGGGCTAAGAATATTTTTGTAAGTGGCTATCAAACCCGCGAGCAGCTTGCGGATGTTTTGGATGTTGGTGATACGCACTTGGTCACATTGCTGCCAGGCTGGGAAGGTTTAATTTTGCCCAGTAAGTTCTTTAGTGTTCTGGCGTCCGGAAAACCCGTATTGTGGGTTGGGCCGGAAAAAAGTGAATGCGTGACCATATTAAATGAAAACCAATGCGGTTATCAAAGCGCACCAGGCGACGGGGCTTCATTGGCAAGTGAGATTGAATATCTTGCCACACACAGAAACGAAGCCGACCAAATGGGTCGACGTGGTCAGGTTGCCTACGAAACCAAATATGAATCACATCATGCGTGCAAGGCTTGGCAAGACGTTCTACACGCAATTGTTCGACCTCTCTGATCGAACCTAAGCGAGTAATTTTTGTGATTTATTTTTTAATCCGCGTGGTGGTACAGGTTGCTGTCACGCAGGGAATCCGAATTAAGAATTTGCTGAAATGAGTTCCGCAATCTTAAGCCTGATCTGCCAGAAATAGATCGCCTTCATGCGCGCAAAAGCGTAGCCCGTGCGGCCATCCAAGAAGCCCAGTTTGTAAACGAAGGTGTAAAGAAAGTACGCGGGCGCTAGCCACCAGCGCGTTAAGTTGTTGTACTTGCGTCGCTGGATAGCGGTGAAATGTTCTCCATCGATTGCCGAATCTACACCAGCGTTGCGCAGTTTCATATATCGCCGCGCTTCCCATGACGAATACTCGTTGTGTTTGGCAATGTACGAGTGCAGGCCCTTGAAATCATTATGATCAATCTTGGCTTTCAACTCGCCAACGCTTCCTTGCAGCACGGGATGTTCATGTACTTCCATATCAAGCGAACTCCATGCATCCTCGTCAATACGCTCGTACAGACCCGCGCCAAATTTGAACAGCGGCAACTTCAACTGCGGCACGCCATGTTTTAGTTCTTGACCCAGAAAATAATTTGAATAGTTCACCCAGAAACCCGCATGTTGCGTGTTCTCAATAGCGCGCTCAAGTTCATTTACAAACGCTTCGGTTACATATTCATCCGCATCCACGAAAAAAACCCACGGCGTTTCCACTTGGTGATTCAGCAAATACCAATTGCGTTTTTTTGGATAGTGACCATTCCATTTGAACGGAACAAACTCGCAATCAAACTTTTCAGCAATGGCTTGTGTTTGATCCGTGCTTCCTGAATCAATGATGACAATCTTGGCAAAGCGCCCGAGTTGCTGCAAACACCTGGGCAGGTTTCGCTCCTCATTTTTAACTGGAATGACCACGGTGATGGGCAATTTCGCTGAGTTGATAGGCACGTTCATATCGTATCGGCATAATTTCCATCCCTTGTTGAAGTTCGTTGCTTCTATAACATTCGCAATTCTTTGTGAATCTGTTACACAATGGCTCGCTCCGCATAAACGTAATTTTACACCCCGACTTCAACTTCAACCCACACCAAACCATGAACGAACAAATCGAAACACTGCAGCGCATTAAGAACAACGGCATTGACCTTCTCATGGAGTTTGGTCCAAGGGTGATCTCCGCTACCGTGATCATGATTGTTGGGTTTCTTGTGGCGCGCTGGATCGGCAAAGCTTTTTTGCGCGCGGCGCGGCCATTGAAATTTGACACCACGCTGCAGACGTTGTTGGCGCGCATTGTTCGTGTTGCTGTTCTGCTGATCTTTGTCCTGATGGCATTGCAAAACCTTGGCGTGCAACTACTGCCACTGATTGCCGGCCTTGGTGTTGCGGGCGCGGGCATAGCGTTGGCTATGCAGGGGGTTCTTGGAAACTTGGTCGCGGGGCTAACGATTATTTTCACGCGTCCGTTTCGCGTTGGCGAATATGTTTCCATGCAGGGAGTGGAGGGGCGCGTGGAGGCGATCACTCTGTTCTCCACAAAACTGAGCCACGCCGATCACTCGATTGTGATTGTTCCAAACCGAAAAATTGTCGGCGAAATTATGCACAATTACGGAACGCTGCGGCAACTTTCACTCAGCGTGTCCTTGGTATACGGAACCAATATTGCTCGAGCCACTGAAGTTGTTCACAATCTTCTTGCAAGTAATCCGCACGTGTTAAAAGATCCAGCGCCTGTTGTTGGAATTGCCAACTTGAAAGACGTGGCCATAGAGATTGCGATTAAGCCTTGGGTGCAAATTGTTGATGCCGGCGCCGCTGGCCCTGAGATTTACAGTGCGCTGCTTGAAAAGTTACGCTCGGAAGGAATTCAAATTTCAACGCCTACCACGCGCATCGCTGCGGCATAATTTGGATTTTTTCTTGGGCTATTGTGTACAGCCTTGTAAAAGCATTGTGGATGTAAATTGAATTCCCAAAATCCCACACTCGTGACCCGCACTTTGTCACGCACATCACAACATTAATTCACAGTGGTTGAAACACCCTCACTCGCTCTTGCACTTATAATCACAACATGCCCGCAGTACATATTCACAACACGCTTACTGGTGAGCTTGCTGAACTCAAGCCCATCGCGGGCGCGGCGGGTCCCGCCACTTTTTATACATGTGGGCCAACCGTGTACGACGACGCGCACATTGGTAACTTTCGCTCATTTCTAAACGCTGACATTTTGCGCCGCACGATAGAACTCACTGGCACGCCCGTGCGCCACGTGATGAACATTACCGATGTTGGCCACATGACCGACGACACCAACGCCGACGGCGCCGGCGAGGACAAAATGGCCGTGGCGGGGCGCCGTCTTTTGGAAGCCAAAAAATCTGGAAAAATTCACGCCGACGTCGCAATTGATGCCAACGATCCAATGGCTATCGCGGATTTTTACGCCAACCGATTTCTAGAAGACGCGCGCCTGTTAGGTCTGAAAGTTGCCATTGAGGCGCAAGGTGATCCATCGCTTATGCCGCGTCCAACCAAGTGGATTAAGCAAATGCTGGACATGATCAAGCAACTCATTGATCGCGGCCACGCGTATGTAGCGAGTGACGGCGCGGTGTATTTCAATGTGAAAAGTTTCGCCGACTACGGAAAACTTTCTGGCAACACGCTTGAGAATTTGCGCGAGGGTGAAGGTGGTCGCATCAGCGCGCAGCATCAAGCCGCCAAGAAAAATCCAGGCGACTTCATGTTGTGGAAGCCCGACCGGCACCATGTCTTGAAATGGGATTCGCCTTACGGCGCGGGATATCCCGGCTGGCATTTAGAATGCTCCGCAATGGCCGCTGGTTTGCTTGGCGCGGAAATTGATATTCACTCTGGCGGCGAGGACAATATTTTTCCGCACCACGAATGCGAAATTGCTCAGAGTCGGTGCGCGCATAACAAGCCAAGTTTTGCACGGGTGTGGTTTCACACGCGCCACTTGATTGTTGAGGGCGAGAAAATGTCCAAGAGCAAAGGCAATTTTTTCACCGCGCGCGATTTGTTTGCCAAGGGCGTTACGCCTGCCGCGTTGCGCTTGGAAATTACGCGCACGCATTACCGCACCAACGCCAACTTCACCATGCAAGGTTTGGCGGATTGTCAGCGCATGATTGATAGATGGAGTCGCACCGCCGATGTATTGCAGGTGAAAATTGCGGCTGCGAGTGGAACACCAAATTCCAAATCAAATCCACCACTAGTCGCGTCGCAATCAATCACGGCGCCCGAAAATAATGCGAGCGGAATTTCTACAAACACAAACGCAAATCACAACGCGCCCACTGGCCCGCTCGAAATTGCTCTGCCGCGATTCACGCAAGCCTTATGTGAAGACTTAAACATGGCGCGGGCAATTGCCGCGCTAAACGAAGCAGTCGCCGTAGAAGACAACTCGGCGTGCGCGCATCGCGAACTTGCGGCGCTTCACAAAATGAATTCCGTGCTTGGCGTGCTAGAGCGCAACACCCAAGTCGCCAATAGTGGCGACGCTGACTTTGAAGCCAAAGTGAACGCTTTGATTGAAGTCCGCGCCGCCGCGCGCCGCAACAAAGATTTTGCCGCAAGCGATCGCGCCCGCGACGAACTTCTATCGTTAGGTGTACAAATTAAAGATGGCGCAACAGGAACCACTTGGACGCGCACGGTTCGTGTTTAATTTTAAATTGCACAACCAGGTGAATATCCGCGCTTCATAAAATGTGTTGCCATGGAAGATCAGACAACACACTCTTGTTGTGGCAACATCTTTTTTCGCGAACTCATTTACCCCCACGCGCCATTCATCTTTAGTGCGAAAATTCCGCAACAGTCGTGCCGCTGTCATTCTTTAATCGCAACAAGCCGCCTTCTAGGGAAAAGCCTCGCACACTTGCCAGCGCCGCAAAATATGCCTGTTCAGCCTTCATAAGTTCCAGTGAACCGCCCATTTTAGTGGACACAAGCGGACCAAATTTCAATTGCCCAGTTGCCGTTGTGCATGTTCCAGAAAATCGATTCACACCGCTAAAGCCAGAGACCGCACTGTTGGCGCCAAACTCAAGACTAAGATTTGCGCCCGAAATTGCCCCGCTGCTATTCATGCTGACTAAAACCCACTTGCCACCACCAAGCGATTTAGGATCAGTTTGCGCCTCCAGCTCTTGTTTCACCCAAACCGGTTGCGGTTGCGAATCACAACCAACGGTAATCACCACGCCAAACATGGCACTAAAAAGAATTGAAGCAACCAAAAGCGTGCGATGAATTTGTGACATATGTGTCCTCATATTTTGTAAAGATGATTGATAAACAAAAAGCAATTTTAGCAACCTCGCAAACATTGCCAATTCCCGCGTCGCAGAAAGGGTGGCACCACAAGCGAGTTTAGCACCCGCGCAAGCCCCGCTTGCGTGGGGTGCGTTGTCTGAGCGACTGGTGCCACCCTTTCTGCAAAGCGTTTCACTCTCTTGCAAAGCGTGCGTTGTCTGAGCGACTG
>SXGQ01565180.1_pt1 | contig 10574 bp, 7 predicted proteins | sample 3178371 | NCBI WGS metagenome assembly SXGQ01 (sample SAMN11356859, study PRJNA531348) | freshwater metagenome | isolation source: freshwater sample F1-20 | place: China: Fuxian Lake, Yuxi | collected 2017-12-25 | reverse complement strand
GTCCACCAATTTGGTGGTTGCCATTGGGGTCGATGCCGCCAATACAGCAATACAAACAGCAGATCCCGGTACGCCCATCCTTTGCGTTCTCATTCCAAAAGTTGCCTTCGAAGCACTCACGGGCGGAAAAAAAGAAAATCGTAAAGTCACTGCCATTTTTCTAGACAGTCCCCCTAGCCGGCAGCTCGAACTCATTCGTCAGTTGCTACCGCAGGCCAAAAGAGTCGGCGCCGTTTTAGGCAATGCGTCCGTCAAAGAAAAGGAGTCTCTTCGAATTGCTGCGCGCGACAAAGGCTTGTTCTTGCAGGCAGAATTGGCTCAGCGAGATACTGAACTCTACGTAGCTCTCAAATCAGTCATGGCCGAAGCAGATGTTTTCTTGGCAGTGCCAGATCCTGTTGTCATTAATGCAGCCACTGCACAAAATGTCTTAATCACTGCATTTAGAGGCCAAGTCCCAGTCATTGGCTACTCTGCAAATTATGTCAAGGCGGGCGCACTGGCAGCCGTATTCAGTACGCCGCTTCAAATTGGTCAAGAAGCAGGGCAAATGATCAACATCTATCAAAGAACCAACAACTTGCCTTTGCCAAAAACGCCCCGTTATTTTTCTGTTGGCGTCAATGCTGCCGTGTTACGTTCTTTTGGATTGCCGGCAGTGGATGGGCGCCAATTAGAGCAACGATTACTCAAGGCGGACTGAGTTCTCAATGAGCAGCAGAGCCCTTCGAAAACTTAGGCGAACTTATGAGTTGCTCATGAGCAGCCTGCGTTGGCGCCTGTTGTGGATTTCGATGCTGCCGCTCATCTTGTTTGCACTCATTTGGATGAGTTATGCATTGGTTCAAAGATACGCCGATCTAAGTTCCCAGCTAGAACAGCGGGCGCAATTGTTGGCCCGTCAAATGGCAGTGGCATCCGATTACGCCATCTTTGCCCAAAATAATTTGGTTCTTCAAAATATCACAGCCTCCGTGGTCAAGGAACCTGAGGTCATCTTTGCAGGGGTTTTCGATACCAGCTTGCAAGCCCTCTCAATCAGTGTAAGGCAAAGAGACCTTTCCAAAGAACGAAGCGCCCATTTGTCGACTCAAATGAGTGCCGTGGCCAATTCGGGTCTACCGTTCATGTCTATTGAATCTGAGCGGCTTGTGCGTTTCATTCAACCCATTAACTCAATTGGCTTGGACTTGGAAGAAACGCCCAAGAGTGCCAGCAAACTCAGCCCCATCACTGGCTATGCTGTGGTTGAAGTGTCACTAGATTCGGTCTACACAGAGCTGATTAAATTTTTATTTGGTGTGCTTCTGATATTGGCAGTTCTTTTGTACATCGCATGGTTGGTTGTGAACAGGTTCAGCTCGCAACTTGAAAACAGTTTTCGCTTGGTTGCCAATGCTGCAAAAAAAATTGGTGCAGGCGATACAAAAGTGAGATTGCGTTTGGGCTCCAATGACATCAAAGTCTTTGACCAACTCTCCTATGACATCAATATCATGGCAGAGCGCTTGGATTTTTCGCAGAACTATTTAGAGAACAAAGTATTGACTGCTACGCAAGCCTTGCGTGAACAAAAAGAAGCGGCGGAAATATCAAACAATGCCAAATCAAGGTTTTTGGCCGCAGCCAGCCATGACTTGCGTCAGCCTATTCACGCTATCAGTTTGTTGGTCTCTGCCGCACAATTCGAGAAAGACCCTGCAGCGCAATCGGCCATTATTGGCAGAATTGAGAATGGCACTGCTGCCTTAAGTGACCTGCTTAACTCATTGCTCGATATTTCGCGCCTTGATGGTGGCGGTGTTCAGATCCATGAAGAAGACTTTGCCCTTGCCAAGGTCATGAGCAATTTGCAAAATACCTACCAAAGTTTGGCAGAGGAAAAGGGGCTTGAGTTAATCATTCGACCCACCAAGGCTTGTACGCGTTCCGACCCCATGTTGCTTGAGAGAGTATTGAGCAATTTAGTGTCGAATGCTGTTCGTTACACACCGCCAGGCGGAGTGGTCTATGTGGCCGTAAGGCCTCGCGGACAAGAATGGCTGGTCCAAGTGCGCGACAACGGTCCAGGCATTTCTCCTGAAGAACAAGACAACATCTTTCAAGAGTTTGTACAGCTCAGCAATCCGCAGCGCGACAGAAGCCAAGGCCTGGGTTTGGGTTTGGCCATTGTCAAGCGACTCATGCACTTGTTGTCGCACCGAGTGGCTGTGCGGTCGGCCTTGGGGCAGGGTGCAACTTTTAGCGTCTACATTCCCAAAATTGAATTGGGTCAACCCACTGCCCCAACAACTGCAGATACTTTCAAGACTAGCATGGACCCTTTTTCTCAATTGAAGGGTTTGCGAGTTTTAGTCATAGAAGATGATGAGATGGTGCGCCAAAGCTTTCAAGGACTGTTGGCCATGTGGGGCGCCAGTGTGGACGTTTTTGAGCAGGCTGAATTGGCCATTCAACATGCCACTCGACCAGACCATCGCCCCGACTTGATCATCACCGACCATCGCCTGGGGGGATCGCACAACGGGCTAGAACTGTCTCGCGAAATTGCCCAACTGCTGTCTCATCCAATCCCCACCTTGCTAATCACCGGAGACACAGAAGACCTGTCTTTGCAAAGAATTTCAGACAAGCACATTCAAGTACTTTACAAACCCGTCAAGCCCAACGTCCTAATTGGCACCATCCACAACTTGATCATTCCCCCTGATCCAAAAGCTGGGTGATAAAATCGAAAGACAGAACTTCTACCATTGGATCCGCCTTGAAACTGCTAATCGTTGACGATCACGGCTTGGTTCGTGAGGGACTGAAAGCCATTTTGGGCCAGTCTGACCTGCAGGCTGAATGCCTTGAGGCCTGGGACGAAATCAGCATTTGGCATTGCCTCAAAAAGCACCCAGACGTTAAGTTGGTACTTTTGGACATTCAATTGCCAGGGCTCAGTGGCATGGATTTACTTAGGCGCATTGCCATAGAGCACCCAGCAATCCCCATCATCATGCTTTCTGCAGACCACGATTCCAACACGGTGTCGCAGGCCCTGCAGTGGGGCGCCAGTGGCTTTATGCCCAAAAACTCTCTCAATCAGGTGCTCATCTCCGCCATTCGGCTTGTCTTGGCAGGGGGCGTTTACATTCCCCCCGAAGCTTTGCTCAAAAGCGCTCCCAAGCCCCAGCCAGCGCCAACCACCAAGGCGGCACTTCAATTAGATTCTTTGGGGCTCACAAACCGGCAGTTGGATGTGCTTCGCTTGCTCGTGAAGGGGCTTTCTAACAAACGAATTTCGCGACAAATTGATTTGGCCGAGGCCACCGTCAAAATTCACATTCGAGGCATCTTGCGGACCTTGGGGGTTACCAACAGAACCGAGGCCTTGGTCAAGCTCACTGAAATGGGCTACCGAATCGCCGAACCCGACGATTTGCAGCCTCCTCAAGATGAGAGTCAGCCTTGAACGTCTTATTGCAAGTTAGCTCAAGCCTTAGAAATTTATCTGAGCATCGATATTTGCTCAAAACCCTCATTCAAAGAGATTTAAGCAGCCGTTACAGAGGCTCTAGCGCGGGTCTGCTTTGGTCCTTGGCGTTGCCTTGCAGCATGTTGGCCATTTATTACTTTGTGTTTGGTTACATCAACCAGCCTGTTCGCCAAAATTTCTTTAGTCACGCAGGTGGCAACATTGCACTCAACTTGTTTGCGGGGCTTAATTTGCATGCCTTTTTGGCAGAGTGCTTGTCGCGTGCGCCGCAGGCCATCATTGCGCAACCCAGCTATGTCAAGCGCGTTGTGTTTCCTTTGCACCTACTACCTTTCACGGTTATGGGGGCTGCCTTCGTTCAGTATTTGTTGGCGTCTGGTATTTTGTTTGCGGCACACCTGCTGCTTCATGGTTTTTCTTGGTCATTGCTTGCATGGCCCCTCAGCTGGCTTTCATTGATGGTTTTCAGCCTTGGGCTTTGTTTGCTTTTATCGGCGCTAGCCGTTTATCTACGCGACATTGTGCAGCTCACGGGTTTTGTGTCTGTATTCTTGCTCTTCATGGCGCCCGTGTTTTATCCCTTGGCCAGCGCGCCGCAGGGTTTGCAAACAGCGCTACTATTTAACCCACTGACCATTCCCGTAGAAACCTCGCGTGCACTCTTTGCACAAGCACCTTTGCCCGACGCCTATTTGCTCATGGCTCACGCGTTGGCTTCTGTGTTGTTTTTGATCTTGGGTGCATGGGTCTTTCGCAAAACTCGCAGAGGATTTGCCGATGTCATTTGACCAAATGCCATGGGTAATTCGCGCCGAGAATTTATCCAAAACCTACCGTCTCTACGATCAGCCGCATCACCGCTTGTTGCAGTCCTTGGCGGGTTCTCAGCGCAAATACTTCCGAGAATTTGACGCGCTGAAAGGTGTGAGCTTTCAGGTGCAGTCCGGTGAAACCATGGGCATCATTGGTGCCAACGGCGCTGGCAAATCGACACTGCTTCAACTCCTGTGTGGCACGCTAGAGCCTACGCAAGGCACAGTGCAAGTCAAAGGCCGCATATCGGCATTGCTAGAGTTGGGTGCTGGCTTTAATCCAGAGTTCACAGGCCGAGAAAACTTAATCATCAATGCGGCCATTTTGGGCTTAAGCCCCACCCAAATTGAAGCGCGTACCGAAGACATCATTGCCTTTGCCGACATCGGCGAGTTCATTGACCGTCCAGTGAAAACATATTCAAGTGGCATGTACGTGCGCGTGGCCTTTGCGGTGGCCGTGCATGTCGACCCCCAAATACTGATTGTTGACGAAGCGCTGGCTGTAGGCGATGCGCTTTTCCAATTCAAGTGCATGAGCCGCATGCGCAGAATGCTAGACGACGGCGTGGCCTTGCTGTTTACCAGCCACGATGTGAGCGCCATCAAAGCGCTTTGTCAGCGCGCGCTCTGGCTTGAAAAAGGCCAAGTGCGAATGCTGGGCGATACAGCTGACGTCACTCGGGCCTACGACCAAGACTGGGTGATTCGCGCCAATTTTTCACAAGATACTGCAGCCCAAAACAATGCTGCCCAACAAAATAGCCTTGCCCAAGTGGCTAAAGATGCCAAGCCATCCGTGGGCACCGGCGCTGTAGAAATTGTGTCTGCGCATTGGGGCGCCAATGGCTTGCTTGCTCACCAAGCTCGTGCGCAGCATGGCGACACGCTGCAGCTGCGAGTGTTGGTGCGCGTGAAGCAGCCATGCCAACAGTTGGTGCTGTCATACCACATTAAAAACAAGCAAAACCAAAACGTGGTGGGTGGCCACACAGCGTGTGAGCCCTTGTTGTACCAGCGCCTTTGGCATGGTGGCGAAACATTTGAGGCTACGTTTGAATTGAAGGTAGAGTGGCACGCTGGCGACTATGCCCTTACCCTGCTGGTGGCCAGCATTGGTGATGTGCAGCACTACAGCGACGTGGTGTTTCATTGTTGGGAAGATCACTTAGCCAGCCTCAGTGTGGTGCAAAGGCAGCAATTTCCGTTAAGCGACATGGTGGAGCCCCAGCAACAAGTGCGCATTGTTGATCAGGCGCCGTGGTTCATATTGGATGACTTCTTTCCCAATTTGCTTACCGGCTTTAGAGTGGCCGAATTCAACGCGCATTTGCAAGCTTTTCCGCAGATGCAAATCATGTCGAGCTTGGCCGAATTTACGGACCACTTCAGCGATTATCAACTGCTTTACCCAGAGCTTGCGCAACGTGTTGGCCAGTATGTGCCTTCGCGATTGCAGGGTGCAAAATTTGCGTACATCACATTCCTTAACAATGCGCACCAGTATTTGGACGACTTAACTTGTTTTGAAATACCCTTTGTTCTCAACCTTTACCCTGGCGGCGGCTTGGGGCTGAACGAAGCTGAGAGCGATCAAAAACTGCTGCGTGTGCTTGCAAGCCCACTTCTTAAAGCCATCATCGTCACGCAGCCTGTGGTTGAAAACTACCTTAACCAGTTAGCCCAAACGGACAGTCTGCACTTGCCCCCCTTGCACCTCATTCAAGGTGTGGTGGCCAATCCAGATTATTTCAAAGCCAATTTAACGCAGCACGGCCCTCGCTATGGTTTTGGCAAAGAAGTATTGGACGTGTGCTTTGTGGCAGAAAATTACATGGCTGGCGCTGCTAACAAAGGGCTGCCAGAGTTTGTAAAAGCCATGCAAGGTTTAAAGGATTTGCCCGAACTTCGAATTCACTTGGTAGGTGGGGGCTACAGCGCTGCAGACTATCAGGTGCCTGGCCTTGCAAGCAGTATTCAGTACCACGGCCGATTGTCGACCACCCAGCTTAGAGAGTTCTTTGCCAATGTGGACATCATTGTGTCGCCCAATCGGCCTGGGCTGTTGCACGCTGGCAATTTTGATGGGTTTCCCACGGGGGCCTGCGTGGAGGCGGCTTTATGCCAAGTGGCCATTGTGGCCAGCGATGCATTGCAGCAAAATCCCGGCTACAAAGACCAAGCGTCAATATTCTTGCTTCAAGACCAGCAGGAGACATGGCCCCAACAAATTGAGCGAGTCATAAGGCACCTGGTTTTGCAGCCAGATCTGCTTCACAAAGTGGCCATTGAGGGCCAGAGCGTCACCCAAAGCTTGTACTCACCCGAAAAGCAAATTGCAAGCCGACAAGACATTCTCAGAAAGGCGGCCACATGAAATTCATTGTCATCTGGGGAATTGGAGGGCATGCCCGAGAAGTGGCCCAGTTAGTGGCTGACATTGAAGCTCATCAACCAGGCACTTGGGCTTTAAAAGGTTTTTTGGTTGACAAAGGCGCCACCACGCAGCACCCCCAAAGCCTTCCAGCGCCCTTGTTGGGCGGCGTGGAGTGGTGCACAGCAAATCCTGATGTGTGGTTGCTTGTGGCCGTGGGAAACCCAAAGCTGCGAAGTCAAATTGCAGAAAAAATAAAAGCCGCCAACCCAAAGTCCCAATTTGCCACCTTGGTCCACCCAACTTCTCACGTGGTTAAAACTGCCCAAGTGGGGGCGGGCAGTGTGGTGTTTGCCCAATCTTGTGTGTCCGATCATGTCCAAATAGGCCAGCACGCCAGCATCAACTTTGCCTGCACCCTCAACCACGACACCGTTTTGGATGATTTTGTCAGTTTGGGGCCCCGCGTTAGTTTGTGTGGCGGGGTCAAAGTTGACAGCCTGTGCGAACTGGGTGCCAGTGTGACCGTCATTCCCAATGTGCAAATCCATTCTGGTGTGATGGTGGGCGCTGGGGCCGTGGTAACCCGCACTTTGGCCGCCGGTGTAACGGCAGTAGGTGTTCCTGCTAGGGCAAAGTAATATACTTTCCCCATGAATTCCAATCTCAAAGCACCGCAAGGCTTTGACGTACCCATTTACGTCACGCGCCCTGTATTGCCGCCCTTAGCAGACTATGTCCAAAGCCTAGAAGAAATTTGGCAATCGGGTTTTATCACCAACGGGGCTGCCAAACATCAGGCCCTTGAGCTTGCACTGTGCAATTATTTGAAGGCGCCCCACCTAAGCCTTTTTAATAATGGGACCTTGGCCTTGTTGGTGGCCTGCCAAGCGTTGGAAGTAAAGGCAGAAGTGGTGACCACACCTTTTACCTTTGCTGCCACGCCCCATGTGCTGGCTTGGAACAATGTAACGCCTGTATTTGCAGACATCGACCCCGAAACATTTTGCATAGACCCCAACTGCATTGAAGACAATTTGACCCCCAAAACTTCCGCTGTGTTGGGCGTGCATGTGTACGGCATGCCCTGCAATGTGAATGCTATAGAAAGCTTGGCAAAACCGCATTCGTTGAAAGTAATTTACGACGGCGCGCACGCATTTGGCACTGAGTTTGATGGCAAGCCCATCGTGCAGTACGGTGACGCCACCATGCTCAGCTTTCATGCCACCAAGCTTTTTCACTCGGCCGAAGGAGGCGCGCTTTGCGTGGCCAATGCCGACCTTAAAAAGCAAGTGGATTTGCTCAAAAACTTCGGCATCAAAAATGAAGAAGAAGTTTTGCTGCCCGGCATCAATGGCAAGATGAACGAATTGCAAGCAGCCCTAGGTTTGTTGGTGCTTCAGCAAGTTGAAAAAGAAAAGCAAAAACGCCAGACCTTGCGCAGCATTTACGAAGAGCGATTGAACAAGGTGCCAGGCGTTCAAATTTTACAAGTGCCCATCAATGCGAGCGACAGTCAGCAATATTTGATTGCCATCATCGATGAAGCCCAATCGGGTTGTTCTAGAGATTCGCTGCATGTGCGCCTCAAGCAATTCAACATCATTTCGCGCAAGTACTTCTACCCTTTGTGTAGCAGCTTTGATTGCTACAAACACTTGCCTTCGGCCCAGCCATCGCGCCTGCCCAATGCTCACCGCATTGCATCGCAAGTGTTGTCCTTGCCTTTGTTTGGCAGCCTGGAAGTCGATGATGTGCACCGCATTTGCGACGCCATGGTTTATTGCCTTCAAGCCGCATGAGTTTTCTTCGGCATTTTGCGCTCAATACCAAGCCTCTTGTGAGCGTGGTGGTGGCCAGCTACATGCACCAAGACTATGTGCAAGCTTGTTTGCAAAGTGTACTCAACCAAGACTTTCAAGACTTTGAAATTGTCATCACCGACGATGGCTCAAAAGATCAAACCGTGGCCATCATTCAGGCCATGCAAGACAAGCGCATTCACTTAAAGGTGCTGCCCCAAAACAGTGGCGCCTGCATTGCGCTAAACGATGCCATCTTGCGCTCGCGTGGCAATTATGTGGCGGTGCTTAACTCTGACGATTATTTCTTGCCTGGCAAACTCTCGCTGCAGGTGTCATTCATGCAGGCCCACCCCCAAGTGGGTGCCGTCTTTGGTTTGCCTTATTTTGTGAACGAGCAGGGCCAAGCTTTTGAAGACCCAGCGCACCGCGACAGTGATGCGTTTAAGAGCACAGAGAAAAACCGCCACCAATGGTTGCGTTATTTTTTTGATGAAGGCAATGCACTGTGCCACCCCACGGTACTAATTAAGCGAGAGCTTTACCATCAGCTGGGTATGTACGACCCCCGGCTGGCGCAGGTGCCAGATTTAGACATGTGGATACGCTTGGCCACACGCACCCAAATTCATGTATTGCCCCAAGCGCTTACCGCATTCAGGGTGCGCGATGGCTTCATGAATGCAAGCGCAGGCCGGCCCGAAGTGATTGTGCGAGATGCATGGGAGAGAGCACATATATTGCGCCACTACTTGACCATGCCTGAGCCAGAGTTGATGAAAATTTTTCCAGAATTTGCTGGGCATACAGAACCGCTAACAACACAGCTTGCAAAGTACGCCCTGGCCAAGCCCTACCCCTTTTTTCATCGGTTTGCGTTAGATGCTTGGTTTAACAGTTTGCCCAGCGCTCAGCGGCCCCAATCTATGTTGCAATTGCAAACCACTAGGCCCGCTGCGTGGCAAGAATTCATTCATCAAACAGGCCAATTTGATTTGCACAAAATTCAGCCTTGAACATTTAGCGCAAGCATCTAGCAAGAAAAAATCATCCCAATGCAAACCCAACAGCACCCCTATTTAAGCAGGCTTGACCACTTGCGTTTTTTGGCTGCAAGCTTGGTGGTGCTTTTTCACTTTTTTCATTTCACCTATGGCGACTTAAAAAGCGGCAACCCCTTGGTAAGCCTGGTAGATGAAGGTCACACAGGCATTGCTTTGTTCATGGTCATTAGCGGTTTTATTTTTACTGTCATTGCGGGAGACAAAGACATTCACTATGCGGGCTTCATTCGCAACAGAATCATTCGCATCTACCCCTTGCTTATTGTTGCGGCTTGTTTGCAGTTGTTTGTCAGCACCTACAACGACCACCGCAACTATGGCTTTTTGCAGCTCTTGGGTTGGCTAATCCCCTTTCGCTCTGAAACCATTGGCTTGTCCCCCTACTTTCAGCAAATGTGGACCATTTGGGTAGAGCTGCAGTTTTACCTTTTGTTTCCTTTTCTGATTTTGTTTGCCAGGCGTTATGGCAGCCGCTACTTGTGGGGCGTGTTGGGCTTGATGTTTGTCTTGCGTGCTTTGGTGTTTGCTGCGTCGGGCGAGGTGCGGTACATCTCCTACGAAACCTTGTTTGGCCGGCTAGACCAGTTTGTGGTGGGCATGCTTTTGGGGCGCATGTGGGTGGCTAAAAACAAAACGCAAACCGCACAAAACCTCCAGTTTATGTGGCTGCTGCCAGCGACTCTGTTGGTGCTGGCCGTGTTGCACCTGTTTAGCCTGAAAGTGGGCTTTGCAGAACTGAAAAGCCCCGTGTGGGTGGTTTGGCCCCTTCTAGAGGGAGCTATGTGGGGCAGTTTTGTGTGGGTTTACTTGAGGGTTCGCTGGCCAGGGACTGAATTACTTAAGGGCAGCATTGACAAGGGCCTGGCCGCTTTGGGTACTGTAAGTTTTTCAACCTATGTGTTTCACAATTTGGTGCTTGCAGCCTACAACAAGCACGCCGGCATTGTGCAATTTACGGGTGTTGAAAGATTTGATAGCATAATGACCGGACTGGTAGTGGTTTTGCCCTTGGTGATGCTCATGTCTGCACTCAGCTAC
>SXGQ01182562.1_pt1 | contig 10574 bp, 14 predicted proteins | sample 3178371 | NCBI WGS metagenome assembly SXGQ01 (sample SAMN11356859, study PRJNA531348) | freshwater metagenome | isolation source: freshwater sample F1-20 | place: China: Fuxian Lake, Yuxi | collected 2017-12-25 | reverse complement strand
TCACGGCCGTGAAGGGTCCCAAGCCCGACATGAGTTTCGAGAAAGTTCTCTAATCCCGCAAGGATGAATTGGTGGGGCACCATCGAAGAGTGATAAGTACCGAGAGAGTCGTATACAACTTAAGGATTGGTTAATCTAATTAACCGTGACTGAGGATTACCGTTCAAAAGACGGTGGAAATGAAAGGAAACGATAATCTTTCTAAAGATCCTTACAAAATGGTGTATTCTCAACCTATTTTGCCTAACCCTGACCGTTTCTACGGTTGGGGTTTTTTATTTTACAAACTTTGAAAATGTAGGGGACTTCTCTAATGTCTTTTGAAGATTTGTTTTGTATGATCCTGTTCGTTTCATCTCCTCCCAATAATCTGCAACTTCTGATGCGAAACTTTTTCCTTCGTCGTGGGCTAATGCAACATAAATAAAATTTCTAGATAATCTATCCATTTTATAGTCTTCCAACTTTTTAATAAGCCCTGATAATAGTATTTCCCTATAAGTAGGGGTTACGTTAAGGTCTCTAAGGATTTTATCCAAAATATCCAAATCTTTTTCTAACATACCCATAAATATTTTGCAAAGTGGTAATTTTGACGTAGTTTAGCAAAAACACATTTTATGTTAGATAAACTTATTGAAGTTCTAGTAACCTTTATTCATGATGTTCTCCCGTTCAAAATTGTAGATCAATGGGAAAAAGGGGTTCACTTGAGATATGGAAAATTTATAAGGGTTGTATTACCAGGACTTAACTGGAAAATACCTTTTTTCGATAAAATTTGGGTAACACCTGTTATAACACAAACCGTAAATTTGAAACCTCAAACTGTAACGTCAGAGGATGACAAAAGTGTGGTTCTTTCAAGTATTGTGAGATATCATATTTTTGATGTTGAGAGGTTCCTACTCGGGGTTATGCATGCAAATGATGTTTTAGTTGACACCACGCAAGGGATTATTCGTGATATGGTTGAAAACACAACTTGGGAAGAGTTGGACGATCTTACTAAAATTGTGACACCCGAAGTGAATGAGTATGTAAATAAATGGGGTATAAATGTCGAACTTGTGAGTTTTCCTGATCTTGGAAATATCACTACTTACAGAATTATTACAGACGGAGGAGTTAAGGATCATGCTCTACCACTACCAACTGGAAATCAAACACCATCATAACATCCAAGAGTCCTTGTGATAATCCATAATAATAAACTTACTTCTAAAATTTTCAAAAACTAGTTCTGCGTTTTCGTTGTTGTAATAAAGTTTGAAATCATTTGGAAAATATTTTTTTGCATGACTATTAAACAGTTTCATGTTCAAGTGATCACCAAATCTTTCATCTGTCAACCTTGAAACCTTATCAATTTTATCTTCGGTAGAGTTTGATACAAAGGGAACTTGAAAGATGGACTCTTTAAAATTTTCTAGTTTAATTCTGTAATCTATTTTTCGAGCCAATAACATTTTCAAGTATTTGTTATTTGAACTTTCAATCCATGGGTCATTGTGATTAAAAATGAATAAATACTCCAACATAAATTCATGAAACTCCTTTTGTAGGTTGAATGTAGACAAGATTTTTTGGTCCCCTATCATTTTCAATCTAAACAAACTAGCATAAATGGCGTATGGATTCCTACAACTTATCATTACCTCATGTTGTAAGTGGTTCTCCATAAACTTTAAAGTATGATTGTGTATAGGTTGGTAATTTACTAAAATAAATCTTTCTTGGTCAATACCATAACTATGAAAATCATAAAGTTGTAATATTCTTGTTAAGTTTCTTGATCCTGTTTTTGGTGGGGTAATCACGAAACAATTATGTTTTGTACTGAAGTTTATTATTTCAGGAACATCTAAGTCTTTCATCTTTTTTTTTGTTTTTTATTCAAATTTTTACTACTTTTGTAAAAATAAACGGAAATGACACTTACTCAATACAACATTAGGATCGAGAACGAAAAATTTGGAACTCTTTTGAAAGAAACATTCATTGATCCAATTCAGTACAAACTTTTCTTGAAAATGATTCAAAGCTGCATTGAATTGAAAAATGATCTAACATTTTTCAATGGAACTGACTTTTTCATCCACGTTCCTTATAAACACTTGGTTGAGTCAATTATTCTCACTACAACACCTCAGTATAGTGCTGCTGATGTGTTGATCTCTAAATCAAAAATTGAGGCTGAACACACAAAAAAATAAATCATGAAACAATTCACAGGAACACAACTCCTACTGTTAGGATTAGTAGGTTACCTTGGTTACCGACTTGGTAGGAATTTAGAGAAAAACAAACCTAAAAATCCCGAGGTTGTAGATACATCAGATGAACAGAATTTCATCTCACGTATGATAGACGAACTCAAAAGCAAACCTAATAAAACACAAAAAGACCGAGACAATATCGATCTACTTAGAATTAAGTTAGATCAAATCATAAACAAGAAATGATTACAATAGATTTCATCAAGAAAAATTCTCAACGTCATGGTGTTAGCGGTGGTCGTAGGACTAGTTTGTGCAACGCAAAGTACACTCTTTCTATTGTAGGAGGAGCCCAAGGGTTATACGGTGATTTTGAAGATGATTTCGAAATTGCTATCATTGATCCCACAACAAAGGAGTTTATCACCAAACTTTTTATACCTGAAAATGGTGATGACGTAGTTGGATACATGAAGTCAGAGGATGTCGAAAATATTGCGAACACTCTATTCAAAGAAGGAAGTTTCCAAGTTTGTTAAACTTGGTGGTGGAGCGGCTGTAAAAACCATTCAGCCCCTATAAGAGGACTTCGGTCCTCTTTTTTATTGCCACCATACCCCAAAGCCACAGTTATAGAATACTTTGTTATATGCTTTGGATTTGATATGATCAATTAGTTCATCAAGTTCTCCCCATTCACCCATACCTGTGTTATCTATTATTTCTTGAATTGTCATGTATGTCTCCTCTCCATTTTCGTTTGTACCCAACAAATGTGAATCTCCCCAACTATGATTAGAAATTATATCATTTTCACTTTCATCCTCATCAAAAAAAACGGGATATATGTGAATATAAACAAATTCATCTCCATTGGGGCCATCTAAATCAATTCTTAGACCTTGTTCTCCAGTCAATTTGTGTATTGCTCTGTCACAAAAATCTACAACTCCTTTATTCCCCAATTCATTCTCAAGATCAGAAAGAAAATTATCCAAATTATACCCAACTTGATCAGCGACCGACGATATTCTTGGACTCGGATATCCGACTCTTTCTAGTAATATCAAAAAGTTTTTAAGAGTACTCATAATCTTCAATGTAATTTCCTATACCTTTGGTTGTAATGAGCCGGCCATCATGGGACGACTTTCGGTTAAACCAGATGTCATCCAAATCATCGCTGAAATAATAAATGTATGTTTCACCTTCTTTCACAAAGTCCATCGGTTCCCCGTTTCCTCCATCAGTTCCAACGAGTATTATATCCTCTCTTGAATAGTTAAGATCAATAGGATCTTCTGTTCCGACTCTCAATTCTGCAAAATTTGCTAAGTCTTTATTCCAAGATAAATAAAGTTTTGTTTCGACCATTTTTCTGGTGTCCGACTCTATTTCTCCTTGACCATCACAATTCTGACAATCTTGAGATCCATTTCCACCACAGTCTGAACAAGTAACTGACCCGTCACCACCACATTCACCACAATCAATTTCACCTTCACCTGCGCACTCTCCGCACTCTTCGGGACCTTCGTCACCAATTACTTCTCCATCTCCACTACATTCGAAACATCTTTCTGTTCCATCACCATCACATTGTGAACAACTCTCGTTTCCTGAACCCCCACAATTTTCACAATCAACATGACCATCACCATTACATTCATCACACCAATGCGTGAAAGCTTCCCCTGTGTTTTCTAAAATACCAATTAAAAACACATTATTTCTTATTTTTTCGTACATATCAAAACCACCCGTCCTTTTAAGAGAAAGAATCATCAAAAAAAGATTTAAGATGAAAGTTACATCTCTGTTTTGAAGGTAATCTGCGTAACGTTTTCTCAAATCGATCATATGTTCCCAGGTAAAATCACTTGGGGTAATTTGACTGAAGTTTTTTGCTAATATTTTTAATTTATCTAACAATTAAATCAATTTTGAACGACATATGGAATTCATGCATTTCATCGAATCTATAATCGATTTTCCAAATTACACCATCAACTGAGATGAAATCTTGATATTCCATGTTTATTTTTCCATCAGGAGTAATTGGATATCTCGCAACGATTTCTTGTAATGTTTGTGACATCCTTGAAACATCGGCAGCAAAGTCATAAACTTCAGGATCAATCTTTCCTTGATAATCAAAAGTAATATCAACATCATACTCTTCAATCATACCCTCTTTGTCTTTTACAAATTCAACATCGAAATCTGTAATAACAAATTGTTTTGCTTCAGTACGGATCAGATAGTTTAATTTATCGCTTAATACTTTTTCCTTGTCCATAGTTATAAATATAGTTTGTTTATAAGTTTTGTCTTTTATATTTTATTCATAAAACCCTAATATATGTCTATCACAGTAAATGTAACACAGGATGAAATCCTCAATACACCCAACGATTTTGTTTTGGGTGAACTTGTAAGAAACAAGTATTGGCAAGAAAGAAGAAATCAAGAAGGACCTCCAATTGATGATGAACATTTTTTCTTGGATATTGCAGAAGACGGCACAGTTAAAAAGATTGTTCGTCCATGGGAATGCTCAATCTGTGGTGAAAGCACAAAAGAGATTGAATATGATTATCTTGCAGGTTATGACCACCTTGCTTGTGTATTAAAACAAGACTTAAATCCTGATCCTGATAGTTATGATAAGTGTGTGATATGTGGGAAAGAAACACCTTATCTCGTTTCAACACACATTGATATGAGAGTTGGATATGTTGAAGGAGGAGGTCAGGGATGTTATCAACCAAATATATGTGATAGAGTATGATGGATATTTCAAAATTTGTTTACCACAAAGAAAGAGTTTTCTCAGAGGAATTTTGTGATTCTTTAATCGAACTATTTGACAAGAAAGAAAAAGAAAATGAAGTTTACGTGGGATCAATGATGGGTGGAGTGAACTTTGATGTGAAAAACACAACTGAGATAAATTTGTATGAACATCCTGAGTTAGTTAATGATGATAACTTTTTTGGTGTAATTAACAAACATCTAAGCGACCACTTTCTAAATAACTTACCCTACAGATTTTCTTTCGATGCAAATCAAAAATTGTTTCCTGGTTCTTCGAATTATGAAACATGTCAAATACAAAAATACAAGAAGGGAGAAGGACACTATGAGTCTTGGCACGTCGAAATTGAAAATCGTAAAAGCGCCGGAAGGACTTTCTCAATGATTGTATATCTAAACGACGTATATCAGGGAGGAGAGACGGGATTCCTTTATCCCCAACTAAAAATAAAACCTACCAAAGGGGCGTTGGTAATATTTCCTAGTGGTTTCCCATTTGTTCACTGTGGTTACAAACCTATCTCAAACGACAAATATATTATTGCGACTTGGCTAATTTATTTGGATTAATTTTTTTTGTGGATTGAAATGGATTCTTTATCTTTGTAATCTAAATCACCACATATGACTACCACAACCCAAGTTTCAGTTCAAGACAAAGTTCGTAACTATCAAGGTCAAAACCGTTTCATCCTTAATCTCAAGGACTCCATGAAAAAATGGGGTGGGTTGACTCCCAAACAACTTGACGCTGCTGAGAAGGCACTTAACTCAGAAACCAAAGTAGTAAAGACCGAGGAAATGCCCGAGGGACTCCAAAGGATCTTGGACTACAAAGGTGAAAACAACTTCGTAAAGGACATTGCCGTTAAGTTTCAGAAGTGGGGAACTCTCACCTCCAAACAAGTCCAAGTGGCTGTGAATCAAATTCAGAAAGAAGAAGACCGCGAGAAGACTGTACGTATGAATTGGCCAACACCTGGTGAAACGATTGTGGTAGGTCGTAAGATCGGTGTTCAGCTTAAAGAAAAGTACGGTCTCGAATTCAACCCTGTTCTTTTGGATATTGTTAAACTTAGGGCGGTTTCTCCAAAAGCGGTTATGTTCGAAGGAAAGATGACTATCAAACGTGGTGACGTTTGTATGTGTTGCGGAAGAACTCTTACAGATGAGTTCTCGATGTTGACGAAGATGGGTAAGATCTGTGCAGGTCATATGAAGGTGGAATATATCACAGATGCTTCTCAGGCAGAAGCCTTCCGTGAAAGATATCTTCAGCGAGTTGAAGAAATCGGGGTGATGGAATTCTGGGTTCCTAAAAACCAAATCAAAAAGTGGAATGGATCCACTGAACGTGTCATCCCTATGTTGACAGCCTAATCAAAGACCCCTCCACTTGTGAGGGGTTTTTTCTTAACCATAAGTTAGCACCCAATTTAGGTATTCTAAGTGACTGTTTCCTAATTATTGTTGTCAAAACTTACAACAATGATTAGAAAATTTTTACTGTGTTTGATGTTTCCCTCTATCGGATTCACTCAAGACACTCTGTTCAATAAGACCATGTCAGAGGTTACCATAAGATCTGCGGGAAAGAAAGAATCAAACGTAGCAATTATAAACACGGTTAGAAATAGTTCAGTGATATCCGACGGATTATCAATGGAGTCAATTAAAAGAACTCCTGACAGAACTGTTGGAGATGCTTTGAAGAGAGTAAACGGTGTAACAATACAAAACGATAGGTTTGTACTCGTGAGAGGATTGGCTGACAGATATAATTCTGTAATCCTCAACAAAACAATATTACCATCAACAGAACCTGATAGGAGGGCGTTTTCCTTCGATATAATTCCTTCCAACATGATTGATAATATTATTGTTTCCAAATCTGCAGTGGCTAGTTTGCCTGGTGACTTTGGTGGTGGGGTTGTTCAGATAACTACAAAAGAAGTGTCAAACAATTTTTTCTCTTTAGGTCTCGGTTCAGGTTACGGGACCGTGTCAACCTTCCAAAAATTCAAATCGGTGGACTTTATTCACTTCCCACAACAGTTTCCTTCAACATATGTCTTCAGAGTAGGTACAAATGGAGATAGGAGATCTTATACGAAATTAATATCATCACCTTCCCCGAATGAAACATTTTCTTATCCCAACTTGAATGGTAACATATCTTTAGGTGTAAAGAAAAATAAATGGAACCTTCTTTTATCAACTGTGGCAAGAAACAATTTTTCTTTGAATTATACTAATAGAAAAGATTATCAGTCATCCACTGAACTTGCATATGATTACAAAGATACTTTATTTACTCAGACATCATCCCTAAATGGTTTATTGAATCTGACTTATTTGGGAGAAAACAGATTCTCTTGGAAAACATTATTGAACCATCAGAATGAAAAATCATTCCTTACAAGAAACGGTGAAAACTATGATAATGTACAAGATGTAAGAAGTAATTCATCTAATAACATCATAAAAACTGTATTAAATACTCAATTCGATGGTAAGATGAAATCGTTTGACTTTAACGTTGGTTGGAATTTGATGCTGAGGGATCAACCTGATTACAGAGTAAATCCAATCACAAAGTCCTTAGGTACTAATACATCATTCACAACCGCGTGGAGGGACACTTATAGATTTTGGTCAGTGATGGATGAAAACTCATTCAACGGATCTGTAAACAAAACATTGGGTGATGTAAAAATCGGGTCTTCATATTTGAAAAAAGTAAGAAACTTCAAAGCTAGAATATTCCGATATGATGCTGTTGATTTGATGAACGAAATAACAAATAATACGGACCGTTATACGGCTGATTTTGATCTTTTGGGTGGATATATCCAAATTGATAAAAACCTCGGAAACTGGAAGGTAAATGGAGGTCTGAGAACAGAGTATAATATCTTCAATGTAAACACATCAGACTTCAGTGGACAGAAAGTAGCTGTTGATAGAAATTATCTAGACTTTTTACCATCAATCAACCTAAGTTATAATTGGACAAAATCAAAATTGAGATTATCAGGATCCAAAACACTTGCAAGACCTGAATTTAGAGAAGTTGCAAATTTTGCTTATTATGACTTTGTCAGAAATGCTCAACTCTTGGGTAATCCGAATTTGGAAAAGTCTGACATATACAATTTGGATTTCAAATTTGAATACTATCCAAAGACAGGAGAGAATATCTCCATTGCATTATTCACTAAAAACTTCTCAAAACCCATCGAACAAATTGTTGCGGACGGATCGGTACCTTCAAATTTATTATTAACTTACACGAACCCGAAGTCTGCCAAGGTATATGGTGCTGAGTTCGAAATCAGAAAGAAAGTATCCAATTGGCTCGAGATCTATACAAACACCACATTGAGTATGTCAGAAGTTGGAATTAACGGAAATAAGAGACAACTCCAAGGACAGTCAAATTATGTGGTAAACGGTGGTTTAAATGTAGTCAAAGGTAAAACTAATTTTTCATTGACCTACAATAAAGTTGGGGAAAGAATATCGGCAGTTGGATTCCAAGGATATCCTGATATATTCGAGAACGCAAGAGATATAATTGATTTTGTGATTCTGAGAAAAATTAAAAATGGTGAAATAAAATTATCGGTTGGAGACATTCTTGCACAACCATCAAAATATTTTCAAAAAATAAACAACAGAGATCTGATCAAAACAAATAATGAACAATCAGTTGCTCTTTCCTTAAATCTAAATTTATGAAAAAAATCTTTTTGATTTTATGTTTATCAACTTCGTTGATTAGTTGCGAAAAGGAGTTGGGTGGTGGAGATCCACCTGTTAATGTTCCATCACTTACAACTTTGACCGGTAACATAAATCAAACAACAACACTTACCTCGGACAAAACTTGGACTCTTAAAGGTTATGTCTATGTCACAGATGGTGCGAGTTTGATAATTCAACCCGGCACTACTATCAAATCGGATATTGCAGAAAAAGGAGCTCTTTGTATTGAAAGAGGTGCAAAAATAATAGCAGAAGGAACCCCCGAAAAACCAATTGTTTTTACCTCAGGCCAACCGATTGGACAAAGGAACCCTGGTGATTGGGGGGGTATTGTGATTTTAGGAAGAGCTAAAACAAATAGAGTATCGGAACCAACCATTGAAGGAGGTATTGGTAGACCTTATGGGGGAACAAACGATGAAGATAACTCGGGAGTTTTAAAATATGTGAGAATTGAGTATGCCGGAATTGCAGCTTTACCGAACTCAGAAATAAACGCACTCACGTTAGGTGGGGTTGGAAGAGGAACAGTCATCGAGTATATTCAGACAATTTATGCTAATGATGATGCTTTTGAGTTTTTCGGAGGGACAGTCTCACCAAAATACTTATACGCATTTTCAACGGCAGATGATGACTATGATTTTGATTTCGGTTACACAGGAACCGTATCATTTGGTTTCTCCAAAAGGGACCCTCTTTTTGTTGATAATGGGGATGCTGGCAACGGTGTAGAATGTGACAATGATGGGACTGGTTCCTCTGCACTTCCATTCACACACCCTAAATTGAATTACATGGTTTTGATTGGCCCTTTTGACGTAACGGCATTGTCAAATCATAATTTGGGTTTGAGATGGAGAAGAGCAACTCAATTCACTATGACAAATTCTAAAGTATTGGGGTATCAAAAAGGTGCATTTTCGATTGAAAGTAACGAAACTGCCCTGTCTTACAAAGATGGCGTTAGTAAGTTTTTGAATAATGAAATTCAATCATTTGACCCATTACTTAACTTCAAATCAACATCATCAATGTTTACCGCACTACAGATGAAAGAAAAATCTTTATCTGAAGGTAATTTAGAAAAACAATATACTAAAACAGAAATGGAATTATTATCAAAACCAATTTGGACTAACGGTTGGACAAAATTTCCAACAAAAGGAAATTAAAATATATCATGATAATTTTAAACCCTCACCTAAGTGAGGGTTTTATTTGTCAATAACTATTTATGAAAAAAAACTTTATGAAAAAAATTGCAAAAATCTTGATTGCACTTGGTATAGGACTTATAGTCGCCGGTGTAATCTTATGGGATTGGAAGTGTAATCCTCCAACGCCCCTTCCACCTTCAGTGGACACAACTCAATACACAGACGTTGTATTGGTAAACAAATCACAACTTGATTCAGTTCAGGTTTTCATCACCCTACAAGGTACTGAATCCATCATCGGATTATTCGGAATGGATTCATCAGACATCGTAACTTACTGCACGGACTCTGTTCCTTGTGTTGGTAGTTTTTGGGCTAAAAAAGGTGTTGAATATCACCTCGGAGACACAACAGCACTTACAGGTGTAATTGTAACTTGGGGTGTACAAAACCAATCTTGTGACGCGGCCCAAGCAATCGGCTACCCATACGGAATCAATAATTTCGAGTTTTCCGTAAACACTTGGTGGCAAAACGGTAAAGTTACAGGTGCAGGTGAATCATTTGATATCACTTGTGTTGATGGACTTCATTCAATACTACAACAGAG
>SXGQ01861334.1_pt1 | contig 10575 bp, 7 predicted proteins | sample 3178371 | NCBI WGS metagenome assembly SXGQ01 (sample SAMN11356859, study PRJNA531348) | freshwater metagenome | isolation source: freshwater sample F1-20 | place: China: Fuxian Lake, Yuxi | collected 2017-12-25 | reverse complement strand
TGAAGGGCTTTCTTCCAATAATTTTTGATGACGTCTTTGGATGCTGCAATCTCGCTCACTCAGATGGCATACTTTTCCAAATTGATCACCGGCAACCTGGATTTCGATGTGGCGAGGATCTTCAATATACTTCTCCATATACAAACCATCGTTGCCAAAGGCATTCGCAGCCTCTAGCTTAGCACTGTTCCAGGCCCCTTCTATTTCTTCGTCCTTCCATACAATACGCATTCCCCGTCCACCACCCCCTGCTGTCGCTTTCATAATGGCAGGATATCCAATTTCGTTGGCTATTTTAATGGCTTGCTCTATACTATCCAACAATCCTTCAGACCCGGGGATGGTCGGAACTCCTGCCTTTTTCATCGTGTCCTTGGCATTTGCCTTGTCACCCATCTGTTCTATATGTTCGGGAGTGGCACCAATAAATTTAATACCATGATCCCTGCACAAACCCGAAAATTTACTATTTTCGGACAAAAAGCCATATCCGGGATGTATGGCATCAGCATTGGTAATTTCTGCAGCCGAAAGCAAACTATGCATGTTTAAATAACTGTCTTTACTGGGCGGAGGACCAATGCAAATGGCCTCATCCGCAAAACGAACATGAAGGCTTTCGCGGTCGGCAGTTGAATAGACAGCAACGGTTTTAACACCCATTTCTTTGCACGTACGAATTATACGAAGCGCTATTTCGCCCCGGTTAGCGATTAATATTTTCTTAAACATTTTTTATTAAAAAGATTACGTAGGTTCTACCAAAAATAAAGGTTGGTCGTATTCAACAGGACTGGAATTCTCAACCAATACCTTAACAATCTTTCCATTCACTTCGCTCTCGATCTCATTGAAAAGCTTCATCGCTTCAATCACACAAATCGGCTTCCCAGTATTAATAACGTCACCTACATTCACAAAAGCGGGAGCGTCAGGATTTGGGGTACGGTAAAAAGTTCCAACCATGGGAGATTTTATCGTCAATAGTTTTCTCGATTCTATTTCCGCAGTTGCAGGAGAATCCTCAACAGGCAATGTCACTTGGATGGGCTGAGACACAGGAATCACAGGATTGGGCAAAGGATTTATTGCTGGGGCGAAATTTGAATTGACTTGCTGCGCAGCGTTCTTGACAATGTGTATTTTAAAATCTTTTCGATTTATTTCAACTTCATTAACGCCATTGGCTGCCATTAATTTTATCAGTGCTTGAATTTCTTTGATTTCCATTTTAGGGATATTATTTAATTATTCAAATAACGCTAAAAAATGCCAAAATTGGTTCAAAACATCCAAAAAACTTTGATTTTTGAGCGATTTTGACCATAAAATGGCAAAATTTGGAAATTCAAAAAAATATAAAATACTACCCAATATCTCCTCGATTGAACAAATTATTTCCCATAAAGTCGCATCGCATACCACAATTTTTATAAAACCCCATCCACTATCAAAAAACCTACCGGATGATTCTACAAGGGAATATTGCCATGTTTCTTTTTGGGGTTATTTTTTACCTTGTTTTGCAGCATTTCGAAAGATTGAATCAAACGTATGCGTGTTTCCTCGGGAAGTATCACCTCGTCTATAAAACCTCGCGCTGCCGCACGGTAAGGGTTTGCAAAAAGATCGCCGTATTCCTTTTCTTTTTCTTTCCAAGCGAGTTCCCTGTTTTCTGCGCCGTCTAAATCACGCTTGAAAATAATTTCCGCAGCGCCCTTGGCGCCCATTACAGCGATTTCGGCACTTGGCCAAGCAAAATTCATATCGGCTCCAATATGTTTAGAATTCATAACATCGTAGGCACCACCATATGCTTTTCTTGTAATAACTGTGATTCTTGGAACGGTTGCTTCACTAAACGCATAGAGTAATTTGGCTCCATTCGTAATAATGGCGTTCCATTCTTGATCGGTACCGGGCAAAAATCCCGGAACATCTTCAATGACCAATAAAGGAATATTAAACGCATCACAAAAACGAACAAATCGAGCGGCTTTCTGGCTGCTGTGAACATCCAATACCCCAGCCAAAAAAGCGGGTTGATTGGCAACCAATCCAATACTTCTTCCAGCCAAACGGGCAAATCCTACAATCATGTTTTGGGCATAGGCCGGATGTACCTCAAAGAAACTGTCTACATCTACAATCTCATGAATCAGCTCTTTCATGTCATAGGGTTGATTGGGATTTTCGGGAATACTATTGGCCAGTGATTCTCTCAACTCGTTGCCTTGGATATAGGTCAAATTCAAGGCTTTTTCTTCACAATTTTGGGGAAGGTAGGAAAGCAATTTTTTCAGAGCCTGAATACACTGTATTTCATTGTTGGCCGTGAAATGCGCAACGCCACTTTTAGAAGCATGCACAGAGGCGCCTCCCAATTCTTCACTTGTTACATCTTCGTTGGTTACAGTTTTAACAACACCCGGACCTGTTACAAACATATAACTGGTATTTTCTACCATAAAAATAAAGTCTGTCAGGGCTGGAGAATATACTGCACCCCCGGCGCATGGTCCCATAATTGCAGAAAGTTGGGGAATAACACCACTGTTTTGAACATTGCGATAAAAAATATCTGCATACCCACCCAGCGAAACAACCCCTTCCTGAATTCTAGCCCCGCCTGAATCATTTATACCGATTAAAGGTGCGCCATTTTCAAGCGCCAATTCCATTATTTTACAAATTTTTTCAGCATGAGTCTCACTCAAAGAGCCCCCAAAAACAGTAAAATCTTGAGAAAAAACATACACCAATCTTCCGTTGATTTTTCCGTATCCTGTTAGCACCCCATCACCCAGTATCTGTTGATTTTGCATGTCGAAGTCGCTACTTCGATGGATTACAAATGCCCCAACCTCACAAAATGTACCCTCGTCAATCAGTAAAGCAATCCTTTCGCGGGCGGTGAGTTTGCCTTTCTTATGTTGGGAGTCGATGCGTAATTGACCCCCACCCAACAAAACTGCTTCTCGCTTTTTAATGAGTGTTTTTCTGCGTGAATCCATAATGGCAAATTTACATTTTGGCCAGTGAATACAATAAAAAAAATAAGAATTATTCCGCTTTAGGAGAATCTCTCAAGGCATCTAAATCGAAAAGCAAAGAGAAACGCATTTGATTTTGCAATGGATGACGGTTGGCAAAAGGGACTAAATAGGCTGCATCTATGGTAAAAGTTTGGTATTTCAAACCCACGCCGAGAGTTCCATATTGCCGACCACCCTTGGTTTCGGCTTCATAAAATACACCTGCCCGAAGTGCAAAACGATCGTTGTACAAATACTCTGTTCCAACACTCAAAATCCATTCCTTCATTTCTTCGGAAAATCCTCCAGGTGCGTCATAAAACGATTGAATCATGCCTTGGATAACCGAAGTATTGGGATCAATTCCCAGAAATTGCCTTACACCTTGGCTATTAATAGAATCTCCTCCCTTTGCATTGGCGAGGTAATATGGACGCGTAGGAACCAATAATTTGTTAAAATCTGCGTAAATATTCACCGTATTATAATCGTCAATTTTATGACTGTAACCTGCACCCAATTTTAAATTCGTGGGGATGAAATCACGATTTTCTCTGGAAGAATATGACATTTTAGAACCTATATTCTGAATATTAAATCCAAACTGCACTTTATCGTAAGAACCATTTTTGTTTTTTACCTCAGTTTTGTACAATAAATTCACATTTCCTGCCCCACCGATTGCTGCTCTATAATCAATGCCATTATAGGCTCGGTTACCCGTCAGGTTCGAATAGATAAAACTAAGATTCACTCCCATGGATAAATCTTTGGAGAATTTTGTGCCATATCCAAAATCAAAAACAAACTCATTGGGATTAAAATTTCCTGTGGGATTTCCTTCAAAATCGGTGAATTGAATATTTCCCAAAGAAAAATACCTAAACGAACCCGAAACAACAGAGCCCTCTCCCACTTTTGTGTATCCTGAAAGGTAAGAAAACCCAACATCGTCTACCAACTGGCGCAGCCAAGGAGCATAAGACAAAGAAAATCCACTCTTGTTTTTGGCATTGACCAAGTTGGCCATATTCCAATAACTGCTATTGGCGTCGGGATCAAATAACGAAACCCCCACATCACCCATGGCTGCAGACCGGCTATCTGGAGTTATGCTTACAAAAGGCACCATTGTTGTAACGGTGTTTAATTGTCCTGCGAGTTGTTTTGACGTAACAACATTTTGGGCTTGGAGTGAACCAAAAACGAGGAGCAAAAACACACTATTGATTGCAATTTTCTTCATACTTCTAGTGGGCAAAAATATCATTTCTGTTCTGTTCATCCTAATTTATCAAAAACTTGTTGCACAAGCAGGGGTTTTGAGGGTTTTGTCATTGTACTTTAATAAATTTACCTCCCACCGCTTTTTCCATACCATCTTCAGTTTTAATTACTACTTCGTAAAAATAAAGACCCGGGATTACCAGATTTCCATTTAATCCCCGCCCGTCCCATCGCACTACTTCGATTTTTGCCTTACTCATTTCAAGAACTTCCTGTCCCTGAACAATTTTTCTACCAATTTGGTCTATAATTTTCCATTCGACACGAAGGGTTTCGCCAGGCAGAGATTGTCTTACCCAAACTGTGAGTTGGTCTTTAAAGGGTACAGGAAACGCACCATGATCAGTAATTTCCATGGTTCTAGGCGGAATAACCAAACAAGAAACAACACCCTTACCCGCATTGTTGTATATATCCCATGCCTTACAAGTAAATGTATGTTTCCCTGGTTTCAAAGAACTAAGGGGAAAACGGATGGTTCCTCTTTGATAGGAATTTAAATCGTACGAAAAATATTCGTTGACAACGAATGTCTCTTCGACTTCGGTCCCTTCGTCTATCACCAACAATATATTTCTGCCAATACCAGCACCGGTTGCATTGATACCGTCTCGATCATAAATTCGGGCTACGAAATCAACGTCTCTGGCAACACTCCCCCCGCTGAGAAACGTAGTATCTTGCATATAGGCCTGAATCAAGGGGCCCTTCGTATCCGGATTAACCAATGTTTCAGAACCCCCAATATAAAATTGCCATGAGCCTGCAGCATCTGTTTCGTCATTGTGTGCGTAAAATTTGGCGATACCCAAGCCATAATTGTATGCGATGTCTTTGGGAATAGAAAATAACAACTCGAATTCTCCTTTGATTACAGAAACCTGGCCATTAAACAATACCCCACTTTGCTCCTCGAAAGGAACTGGATTATTGGCATTGTCATTGTTTAGAGTATATTTAATCAAGGGTTTATCGTATACTTTCACCCACATATTTCCATTAAAAGATGTAAACTTTCCAACCAATCGCTCATCAATATGTCCTTTTAATCGCACTACAGAGAATGCTTTTATAGTATCTCGAAATTGTGCCAAAGATTTCCCTTGGACAGAATCAATATAAATTAGGTGTTTGGGAAAAGCCAGAGGCATGCTCGCATCGCCCAGCAAGGCAAATTTATTGTCCTCAGAATTGATTGATGGGCGATTTTTCATACGCTGAAATAACTCTCCCAAGGTTGGTATAGGCTCATTCGGTTGTGGAAACCCATATTTTGTCCAAAAATCACTGTTGATCTGAGAATTTCCACTCACATACACCAAACGGGTCGTACTCATTAGAGCAATTGCTCCACCATTTGGATTTAACAAAGCCAATTCACCGCCACTTTGCACTGCTGGATCATCAAAAGAACTGAACTCACAGGTCGCAGTAAAAAATACTGGCATGCGGTATTTGTTATCCCAGTTATTGATCATGGGAATGTCTAAAATTGATTCTTGGGCCCAACCTTTTACTCCTCCGTGTCCTTGATAGTTGAAAAATAGGGTCCCCTCTTTGAGGGTGCGATTGATCGCAGAATTCATATCTGGATATTTCTCATTATTTCCCGTTGTAATTTGTTTGAACGCATCTGTGTAGAGCCGATTCACATGAAATGCTGGATATTTTTGACTGATAAATTGAGCGTAATCTTCACTTTCCTTAACGAATTCTGTTTCCCATGATTCATCAACATCGTCGCAAGAAAATGTGATGCGGCTTCTCCAAGGCCCCAATGACAATGGATTGGCATAGCGTTTGATTTTTTCGACAACAGCCATTGCCTCCTGTTTTGTTCGTGCGGGAATGCGTCCAATGGAAATAGCCATTTTGGCACTGCCCAATTCGGGATCTCCTGAATTGCTGTCGAGATAGGCCAAAAAATCATCCAAACAAAACGCCGATGCCGATGAAATTCCACCAGACTGGTAAACCGGTATGAAATTGGTATTTCCTGAAACCCGATCTTGCATGTCAAAGGAAGCCGCACCCAACAGCGTTACAAACCGAAAACGGTTGCTTAAACTGCCTACTTTATCGGAGTAACTTTTTTGCCAACGAAAGAAATCTCGGAGTGCAACTAAATCTTGTTGGCCGCCTGAGAATTCATTGTAAATTTCTTGGGGTGTCACCACCAGGGTTTTGTATCCTGGATTTTTACTGCGAAATGCCTGTAATTCTTTGGCTGCTTCAATGAAATTGGGATGACTTAGGATAATGAAATCGTAGGGCCCTTGGCTTGCTGGTTGTTGGTTATTCAACATTCCCAACAAAGAGGGCTTCAGAAAATTGTTTGCGCCTATATTAAAACAAAGCAAGTCGGATTTTGGTACTTTGGATCCAATGAGCACGCTGCGCGACCCATTGCCATTAGAAAGAATCTCAACCTGTTCTGGCCGCATGGGATTGGAGACATTCCACAGCACACAGTTGGATGAACTGGGTATGAAATCATATTCTACATTTCGTGTGTCTTTAGCCATGGCTGTGTTGCGAATAAAACATGTTGGGCCAGGGACAATAGAATTTTTGTTTTTTCCCTCAATTTCAAAATAGTCTAAATACACGCTAGACTTTGTATTGGGGCGATATAATATAAATTTGATTGTCACTGAACCTTGATTGGCTGGGACAATCACAGTATTTTCTACAAAATAATATTTTTCATATCCGCTGGTGGTCGCTCTTAAATTTTGGCGCAATGAAACTCCATTGCAAATTATTACCAGGCTTCCCGAATCATCGATGAGAGAAGATGCAATCAAAAACTTAACCCGAACCGAATCGATAGATGGAGACAATTGGGCACTAAAAGTGCGCTGAAGGGTCTCGTTACCCAACTTCTCTCCCAGCCAAACCCTACCCATACCAATAGGATTTATCAAGTCGCTGTCGTGAAAAACTCTTTCCTCGTTCCCCGAATACATCTTTGAAATTGCACCCGTAACTGGGGCACTGAAAGAAATCCTTTTTCCAATAATGGTATCAGCAGAATTGTATCCAATTATAAATTTGGTACTGGAGGCGTAAAAATTTACAAAATGTCGGTATGATTGACCGTCAAATTCCCAATCTTTGACTCCCTGTCCATAAAAAACTACATAATCGCCATCGTTCCACTTTCCATCTTCCTCACCAAAAATTTTGATGGGTATCTCAGGGCATTGATTTCGTATTTCTGGGGCATTGGTTTGGCTCAACGCTTTGCCTTGAATCCCAAATAATTTAAATTTTCTGGGGTCGGCTAAAGACAAATCAAAGCCCATAGACTGTAAATCATTCTTGGTAAGCGCGTACATACCCGGCTGTTTCAATTCGAGTTTGGCCCATTTTCCACTGGCGAGAAAACTCTGCGCGGTGAGCACCTTCCCCAAAGACAAGAAAAGGACGAAAAAAGATACTAAAATTTGCTGCACCATTTCTTAACGTAAAAATACGAATTTAGTTCTATAATATGGGCTATTAAAATTTAAAATTGGGGTTAAAACCCAAATGTAAGGGGAAAAAAAACCACATCCCAGCCAATAATATTGCAATAAATTCGTTTTTATGTGTAGTTTTGCTAAAAGTACGATATGAAACCATCCTTACGACTAATTGTTTTGGGCATCATTGGTAGTTTTGTTATAAATGCAAATGCCCAGGACCCTCAACTTACCCAATTTTATGCTGCTCCAGTTTATACAAACCCTGCACTTGCTGGATCCGCTGTTTGTTCTTATGGAGCTGCAGGTCGTATTTCATTAAATTACCGCAATCAATGGCCCAATCTTCCTGGCACATTTCGATCTGTATCTGCGTCTTGGGACCAGCATATTCCCAGTGTAGGTGGAGGAGTTGGTGCAATGGTTTTTCACGATATTGCAGGCTCTGGATTGTTAACCTCAACAACTATAAGTGGTGTTTACAGCTATTTACTTCCCTTAAATCGTGGTAAATTGTACATGAGATTTGGACTACAGGGTTCTGTAACCAACAAATCAATAGACTTTACTAAACTCAAATTTGCGGATCAAATTAATCCCACCGCTGGTTTTACACTGCCAACAGGTGAACAAACCCCCTCGCAAAATGTTACCTATCCCAATTTCAATGCCGGTTGGATCATGTATTCCAGCAAATTTTACGCTGGTTTCGCCGCTCACAACATAAACCAGCCCAATTGGAGTTTCTATAAAAACCCCGACGAGATTTTACCCATGCGTTTGACTGTTCACGGAGGTGCTGTTATCAAATTGTCAAAAAGTAGATACGAAGAAAACACCCTTTCACCCAATATGCTTTTTATGAAACAACGGAATTTTACCCAACTTAATTTGGGTTTTTATACCAACAAGGGGCCCTTGGTTACAGGACTGTGGTTTCGGCAAACATTTGGCCAATACAACAATTCAGATGCCGTAATAATGCTGGTTGGATTTCGCAAAAACCGATTTAAATTTGGATACAGTTATGATTTTACTGTAAGTGATGGTCGATCAGCGATTCCGTCAAGTCACGAAGTGAGTGCAACCATTGACTGGTGTGTGCCTCCCGGAAGAAGCCCATTTAAGCCTTTACGCTGTCCTGAATTCTAAATTTTATTTCCACTTGAAAATATTACCCCATAAACATCGTTATTAACAAAAAAACTAATGCAAACCATTTCAACAAAAAATCGAACTGTAATTTGGGCCATCGCCCTAATTGTAGTCGCTTCTGCTTGTAGTTCAAAAGAAAATGTGAGCAAAACATCTGGTCAAGGCTACAACAATCCCAAATGGGGAGGCTTTGCCAACCCGAAATATAAAGGCCAAGAAACAGGTCCGGGACTGATCTTGGTAGAAGGTGGCTCATTTACCATGGGCTCTACCGAAAAGGATCTTCAATTCGACAACAACAACGCAGAAAGAACTGTAACTGTGAATTCATTTTATATGGATGAGACAGAAGTTAGCAATTTGCAATACCGCGAATATGTGTATTGGCTCATGCGTTCTTATGTTAGTTTTCCCGAAGTATACCAGCGCGCCCTTCCTGATTCCCTTTGTTGGAGAAGCAAATTGGCATTCAACGAACCTTTCGTTGAGTATTATTTCCGCCATCCGTCCTATAAAGATTATCCTGTAGTAGGCGTTAATTGGCAACAAGCTTCAGAATTTGCTCAATGGAGAACTGAACGGGTGAATGAGATGATTCTAGACCGTGAGGGTATTTCCAACTTTGATATTGTAACGGATGCAAATGATGACAACACCTTCCACACCAGAACCTATTTGGCCGGACAATATGACTTTATCAAAAAAGGAAAGAAACCTTTAAAAGACTATTCAAAAAAGAAAAAGAAAGACCAAAAACGGTATAAAGTGCTCATGGAAGATGGAATCATGTTGCCTGAATATCGCTTGCCCACAGAAGCGGAATGGGAATATGCTGCACAAGCCAATATTGGCGAAGTAAATTTTAATAATATCGATCAAAAAAAGATTTATGGTTGGACAGATTATACAACCCGCATTAAAGATGGGAAAGAAAATGAACGTGGCAAGATTCGTATGAATGCATTGGTTGGAAAAGGAGATTTTGGGGGTATTGCTGGTGGAACACTGAACGACGCTGGATTTATCCCAACCCCTGTATACAGTTATTGGCCAAATGCCTACGGTTTATACAATATGGAAGGCAATGTAGCTGAATGGACAATGGATGTCTATCGTCCCTTGTCTCAAGAAGATTTTGATGCCTTTATGCCATTCCGCGGAAACGTATACAAAACATTGGTATTAGATCAATACGGAGTCATCGAACAAAAAGATTCTTTGGGTCGGTTGATATACAGGGATGTAACTGAACGCGAAAATGTATCGCGTAGAAACTATAAAAAAGCCGATAATATTGGTTACAAGGACGAAGAAAATTACAATAATGGCGATATGACCTACGATTACGGTTCAACTTCTCTCATCAACAACAAGGCTCGGGTTTTTAAGGGTGCATCGTGGAACGATCGTGCTTATTGGGCTTCTCCAGGAACACGCCGTTTCTTGGATGAAAAACAAAGTCAATCCACTATCGGTTTCCGCTGTGCAATGATTCGTATCGGATCACCTGTGGGAAATGGTCAGAAACAATACAATCGTTTGCCTAGTTCTGGAATCGACAAAAAAACCAAAAAGCGCAGATAATCAACATCTTTCATACAACAACAAAAAAGCCCCGGAAACGGGGCTTT
>SXGQ01459840.1_pt1 | contig 10575 bp, 7 predicted proteins | sample 3178371 | NCBI WGS metagenome assembly SXGQ01 (sample SAMN11356859, study PRJNA531348) | freshwater metagenome | isolation source: freshwater sample F1-20 | place: China: Fuxian Lake, Yuxi | collected 2017-12-25 | reverse complement strand
CGATTGAGCGAACGTCGTTCGCAGTTAGCCGGCACCATGTCGGGCGGCGAACAACAGATGTTGTCGTTGGCTCGAGCTTTAGCCACGAATCCCGTCATCTTGCTGCTCGACGAGTTATCGATGGGACTTGCCCCACTAATTGTTGCTGAGCTGTATCAGCAAGTGGCGGCAATCGCCACCGAGGGTGTTTCGGTTTTAGTCGTCGAACAATTTGCCCGTACAGTGCTCGGTGTTGCTGATCAGGCAGTGTTACTAGCAAATGGAAAAGTTCAAGTCTCAGGTAAAGCATCTGAAATCGGCGAGGATGTTCTTGCCGGCACATATCTAGGTTCATAATTCTTATACACGCCAAATTCTCTTACACACCAAATTCTCTTACACACAAAGAAACGGACACGACCATGAACGAAGATCGAATCCAAACCTTTACCGAAGAAATCGGCGACCTGAAATTACGCGGCGCTCGCGCCGATCGCGAACGCTTGCTCTTAATCTTGGGTGGACTCGGACTAATCGCCGGAGTTGGCTTAGCAGTCTTTGGTGGTTTTCAAGCAAGCGGCACGACGGTCCTAGGTGACCAAATTGCCCTTTTGGCAACGGGCACACTGATCGGACTCGCACTTGTCATCGCCGGTGCTGCGCTCTTCATTCGCTATTCAATTGCCCGTTTCATGCGTTTTTGGCTGGTGCGTCTCGTTCACGAACACCGCAGTGAAACTGATCGCGTCATCAAGGCACTCGGCGATATTGAAGCAAAACTCAGCAAGTAGTTATTAACGCGCTCGGTAGGTGCCGCCGCCAAGACTACTCGTGTCTTTGTTCAATCGCTTTGACAAGTGCATTCCTTCAAGAATGAATTCAACTGCTGCAGCGACACTCGCCGCACTGTCATCGCCGTCAATGAGCGCATCAACGATTGGACGTAGCGCGGGGATATTGCCGATGAGCATCGCCTGATCTTCTGAAGGAACATCTTCACCGGTGTGAACGATTGCGCCTTCCTCGAAAGCACTCAAAACGGCACCCGTCAATTCAGGTCGCACCACCTGGCGATACACAGTCAGAACTGCTGACTTAATAAGATCGCGCAAGACCTGACCTTCACGACCCTCTTCAAGCGCTTCAATTTCGATCTTTCCGCCAGTTGAAGCAGCAAATGCATCAAGGTCGCAGACGCGAGGCACAACATTGGTTTCGCCCAAGCGAAGACCACGACGTAACGCATTCGCTGCCATTACCTCGTAGTTGCTCACACTCAAACGCACACTGACACCACTGCGCTGATTGACCTGGCTGCTGTTGCGCGCCAACTGGCTAAAGCTTGCAACGACAAGTTCCATGTAAGCAGGCATAGAAACCTTGACGTCACCGACGCTTGGCGGACGAGCCTCTTGTCGAACGATCTGTACTTCAGTCGTTGCTTCAAGCGGATAGTGAGTACGAATCTGACTACCAAAACGATCCTTCAGTGGCGTAATGATTCGACCACGGTTCGTGTAGTCCTCGGGGTTGGCTGAGGCGACAAGCAATACATCGATTGGGAGACGGATCTTGTAGCCGCGAACTTGCACATCGCGCTCTTCAAGAATGTTCAACAGACCAACTTGAATTCGCTCAGACAGGTCAGGGAGTTCGTTAATGGCAAAGATGCCACGGTTTGTGCGCGGCACGAGGCCATAGTGCAATGTCAGTTCATCGCTGAGGTAACGACCTTCGGCAACTTTAATGGGGTCAACCTCACCAATGAGGTCGGCAATAGACGTGTCAGGGGTCGCCAACTTTTCACCAAAGCGGGCATCTCGATGAATCCATGTGATCGGCGCCTTGTCACCTTTTTGTTTAACTAGATCACGTGCGTGCTTCGAGACAGGGCTATAGGGGTCATCGTTAATCTCGCTGCCAGCAATAATCGGCAACCACTCGTCAAGTAATCCCGTCAAACTACGAATCATTCGGGTTTTGGCCTGTCCGCGCTCTCCCAAAAAAATCACATCATGACCGGCCAAGATTGCATTCTCAAGCTGTGGCATGACGGTGTCTTCGTAACCGAGAACTCCTTCAAACAAGGGCTGCTTTGCCATGATGCGGGCAACTGCATTGCGACGCATTTCTTCTTTGACGGGACGCGACACCCATCCTGACGCTTTCAGTTCACGAATAGTGGCCGCTGACGGTGCCTGAGAATTTGACATAACTCGAGAGTAATGCGCCAATGATGAAACGCAGTGGTCGAGCCTGTTCTCTACTACCGTCTGTGGTGTGACAACATCTACCGAGGTTGAGAACGAGAAGTGGACTTCTCTTGATCTCTCTGGCCAGTGGCGGGTCACCAAAGCCACTGATGACGCCCTTCGCACCAGCGTTGGACTTGATACCGATGATAAATCGTGGCCCACGATTCGGGTGCCGAGCCATTGGCAGTCACATCCACTCTTCGCCACCGAGAATGGACCGCTTTTATACCGCAAAGATTTTGAACTTGACGTACCAAGTGAGGGCGAACGTTGCTTCATTGTTGTTGACGGACTCTTCTATCAAGGCGATGTGTGGCTGGACGGCGCCTACCTAGGTGATCCTGAGGGTTACTTCATTCCTCATGCGTACGACATCACCGCCCTGGCTTCACTTGACACCGACCACGTCTTAGCTGTCGGTGCCACGTGTAGTCCTCAGCGGGACAAAAAAGCCAAACGTAATATCACCGGAGTCTTTCAACATTGGGATTGCATTGACACCGATTTCAATCCAGGTGGCATTTGGCGTGGGGTGCGCATTGAGCGCTCAGGCCCGGTACGCATTGATGCCCTACGAGTTTTATGTCGTGACGCCAACGAAGCGCGAGCAAATGTTCGACTGAGCGCACGACTTGATAGCAATGATGAACTTTCGGTTCGCATTGTTACTTATGCCAACAATCAAGTTATTGAAGAAATTGAGAAATCGTTGGCGAGTGGTATCAACACTTTCGACTGGGATATTGATATTGATGAACCTAAGTTGTGGTGGCCGTGGTCAATGGGTGAGCAAAATCTCACTGACATTCGGGTAGAAGTTGCATATGAGAACACAATCAGCCACTCAGTCAGTCGTCGCACCGGATTACGCGAAGTCGCTGTTCAAGATTGGGTGTATTCAATCAATGGTGAACGCATCTTTTTAAAGGGTGCGAATCTTGCGCCGACCCGTGCCATGTTGGGCGATGCCAATGAAACAGAACTACGACGTGATATTGAACTCGCGTGCGAGGCTGGACTTGATCTCGTTCGCGTGCACGGACATATTTCGCGCACTGAGTTGTATGACGCCGCAGACGAAATCGGAATGTTGATTTGGCAGGACTTCCCATTGCAATGGGGATACGCCCGACAAATTCGCCGTCAAGCGGTACGGCAAGCCGAAGAGGCAGTCAATCTTCTTGGACACCACCCATCGATCATGACCTGGTGCGCGCACAATGAACCATTTACTTTCAATGTCGCTCCAGGTGAATCGTTCGACCTGAAGAAGATGGCCGTTCCTTTTCTTGCTGGCCATCAATTGCCCACCTGGAATAAGAGTGTCCTTGATCGTTGGGTAAAACGTTCATTTGAAAAAGCGGATGTAACGCGACCAGTCATTGCGCACAGCGGAGTGTTACCTCACTTACCCACACTTAACGGCACTGACAGTCACTTGTATTTCGGTTGGTATCACGGCAACGAACGTGACCTTCCTGGTTTTGCCGCAAAACTTCCGCGACTCATGCGCTTCGTGAGCGAATTTGGTGCGCAAGCAATTCCTGAATCGGCTGAATTCATGGATGCAACCGAATGGCCGGTTTTAGATTGGGAAAAACTAGAGAACAAGTTCGGTATGCAACGCGGGAATTTTGAAAATCACTGCCCCGCTTCAGCATTTGACAGTTTTGATGATTGGCGACTTGCCACTCAGGTGTACCAAGCAGACGTGATTCGCTACCACATTGAAACTCTTCGCCGATTGAAGTATCGACCAACAGGCGGCTTTTGCATGTTCGCGCTCAATGATGCGATGCCCATGATTTCGTGGAGCGTCCTTGATCACAATCGCGTTCCTAAATTGGGATACACCGCGCTCGCCGAAGCATGCCGCCCCGTCATTGTGACCGCCGATCGTTTACCACAATCAATGCGACCCGGAGATCAAATTCGCATTGCCCTACATGTGGTCAGCGATCTGCATGACGAACTCGACGATGCCACAGTGACCGCAACTGTTGAGTCAACGGGCGATCATCAGGTCTGGCAATTTGAAGGTGCCATTGCTGCCGATGATTGCACCTTGGTCGGATACATCACCATCAAGGCACCATTTGCCGAGGGCGCAGTGGTATTAGACCTAACGCTCGTGAGCGGTGATGTGGTTGCGACAAATCGTTATCAAACGGTTGTCGATGCGAATTAGTTGCGGGAGATTTCTTTGCGGTTCTTAAGCTTGGACTTGCGATAGTCCTTGTTCATCAACGCAATGACATCAATTGAAATTTCTTTCGGACATGCTGCTTCACATTCTCCGTGGTTGGTGCATGAACCGAAATACTCGTCCATTGTCTCAACCATGGCTTCAGTGCGCTTATAACGCTCGGCCTGACCCTGTGGCAACAAGTTCAGGTGAGCAATCTTGGCAGCAGTAAACAAGTTGGCTGCACCATTCGGGCATGCCGCCACGCACGCACCACAACCAATGCATTGCGCCGAATCCATCGCGGCGTCAGCAACACTCTTCGGAATCGGAATGAGGTTGGCATCAGGAGCACCACCGGTGTTCGCCGAAATAAATCCACCTGATTCGATGATGCGGTCAAATGCCGAACGATCAACCATCAAGTCTTTGATGATCGGGAATGCCGAGGCACGCCACGGTTCAATCACAATTTCATCGCCACTCTTGAACTTGCGCATGTGCAGTTGACAGGTTGCGGTGCTGCGCTCTGGTCCATGAGCCTGACCGTTAATCATCAACGAACACGTTCCACAGATACCCTCGCGACAATCATGGTCAAACACGACTGGCAACTTGTTCACGCCGATAAGACCTTCGTTAAGCACGTCGAGCATTTCGAGGAACGACGCTTCGTCGCTGATCTCGGGCATCAGGTATTCCTCAAAGTGGCCCTTGGTGGCCGGACCTGACTGTCGCCAGATTTTGAGTTTGAGATTCTTGAGATGATTGCTCACTTGTAGCTCCGTGTCGCCAGGTGAATTGCTTCAAAATTGAGTTCTTCTTTGTGGCGGATTGACTTGGTCGGGTCGCCGGTCCATTCCCAGGCGGCAACGTGAGCGAACTTTTCATCATCACGCGTGGCTTCGCCTTCCTCGGTCTGATACTCGGCACGGAAGTGTCCACCACAGCTTTCTTCACGCTCAAGGGCGTCGCGGCACATCAACATGCCCAACTGGAAGAAGTCGTCAACACGACCGGCTTTCTCAAGGGTCTGGTTCATACTTTCGGTATCACCAGTGACTCGTAGATCCTTTTGGAATTCTTCGTACAAGGCGGGCAGTTCTGACAACGCTTTTTCAAGACCTTGTTGCGTGCGTTCCATACCGCAGTAATCCCAAATGATGCGGCCGACTTCGCGGTGGAAGTAATCGGGTGAACGAGTTCCTTTGATATCGACGTAGCCCTGATAACGAACCTGCGCCGCCAACTCGGCCGCCTTGAATGCTGGATGATCAATACTCGGAATCGGCTTATTCAACATTGGTGCCAGGTAGTTACCAATGGTGTAAGGCAAGACAAAGTACCCATCGGCCAAACCTTGCATCAGCGCCGAAGCACCCAAACGATTGGCTCCGTGATCGGAGAAGTTGGCTTCGCCGGCAGCATACAAACCGGGAATGTTTGTCATGAGTTCGTAGTCGACCCACAAACCACCCATGGTGTAGTGCGATGCCGGATAAATACGCATCGGCATGTCGTACGGATTCTCTCCAGCAATGCGTTCGTACATTTCGAACAAGTTGCCGTAACGCTCTTCCACAACATCTTTGCCAAGACGATTGATGGCGTCACTGAAGTCAAGATACACACCATTCTTCAGTGGACCAACACCACGACCCGAGTCAACTGAGCGCTTGGCTGCCCGTGATGAGATGTCGCGCGGAGCCAAGTTACCGTAGCTCGGGTACAGACGCTCAAGGATGTAGTCACGCTCTGCTTCAGGAACCTGTGAAGCTGGACGGGTCTCATCGGGATTCTGCGGAACCCATACACGTCCGTCGTTACGCAACGACTCTGACATAAGAGTCAACTTCGACTGCGTAGGATCGCTTTGTGGAATACAGGTTGGGTGAATCTGCGTGTAGCACGGGTTAGCAAAAGTGGCACCATTGCGGTGGGCGCGCCAGGCAGCAGTGACGTTGCACGCCATTGCGTTAGTAGACAAGTAGAACACGTTTCCGTATCCACCTGTTGCCATAACAACTGCGTGTGCCGAGTGTGAAACAACTTCCCCATTCACCAAGTCGCGAGTCACAATACCGGCGCAACGACCTTCGATGGTGACAACGTCAACGAGTTCGGTGCGGTTGAACATGCGCACATTTCCAAGACCAATCTGACGAGCAAGTTGTTGGTAAGCACCGAGCAACAATTGCTGACCGGTCTGACCACGGGCATAGAACGTACGACTCACTTGCGCGCCACCGAATGAACGGTTGTCAAGCATTCCGCCGTATTCACGGGCGAATGGAACTCCCTGCGAGACCATCTGGTCAATGATGTTCACTGATACTTCGGCCAAACGATGCACATTCGCCTCGCGAGAACGAAAGTCTCCACCCTTAATGGTGTCGTAGAACAAACGGTGAACACTGTCGCCGTCGCCCTGGTAGTTCTTCGCTGCGTTGATTCCACCTTGTGCGGCAATTGAGTGCGCACGGCGAGGCGAGTCGTGAAAAGTGAAAACGTCTACTTGATAACCAAGTTCGGCCATGGTCGCGGCGGCTGATGCACCGGCGAGCCCCGAACCAACAACAATGACTTTGAATTTGCGCTTGTTACCAGGTGCCACCAACTTGGCATCTTCTTTGTAGGTATTCCACTTATCGTTAATTGATCCAGCGGGGATTTTAGAGTTGAGTGTGATCGTCATTTTAAATATCTCCTAGTAATTACGTACGTACCGGTCAGCCGACGACGCCGGCGAGAACCGCAATGGGGAACGAAACGTTGCCAACGACAATGATCGAGGCAAAAGCTGTTGCAATGGCGCGACGCCATTTACTGAATCGCGGATTGTTCCAACCAAGTGACTGGAACAAACTCCACACACCATGGAACAAGTGAGTACCAAGCGCAATGTTGGCCAACACATAAAAGATCGCCACCGGAACTCGTTCAAGACTAAATGCCACTGCACCATAAACATCCTTGAGACCCTCTGCATCTTTTGTGCCAACGTATGAGTTGATTGCACCTGCGCCAAACGTGAGATCAAGTAAGTGCCAAATGATGAATAACAAAACTATGATGCCCGAGTAGCGCATCGTTCGGCTCGCAAAACTTGCAACTTGATAATCGCGATCACTTTGGTACTTCACTGGACGCGCTTGTTTATTGAGCACTGTCAATGAATAAGCAGCGTGAATGTGCAGCGCTGCCATGGCAAGGAGACCTCCGCGAAAGATCCACAACATTGCCTTTTCAGGAAGAATTGGATACAACAACTTCTCCAAGAAGTGCGCATAATGATTGAGGTCGCTTTGACCCATGTACATCTTCAGGTTGCCGATCATGTGGAAGAGCACAAAGCCCAACAGACCGATTCCTGTTATAGCCATGACATATTTCTTGCCCACGGCAGTGCCATATAGGTCAATCAAAAACGGCTTGCGCTTGCGAGCTGCTCGTTCAACTGCGGTTCCGGAGACCGGCACTCTCTTCAACACTGCCTGCGCCATCGCGACCTGCGCCTTTCAAAAACGGATGCGATTCATCGCACGATGAACCAACTGTGACGCTACCCCCACCATGCCCACCACCCTGAAATCATCGGGCGAAAAACTCGGGGATTAGCCAACCGTCACAATGCGCTCTGAAAAAATTGCAAACTTTCCCGCCCAGAACGCTCCGTGATGTCGCCGTAAGCCTCACCAATTCTCTACAATTCTTTCGCCCCTGGTGGGCGGCCAACCGGGCTGCCCCCATCGTGTCCCAAGGAGCTAACTGGTGTTTTCACTATTTGCCGCAGAAGGCGGATGGCAGTCATTCACTCTCAAAGGTGGTGAGTGGGCTGTTTTGTGGTTATCCGCAGCAGCAGCGCTTCTCGCCCTCGGAGTCGGATTCTTCCTCGTCCGTAAAGTCCTCGCTGAAGATCAGGGTTCACCCAAGATGCGCGAAATCGCCAAAGCCATTCAGGTTGGGGCATTGGCCTATCTCAAGCGCCAGTTCAAGACCATTGCGGTCATCCTTGTGCCCTTGGCAATCATCGTCTTTGTCACCTCGACCGAGATCCTGAAGCCAGACGAAACGGTCGCTTTATCGTTTGGTCAAGCTGGCCTATGGCGCACAATCGCCTTTGTTTTGGGCTGTTTGGCGTCTGGCTTGACCGGTTACATCGGCATGACCTTGGCCACCCAGGGCAACGTCCGTACCGCTGCTGCCGCTTTAAGTGGCTCGATGCCCCGTGCCCTGACCGTTGCTTTCCGCACGGGCGGCGTCGCTGGCATGTTCACCGTGGGACTCGGCCTTCTCGGTGCCACCGCCATCATCATGGCCTTCCAGAACACCTCCTCGGTGATCCTCGTGGGCTTCGGCTTCGGTGGCTCGCTGTTGGCGCTCTTCTTGCGCGTTGGTGGCGGAATCTTCACCAAGGCCGCCGACGTCGGCGCCGACTTGGTCGGCAAGGTTGAAGCAGGCCTTCCTGAAGACGATCCCCGCAACCCTGCAACCCTCGCCGACAACGTGGGCGACAACGTGGGTGACTGCGCCGGTATGGCTGCCGACCTCTTCGAGAGCTACGAAGTCACCTTGGTGGCCTCAATCATCCTCGGCGTGGCTGCGTTCAACTCCATTGGTCTGAACCCCGCACTCGGTTTGGTGTTCCCCTTGGCAGCTCGTGCCATTGGTGTGATCGCCTCGATCGCCGGTGTCTTTGCCGTAAAGGCCAAAGAAGACGAGACCGATGCTTTGAAGCCCATCAACCGTGGCTTCTTGGTGGCTGGTCTTTTGACGTTGGCTGGAACTTTGGCCTTGGCCCTCGGATACGTGGGCAACGGCAAGGGAATCCAGAACGAAGATGACACCGCGGTCTTGCTGAGTGGCGCCGGCTGGCGCGTTTTTGGCGCTGTGGCAATTGGTTTGATCTTGGCCCAGTTGGTCTCACGTCTGACCGAGTACTACACCAGCACTCATTACCGACCCGTTCAGGAAATCGCTGAGTCATCAGAAACTGGTCCGGCAACCGTCGTGTTGTCAGGTACCGCTTACGGACTTGAGAGCTCGGTGTACGCCGTTGTCGCAATTGCGATCGCTATCGGAGCAGCTATTGGCCTCGGTGGCGGAAACCTCACCTTCAGCTTCTACCTCGTCGCCTTGTGCGGTATGGGAATGTTGGCCACTACTGGCGTCATCGTTTCAGAAGACACCTTCGGACCCGTCAGCGACAACGCTGCTGGTATCGCCGAAATGTCAGGCGAAGTCCACGGTGAACCCGAAAAGATCATGGTTGCACTCGACGCAGTGGGTAACACCACCAAGGCCGTAACCAAGGGCTTCGCCATTGGTTCAGCAGTCATTGCAGCTGTTGCTTTGTTTGCCTCTTACATTGAGACTGCAGGTGCGAACCTTAAGAATAAAGTTGGCGATCCCCTCGTCGACACCGTCACCAATCTTGCTGATGGCGTCTTCAAGTTGCCAGAGCTAGCAATCAACGTTGCTGAGCCCAAGGTCTTCATCGGCCTTTTGATCGGTGGAGCTGTTCCGTTCTTGTTCTCAGCACTTGCTATTCGCGCCGTTGGCCGTACCGCTGGTGTTGTTGTTCAAGAAGTACGTAATCAGTTTGCTGACGGCGGCATCATGGCCGGCACCAAGCAGCCTGACTACGGCCCCGTGATCGATATCTGCACCAAGGCTTCATTGCGTGAGCTCACCACCCCAGCTTTGCTGGCCGTGTTGACTCCTGTAGTCATTGGATTCGGTATCGACTGGAAGGCACTCGGCGCATTCTTGGCCGCAGTCATCTTGGTCGGTCAGTTGATGGCGAACTACCTCAGCAATGCTGGTGGTGCTTGGGACAATGCCAAGAAGTACATCGAAGACGGCAACCATGGTGGCAAGGGCAGCGAGTCCCATAAGGCCGCAGTCATTGGCGACACCGTTGGTGACCCCTTCAAGGACACCGCTGGTCCAGCATTGAACCCGCTCATCAAAGTGATGAACTTGGTGTCATTGTTGATCCTTCCCGCAATCATTACGCAGGCCGACAACAACATTCGCTACGTCATCGCTGGCGTCGCACTACTTGTTCTCATCGGCGCAGTGATCTTCTCTGGTCGTCAATCTGGCGGTATCGCCACTTTGAACAAAGAAAAGGCTGCTGCTCACTGAGTAGTT